>Ga0210402_10000051_pt1 | contig 118473 bp, 88 predicted proteins | sample IncBWC7MmetaG_FD_161055 | JGI IMG/M metagenome (GOLD analysis project Ga0210402, IMG submission 161055) | Forest soil microbial communities from Barre Woods Harvard Forest LTER site, Petersham, Massachusetts, United States - Inc-BW-C-7-M | ecosystem: Environmental > Terrestrial > Soil >...
CCTTATGGCACAGGCACTCCTGCCTAAACACAATTATGTTCTACTAATAATGGTAACAACGGAGCCTCCTGAACATCTAAATCTCACCACACCTAAAAGGAGAAAACCCCTCCATGCCCGATCCTCACCGCGTCCTCATCCTGGGTGGAGGTTTCGCGGGTCTGGTAGCTACGCAAACTCTCAAGCGCGCCGACGTCGACATCACCCTTCTCGACAAGCGTAACTTCCACCTCTTTCAGCCTCTCCTCTATCAGGTCGCCACTGGTTCGCTCTCCCCCGCCGAAATCGCCGCGCCCATCCGCGCGGTTTTCAGCCACCAGAAAAATGTCGAGGTTCTCCTCGGCGAGGCAGTCGACATCGATCCCGAAGCGAAAAGGATCATTCTCGCCGACGGCGGCATCTTTCCCTACGATACCCTCATCATCGCCACCGGTTCCCAGACCTCTTACTACGGCAACGACCAGTGGCGCGAAAACGCTCCCAGCCTCAAAACCGTTGAAGAAGCCACCGCCATGCGCCACAAGCTCCTCTACGCATTCGAACGCGCCGAGCGCGCCGAAACCATCGAGGAAGAACGCGCCTGGCTCAACTTCGTCATCGTCGGCGCCGGCGCCACCGGACTCGAACTCGCCGGCGCCCTCGCCGAAATCGCTCACCACACCCTCAAGCACGATTTCCGCCGCATCCGCCCGCAGGAAGCTCGCATCATTCTTATGGAAGGCGGCCCGCGCGTTCTCGCTCCTTATCCCGAAGATCTCTCCGCTAAAGCCGAAAAGCTCGTAAAAAATCTCGGCGTGGAAGTCATGCTCGGTGCCTTCGTCACCAGCATTGACGCGAACGGCGTCAGCTACAAACACGGTGAAACTTCCGGCACCGTTCCCGCGCGCACCGTCTTCTGGGCCGGCGGCGTTACCGCCACTCCCTTTGCCCGCAAAGTCGCCGAGCGCCTCAACACTGAAGCCGATCGCTCCGGCCGCTTCAAAGTAAATCCCGATCTCACCCTTCACAATCACCCCGAAATTTTCGTCCTCGGCGACCTCGCCCTCGCCAACGATGAGAAGGGTAATCCTCTCCCCGGCGTTGCCCAGGTCGCCATCCAGGGAGGCCGCTACGCCGGCAAACTCATCAAGGCGCGTCTCGCCGGCCGCAAACTTTCCCCATTCAAATATTTCAACAAAGGGGATATGGCCGTCATCGGCCGCGCTGCTGCCGTCGCCAACGTTTTCGGCGTACACGTTTCCGGTTTCATCGCCTGGTGCATCTGGCTTTTCATCCACTTGATTTACATCGTCGAATTTCAGAGCCGCATCATCGTCCTCATCCAATGGGGCTTCCTCTACCTCACCTTTAGCCGCAGCGCCCGCCTAATCACCGGCGAACCCTCCTGCGACCCCACCACTCCCAACCCCGATTCTAAGTCTCCCCATTTTTAGGCGAGGGGCTCGCCCCTCCCTCTTGGGGTTCTCTCGCCCTTGTGGCACAGCCATTCCTGGCTGTGCTCTTGGATCACTTCTATGTCGCCAAACAAATGATCTTGAGGATTGCCTCCGCCCAATTCAATCGGCCAGGTTCCCCAATGCGCAACGCCCTCGCGCATCGACCCTCAAACCACGTCTTTCCATTGCTACTCTATCCCCATGCCCCTGTCTCTCCCCGATACCCAACCCTGGGACCCCGTCTCCCGCTATGCCGGAATCTTCTGGCTCCTGGCCTATTCTCTCTTTCTCCTCCACGCTTTCCGCGACACCTCCGGCTTTCTCTTTCCCGATTTTGTGAATCTCATGATCCACGAAGCAGGCCATCTTTTCTTCAGTTGGGGTGGCAACACCCTTATGATCCTTGGTGGCACCCTCGGCGAACTTCTCGTCCCGCTGCTCTGCGGTTTGTACTTCTATTACCACGGCCAGACCTACGGCTTCGCCTTCTCCTCTTTTTGGTTTTTCGAAAATTTTCTCTACATCGGCACGTACATGAAGGACGCCCGTGCCGCCGCCCTTCCACTCATCAACGGCGACATCGGTGACTGGACCATCCTCTTCGGCCAGTGGGGCCTTCTCCCCGCTGACCTGAAAATCGGCCAGTTCGTTCGCAGTCTCGGCTGGCTCGGCATGTGCGCCACCCTCGCCTGGCTCGCCTACCGTACCTATCGCGACTCCCTGCCAGCGCTTCGCCCGCTCGAACTTTCCAAATGCTCAAAAGGGAACTGACGCAGGAATGCCACGCCTCTTACTTTGGAATGCGGCAGCTTTGCTGCCGCATTTTGCGGTCTAAACCGAGCCGCAAAACTCTCGAATCCACGCACTTGGTGGCACAGCCATTCCTGGCTGGGCTCTTGGGTTCTCTTCTCCCCCTCCGCTATGCAAATCCCCTCTGATAAATTCCCGAACCGGGTTATTCTCATGTTTCAACTTCCGCAATCTAAAGGACCATCATGAACCTGCGTTACAAAGATCTATCCGTCTTGTTCGCACTCATCTTTTTCTTCCTTTCCATTCCCGCTTCCGCAGCTTCTCCTGAGGCAATCGATTCGAAAATGGCCACGGTTGACGGCCTCCAGTTTCACTATCTCTCCGCCGGCCACGGCCCCGCCGTCATCCTCCTTCATGGCTACACGCAAACCTCGCTCATGTGGCGGCCCATCATTCCCCAACTCGCGGAAAAATTTACCGTGATCGCGCCCGATCTCCCCGGCATCGGCGATTCCGGAATTCCAGCAGACGGTCTTGACATGAAATCCGCGGCCACCCGGGTCCACGCGCTCGCAAAATCCCTGGGCATCGAAAAAGCTCGCGTCGTCGGTCACGACATCGGCCTGATGGTCGCCTATGCCTACGCCGCGCAATTCCCATCAGAAGTCGAAAAGCTCGTGGTCATGGACGCCTTTCTTCCTGGCGTCTCCGGCTGGGAAGACGTTTACAACAATCCCGGCATCTGGCATTTCCGCTTCAACGGCCCCACTCCCGAAGCGCTGGTGCGCGGCCGCGAGCGCATCTATTTCGAACACTACTGGAACGACTTCGCCGCCGACAAAGATCACTCCATCTCCGGAGCCGATCGCGTAGCCTATACCGCCGCCTACGCTCGCCCCGGCCGCATGCGCGCCGGCTGGGCCTACTTCGTCTCTTTCCCGCAAGCCGCCAAAGATTTCGCCGTGCTCTCCAAAACCAAACTCACAATGCCGGTCCTTGCCATCGGCGGTGAAAAAGCCAACGGCACTCTCCTCGGCCAGCAGATGAAGCTCGTCGCTACCAACGCCACCATGGTCGTCCTGAAAAACACCGGCCACTGGGTCCTCGAAGAGCAACCCAAAGAAACCACCGCCGCCCTACTGAATTTTTTGTGACCAACCCGTAGCACAGGCTTCAGCCTGTCCTCTTGGGTTTCTATCTCCCCGTGACACAGCCACCGCCATCCCATCCCGCGTTTTTCGCGGGATGATTCCTGGCTGTGCTCTTGGGTTACTCTTGCTTTTGTAGGGCCCGCCTCCCAAGGCGGGCCGTCCTCTCCTTCTTGAGAGACTGTCGTCCTGAGCGCATCCGACAAGGATGCGCGAAGGACCTCAACCTCAAATCCTCTAGGCAACTCAATCGACTACTTCCCAAAACCTCTAACCGAGCCGATTCTCCCCCCGCGTGCATCTAATAAATGATATTCGAGCGCGTAACCGGACATGCCTCCACCGCGTCCCTCATAATGTCCCGGAATTCTTGTTGTCCAGGCGGTCCGTTCGTTACAGCTAAATTGCCGCCAAAACTGAGGCTGGTTAACGTGAAAAACATCGAGGTACAGGAAAGGTTGTCCGAATCACAACAACCCGGAACGGAGCAATCGCTCCCGGCGCGCCAGGAAGCCCTCTTCCGCGTCTCCCAAGCCATCAGTGTCTACCGAAACCCGAAAGAATTATTCCGCGTTCTCGCCAAGGAACTCCGCCAGGTTGTGGACTTCGATTTCGTCGCCATTTTTCTCTACGACCCCGAAAAAAATAAAGTACGCACCGCCGTCCTCGAAACCCTCGAGGGCCCCGATTTCGTTATTCCCGACGATTTTCCTGCCGAGGAGACCATCACCTGGTGGATCTACAATCACCAGCAGCCGGTCGTCATCTCTTCCCGCGACGCCGAACCCCGCTTCCCGTACATGATGAAGTTTTACGAGCAGTCTGATTTGCAATCCGCGTGCATCTTGCCCCTGACCACGGCCTACCGCCGTCTCGGCAGCCTCGGCTTCGGCGCCCGCCGGCCACATACCTATTCTTCGGACGAAGTCCGCTACCTCTCTCTTGTCGCCGACCAGGTCGCTCTCGCCGTGGACAACGCCCTCCGCGACGAAGAACAGCGCACCGGCGAACTCTTCCTCGAAGAAGGCCAAAAGCTCAGCCACACTGGCAGTTGGATGTGGAATCTGATCACTGGCGAGATCAAATGGTCACGCGAGCATTTCCTCATCCTGGGGACTGATCCCGGCACCGATAAACCCAGCGAGGCTCTCTTCTGGAGTAGAGTTCATCCCGATGACCAGGCCTCGCTCAAAAAGCTTATTGACCAGGCCGTTCGCGACAAACACGAATTCGAGCAGGAGTTCCGCCTCGTTCTTCCCGACGGCTCTCTCAAATACGTCGGCGGCCTCGGCCGCCCCGTCCTCGACGACGCGGGCAATCTCACCGCGTTCATCGGCACCACGATGGATATCACTCCGCGCAAGCAGGTCGAAGAGGAACTCCGCAAGCAAAAGGCTCATTTCGAAAAACTCTTCGAACTTGCTCCTGAAGCCATTGTTCTCCGCGATTTCGAAAACCGCATCTTGCGCGTCAATCGCGAATTCACCAACCTCTATGGCTTCACTCCCGAAGAAGCGCTCGGCCGCAATATCACCGATCTGATCGTTCCCGACGGCCACCGGGAAGAATCGGAAAAAATCCGCGAAGCGCTCGAACGCGGCGAACGCGTGAACGCCGAGTTGACCCGCAAAAGAAAAGACGGCTCTCGCCTCATCGTGTCCTTCGCAGCCGCTCCCGTGAAGGTCGAAGGGAACAACCCCGAAATCTACGGCATCTATCGCGACATCACCGAGCGCAAACGCGCCGAGGAAGCCCTCAAGCGCAGTGAAACCTATCTCTCCGAAGGACAGCGGCTCAGCCACACCGGCAGTTGGGCCCGCTGCGTCACCTCCGGCGAAGTCTATTTCAGCCAGGAGAGTTGCCGAATCTTCGGCTTCGATCCCAGCACCAACGTCACTCTCGACATGATCCTCGGCCGCATTCATCCAGACGATCGCCCTGCTGCTCAGGAAACCATTCAAAAGGCCAATCAAGACTCCACCGACTTCGAATTGAATTACCGAATCATTCTCGACGACGGTTCCATCCGCCACCTCCACGTTCTCGGCCATCCCGTGCGAAAACCCGACGGCACCGTTGCCGAATTCATCGGCACGCATGTGGATGTCACCGAGCAGCGCCTCTCGCGAAAAGCTCTCGAAGACGCTCTCGTTGAAATCAACACTCTCAAAGAACAGCTCTTCCAGGAAAATGTCGCTCTCCGCCAGGAAATCGACGAAACTTCCATGTTCGACGAGATCGTCGGAAAAAGCAGCGCATTGCAGAAAGTCCTCAAAGAGCTCGAAACCGTCGGTCCCACCGATTCCACCGTGCTCATCCTCGGCGAAACAGGCACTGGCAAGGAACTGATCGCCCGCGCCATCCACAACTTGAGCTCCCGCAACTCCAACGCCTTCGTCAAAGTGAATTGCGCCGCCATTCCCACCGGCCTGCTCGAAAGCGAACTCTTCGGCCACGAACGCGGCGCCTTCACCGGCGCCATCGCACAGCGCATTGGCCGCTTCGAGCTCGCTCACCACGGCACTGTCTTCCTCGACGAGATTGGCGAAATCCCTCTCGAACTCCAGCCCAAACTTCTTCGCGTTCTTCAGGAGCGCGAATTCGAGCGTCTCGGCAGTTCTCGCACGCTACGCACCGATGCGCGCCTGATCGCCGCCACCAATCGCGACCTTTCCGAACTGGTCGCGGAACACAAGTTTCGCTCCGACCTTTTCTATCGCCTGAACGTATTCCCCATCCGCGTCCCCGCTCTTCGTGAACGCCCCGAAGACGTTCCCCTGCTCGTCCGTCACTTCGCCGAAATCTTCAGCCGCCGCATGGGCAAACTCATTCAATCCATCCCCGCGGACACCATGAGCGCCCTCATGACCTACGACTGGCCCGGCAATGTCCGCGAACTGCAAAACGTCGTCGAGCGAGCGGTAATCCTCTCGTCGCGCGGCGTGTTGCGTATCTCTCTCGCCGAACTCAGAGCTACGTCCACCGTGATCCCACCAATCCCGGAAATTGCTCCCGCTGCCGTTCGCCCAAAGCGAGTGCGTGCTACGGTGCCTCCCCTCACCCGCGAACAAGTCGAACAAGCACTCCGCGAATCCGGCGGACGTGTAGGCGGACTCGGTGGAGCCGCAGCCCGCCTCGGATTGAAACGCACTACGCTCATCGCTCAAATGAAGCGTCTCCGCATGAACGCCGCCAGTGTCACGCCCGCGACGATTGACACTGTCAAACCTCTATGACACCGTGACACGCCGCAACTGTCATTTCTCGCGCCTCGCCTGAAACTCCTCTCCTTCAATCACTTCCGCGGCTTTCCTTCTCCCTCTCCGTTTGGCCCGCCCCTTGCGTCTCCTTTACCCGAGTGAGCCAGCGCACGGTGCCCTGAACTCCCGTGACGTGATTCATTTGAACTTACGCAAGGATCGTAAGAGAACCCTCGTGCTTAGGACCATGATCACCGACACTCCGTTCGAGCAGAAATGGGTTTTGCAGGGGCGTCTTTGCGGCGTGTGGGCGGTGGACCTGCAAGAGAAATGGCTTTCCACCAGGAGCACGCGGGAGGGTCGCAAGTGCGCCGTCGATCTCGAAGATGTCATCTCCGTCGACGGTAAAGGCGAAAGCGTGCTCCTTCAGATGGCAAGGGAGGGAGCGAATCTTCGCGCCAGCCGGGCCTATATGACGCACGTTTTGGAATCGTTGAAGGAACAGCAGCGGCAAATCTCGAAGGAGACGCAAGCATGCGAATCGAAGCTAAAACCCGAACCCAGAAGTTAGCCACCGGATACATCCCGAATCCTGTCAACCTCAACGCGAAGGACGAAACGCTTGTCGCCGAAGCAGTCCGCGGCTCCAGTGCCGCCTTCGAAACTCTCTTCCGGCGCTACCAGCAAAAAATGCTCCATGTCGCCCTCAGCCGGCTCCAGAATGCGCAGGACGCCGAAGACGCCGTTCAACAGACGTTTCAGCAGGCTTTTATTCATCTCAAGAGTTTTCAGGGCCAATCGCGATTTTCCACCTGGCTCACCCGCATCGCCATCAATGAAGCTTTGATGCTTCTTCGTAAGCGCCGTCCGGGCCACCTTTCGATCGAAGGTCATCAGTCGATTGAGGAGGAAAGCTTCGCCCTCGAGATCAAGGACCAGGCCGCAACGCCCGAAGAGCAATATGGCCAGTTGGAGATTCACAATGTTTTGTCCGGCGCGATCGACGAATTACGGCCAATACTGAAAACCGTCGTGAACCTCTCCGAAATCGGCGAGCTCTCTACCAGTGAAACGGCGGAAACCCTTGGCGTAAGGGTCGGTACCGTAAAAGCTAGAACCTTTCGCGCTCGCCGCTTGTTGCGCGACAAAATTGCCAAGCGTCTTGGGGCAAGAGCAAGCAAGGCCCCGGCCGCCCTGTTTCCCCGTTTGCAGGCGGCCCGCAACATCACGTATCAGGCCGCCTTTTCCGTCAGCGTCACCTAGCTCGTCGCTCTCCGGTGGCAAGACTGTTTCGTCGTTCGTAGGCCGCACGGCTGTGGCCCACGGGGAGAAATTCTATGTGGATCGTTCGCGTCGCTCTCGATCGACCTTACACCTTCATCGTCCTCGCCCTGCTCATCCTCTTAATGAGCCCAGTCGTCCTCCTCCGCACTCCCACGGACATCTTTCCCAACATTGATATCCCCGTCATCGCGGTCGCCTGGCAATACACCGGTCTCAACCCGGAAGAGCTGGAAGGCCGCATCACCACCGTTTATGAGCGCGTTCTCACCACCACCGTCGACAACATCGAGCACATCGAATCCACCACCGTCAACGGCCAGGCAATCGTCAAAATCTTTCTCCAGCCCAACGCCAGCCTCGAAAATGCCAACGCCCAGGTTACCGCCGTCTCTCAAACCATTCTTCGCCAATTGCCACCGGGCGCGCTTCCTCCTCTCATCATCAACTACAGCGCCTCCAGCGTCCCGATTATCCAACTCGGCCTCTCCGGCAAAGGACTCACCGAGCAGCAATTGAACGACCTCGGCCAGAATTTCCTCCGCCCTCAACTCGTCACCGTTCCCGGTGCCGTTATTCCGTTCCCCTATGGCGGAAAGCAGCGCCAGGTCATGATCGATCTCAGCCCCACTCTGCTTCAGGCCAAGGGGCTTTCTCCCCAAGACGTCCTTACCGCCGTCCAGCAGCAAAACGTTATCCTCCCCTCCGGCACCGCAAAAATCGGCGAATTTGAGTACGACGTCCGCGTCAACTCCAGCTTGCGCACCGTCCCCGAACTCAACGACATCCCCATCCGGGTAGTCGGCAATTCCACCATCTATCTGCGTGACGTCGCCAACGTCCGCGACGGCTTTGCTCCCCAGACCAACATCGCCCGCCAGGACGGCAACCGCGGCGTGCTCCTCAGCATTCTCAAAGCCGGCAACGCCTCCACTCTCGACGTCGTCAAAGGCGTCCGCACTCTTCTTCCTCGCGTCGCGCAGACTCTTCCTCCCGAACTTAGAGTCCGTCCCCTCGCCGACCAGTCCGTCTTCGTGCGCAGCGCCGTCAGCGGCGTCATCCGCGAAGCGGTCATCGCCGCCTGCCTCACTGGCATCATGATCCTTATTTTTCTCGGAAGCTGGCGCAGCACCCTCATCATCGCCGTTTCCATTCCGCTTTCGATCCTGAGCTCCATCATCGTCCTTAGCCTGCTTCACGAGACCATCAACATCATGACTCTCGGCGGGCTAGCTCTTGCCGTCGGCATCCTCGTCGACGACGCCACCGTCACCATCGAAAACATCGAGCGCTACTTCGAAGAGGGCCACGCCAAGCGCGAAGCGATCCTCGACGGCGCCGCCCAGATCGCCGTCCCCGCCCTCGTTTCCACGCTCTGCATCTGCATCGTCTTCATGCCCATGTTTCTTCTCAGCGGTGTCGCTCGCTACCTGTTCGTTCCCCTCGCGGAAGCCGTCGTCTTCGCCATGCTCGCCTCCTACATTCTTTCTCGCACTCTTGTCCCCACTCTCGCGATGTACCTTCTGAAGGAACATGCAGACGCCGCAAAGTCTTCAAGCAATCCCTTCGTCCGATTCCAACGCGGTTTCGAGCGCGCCTTTAGCAGCCTCCGCGACTCCTACCAGTCTTTGCTCGAGCGCCTCGTTCAACATCGTCGTGTCTTCATACCGGTCTTTCTGCTTTCGTGTCTCGCTGTTTTCCTGCTCGTCCCCTGGCTCGGCCAAGATTTCTTCCCCAGCACGGACAGCGGCCAGTTCATTCTCCATCTCCGCGCTAAAACCGGAACCCGCATCGAGGAAACCGCAAAACTCAGCGATGAAGTAGAAACCTCCATCCGGCGCAGCATTCCCGAACGCGAACTCGACTCCATCGCCGACAACATCGGCCTCCCCTACAGCAGCATCAACTACATGCACAACACCTCCGGCCTGATCGGCGCAGGTGACGCCGACATCCTCGTCTCTCTCAACGAAAAACATCACCCGACCGCCGCCTACATGCGCCAACTCCGCAAACAATTGCCCGCGCAATTTCCCGGCACCACTTTTTATTTTCTCCCCGCCGATATCACCACCCAGATCCTGAATTTCGGCCTTCCCGCTCCCGTCGACATTCAGATTGAAGGCGCGGACACGGAAGGGAATCGCCGCGTCGCCAACAAGATGCTCGCCGAACTCCGCCAGGTCCCCGGCATCGCCGACCCGCACCTGCAACAGCCATTCGACTACCCGCAATATGAAGTCGCCATCGACCGCACCAAAGCCACGCAGGCCGGCTTCTCCGAACGTGACGTCGCCAATAGCATGCTCAACTCCCTCAGCGGCAGCTTCCAGATCAGTCCGATGTTTTTCCTCAACTATCAGAACGGCACCAGCTACAACCTCGTCGCACAGACTCCCCAATACGCCGTCCAGTCCTTGCAAGACCTGCAGAACATTCCCATCACCGCTGCCGGTGCAACACGTCCCGCCATCCTCGCCGACGTCGCTTCAATCCATCGCACCAGCGAAATGGAAGTCATCAATCACTACAACATTCGCCGCATCCTCGACATCTATGCCAGTGTTCAGGACCGCGACCTCGGCGCCGTCGGCCGCGACATCAATCGCATCGTCGCCGCCAACACCTCCTCGCTCCCGCGCGGCAGCTTCATCCGCGTCCGCGGCCAGTTGGAAACCATGCGCACCTCCTACACCGGCCTCCTCGGCGGCCTCGTCTTCTCCGTCATCCTCGTCTATCTGCTCATCGTCGTGAATTTCCAGTCCTGGCTCGATCCCTTCATTATCATCACCGCGCTCCCCGCCGCCCTTGCCGGCATCGTGATCTTTCTTTTCCTCACTCACACCACGCTCAGCGTCCCCGCTCTTATGGGTGCAATCATGTGCATGGGCGTTGCCACGGCCAACAGCATTCTCGTCGTCTCTTTTGCCAAAGAACGCCTGTTGCATCACGGTGACCCTGTCGCCGCCGCCACCGAAGCGGGCTTCACCCGCTTCCGCCCTGTCCTCATGACCGCTCTCGCCATGATCATCGGCATGATTCCCATGGCTCTCGGCCTCGGCGACGGCGGCGAACAGAACGCGCCGCTCGGCCGCGCCGTCATCGGTGGTTTGCTCTTTGCCACCGTCGCCACTCTGATTTTCGTGCCCGCAGTTTTCAGTCTCTTGCATTCCAAGCGCGATCCGGGCGTCGCATTTCCGGAAGAAGCAGCGCACGAAAAAGTGCACGCATAAAGGCCCCAGGGGAGGTACGACTACTAATGAACGCCGATCGCAACAATCTCGAAACACTAGCGAACGCCGAAACGCCGGCGAACCCTGAAACACCGACGACTGATTCGCCCAACCCGGCAACGGTAGCGGTGGCCGCGGCCCAGCCCGCCGCCGCTCCGCTGCCTCCCGCGCGGCGAATCTCCTGGTGGATTCCCACCAGCGCAGTTGCTGTCGTCGCGCTCGTCATCTTCTTCGGCATCCGCTCCCGCGTGAACGCCGAAGCAAACGTAACCCGCGCCACCCATGAAGCCGCCATCCCCATCGTCACCATCGTCCATCCCGTGGCCGATGCCCCGTCCCAGGAAATCGCGCTGCCCGGAAACACGGTTGCTTTCATTGACGCCCCGATTTATGCCCGCACCAACGGCTATTTAAAGCGCTGGTACTTCGACATCGGTTCTCCCGTAAAGAAAGGCCAGCTCCTCGCCGAAATCGAGACTCCCGAAGTCGATCAGCAATTACAACAAGCCCGCGCTGATCTCGAAACCGCCCAGGCCAATTACAACATCGCCAAAATCACTGCCTCCCGTTGGGAATTTCTCGTCAGCACCGGGTCCGTCTCCCAACAGGAAACCGATCAGGCACAGAGCGATCTCGCCGCCAAAAAAGCCGCCGCCGATTCCAGCGCCTCCAACGTCCGCCGCCTCGAAGAACTCCAGTCCTTCGAAAAAATCTACGCCCCCTTCGACGGCATCATCACCGCTCGCAACACCGACGTCGGCCGGCTCATCGACGCCGGCGCAAGCTCTCCCCGTGAACTCTTCCACCTCGCGTCCATCAACAAGCTCCGCATCTACGTCTCCATTCCCGAAGTCTATTCCCGCGCCGCCAGCAATGGCGCCACCGCCACGCTCACCCTTGATGAATTTCCCGGCGAAATTTTTAAAGGCACGCTAGTTCGCAACGCCAACGCCTTCGACGCCTCCTCTCGCACACTTCTCACCGAAGTGGATGTCGAAAATCCCAAAGGCCGCCTGCGCCCCGGCGCCTACGTTTTCGTTCACTTCAAGCTTCCGGAATCCATCACCTCCGTCACCATTCCGTCCAACACGCTTCTTTTCCGCAAGGAAGGCCTCCAGGTCGGCGTGGTCCGCAACGGCAAGGTCGAACTCGTTTCCGTCAAGATAGGCCGTGATTACGGCAACTCCGTCGAAATCATCGACGGCCTCAGCGGTTCCGATTCGGTCATCGCCAGCCCGCCGGACTCTCTGATTTCCGGCACGCCCGTCAAAATCGCCGACCAGCACGCGGGAGATTAAGCCATGAAATCGGTTCGCCCACTCATCGCCGTGACGCTAGCCGTGCTTCTTGCCGGCTGCGAAGTCGGCCCCAAATACGTTCGCGCATCCGCGCCGACTTCCGCGAACTTTAAGGAACAGCCGCCCGACTCCTTCAAGGAAGCCGGTCAATGGAAAACCGCGCAGCCAGCGGATCAGACTCTTCGCGGCAAGTGGTGGGAAATGTTTGGCGACCCCCAGCTCAACTCGCTCGAAGAGCAGCTCACCGTCTCCAACCAGAATCTCAAGGTCGCCGAAGCCCGCCTCCGCGAAGCCCGCGCCGCCGTTCGCTTCAATCGCGCCGCCCAATTTCCAACCATCTCCGCCGGCCCCAGCATTGAGTCGGTTCATGCTTCGGGGAATCGGCCCTACATCAGAACAACCAACAACACCGGCGATTTTATCTTGCCCATCGATTTCTCTTACGAAGTCGATCTCTGGGGCCGGGTCCGCCGCACCGTCGCCGCCGCTCGCGAAGAAGCCCAAGCCACAACCGCCGATTACGCCACCGCCAGTCTCAGTCTCCACGCCGAACTCGCCATCGATTATTTCGAACTCCGCAGCGCCGACGCCCAGAAGCAAATCCTCGACGACACCGTCAAGGCCTACACCGACGCCCTGCAACTCACCTCCAATCGTTTCCTCGGCGGCGTAGCTCCCAAATCGGACGTCGCCCAGGCCAAAACCCAGCTCGACACCACTCGTGTGCAAGACACCGACGTCACCGTCGCTCGCGCGCAATTCGAACACGCCATCGCCATCCTCATCGGCAAGCCTCCCGCCGAATTAACCATTCCTCCGAAGCCGCTCGATCTCCAGACTCCAGTGATCCCCGGCGCGCTCCCCTCTCAACTTCTCGAACGCCGCCCCGATATCGCCGCCGCCGAACGCCGCATGGCCGAAGCCAACCAGCAGATCGGCATCGCCCGCGCCGCTTATTTCCCCACACTCTCGCTGAATGCCTCCGCGGGTTTCGAAGGAACTTCTCTCCTGAATTGGTTAACATGGCCCAGCCGTTTCTGGGCCGTGGGTCCACAAATGACCGAAACTCTCTTCGACGGCGGCCGCCGCCGCGCCAACTCCGAAACCGCCCGCGCCAACTACGACGGCACCGTAGCCACCTATCGCCAGACCGCGCTAACCGCGTTTCAGGAAGTCGAAGACAATCTCGCCGCCCTGCGCATCCTCAATGACGAAGATCAGCAGCAAACCGAGGCCACCGCCTCGGCCAAGGATTCTCTCCAGCTCTTCACGAATCGCTACAAAGGCGGCGTCGATACCTATCTCCAGGTCATCAACGCCCAGACTGTCGCCCTCCAGAACGAACGCAACAACGTAGACATCCAGCGCCGCCGCATGGACGCCAGCGTCCTCCTTATCAAAGCGCTGGGCGGCGGCTGGAGCACCGCGGAACTCCCCAAGGAATCCAGCATTCGTCATTAAATTCAGAAAGGAATACGCACAACCATGGAATACCGGCAACTGGGTTATTCAGGCCTTAAAGTTTCCGAGCTGAGCCTCGGCACCGGCACTTTCGGTGGCGGCACGGAATTCTTCCGCGCATGGGGAGAAACCGATGCCAAGGAAGCGAAGCGCCTCATCGACATAAGTCTGGAGGCGGGCATCAACCTCTTCGATACCGCAGATGTTTACTCCAACGGATTGTCCGAAGAAATCCTCGGCAAAGCGGTCGAGGGCAGGCGCCAGGATCTCCTCATCTCCACGAAAACCACGTTTCGCCTTGGCAAGGGTCCAAACGACGTCGGCTCTTCCCGCTACCACATCGTTCGCGCCGCTGAAGCCAGCCTTCGCCGCCTCAACACCGACTACATCGACATCTACCACATGCACGGCTTCGACGAATTAACTCCCATCGAAGAAACCCTCGAAGCCCTCGACACGCTGGTTCGCAGCGGCAAGGTCCGCTACATCGCCTGCTCCAATTTTTCCGGCTGGCATTTGATGAAAGCACTTTCCATCTCCGAGCGCTACGGCTGGGCCCGCTACGTCGCCCATCAGGTCTACTACTCTCTCATCGGCCGCGAATATGAATTGGAACTCATGCCCCTCGCCATCGATCAAAAAGTCGGCGCGCTGGTCTGGAGCCCTCTCGGCTGGGGCCGTCTCACCGGAAAAATCCGCCGCGGTCATCCTCTTCCGGAACAAAGCCGTCTCCACAAAACTTCCGACGCGGGCCCGCCCGTCCCCGACGACTACGTCTACAAAGTAGTGGATGCCATCGACGCCATCGCCAAGGAAACCGGTAAGAGCGTTCCTCAAATCGCGCTCAACTGGCTTCTCCGCCGCCCCACCGTCTCCAGCGTCATCCTCGGCGCCCGCAACGAAGAACAACTCCGCCAGAATCTGGCCGCCGCCGGCTGGAAACTAACCCCTGAACAAGTAGCCAAGCTCGACGCCGCCAGCGATTTCGTGCCCACCTACCCCTACTGGCACCAGCGCGGCTTCCCCGAGCGCATCCCCCTCCCCGTCCCAGGCCCCAAGTAGCACAGGCTTCAGTCTCTCCTTAGGGAAGCACGCTTTCTGTGTCCCGCGTGCTTCACCGGGGCCGAACGGCCGGTGCTCTTCGGTTCGCATTTTCCGAACCTGTCATCCCGACCGGAGGCCCGACCGTTTTTGTCGGGCCGGAGTGGAGGGACTGCGGCACAGATTCAACCCTGCACAGATACCGCGGTGAGGCTCGTCCTTTTGATTTGACCCAACTCGTCCTAAACTGTCCCTATCACTTTCAATCGACGGTGCGCACCAATGCCCACAAATCCCGAAACCACAACCGCCCCTCAAATCTACCCAAAATTCTCCGCCCCCGATCTCTCCACCTACAAATCCCAAGGCTTCCTGATCCAACGCTCCCTCTTCTCCCCCGACGAAATCGAAATCATGAAACGCGAAGCCGAGCGCAATCTCGCCGGCGCCTCTATCCTTAATAAAGCCGATCGCGCCGGCAACCCAGTCAACCTCGCAATGTGGGACCGCCCGCAGGACGACATCTACGGCATGTTCTCCCGCAACGAACGCATCGTAAAAAATGTGGAATTTCTTCTCGGCGCCGGAGTCTACCTCTACAGCGCAAAAATGATCATGAAGAACGCCCGCGAAGGCGGTGCCTGGGAATGGCATCAGGATTACGGCTACTGGTACGACTACGGCTGCCTCGTCCCCAGCATGCTCAGTTGCCTCATCGCCGTCGATCGCGCCACCCAGGAAAACGGCTGTCTCCAGATCCTGGTCGGCTCCCACTCAATGGGCCGCGTCAACCACGACCGCATCAACGAACAAACCATGGCCAACCCCGAGCACGTCGAAGCCGCCCGCGCCCGTTTCCCGCTCGTCCATCTCGAACTCGATCCTGGCGACGCCGTTTTCTTCGACTGCAATCTCCTCCATCGCTCCGACGCCAACCGCTCCGATCACCGCCGCTGGAACTACATCGCCTCCTACAACACCGTCGAAAACAAGCCCTACAAACGCGTCCGCGAATACGGCAACTACGAACCCCTTCTCCAGGTCCCCGCAAACGCCATCCGCACCTTCGCCGCCCAACACAATCTCCTGTAGCAGCCACCTTCAGGTGGCCAAGCCTCACAAGTGGCACAGCCATTCCGGCTGTGCTCTTTCTTTCCTCTGTGCCCTCTGTGCTCCTCCTCCGCACCTCTGTGGTAAGTCTTTCTCTTTCTCCCCTTCTACAATTTCCACCACATTCATGTTCTAATGCACGGCGTGCGAACACCGCGCCGCCGTGTAACCGTAATCGGCAGCTACATCGTAGCCCTTGTCATGGACATGGACCGCCTTCCCATCGAAGGCGAAACCGTCGTCGGCCGCGACTTCCACACTACTTTCGGCGGCAAAGGCTCTAACGCCGCCGTTTCCGCCGCCCGCCTCGGCGCCGAAACATTCTTCCTTGGCAAAGTCGGCCACGACTCCTTCGCCGCCGAATTCATCAGCATGCTCGACCGCGAAGGCATCCACCGCGAAAAAGTTCTCTACTCCCCGAATCTCCCCACCGGCGTAGGCATCATTCTCTTCAACTCCATCGGTACAAATCTCATCGCCATCGATCCCGGCGCAAACACGCAACTCTCTCCCTCCGACCTCGAAGAGCACATTGAAACCATCCGCGATTCCTCCGTAATCGTCTCCCCGCTCGAAATCCCCCTCGCCACCGCCGTCGCCGGCGCACGCCTCGCCAAAGAGCACGGCGTAAAAGCCATACTCAACCCCGCACCCGCCTGCGATCTCCGCACCACTGATTTGTCCTCCGTCTTCGCACTCACACCCAACGAAACCGAAGCCCGAACCTGCCTCGGCCTCCCCGCCGCCGACTCCGCCCTCGACGAAGAACTAGCCGCTGCCCTCCTCGCCCTCGGCCCCGAACACGTCATACTAACCCGCGGTGCCCAGGGTGTCCTCTGGGCCTCAAAAAACGGCCTAAAAAAAATCCCCGCCCTGAAGGTAAATCCGATCGACACGGTCGGCGCAGGCGACGCCTTCAACGCCGGCCTCAGCGAAGGTGAATCCGTCCCTCACTCCATCGCCCTCGGCATTACCACCGCCTCTCTCTCCACCGAAAAGCGCGAAACCCTCGCCTCCTATCCCTATCGCACCCAAGTGGATCAACGCCTCCCCGAAATCCTGGACGCCCTAAGTTGAATTCTCCCCGTAAGACCATTACAACGTGTCATCCCCGAACCCGCGCCTTTTGCGGGTGAGGGATCTGCTTATTCCCCACACGTATCTAGCGCGCATCCAATATCCGCAAAGGTCCCTCGCCTTCCACGGAGAATTTCATGATCCTCGCCCTCGGCCTCGCCGTCGTCCTCATCGCCGGAATTCTCCAGGGCACCTTCATCCTGCCCATGAGCTACACCCGCGACTGGAAATGGGAGCACAACTGGTTCGTCTTCTCCCTCCTCGGCATGCTGGTTCTCAACGCGCTCATCGGCTTCGCCACAATCCCCGTCCTTCCTTCGATCTACGCCGCGACTCCACACTCCACTCTTCTCATCCTCAGCGCCTCGGCCTCGGCTGGGGCGCCGGCGCCATTCTTTTCGGTCTCGGCATGGACCGCCTCGGTATGTCCCTCGGCTATCCCATCATCATGGGCCTCATCGCCGTCCTCGGCGGCCTCATTCCATTCGCACTCTTCCATCCCCACGATCTTTTTTCACGCCGCGGCTGCATCTATCTACTCGGCACAATTCTCGCCATCGCCGGCATCATCGTCTGCTCCAGCGCCGCCGCCCGCCGCGATCGTGAACGCTCTTCGTCCGAACACGCCGCCAGAAGCGGCCTGCTCACAGGATTGCTGATCGCCGTTTCCGCAGGCATCCTCTCCAGCCTCCCCAACCTCGGAATCTCTATGGGCGCCACGCTTACAAATGCGGGCGCATCACTCGGCATTCCTCCAGCCAGAGCGGGCAACGCCGTCTGGGTCCTCTTCTTCGGAATGGGTTTTGTGGTGAACGGTCTCTATTGCCTTTGGCAGATGCAACGCCGCGCTCAACTCACGCAGTTGTTCCGTCACGCCACCCCGCGCAACGCCGCCCTCATCTTCTCCATGGCCGCCATGTGGATTGGCAGCTTCTACGTCTACGGCATCGGCACTTCGCTCCTTGGCCCCACCGGCACCATCCTCGCCTGGCCTCTCTTCATCTGCACTTCCATCCTCATTGGCAATTTCTGGGGCATCCGCGCCGGCGAATGGACCTCCAGCTCTCCATCCGCCCGCCGCATGTTGCGCGCAGGCATGGGCATCCTTCTTCTCTCCGTAATCGTAATCGCACTTGTAAATCTGGGGTAGGGAATCGCGGCGGGCAAATTGAGGACAGGCTAAAAACAAAGATGGATATTTGCTGCTCGGAGATTATTCAGTGTGCGCCGTGCCATTTCCGGAACCCAGCAGTCCACTCGCGCGCATCAGCTCAACGGCGTCGTAGCGGTTTGTCGCTTCCACCTGCCGCATGACCCGGCGCAGATGGTTCTTCACCGTAAACTGAGACAAATTCAGGGTTGTCGCAATCTCTTTGTTCGATAGTCCGCTCGCGACTAGGTTCATCAGCTGAACTTGCCGGTGAGTCAACCGGTTGTCATTTGCTTTCGCCTTGCGAGGAGATTGACCAATCCGTCGCTCCTCGCTCCAGACGTATTCAATCAATACCATGCACAAATTGGGCGGACACACTGCTTCACCTCGCCCCACGCGCCGGATCGCCGCCACGATCTCCAGGGCAGAGGCGTCCTTCAGCACATAACCGCTGGCCCCCAGGTGAATCGCCTTCAAGAAGGTCTCCGGATCATCCTCCATTCCAATAAGGATGATCCTGAGTTGTGGTTTCTCTTCGCGTAGGTTGCGGAACAGGGGAGAGTTGGTGGGGGTGGGAGAGATATCCGCAAGCACCATGTCACATTGCGATTCCAAAATCTGCCCCGGGATATTTTCTATATTCGCGACTGCCCCGGCTACGCGGATTCCTGCTTGCTTTCTGAGCAGTCGCGCCAGGGTATCACGTAGCAAGCGGTTTTCTGTCGCAAGGAATACATTCGCTTCACTGGACTTGATCGAGCTGTTGGGACACGACATACAGCCAATCTCCCCATTTAGAAAGGCCCTTCGCACCAGTTGCTCAGATTGAGGACTATAGTAACCGGCGGGCCACTACACTCTAGTGATACCCAGCCCAGGAGTCAATACTTCTTAGAATATTCATTGGAGGCGGCGGTTGCCCCGCCCCCACCCCCAGGCCCCATAAATTTCAATCCCTTAGACGATTTTTGGTTGCAGTTGGATTCTTAAATCTCAATTTTTACCCGTTGTTTACATTGGGCCCCTTAGTCCTTTGTGACCCCTCTCTCTCAAGTCCGTATAGTCCATTTTTGGTACTTTGTGTCGATTTGGCATCAAGTCTCGATAGTCCATTCCCACTCTTCTTCGAGGCAGTAAAGCTCCACAATCGTGTGGCTTACCCTTTGACTCTTCTTTGATTCCACATTGAACCTTCTCAATTTTCCTCTTCCATTAATACTTGTCTGCCAAGACTGGTTCGCCGAGAGAGGACAATATGGTCAGAACGTTCAGGATCTTGGTCGCGAACAAACCCAAGCTAATGCGTGAGTTGCTGCTCGAAACCCTTGCAGAGCAGCCTTGGATTGAGATCGTCGGCGAAGTGGCCGACGAGGCGGACATCCACGACCACGTGCAAAAGTCCTCGCCCGACCTCCTCGTCGTTACAGCTGAAGAGCACGGCAAACGGCCCGACATTTGCGACACGCTCTTCCGCCACTTCCCGGAGCTCCGCATCATCGCTGTCGCGCCCCACGAGAACCACACCGTTTGTTACTGGGCCTCGGTCGACATTCATTCAGGCGACATCGAGTCCTCCGAAGAAGGGTTGCTTACCGCTGTCCGCCACATGGCGGAGAGCCAGGGTGCTGTATCGGAAGGAAATGGGAGCGCAACTTTATGATGCGGTCAAATTCGATTCTCAAATCTTGTAACTCGAACAGGCTTCTCCGCGGCTTGGAAATTTTCGCCGCAATTCTCGTTTCCGCCTTTGCTCTTCCCTTAATGGCACAGCAGGCCGATCGAAAGCGAATTCCTGAAAACACGCCGGCCATCCAGCGTCAACAGGCCGGACAGTCTGAACTCGAAAAAGAAAACCTCAATTACGTCGCCGCGGCGCCTGCTCAAATCAAGGAAGTATTGATCAAGGATCCGGGTTTGCTCGTGGAGCTGAAGCGCTTGATTGCCAGGGAAGCAAGCGACAACGGGCAGATTGTCAGTGAAGAGGATCTCACAGATGTTGCGGTATTCGACCGATTGACCGCCGACGTCAGGTTTCGCTCCATCGCCACCAGGCTTGTGCAGCGCTACGGCTACTTGCGCCCGAACTTCAATCCGGATTCGGAGTTGGGCAAAGAACAGGAACTTCTCCTTAAGGAGCGTGTCAGGCGGCAGGCCCAGATTGAAGCCCAGGAAGACGCCGAGGCTCTTAAACCACAAAAGACTGAGGCCAGTGAAGTGAAAACTGTGCCGTGCGATCTAAACGAAACCCCGGACTGTGCACAGGAAATGCCTTCTCGCTCGAGGGGCACAACTTCAAGCCCGGATGAAAACCTTCCCCAGAAAGACCTGCCTCCAATTTATCCAAATGATGGGCAGCCGCTGAATGCGACTCCGCAAATCATGCAAACGCGCGGCAGTTCTGACGGGTCTTTTTTCAGTCCATCTGGCGACAGTGTCAATTCGTTCATGAATGTTTCCGGCTCAATGAAACAGCCGGGTGATTTAAAGTCCTTTGGGAATACGCCTTCCGATCCTTTGAGCGGCGCCCTTATGGACCAGATGCGTCAGGGTGCGATTCAGAGTTTGGGGACCGGGAGTTCCCCCGACCAAGCGGCGGGATCACTGACTACGAAGTCCGACATTGTTGGAGGAACTTATTCGCGCCGGAAGACGAGACTAGCGGCGGACCGCACGCTGGCACCGGGGATGCCGGTCCACCGGCCAAATCCCTACGCGGACATTCCCTCCTTATACGACCTTTATGTTCAGGCGCCCGCCACGGACCGTCCGCCGCAACGATTTGGGTCGGAAGTTTTCCGTGACGGCCTCCGTGATCCGCGCAGCATTCCCATGGACCTGCCCGTGGGTCCGGATTATGTAGTGGGCCCGGGTGACAGCTTGACCATAGACCTTTGGGGAGGGATTTCTACAAAGCTGGTGCGCATCGTGGACCGGCAGGGGAGAGTCACTCTTCCCGAAGCAGGGCCGGTGTTGGTGAGCGGCAGATCCCTCGGTGAAGTGCAGCAAGCGGTGCAGAGAGCGATTTCGACGCAGTATCGAGGCACGTCTTCGGATGTTTCCGTGTCCCGCCTTCGGACGATCCGCATTTACGTCGTCGGTGAAGTGGAAGAGCCCGGAGCCTATGACATCAGCTCGCTCTCCACGGCTCTAAACGCACTGGTGGGAGCTGGAGGAGTGACGCCGCGGGGATCTTTGCGTTCGCTGAAGCACATGCGTGGAAAGCAGGAACTCGAAGAGATCGACGCGTACGACCTGCTTTTGCACGGCGTTTCCCCGGACGCGAAGAAGCTCGAAAACGGTGACACGTTGATGGTGCCCCCGGTGGGGCCGCAAGTGACAGTGACCGGAATGGTGAGGCGCCCCTCCATTTACGAGCTGAGCGGGGAAGAAACGGTCGAAGACGCAGTTGAATTGGCTGGAGGCATTCTGCCCGCGGCAGCTTTGCGGCACGTCGAGGTGCAACGCTTGGAAGCGCACGAAAAACGCACCATGTTGAGCCTGGACTTGTCCCCCGACAACTCTGCGCCCTCGCAACTCGCTTCTTTCAAGATTCAGGACGGCGATGAAATCCATATCTTCCCGATCGCCGAATACAACCAGGACACGATTTACCTTCAGGGGCACGTTCAACGCCCGGGGCGGTACTCTTACCGCCCGCAGATGAAGCTGACCGACCTCATTGCCTCGTACAAAGACATTCTTCCGGAGCCAGCTGCTCACTACGGGGAAATCATTCGCCTAAATCCGCCTGATTTTCATCCGACTGTAGTGAGCTTTGATCTGGCGGCGGCGATGGCCGATCCTGCTACCGGTCCTTCATTGCAGCCGTTGGACACTGTCCGCATTTTCAGCCGGTTTGACTTTGAGCCGGCCCCCACCGTGTTTGTCGTCGGAGAAGTGCGCTCGCCCGGAAACTACAGAACTTCAGGGCAGGCTTCGTTGCGAGACGCCGTATTTCTCGCCGGAGGCCTGAAGCCGGATGCCGCGCTGGACACGGCCCAACTCTTTCGAATCAATCCGGACGGCAGCTCCAAAATCTTTAGCGTAAATCTAGGGTCCGCGCTGAACGGAAACGCCACGGACAACATCTTATTGCAGCCGCGCGACCGGCTCCTTATTCACAAGAACACATCCCGCGTCGAGCCAAGCACAATTGAAATTACCGGTGAAGTGGCAAAACCCGGCCGCTATCCCTACACCGAAAATATGCGCGCCGAGGATCTGATTCGTGCCGCCGGCGGCCTGAAACGCAGCGCCGATTCCGATTCGGCTGACTTGACCCGCTATGCGGCTTCTGGCGGCTCGTCGCAACATCTGCAAATCTCCCTGGCATCCCTGACTAACGGCAACGCGAGCGAGGACCTGCCGCTCCGCAGCGGAGATGTTCTGGCGATTCGGCGGGTTCCCGGGTGGAGCGACATTGGCGCTGCCGTGAAGGTCAACGGCGAGGTCACGCATCCCTCGACCTACGGCATTCGGCCTGGCGAACGCTTGAGCTCGGTCCTCGATCGGGCCGGCGGATTTACAAGTCAGGCCTCTCCTTACGGTGCCGTACTGATGCGGCGAGAAGTTCGAGAGATGGAAGCCAAGAATCGAACGGAGCTCATCAATCGAATGAAGGCGGAAAGAGTCCAACTCAAGGAGCTGCCCGAAGGCAGTACCGAGCAGAGGAACTCCAAGCTGAACGCCATCGCACAAACCGATTCGACGATGGCCCAGCTTTCCGAAAATCCTCCCATCGGCCGGGTCGTAATTCACATCCAATCCGATGTCAGTAAATGGAGGAATACGCCGGCGGATGTGGCCCTGCGTGACGGCGACGAGTTGATGATCCCAAAGAAGGCCACCGTGGTGACAGTAAATGGACAGGTGTTCAACCCCACGGCGATCAGCGCTCAATCAGGGCGCTCCGCGAAGTGGTACCTGAGCCAGGCCGGCGGACTTACGCCGATTGCCGACAAAAAGGCCGTGTTCGTCATCCGTGCCGATGGGTCGGTACTTTCTGCGAAGAACAACAGCGGAGGCTGGTTCTCGGGTGATCCGTTGAGCGCCACGCTGCGCCCAGGAGACGCGGTCATCGTCCCCGAAAAAACGCCCAAGATTGGGGGCCCGAATTGGCAGTTGATTATGCAATCGGCTCAAGTGGCTTCTTCGGTTGCGCTTGCAGTGGCATATATCCACCCGTAGATGGGCCGGCCGATGACAGGGAGAAAAACAATTTTGGTTTCAATGCTAGCGATGGACCTGTTGGTGGCGGGGGCCGTTATGGCTTATCCACAAGTGCCCGACAATCCGGAGCCGACAGCCGAAGCCAAAAAGAGCCGAAAGATGCGGGAAGAACCGAAACCCAAACCCGAATTGACGGCTAACGATGAGGACAACGATAAGGATACCTCCGTGAAGCTGTCCCACAATTTCCGCGGACTCGGGGCACGGTTCCTCCTTGACCAGAAGGAAATCTGGATCAGCCCGGCGAAACTGCGGTACACCGATCTGGGGTGGATCGTTCCGTACGGTGGCGTTACCTCCACTCTTCTTTTAACTGACAAAGATGCAAGTCTTCACATTTCGCACGTTCCAAGCACAGTGAGCCATTACGACAACATTTCGAATGTGGGCATCGCAGCCATACTGGGCGGCGCCGCCGGAATGTGGGCGTTGAGCTACCCCAAGCATAACGAGCACTGGCGCGAGACCGGTTTCTTGGCTGGCGAAGCGGTCCTCAACAGCCTGGTGGTCACGGAAGCGATGAAATATTCGTTAGGCCGCCAACGGCCGAACGAGGGGAACGGAAGCGGCCCTTTCTTTCATGGCGGCGTCTCCTTTCCTTCCGAACACGCTTCGGCGGCGTGGGCTGCTGCCGGTGTGATTGCGCATGAATATCCGGGGCCGCTCACGAAGATCGCCGTTTACGCTTTGGCGGGCCTCGTGGACTACTCGCGGGTTCGCGCGCGCCAGCATTTCCCCTCCGATGTCTTCGTCGGCAGCATTCTGGGAAACATGGTGGCACAAAGCGTGTACAGCCAGCATCACGATCCCGAATTGGGCGGCGAAGCATGGCTCTCGGCTTCGGAATATATGCGCCGCCATTGGAAGCCCGAACCGGAGAGCATGGGATCCCCGAACGTGCCGCTCGAATCCTGGGTCTATCGCGCAATCGAACGCCTCGCCGCGCAAGGGTTGGTCCAGTCTGAGTTCTTGAATGTTCGCCCGTGGACACGTCTCGAATGTGTGGCGTTGATGAACGAAGCGGCCGGCAAGATAGATGAGAGCGCTCCGCACGGGGAAGAGATGGCGGGAATTGTTGCGGCATTGCGCACCGAATTTGCCAGCGAACTCCATTCCATGGAAACCGGAGAGGAAGAATCTTTCCGGTTGGAGTCGATCTATACGCGGCTGACCGGTATCAGCGGAACTCCGCTGGCCGACAGCTATCATTTCGGACAGACGATCTATAACGACGAAGGCCGGCCTTACCAGGAGGGCCTTAACACCATCAGCGGTTTTTCGAGCTATGCCACTTCCAATCGGTTCGCAATTTACTTCAGCGGCGAATTCCAGCACGCGCCCGGCGCGCCGGCCTATCCGCTGGCCGTGCGGCAGGTGATTGCGAACGTGGACTTGAATCCTTTGCAACCCGCGGCCCCCCTTGCGCAAGTGGATCGCTTCACGATTCAGAATGCGTACCTCAGCACAAATCTCGATGGCTGGAACTTTTCATTTGGGAAGCAGGACTTGTGGTGGTCGCCCGACTACGGCAGCTCTTTCTTGTTCAGCAACAACGCCGAACCAATCTACATGTTCCGCCTAAGCCGCGTAAGGCCATTCACCCTACCCTGGATATTCCGTTATTTGGGCCCCATGAAAATTGATTTGTTTGTCGGCAGGATGCGCGGGAACGATTTTCCGTCGGATCCGATTTTCCACGGCGAGAAAGTCACCTTCAAGCCGACGAAAAATCTCGAACTGGGATTCAGCCGCACGACGGAGTTTGGCGGTGACGGGCGAGCCATGACCCTGGGAGCAATCTGGCACAGCTATGTGGCTTACACAAGTTCCGTGAATTACGCCGCAAATCAGAGTCCTGGCCATCGCGTAGGTGGATTCGATTTCTCTTACAAGCTGCCCTTCGTCAGAAACTGGCTGACCCTCTATGCGGACTCGATGACTAGCGATGATCCCAACCCGATTGATGCTCCGCGCCGTGCGCCCATCGATGCGGGCTTGTATCTGGCGAAGTTTCCCCACATCCCGAAACTCGATTTGCATGTCGAAGGAATTTTCACCGACACCACCACTTCGCGCAGCCATGCCGGGCAATTCTCCTACTGGGAACTCTTCTACCACGACGCTTACACCAACAACAAAGTCATCATGGGCAGCTCGATCGGCCGCGAAGGAACGGGCGAGCAAGCGTGGATGAATTACTGGTTCAGCCCAAAGAGCAGCCTCCAATTCGGATACCGGCACCAGCAGGTTGACGGCGATTTCATCCCGGGCGGCGTGAAGCTGCACGACGAATTTGTAAAAGCAAATGTGTGGGTAAGCGGGAATCTTAATGTCACTGCATTTCTTCAGCACGAGCAGTGGAACGCGCCTTTGCTAGCGCCCACGCCGCAAACGAATTGGACTTCCTCGGTAGGGATTACCTTTCAGCCCGACAGATTTTTTTCGCGCGGGCAACATCCGCGGTTCACGACTTTAACAGAACGAGAAGACGGGAGCACAACGCCATGACCGAGCGCCGCTTGCGAAACGACCTCGGATTTACCCAGCCGGATCCCGCCGTATTTCTGGAGCCGTCGCCGGAGGAACTGCGTGCTGCGCGCGAGCGCACCGCGTCCAACCTGCGCCTGCTGTGGGAACAACGGCGTTTCTTGCTGCGATGGACGGTCATTGGGCTTGTCGTGAGCCTTGTCGTCACCTTGCTTATACCTTCTCGTTACGAGGCCACGACCCAGTTGATGCCACCCGACAACCAGTCCGGCGGCGGAGCGGCTGCGTTGTTGGCAGCGGCATCCGGACGCAGCGGATCGGGATCGGGATCGGGCTCGGGTTTGGCTGGAATTGCGGGTGATTTGCTGGGCACGAAGAATTCCGGCGCGTTGTTTGTGGGCATTCTCTCCAGCCGGACGGTGCAGGATCGCCTGATCGAGGAGTTCGATCTTCGGCGAGAGTATTGGGATTCGAAAATGGAAGACGCCCGGACGGATTTGGCGAAACACACCGGGGTTACCGAAGACCGGAAAAGCGGCATCATCTCGGTTTCCGTATGGGATCACAATCCGCAACGCGCGGCGGATATGGCCGGCGCATACGTGAAGGAGTTGGATCGGCTGGTTGCACAAGTCAGCACTTCGGCAGCGAGGCGTGAACGTATTTTCCTGGAAGGTCGGTTGCATGCGGTCAAGCAGGACCTGGATGCTTCCGCAATTAGGTTCAGCGAGTTCGCCAGCAAAAACACGGCCATCGATATACCGGCGCAAGGCAAGGCAATGGTGGAAGCTGCGGCGACTTTGCAGGGGCAACTCATTTTCGCGGAATCGGAACTGCAGGGGCTGGAAGCAATCTATACCGACCAAAACGTTCGCGTGAAGGCACTGCGCGCGCGCGTTTCCGAATTGCGCGCACAACTTGGAAAAATGGGCGGAGAGTCCGGCGCGGCGGGTGCACTTTCGCCGAAAAGTGATCCGTCTCTTTACCCGTCGATCCGCCAGCTGCCCGTGCTTGGCGTCACTTACGCCGATTTGTATCAGCAGACAAAGATCCAGGCAACGGTTTTCGAGCTTTTGACCCAACAGTACGAGCTGGCGAAAGTTCAGGAAGCCAAGGAGATCCCGAGCGTGAAGGTTCTCGATGCCGCTGTTGTGCCCACCAAGAAATCGTTTCCCCCGGTTGGCGCGTTCACAGCTGTCGGTACTGCGCTTTTTCTCCTGGGCGCCTGCGCGTGGATATTTGTGAATCGTTCTTACGCGGCGATCGATCCGCAGGACCCCAGGAAGCAGCTTGCCGAGGAAGTCGCGCTAACTCTGAGAGCCGGGAGCGCAACCGCTACGGCCGGGGCTGCAGCCATGTTGAAGGGGCTTGTGGGACGCAGCCCGGCTGACGGTGAGGCCGCGGCGTCCAACGGCGAAAACGTTAGCGCTTCAGAGAATTCTCTCAAAGGAATTGGGCCGGAAGATCACCTGAGTCAGGCAGCAGGGAGAGGATCGCAGTGAGGGCAGAGGCGGAAGAATCATGGGCACGATGAACGGATCCGCGGCAAGAAGAGCCACGGCCACTCCTCCCCCTCAGTGGGAGCCGCCGTTGGAGCTCCATGCGCGCAGCTGGACGGAGGAACACGCCCGTTCCGTTTTCCACGCACGGAAGTGGCGTGCGCAAGGCGGCCTGGCCAGGCAATCCGCATACGCCGTCATCGACATGCTGCTTGTGTGCGGCAACGCTTTTCTGATTTACGGATTGCGTTTTGGGTTCTCTAACAGTTGGAACGCCCTTGTAACGCCGAGACAAATGATCGGTCACATCTCCGTGGAAGCCTATCCGAGCTTTCTGGTTCTTTACTGCTCCCTTATTTTTCTGGGTTGCGTGAGCCAGAGCCTCTATCGGACTCCGCGCGAGTTGACCGCTCTCGCGGAATCCATTCGTGTCGCCAAGGCAGTGGGGATCGCCACCGCGCTTCTGGTGCTTTTCATCTTTACCTCCGGGAATAAGGAGATTTCGAGACTCGTCGTGGTTGTCGCGGGCGTGGCCAACATCTTCACGCTTTCCGGCTGGCGTTATGCGAAACGCAGGCTCGTCTTGCGCCGCGCGGAAAAGGGCCAGGGGCAATCGCGTGCCCTCATCGTTGGCGCGGGGAAAATGGGGCAGGCATTTGCAAGCTGGCTTCAGCACAACCGCCATTTGGGGTACGACTTTTGCGGATTCCTGGACCCACATCCGAACGGGGACAAACGCGTACTGGGCGACCTGAAGGAATTCCGCCGCGTGGCGCTGGCGCAATTTGTCGACGAAGTGTTTGTCACGCTGCCTTCGGACGGCCAGATGATCAAGCAACTGTTTTTGGAGGCGCGCGACCTGCGGCTGGATCTGCATGTCTTGCCGGATTTGTACGACGGGCTGGCGTGGCGCGCGCCGTTGCACATGATTGGTGGATTCCCAATCATGGAGCTTCACCGCGAGCCGATCCCCACGACGGGTCTGGCCATTAAGCGCGTGATCGACATCGTGGCATCGTCGCTCGGATTGGTGATCGTCTCGCCGCTGCTGGCGGCTGCAGGGATCTGGATTCGGCTGGATTCCGCTGGGCCGGCGATCTACGGGGCGCCGCGCGTCGGCAAGAAAGGGAAGAAGTTCACGTGTTACAAGCTGCGGACGATGGTCGTCTCCGCGGATGCGGAGAAAAAGCGGCTTCGCAAAAAGAATCAGCGGCGGGGGCCATTTTTCAAAATGGCAGATGATCCACGGGTGACGCGCTGCGGCTACTGGCTGCGCAAATTCAGCATTGATGAATTGCCGCAACTCGTGAATGTGCTGCGGGGAGAGATGAGCCTGGTGGGGCCGCGGCCGCATCCGGTGGACGATTACGAGCACTACACGCTTGAGCACTTGCGCCGGCTGGATGTGAAGCCGGGAATGACCGGGCTGTGGCAGGTGACGGCGCGGCGCGATCCGTCCTTTGAAACCAATATGAAACTGGACCTGGAATATATCGAAAACTGGAGCCTCGGCCTGGACGCGAGAATCTTGGCCAAGACGATCCCCTCGGTCTTGCGCGCGGAGGGAGTATGAAGGAAGATTGCAAATTGGTTACTCCCCCCTCCCCCCCGTTTTTGATAAGTGGTGATTCCAGGGGATTTACGGGAGCCGCAAGTTGTTTAGAATCTATCAGTTTTGAACTGATAGATTCCAAAGGGGTAAGCCGGGGAGCGCAGCGAGGCGTTCGAAATGATAATCGCGCAGACTACAACCCCTATACTAACACATCCAGTAAGTTAATGTCAAGGATAATTTGAGAACTGGTAACTGGCCGCGAATCAATGTCCACCGAACAACAAGTCGTGTACGGGGTGCCTGAGGCTGAGGCGGCGCGTCCCAGCCCGTCCACCGACACCTCCGCACCTCTACAGCTCACGGCGGAGCGGTTGCGCGTCTGGGGAGCTCGAGCGGCATTTTCGCTTTTGGATCAGGGGCTCTTTTCCGGAGCGGGCTTCCTGGTCAATTTGCTGCTGGCGCGCTGGCTGGCTCCGGATTCCTACGGCGCCTTTGCTGTGGCGTTCGCGGCCTTCCTGTTTACTTACGGATTTCATAATGCGCTTCTGCTGGAGCCGATGAGCGTCTTTGGGCCCTCTCGGCATGGGGAAAACTTGTCGGGGTATTTTCGGGCCCAATTGGTGATTCACGCCTTAATGGTCAGCCCTCTCTCCGCAGCCGGCCTTGTAGCAGGATTGCTCCTCTGGCGAGTTACTCCGGGCAGTCCACTTGTGGGAGCAATAATCGGGGTTAGTTTGGCGCTGCCTTTCATCCTGCTGCTTTGGCTGGCGCGCCGGATGTGCTACGCCGTTCAACGCCCCGGGATGGCCGCGACTGGGACCGCGTTATATCTGGCATTAGTTGCCGCAGGCCTGATAGGAATCCGAAATTCAAGTCTCATCGGGCCGTTCACGGCATTTGTTTTGATGGGGTCCGGGGCCTTGCTCGCTTCGGTGCTGTTGATTTTGCAACTAGGCCTCTTCAAGCCTGTGGAGGCCACAACCGGAGCCGCTCAGTGGCGCGGTGTGTGGCGGGAAAACTGGAGTTATGGCCGCTGGCTTCTGGGAAGCGCATTGTTGTTATCGATTGTGATGCAAGCGCAAGTTTTCATCGTTTCGGCTTTGCTTGGTCTCGGAGCTGCCGGAGTATTGCGTGCCATGCAGTTGCCGGCCCTGCTGATTATTCAGGTCTCGACCGCAACAGGGTTCTTAGTCTTGCCGGCATTTGCTTACGACTTTGGTACCGGCGCAATCAGAAGAATGCGTCAAAAGGCGATTGTAGTGACTGTGGGAATTTCGACATTTGCCCTCATTTTGGGAGCAGTTAGTTGGGCATTCTCCGGTCCGATCGAACGGGCTCTATTTTCGGGGAAATACGCGGCTTACGCCTGGCTCATGCCCGTGCTCGTACTAATGACCGTGGCCTTGGGACCGACACAGGGATTGGGAACGGCTCTCCGTGCTATTCGCAAGCCAAATTTTGACTTGGTTTCCGGTTTGATTGCCGCGCCGATCGCTGTGCTCTGCGCTTATTTTGGGACCAGGTGGTGGGGACTCTCAGGCGCAGCCTGGAGCTTAGTCATGGGCTTCGCCATTCAGGGCGTGGTGACGACTCTCTTTTTTCGTCGGCTCGTGTGGAGCATGGGGGCGGCAGGCGGGATGCCCGTCGTGCGCTCGGGAGCGAAGGAAGATGCTTGATACTCCAAATCGTGACTCATTGAGGGGTGTGTGGTATTGGGCTGTAGTTTTTCTCCTCGTTGGTTACTTCTGCATGGGCCGCTCATTTGCCTACTGGGGAATTCCACCATGGCACGTGTTCATTGGAGAGATTGCGCTGTTCTGCTTTCTGTTTTGGGGACCGCTTTCGGCTCGTGGGCGCTGGCCCTGGGTCGCCGCGAACAGTTCTATGTTGCGCCGGTTCAATATATTGCTTTTGATTTCTCTTTTGTTCGGTGTGTTCCAGGTCTTGCATGGGATCTGGCTGGGATATCCGGTCCTTAGCGCTGTTCGCGACCTGGCTTTTGAGTATTATCCGGTCTATTTCTTTCTGGGCGTGTGGATCGCATCGCGCGAGCGAGATTTCTTGCAGAGGTTTTTCTACGTCGCGGGATGGGCCAGCGGGATCTACGGATTTTTTTTTATTCTTCTACTTAGCAGAATCGACTGGTTTTTTCCTGGCGTTTCTCAAGAGGTCGCACGGGTTCCCATTTTTGGTCAACCCCTGTTTTCCGGAGTGATGATCCTCGGCCTCCTCTCGACGCAAAACAATCTACTCCGAATATTGCCGCCGCTCCTCCTGAATACCGCGGTACTTCTTGGCATGGTCATACGAGGAGAGTGGCTGGCATTCGGCGTGGGACTGTTTATCTGGGCATTGCTGACAAGAAATCTAAAAAGCTTGGCGCTTGGCGGGGCCATGGTCCTCGTGCTTCTTGGGGCAATGTATCTCACGGGATTTGAGATTCAGGCCCCGGAGGGCCGCGGTGGAACTATCTCAGCCACGGATTTGTATGGCCGGATCCTCGCCCCAATTGATAAGGATCTTGCGGCTGACTATACCTCGGACGCACAGATGCACGAAGAAACTGTAGCGTTCAGAACACTCTGGTGGATCGCGATCTGGGAATCAGTACATAGTAGTACGTCCCGCGCTCTGTTCGGTCATGGTTACGGTTTCCCGTTGGGAGATCTTGTACCCTATCTTGCCGGAAATTTCATTCGTACCCCGCACAATCTCTTTTTCTATGCTCTGGGCTATACAGGATGGGTGGGTGTATTGATAATTGGCCTCCTGCTGGCGGAAATCGCAAGATTGTGCTGGAAGGTATATCGGAGAGATGGTCAGCCTTTCGGCATCGTCTCCTGGGTAACAATGATGATCCTGTCGCTCTTTACCGCGTTCTTTGAGGTTCCGTATGGTGCGATACCTTTTTTCCTGATGCTGGGCTGTGCATGCGCGCCACTTTGTCATCAACGGGTTAGCGTTCACATGACAGCCAAGAAACCGCTTAGCGGCTTCCTGCTATCCGCAGAAGCGGCTGGGCAGAATTTTGAGTTTTTTCGAGGAGATGCCCAATGAACGGTGGCACACAGAGATGTCCACTTTGCGGTCGAGTCGCAAGGAAGCGACTGCAATTGCGGCACGCGGCAGTGATGTTGTGCAGGAATCCGGACTGCCGCTTGATGTTTGCTTTCCCACAATTAGGAAATCTGGAGCTTGAGGCTGCCTATCGCGACTATTACTACCCAGAATCAAATGCGGCGAAGGCGACTTACGAAAGCACGCCCGAAGAAATTCAACGCCAGATTTTCAACGCGGCAACCGCTAGGTTTGGCCCATTAGGCGGCAAGTGGATGCTTGATTTTGGTTGCGGGCTTGGCAGTCTCTGCGAGGTCGCGCGGGAGTACGGCATTCATTCGATTGGGATCGAGTCAGACGCATGCGCTCGAGAGGCCGCGAGAAGGCAAGCCGATTTCGGTGTTTTCGCGAATCTGGATGAACTGCAAGGAACTGCCCCTGAAACCCGTTTTGACATGATCGTGATGCGGGAAGTAGTCGAACATCTGAGGGAGCCATGGAAGGAACTGGAGAGATTGCGCAAGCTTCTTAAAAAGGGTGGATGGCTTGTACTCACAACGCCAAATGCAAATTCTCTGCGCGGAATCCTGGAAAGGGGCCACTGGGCGAATATCGTTAATCCAACTCACCTTTACTATTTTACGCGGCCGTCATTGCGGCGAGTTTTGGAATGGGCTGGTTTTTCGGAGATCGAGGAATGGCGCTTTCCGATTCGTTACCCCGGGCATAATTCGCTGCGCCGAGCCATCCATCGAGCCTTGGCGGCGTTTCGCCTCCAGGGGGGGTTGGTGTTTCTAGCTAGGCCGGATCTTTACGGACCGGAGAAAGCAGGAGAGGCCGGGGCAGTAAAAACCGAGGTGATTAGTGCAGTCTAAAAACAAGACGGCCGGAGGCGTTGAGCCACCGGTAAACGGCGCAACAGTCGATCAAGAACCGCTCCTTGAAGCGGTTTCAAGTCCTCTGGCTGGTAGTAAGGTAGGAAGGGCCGCTAAGGACAAGTCCTGTCTATTACAGGTCATGCGGCATCACCTGGAGGCATGCAGGATTGAGAGGAGTCAACCGGTTCTGGTTATAGGTGGGGGACAGGAAGATCTCGATATTCTTTCGGCCTGCGGATTTGAACGGATTGTGTTGTCAAACATCGATTCTAGCGAAATGGATCTCGACGCGGAAAACATAAGCTTGCCGGATAACAGTTATCCTGTCGTCTTTGCCCATGCCGTTCTTCATCACTGCCGCAGTCCACATAAGGCAGTCGGAGAAATGGTCCGTGTTTCCCAGAAGCACGTTTTCTTCGTGGAGCCGAACGATTCCTGGGCTCTTCGCTTGTTGGTACTCATGGGATATTCGTTTCCGTACGAACTGGCTGCAGTCGCCGATAACGGATACTCGCGGGCCGGAATGCGAAACGGGCCGGTTCCTAACTTCATTTATCGCTGGACAGGGCACGAGGTTGAAAAATGCGTCTCGGCCTACCAGCCGGAACGACAAATGTGCATCCGCGCTTATCCCTACTGGGATTTCTACGTTAATGAAGAGGAGTTGCTTCTTCGGAAGGAGTCTCGAGTACCCGCATTGGCCGAGAGACTTGGGCCGCGCAATTTGTTGAGGGGACTTCGCAAGGCGCAGGCGGTCTTGAATTTGCTTGCGCCGGTGCGTTCGCAGGGGAATAAATTCTTCTGCGCAATTTCCAAGGGCGAACTGCAACCTTGGATCGAAATTTGTGACGGTAATTACGGTTTGAGGAAGTGGTCTGGATCTTCCGGCCAGGCGGGATACGCGGCGTCAGGTCGTGAGTGAGAGTGCACAATGGTGATGCTATTCATCCATAACTACTACAGGTTTCCAGGCGGAGAAGACACCGGCGTGCCCAAAGAGTGTGAGCTGTTGACTGGGAGGGGGCACCGAATTGTTGAATACAGCCGGCGCAGCGGGGATATTGCCCTGAATGGGCTTGGAAGCCGGATTAAATTGGGGGTGAACGCGCTTTGGTCGAGGCATACGTACACGGAGCTTCGTGCCCTGATCGCCAGAGAGAAACCGGAGGTCGCCTTCATTCACAACACGGTGCCGCTGATCTCTCCTTCGGCCTACTATGCGTGCGCCGATGCGGGTGTCCCGGTCGTGCAGACGCTCCACAATTTTCGCTTCTTCTGCCCGGCGGGCACGTTCCTTCGGCAAGATCATGTTTGCGAGGAATGCGTCACCTCAAGCTTGCTTCGCAGCGTGAAGTACCGCTGCTACCAGGATTCGGCGCTGGCCAGCGCCACCCTCGCTTTGATGCTCGCCACCCAGCGCGCTCTGGGCACTTGGCGCGAAAAGGTTGCTTGTTACATCGCACTCACGGAATTTGCGCGAAAAAAATTCATCGAAAGTGGCCTGCCAGAAGACCGCATGGCTGTCGTGCCGTGTTTTGTCGATCCGGATCCCGGGCCACGCACAGGACCCGGTGACGCAGCACTTTATTTCGGACGTTTGTCACCCGAAAAAGGACTGCGAACCTTAATCGCTGCATGGGACCGCCTGGACGGAAAGGTCCCGCTGCGGATTGCCGGCGGCGGACCGCTGCGAGATGAACTCGAAGCAGAGGTTCAGCGCCGCAATTTGACTGGCGTCAAAATGCTCGGCCGTTTGCCCGACGACGGCGTTTACACTGAAATAAAGCGCGCAAGATTCTTTATGTTCCCGAGCGAGTGGTACGAAGGACTACCTAAGACCATCCTTGAAGCTTTCGCCTGCGGTGTTCCTGTTCTCGCTTCACGAATCGGTTCGATGATCGAACTGGTTCAGGACGGAATCACTGGTCTCCACTTCAACCCGGGCGATCCCGTGGATGTAGCCGCCAAAGTCGAATGGGCCTGGAACCATCCGGAAGAAATGGAAGTGATGGGCCGCAATGCGCGCGCCGAGTTCGAGGCGAAATACACAGCCAGGAAAAATTACGAAATGCTCCTAGACGTCTGCCGGCGCGTGCTCGGCAAGCGCCCCGCAGAAGAGATGGAGGTGTCATAAAATGAACGAACACCGGGCGTCCTGCCGTCGCTAGGGGATTCACAGCAGCCAAAAAATCGTGGAGCATCTACATGAGCCTAAGATCCGCTTTTCTCAACTTGGGAAGGGTTATTCACGACGCCTCATTCGTCCTTCTGGATACCTGTCCGCCAGGTGAAAAGCTCAAGACCCTTTCGCAACTTGCCCGCATCGGTCTACTGCCAAACCCCCAACGCGGAGGCGCGGCCGTCGTCGGACGACGAAACTTCCGCATCAAGTATCTCGACCACGCTCCTTTTTGGGAGGCTTATCATGAAATTTTCATGCGCCAGATCTACTTCTTCCGAGCGGAAACGGATGCTCCGTTCATTGTCGATTGCGGTGCCAACGTCGGCGTGGCAAGCCTCTATTTCAAGACGTTGTATCCCCAGTGCATGATTGAAGCGTTCGAACCCGACCCCTTAACCTTCAGTGTCCTCAAGGAAAATATTTCCATTAACTCCCCAGTAGGAATCAATCTGCACCAGTGTGCGCTTTGGGATTCGGAAGGTGAAGTGGACTTCTACACGGGCAGCATTCCGGGGAGCCTTGGCATGAGCGTATTCCGGGAGCGCCTCGCAGGTGACGAGACTAAGGTCACCGTCCCTGCCGTTTGTCTCTCCCGTTTTCTCGAAGGCAAGAACATTGACTTCCTCAAACTCGATGTGGAGGGTGCCGAGGGACGCGTTCTGTGCGATCTCGAACAGACGAAAACTCTTGGTAGAATCAGACAAATGGTTATCGACTATCATCACCCTGAGAATGGAACACCTTATCAACTGGGCCAACTCCTAACCTCGCTCGAGGAGAGAGACTTTGCTTGTGAAGTGTATGCCTATTTGCGGCCGCGAGCCTTTAGAGACCCCCTTCATGAAGTGCTGATTTTTGCGCGTCGAAAGGCGGGCCACGCGGCATCCCTATGAAGGTCGAAGCCGCTTAGACGACCACGATGATCCAAGACACCAAAAAAAACATCCTTGGCGTTTCCGTGGACGCCATCAACTACAAAGCGGCTGTTGACTCCATCATTCAGGCGGCTCACGCCAGGAAACCGTTTGCTGTGACGGCGCTGGCGGTGCACGGGTTGATGACGGGGGTGCTGGATGCCGAACAGAGATTCCGGCTGAACGCGCTGGACCTGGTGGTGCCGGACGGGCAGCCAGTGCGTTGGGCGCTGAATTGGATTCACGGAGCGGGTCTGCGGAATCGTGTTTACGGTCCAAATCTTTCTCTCGAGGTATGCAAGAGGGCAGAGCAGGAAGGATTGGCGGTTTACTTTTTTGGCGGCACACCGGAAATTCTGCAGGGACTTCAGCAGAATCTTCTAGATCGGTTTCCCCGCCTTCGGGTGGCTGGGGCGATGAGCTCCAAATTTCGTTGCCTCGCCCCTTCGGAAAGGGACTATGTTGTAGACGAAATTAGAAACTCTGGGGCCTCAATTGTGTTCGTTGGCTTGGGGTGCCCGCGCCAGGAAATATGGGTGTACGAATTAAGAGAATTCATTCCTTGCCCACTGCTGGCCGTGGGAGCTGCTTTCCCCTTCCTGGCAGGAACCCTCAAGCAGGCTCCCCGTTGGATGCAAGACCGTGGGTTGGAGTGGTTGTTTCGGCTGTCTACGGAGCCACTGCGGCTCTGGAAGCGGTATTTGTTCTTGAATCCGCAGTTTTTGGCGCTGCTGATGCTTCAGCGCCTAGGCATGGCAAATTTCGCGGATCGTGGCAGGCTTCCCTCTGAACGTGTGCTTCCGGGATAAGGCATTCGGATTTCAGCATGTATATTCCCCAATACATGCGGCTTGAAATCTGACGAACGCGCACCTGGGTTTCGGCGCGGGAATCCTGAACGAACTCGCGGTCCTTAATCGCTGTTCTACTTGGAATCCGCTTGATAGACGAGCCGCCCGCCGACGATCGTGGCGACCACTTTCGTCGCTCCAATCTTATGCGGATTGATGTCGAAAATATTCTGCGAAACGATAATCAGGTCGGCGAGTTTGTCTGTCTCCAACGAGCCTTCCGTTTTCTCGCGGCGTCCTGCGAAAGCGGCTCCCAGCGTGTACCCGTCCACTGCCCGCTCCACACTCACCCGCTGCGCAGGAACGAAACCGCCCTCCGGCGTACCTTCAGCAGTTTGCCGCGTCACGGCGGTTTGAATTCCTTGCCACGGATTGAGAGTCACAACGGGCCAATCGCTGCCAAAAGTCAGGCGTCCGCCCGCATCCCAAATGCTCCCCCACGCCCAGGCACGAGACGTGCGCTCGGGGCCGGCGGTGCGCGTCCAAACGTCGAGCGTTTCGGAATCCGGGTAGGAATGAAACGGCTGCATGCTGGCGATAACGCCGAGTTGGCCGAAGCGGGGAATGTCGGCAGTGGCAATGGTTTCGATGTGTTCGATGCGAGACCGGTGGTCACGGTCACGTTTGCGGTTGCGTTGTTCCGCGTTTTCGTACGCGTCCAGGGCCACTCGAACGCCATAGTCGCCGCTGGCGTCAGTAAGCAACTGCAAGCCGCGTTTGTCCAGATCCGTCACAGCCGCAGTGTAATTTTGGGGCTCCCAGAACAGCTTGCCTTTCAAGGAAGGATCGTCGCTGTAGGGTTCCAGCATGGCGGCCGTGTGCGATTCCACGACGTCATCCAGCACGAATTTGACGGCGCCGGCGTCAATCCACTCGTCATGGAATTTCTTGTGTCCCGCTTCGATGGATTTTAGGTCCTCTGGCCGCAACAGCGGGGGATCCAGAAAGTATGCGACATACATGCGTACGCTGAGGTCGCCGCGATGGCGCATTTCTTGGAAGAGGTCCAGGCTTTCAAAATCGCCGCCGGTGCTGTGGACGCGCGTGATGCCGTATTCATTGGCCTTTTTCATTCCCGCCCGCAGGGCCAGAAGCATTTCGGCGCGGGTCGGTTTTGGAATGACCTTGGTAACCAGGTCTTGCGCGGACTCTTTCAAAGCACCACTCGCTTCACCGGTTAAGGGATCACGAACGATGATGCCGTTCGGCGGATTCGGTGTTTCACGCGTGATGCCGGCAAGCGCAAGGGCCTTCGAATTCGCCCAGTACGTGCGCCCATCGTGACCTTCCAGGAATACCGGCCTGTCGGGGAAGAGTTCGTCGAGATATTTTTTGTGGGGAAGGGCTTCAGGACCAAACATGTTGTACTTCCAGCCGCGGCCCAGGATCCAATCGTCATCGGGATGTTTCGAAACGTATTCTCTCAATCTCTTCTGGATTTCGGCCACATCCTTTGCGCCGGCGAGGTTCACGCGGCCCAGGCTCAAAGAGCCATCCAGAAAATGAACGTGACAATCGGTGAAGCCTGGAAGAACCAGTTTTCCTGCGGCGTTGATGACTTTGGTTCCCATGCCGCGCATTTTTTCGATATTCGCATCGTCCCCAACGGCGACGATTTTTGCGCCGCGGATGGCTACAGCCTGCGCCCATGGTTGCTTGGCATCTTCCGTGTAAACGCGGCCGTGGATAACGATGATATCTGCCGGTTCGACGATGAGGCCCTGCCCTCTTGCGAGGCTGAGAATCACGTTGAAAAGGGCAAGAAATTGTAGTGTGAGGCGGACAGTACGAATGTTCACGGTTGTGAAACCCTGAAGCTCAGAACGTCACTGGTGCGTTGACCACCGCTCCCAAGTACACTATTTGGCACAGATTCTTCGATCGGCACGGAGTGGCACTTTCAAAGAGGCCCGGGACAGACCCTCAGCCGATAATAGTCACTTGTATTCGGCCAGATTTCAAGTTCTCCGTGAAGTTCACGATCAGGAGCGAGCCGATGCATGGCGGAACCAAAATCGCGGCTTAGTCAGGCTTCATCGTTCTCACTGGGCCACCAGGTTTTCTCCTCATTGCGCCTCTCATGGAGGCTGGTTCACAGTGCGACACCCAGCCGGGACGCGCCAGCGGGCCGAACGGAGTTGCATCTGACAACGAATGTGACGCTGAACAAGGACAAGGTCCACCAAGTCGTATATCTCAGTCCGTCGAGGCCCCTCCTTACTCACCATGGGCATGATTATGAACAATCTCACCGCGATTCCAGATCGTCGTTTGACGGAGCGCCATAAATTGCGAATTCCCTTGCAACTCCGCATCTGGGGAGTCGACGGTTCCGAGCATAGTGCGGAATCGATTGATCTCTCTGGGAGGGGGGCCCTGATAGAGACGGAGTTATCCCTTCGGGTCGGGGCTGCTGTCGAATTACAACTCAAGTTGCCAGAGGAGATTACGGGCCAGCCGACGACCGAGTGGCGCTGCAGGGGCCACGTCGTCCGCATTGTGAAGTCCGTCCCTCCGAACCGCCATTTGAGGGTGGGGGTACATTTCAACAGGCTGGATGTGTCGCGAAAATGAACGTCTCGGAGAACTACCGGTTCCCAGGGTTGTTTGACGTAGCGCAAAGACAATCATTAGTTATGCGCCGAAACTGGGAAGCGGGAGCTTCTCCGGCTGCCGTCCGAAATAGGTTTGTCCTGAACATGAGGCTACGTCTTAAATTAAGCATCGCCATCGCAGTGCTCGGGCTCGCCAGCTCTTCCGCGTCGTCGGCTGAAGTGGCGATCCTGCGGAACGGTTTTTCCATCCGGCATCAGCGTCACGAGGCGCGAGAATCCGTGACTCGGCTCTACTTCACGGAGTCTTCCAGCGGCTATGTTGATATTCCAACTGACCAGATCGTCTATTTTGAAGTGGAGGAGGCCCGTCCGGCACCGGCGTTGAAAGCAACTCCACCTGCAACCTTGGAAGAAATGGTGAGTGCCGCAAGCAACAGCAACCATATTGATCCGGATTTGATCATGGTTCTGATAGGTGCTGAGAGCGGATTCAATGCAAGTGCCGTGTCCCCCAAGGGTGCACTGGGGCTGATGCAATTGATGCCGCAGACGGCCTCACGTCTTGGGGTGGGTGACCCACTGGATCCCCTCGCGAACGTGAATGGAGGGACGCGCTATTTACGGGAACTGCTGGACCTTTATCATAACGACCTGGTCAAGGCATTGGCGGCCTACAATGCGGGGCCAAAGCGCGTCGAGCAGTATCGCGGCGTGCCCCCTTATGCCGAAACTCAGACGTACGTTGCCAAGGTGATTCACGATTTTAATCGCAAGAAGCTTGCCCGAACTTCCGCCCATCACGATTTCGGCAACAAGCCCGAAGCTATCAGGAATTCTAAATCTGAGGCGCTCAGCGCGGCGCCACAGCCTTCCAGCGCACTTTAACCCATACTCTCCGGTAAGACTCGTCGGGACTGTCGTTTGCTGCCTACTTCCGAACAGGCTTTTGGGGAAGAGCCTCGGGGTAGGAACTTTTCCTCTTTGCCCTAGGTCAAATAGAAGTTCGCAGCTATCAGGTATTCTGCCGGATGATTTGAATGAAGGGCCATAGCAGGGGCCCCTTATGTTTTGTCAGCTCTGGCACCGGATCTTGTCCGCTCTCAAATCTCCAGTGGTGAGCCAAGTCGCGGCGTATGTCTCTGAGGGATTTACACCAGTAGTTAGGGAGGCAGAGAAACTATGATGCGCGTGCGGCTTCTACTTGCTTCGCTGCTGATCTTGACGCTCAGTGCGCCGAACTACGCCAATGAAGCAAAGGCTGCATACAAGCGCGGTGTTCGCGCTGAGTCCCAAAAACAATATGATGAGGCATTCGAATCGTTCAAGCAGGCGTACACACTTAACCGCAAAGAGGCTAAGTATGTGACTGCCTATCTGCGCGCGCGAGCCAATGCCGGAGCGCAGCACGTAAGCAACGGCCTGAAGCTTCGTGACGATCTTAAACTGCAGGAGGCCTTGGTTGAATTTCAACGCGCAGTGGAAATCGATGGCACAAATTTCATAGCGGTGCAGGAGCTGCAGCGGACTGCCATACTATTCAAGAAACTGTCTGAGCCCGCGAGTGCGGCACCCAAGGTAGAGTCTCCACTGGCCAAACTGGCGTCAGAAGCGGAAGGCCCGCTGGACCTGCAACCCTCGCCCAACACTCCCATCAGCCTGCGCATGACAACCACCGCTGACAATGTTTACAAAACGATCGGGAAGCTGGGAGGAATCAACGTCCTGTTTGACCTGGACTACAAGCCACAGAAAATTACGATTGAAATGAACGAAGTCATGGTGCGCGAAGGCCTCAGGATGGTGGCTCTGGAATCAAAGACCTTCTGGCGGCCGATCTCGCCAACAGCCATCTTCGTGGCATCCGAGAGCAAGCGTAAAGAGTTTGAAAACAATGTGCTGAAAACCTTTTATCTTCGAAATGCGTCCACACCCGCTGAACTGCAGGAGGTGGTCGGGACGTTGAAGGGGATTCTCGACATTGCCCGTATTCAGGTGAATCCGACACACAGTTCAATCACTTTGAGGGGGACGCAGGATCAGATGGTCCTGGCGGAGAAACTGATCTCGGACGTTGACAAGCCGAAGGCAGAAGTGGTCATCGATATCGCGGTGATGCAAATCAGCCGAGATCGATTGAGGACCATAGGAACCACTGTCCCAACTTCTACTACAATCGCTTATCAGGCCGCGGCGGCGGCAGCTACTGGTGGGGCTGCGGGCGTGGTGAAGATTGGCTCGCTGAATGGGGGCAGTTTCGTTGTCGGTGTGCCAAGCGTTACGTTTACTTTCCTTGCGTCGGACGCCAACACCAAGATCTTGCAGAAGCCGCAACTCCGCGCTCTCGATAACGAAAAGGCCACACTTAAGATTGGTGATCGGGTACCAATCGCGACCGGTTCTTTCAGTCCAGGGATCGGTGGGGGGAACGTCAGCCCGCTCGTGAACACCCAGTTTCAATATTTGGATGTGGGCGTGAATATTGATATTACACCGCATATCCATTCGGACCATGAGGTCACGCTGAAGATGGTGCTGGAGATATCATCGGTTACGGGCTCGCAAAATATCGGAGGAATCAGTCAACCGACAATCGGGCAGCGGCGCATAGAGCACGAAACGCGACTGCAAGACGGCGAGATAAATCTGATCGGAGGCATCCTGGAGGACACTGAAACAACCTCCATGGGGGGCTATCCCTGGCTGATGAATATTCCTATCTTGAAGTATTTGTTCGGCCAGGAAACCAAGGATCATCGTGAAGACGAAATTGTCTTCGCCATCACGCCCCATATCCTGCGGGCGGAAGAGATTACTGATGAAAACCTGAGGCTGATTGATGTGGGTACAAGCAATGCCATCGGCTTGCGATATAAAGAGCCCAAAACCACCAAGCCGACAGACTCGCCTGCCCACCAGGAACCGCCCTCGTCACGAAATCAGCCGCGACCGTCGACCGGTGTACCGTCGTCGATTCGCGAGCCAGCGCGCTCGTCCCAGCCCCCGGGTCCTTGAACGGTTGAACAATTTGCTTCTCCAGGCTGACCCACACCCTGACGCTATGCCGTCTGGGCAATGAGTTCATGGCCCAGCGGGGGCCATGGGTGACTCAGATTATCAGCGTCTAGGACCCTTTAGCGCCGCTCGCTGGCATGATCCTATGGCAAATCCTGCGAATCGTTTTCCACTTCGGGAAACTAGTTGCCAACACTTTACGTGAAACATCCCTCCTCAGTTACTGGAATCTCAACTTTACAAAGACTTTACATGCGGCGATGAATGGAACGCCAATTGCTCCGTTTTGGGTCAAAGTGCCCCGGATGAGGTTTCGGGTCCCTTCAAGGCCAGGTCCTTTTCGTCTGGGTCACTAAGCGTCGTAGAGTGTATTCAATTATGCTGGTTACAGGTTTCAGGTCTTGTTTTGGTTCCTCGGGTTGATTAGTAGAACTGTCCCCATCATTTCTGTCAGCATGCTTCCAGGGTTGGTGTGTAAACCGCGCGCATATCCGCGCATTGATGAAAGCAAGAAGCAAGTTCGAAACGAGGGTGCCATCGATGACGGAATTGCAATCATGGGGATCGAACACTATGCCACGGGCGAATACAAGCATTTCTTCCAGCGAAAGCGCTGTATCCCGCCCGGCAGTTCTTGTGCAACACCTTCCTCTGTTTTCAAATATTCCTCCTAAGGGGTGCAGAGAAATTGTTTCCGCGGCCCGCAAGGAAGTGTACAAGCGGCGCGAGACAATTCATCTGGCCGGCGATCCTGTGCGGCAGATCGTGTTGCTGACTTCCGGCTGCGTGAAGATCTTGCAGATCGGGCAGAACGGCAGCGAAGTTATACTTCGGCTTAACGGACCGGGCGAAGCCTTTGGGATAGCTGGGTCCAGCCTGCAGACTAGACACTCCTCTTCAGCCCAGGCGCTCACCGCCTCAAGCGCGCTTGTTTGGGAAATTGGCGTATTTGAGTCTCTCGCAGAGCGATTCCCGGTCTTGAGACGCAATACCACGCACATCCTCTGCAAACGCTTAGAGGAGCTTGAAGAACGTTTTCGCGAAGTTTCTACCGAAAAAGTTGCCGCGCGCCTAAGTCGTGAAATAGTGCGGTTGCTGGACCAGGTCGGACGTCGCGTGAACGGCGCGGTCCAAATCAACCTGTCCAGGGAGGAATTGGCACAACTGACCGGCACTACCTTATTTACCGTCAGCAGATTACTTTCAGACTGGGATGAGCAAGGTATCGTGAGTGCGGGTAGGGAATCTGTCATCGTCAAGAACCTTGAGGCTCTTGTAGAACTGTCACAGCGCGAATGAGGAACGCCGTTGATGCCGCGAGCCGGAATGAACGATTTCTTGAGAAGAGCGGAAACGGATATATATCTGACGGGTGAGGAGTAGGAATCAGATGCGTAGTCTTCGGATGCCTCTAATCATCTTGTTTTGCGCTGCATCGGTTGTTGCTCAGCGTGGGCAAGCTAGCCAAGATGGCCAAACCCCAACGCCAACGCCAACGCCAACGCTTCCAAAACAAGGCGTTACCGCACCGACTAATCGGCATGCGGGTTTGGAGCCCCGCGTCGGCGGCAAGATTCCGCCGGACGCTCCTGTTGTAAGCATCGAGCGGCCATGTGACCAGCCGCGGAAAGGTACTCGACAAAGTGGCTGCAAGAGCGTCGTGACCCGGGCGGAGATAGACAGTTTGCTTGATGTACTCGAGCCGAACGCCACACCTGAAGCCCGACGTCAGCTCGCTCTTGATTATGCGAGACTGGTTGCTGCCTCGGAGGCAGCCAAACGACGCCATTTGGAAACGGACCTCGCGGTCGCCAAGCAGCTGGTGATGCAGCAGAAGCTTGTATATATGCAGGTGCTTGCGGATACTCTTTTTCGCCGAATCGAAGCCGAAGCAAGCAATGTCCCAATCCCCGAGATCGAAAAATACTATTCCGGACACCAGCTTGAATTTGAGCGAGGCGAGGTGCGCCGCCTTGTTGTTCCCAAACAAATCTCAACACCAGGCACGCCGCCGCTTGACGCTTCGATCTTGAAGACTAAAGCAGAAGAACTGCAGACACGTGCCGCGGCCGGCGAGGAATTCGACAAGCTTCAACAAGCGGTTTATGAAGACTTGGGGATCAAAGCCGTGAACTCCAACACAAAGCTAAACGGGGTGCGCCGGGCGAATTTATCCGCGGAGGAGAGCAAAGTTTTTGACCTGGATCCTGGCCAGGTGACGCAAGTGCTGAATTCGCCCAGCGCTTTTGTTGTCCTGAAGCTGGAATCGAAGAGAACACTGTCTATCGAAGATGCCAAGCCAGAGATCGTCCCATTTCTCCAGCGGGAGCGCGCGCAGCAAGTAATACGGGACGCCACAGAAAGTGGGAAAGCGCAATTCAACCTGGAGTACTTTGGTCTGGCGTCAGCGCCGGAATTGTTTCCACCGCCGCAAGTCACGGGATTGGCCGGCGAGCGGAGGACGCAATCCGCTCTCTCGCAGCGCATGGGGGCCCGCAGACCAATGCCGCGTAGGCGCGAGGTGACGATATCACCTTCAGGACCACGGTAGAGTGGCAAATCCTCAAACCGGCGCAACCGCAAATTGGTGCAGAGCCGGAGATATTCTAATCGAGTCCGTGGCACCCTGGAGAGAATCATTGACCAGATCGGAAGAAACGTGCTAAACACTTGCATCACGCATGCGATTCCAGGAGGTGAGAGCAGTTGCTTGGAATCGCCCCGGTGGCCGCTGACCGGAAAGTGTGCATAGATGTCAGGCCTATCAACATCTGTCATCTCTGCTGGGAAGGGGGCTCGAGATGAGTCTCCATTCTAGGTTTAGAGAGAAAGTTATCGCTTCTGGCGCGCTAGCGCTAGTTCTCCTGGGCCCGATTTTTGGTTCCGCGGGAATTCCTGCAGGGCTCCCAGATTCCCGAACGGCTCAGGATCCTGTTCAAGCGACTGCTTCTGCTCAGCCCTCACAGCCGGGTGGGCAGCAGGATCCAAATTCGCAGCCGCAGTCACTCACTACTGCGCACGCAGTACCGAAGCCTCTACAGATCACCTACGAAGACGGGCAGCTCACTATCGTCGCCGAAAATTCGCCGCTCTCGGAAGTAATGTCTGCACTCCGCGCCGCCATGGGAGCAGACATCGACCTTCCGCCAAGTGTCGCTCGTCAGCGGATCTGGGTTCGGCTTGGACCGGGACCGGCTCGCAAAATTCTCCGCGATCTGCTGGAGAACACGGAGCTCGACTACGTTATTCAGGCATCCGATACCGAAACGCAGGGAATTCGGAGCGTGTTGCTAACGCTGCGCAGCAAAACCGCCGAACCAGGCATCCAGGCAAGCCGAGTGGCACGGGGCACGAGTCGCAAAAACCTGCCCGAGAATTCCAGTCCTGTGGAAGTTCCTGAGCAAGACACTTCCGTGCCTGCCGAGTCAGCAGCCGTTTCCGATCCATCCCCAGCTGCGCCAGCGCCGCCGCCAACGGTTGCGCAGCCCGCTGTGGGCAAGCTGCAATCGGCGCAGGCAGTTTCAGATTCGAGTTTGAGTCGGCCAGTTGGTGGGACATCGGAACAGATGATTCAGCAACTTCAGAGCATGTATCAGCAACGGAAACAGATGCAGGCACAGCAGAATCAGAAACTACCATCCAACATCAATTAGATAGACCGTTCGCACAAACCCCTCCTTGATCTATCTCCTCTCTTCATTCAACAAAGCCTGAATTATTCTGCGGGGCTGTCTGGGAGTGCGTCATTGCCAGAAAGCGAAGAGTTCATTCACCCGGATTGAACTCCGCCCGTCGACGCGGCCCAGCCACACAATCTGCGAGGGTCCCACGCAACAGTCGAAACACACCTGCTGGTACTTTTCAAGTGCGATCCCTTTCGGCGGGAAATTTAGGCGAAGCTCACTTATCAATTCTTCTACCAAATCACCTGATCAGCCAGCAATTTGCTGGTGCGCAACGACTCTCTTGCGCGAATAGCGAAGATATGCAACCACGCACTCTGGGTGGGCTCGGTTCAAGTTAAGTGAGTTCAAGCCGCCATCGAATTCTCCCCGGCGTTTGCTGAGCGGCAAAGAAGTGCTGAAGCGCAAAAGGTAAATTGACCACCCTGGAGTTCAGAATTTCGCGGCGAACGGGTTGGCATTTTTGAAATGGGCGTCGCCCTGGCAGTGATTCAGCAAGCGGCGGCTGAGGAGGCAAGCATGACGAGCAGAAAAGCAGGCACCCTTTGGTTCCTGGTTGTGCTGACGAGTTTTGCAGCAATACCTGCACACGCACAGTCATTCAGAGTGCAATGTCCAAACGGCACGATCACCCACCCGAACCCGGACCCGACCAACAATCCGACGGTCAATAATACGGAACCCGCGTACACCGGTCCGACTTATACAGGCACAAATGGCTATGGGACAGCGCCAACCAACGTCAACGGCGCAATAAAATGCCAGCAGATCTCGGGCGGCGACGGTTACGCAACGATGGGCGATGGCACGCAGACGTACATGTTCTCCTTCGGACCGCTTTCCGGGCTCGCGTACATCGCAAATGGCCAGCCAGGCACAGAGTCTCCGGTCGAATTCAATATGGTGTATGGGGGCTCGACGCCGCTGGTGCCCGGCGATCCCGCTACCACGGTTGATGGGGGGCACGCGTTTACGTACAACGGGGCCGTAGGGCTGACAGGCGATCAAGAGGTACTTGTTCCAGGGGCGGGAGGTGGGGGAGCTGCGGTCGCAATCATTGCCGGCGGCCTTGTCACAGACGTTACGGTTACCAGCGGTGGCAGCGGGTACGTTGGGCGGCCATCGGTGACCTTCAGCGCGCCTCCAAGTCCCGGCATCGCTGCTCAAGGAGTCGCATTCGTTTCAGGCGGCGTCCTGACCAATATTGATATTACTTTTACGGGGACCGGATATGTAACGCCGCCGACCATCACGATCGGTCCAGCATACAACGCGTGTACTGCCACCAACCCACCCGCCCCGTGTCTCACCGGCCATGTGGATCCACGCCCCATCATGGACGTCGGCGTGATGAACGGCAACATTCCGGCACCGCTGATGGCGATCGACGAGGATGACGAATTTTTCCTCACCCTTACCAACGTGGGCATGATCATGCGGCCGGACCTGTTCGAACAGCACACGGTGCACTTCCACGGTTATCCTAATGCTTCATCGTTCTACGACGGCGTGCCTGACGCTTCGGTGGCCATCAACATCGGCGGCAGCTTCACGTATTACTACCTGGCGCCGGATGCCGGCACCTACTTCTGGCATTGCCACATCACGCCTCCCGAGCACTTGCAGATGGGCATGGTAGGGCAACTTTACGTGCGCCCGCGGCAGAATCGAGTCCTGGCGGGCAACAGCCTCTATGACGCGCTCTCTCAACAGCAGTTGGATCTGCGCACAAAATGTGATTCCAACACCGATATCCTGTGCAGCAATCCCCTGCCAGCCGGAGCATCCTCTGGTTCGGCGCCTCGAGCCGCAACCGGTAATTATGCCTATAACGACGGTGACGGTTCGACACGCTACGATGTCGAGTATCCCATCCAGATCCACGGTTTCGACCCCAGTTTCCATTTCGTCGGCATGACTTTTAACCCCGAACAGTTCGTGGACATGAAGGACAAGTACTTCTTGCTGAACGGGCGGAGCTACCCCGACACGGTAAAGTCCGGCCCATTGGAAACGCAGACGACGGATGGCAAGAAGCATTTTTCACAGCCGCTGCCTTCGATCATCGACATTCCGGCAGGCAAGAAGGCGCTCCTGCGCATTTCCGACTTGGACGTTACCGAATATCAGACGCTGGCTTCACTCGGGATTCCGATGCACGTCATCGGGTACAACGCCAAGCTGCTGCGGGACCAGGCAGGAAACAACCTCGACTACTACACCAACTCGATCACGCTGGCCGGCGGCGAGTCGCTCGACGTGATTCTGGATGCGACTGGCTATACGACAGGCCAGGTGTTCTATCTCTACACGCCTAATCTCGACCATCTGTCCAACGACGCAGAAAATTTCGGCGGCCTGATGACCGAAGTTCATATCAATTAGCTCAGCGACAAAGAGGGCGACGAAAATGAAAAATGTAATCTCGATCACACGGTTGCTTCTGACGGCGATGGCGGCGGTGGCGTTGTTGCTCCCAGCTACTGCGCGTGCTGCGGCTCCTGGAATCACGGGCGGAACAGGACCGACGGCCACCTTCAATTTGATCGCGCAAACGGCTTACATCACTCAGCCGGACGGGGCAATGGTGTACTCCTGGGGATACGGCTGCAATGGCGCACCTGCCGGCTTTGCTCCGGCCGCTATCAAGGGCACCTTCTGTAACACGATGCAAATTCCCGGCCCCACGCTGATCGTCACGGAGGGACAGACGATCACGGTAAACCTTACGAATGGCCTCCCTGCCTCCGCGGGCAATACCTCGATCCTATTTCCTGGCTTCAGCGTGGCGACTAGCGGCGGCGTTGCAGGCTTGCTTACCCAGGAGGCGATACCTGGCGGCACGGTGACTTACACCTTCACGGCGGGCTCCCCCGGTACACGGTCCTATTACAGCGGAACGCAAGGCGACCTTCAGGTTGAGATGGGCCTGTACGGCGCTATTATTGTTCTTCCTTCATCTACCAGCACTAAATTTCCAGCTAATTGTGTTGCGAATGGTAGCACCCCAGCAGGGGGATTGCCCTTTGCTGGAGCGAACGGAGCTGCGGAAAGCTTCTGGGGTGAATCTGATTTCCGGCTTGCATCAGCTGCCTATGACCATGCCAAGACTTGCTACGACAGGGAATACCTTTTCCAATTCTCCGAAATGGATCCCGACATTCACAACAAGGCATTGGCGCAAGTTACGGCAGCGGGCAACTGCACGGCTGGGGCTGCCGGGTGCAGTCTCGCGGTACCAACCGAGCCTTACCATCCCGCGTACTTCATGATCAACGGGCGTTCGATGCCCGACGACATGGACCCGAACTATGCGGCAGAGTATCAGCACCAGCCCTACAACGGCAATCCTCACATGCATCCAGGCGAGCAGGTGCTGCTGCGGATCATCGGCCAGGGCCGCTGGCAACATCCCTTCCACGAGCACGGCAACCACGTACGCATCCTGGGGCGAGACGGCAACTTGATTCTTAGCGTCTCGGATTCGCTCACCACACCAGCGCTTGCCGGACCATTGCTCTTCACCACCACCACGACTCCGGGGCAGGCTTTCGATGGGATTTTCTACTGGACAGCCAAGGGTTTGAATTGGGATGCGTACGCTCACAATCCCACTTCCACTGACCCCATCGCCAAGCTTCCCTGTACTCCAGACACCAACGGCTACAACACCGGTGCCCCAACCGCAATTAACTACTACGAGTGGTGCCAGGACCACAACAAGCCACTGGAAGCCATGCCGTTCGGCGATGTCGCGGGCACCGGTCCGGCAACTCTGCCCGATGCGAACATCTTGACGAACGGCGCCTGGTTCGGCGGCAGTGCGTATCTCGGGCCGAACGCTACCGTCCGAGCGACCGGGCCCACCGGCACAACTCCGCCGTCCGGCACCATCGCGAACCCGCCCGGCAGCGAGGCCGGCTTTGCGTTTATGTGGCACTCGCACAACGAGCGCGAGATCACCACCAACAATATTTTCCCAGGCGGAATGCTGATGATGATGCTGGTTGATTCCCGGGAATTTCCGATCGACGAGTCCAACTGACGGCGAGGAAGAAAAATGCGAACCTACAATATCAAAGCTATCCTGAAGGCGGCGCTACGAGTAGCGTGCATACTTCCGTTCGCGGCGGTTGCGGCTCTCGGCCAGCAACAGGTCAACCTGACCGCGGGGCCGACCAGCGTAACCCTGCCGGACGGCTCAATGGTGCCGATGTGGGGCTACACTTGCGCCGGCCCGACGGTGATTACCGGCTCCACGGCGACTTGCGCTCCGCTGAATCCGGCGGCGACCGGCTGGTCCCCCGTCGTGATTACCGTTCCCTATGTTTCCACCGGGACGAGCCTGACGATCAACCTCACGAATAATCTCTCGTTTTTGAACGGGAATTCGGTGCCCACGTCGCTGGTGATTGTCGGCCAGTTGGGTGGCGGTCTCGGAGACGTGTCGCAAAGGACTACCACGGCGAGTCCGGACCACACCAATGCCCAGCCACTCACGTGGCCCATCGCCGGCGACGCGCCGGGTGCGCCCTTGACTGGCGTTGGTACACCGCCGGCGCAGGGGCCGCGCGTACAGTCGTTCTCCACGGAAGTTGCAGCGGGAGCGACAACGTCATTGACTTGGGCAGCTCTTCGTCCGGGCACGTACTTGATTGAGTCCGGCACGCATCCCTCGATCCAGGGTCCTATGGGCCTGTACGGAATGCTCGTAGTCACAACTGCGCCCAACGGCGGGACTCCGGGTACAGCCTATGGAACAGCAGGAACACCTACTGCGGTGAGCTACAACGCGGATGTTCCGCTATTAATGAGTGAAATTGACCCAGTACAAAACAACGCGGTCAATACGGCGGTTAACACGGCGGGTTTCAGCGAGACTGAAGTCTGGACCCGCGCGGGATCCGGCGGCCCCGTTACTTCGATAGCGGTGACCAATGGGGGTAGCGGATATATACTTGCTCCGACCGTCACGATTACCGGGGCGGGCTCAAATGCATCAGCTTTTGCAACCTTAACTGGAGGAGCTGTTACCGGGATTACGGTTACCAATGCGGGCGATGGGTACTCCGCCGCTCCTGGTGCTACTACCGTTACAATCACTCCGGCTACGGGTGATCCAGGCACTGGCGCAACCGCTGCGGCCACAGTAACAATGGGCGGCTGTGGGAGTGGTGCGCACACCTGCTATCCCCCGGCGGTAAATTACACGCCGCTGTATTACCTCTTCAATGGAGTCGCGTTCGACAAGACCAATGTCGCGGGCTCGGTGTTCCCGGTTACCCCAAGTACGGTTACCGGAAACGTGCTGGTGCGCTTCGTGAATGCTGGCCTGCGCATGCACGTACCTTCGATTGTGGGGTCCCTAACAGGTACGGTTGCGGTTCCAGGATTGTCGCTGATTGCGGAAGATGGCAACGTTCTGCCCGGAATCTCCAGGGTTCAGAGCGAGGTATTCCTGCCCGCGGGTAAAACGTACGACGTGATGATAAATGCGCCCACTGCGGGGCCGGCCCTTCCGGTGTTTGACCGCGAATTGAGCCTTTCCGCGAACAAGCAGCGCGATGGTGGCATGCTGGCTTACATCGGAGTGAATGGTGCAGGAGCGGCGGTGGGTTCGGGTATTACCGGACCGAGTGCTGCAGCTGTTAGCTATTACTGTATTCCCGGTGTGACGCTGAGTGTACTTGACCCCAGCAAGGGCGTTCTGGGTCGCCTCGGGGCTGGTGCTTATGGCGCGATACTTGCTTCGCCAGCACTAGGAGTGAATGGGACGATCAGCCTGAATCCGGACGGAACCTTCACTTACGCTCCGACTGCGGCTGCTGTAACGGCCAATGTCTGTGGTGGAGAAACATTCACATACAATCTGAATGGAAAGAGCACGAACCAGTCCACGCTGACGATTACCCAATGCGTCTCGGGCAACACGGCGTGTTTTGGTGGGAATCCCACGGCTGTCGCTGACGTCTTTCCGGTCAGCAACATTGCCTCCAAGGTGCAGATCGCGCCACCGGGAGTGCTCGCGAACGATACCGACCCGGATCATCATCCCTTGACTGCCGCGTACGTTACCGCCACTTGCACTCCGGCAATCGCGGGTTCCACGCTGCTTACTCAAGCGCAGGCTGGGCTGAACGCGGATGGGTCCTTTACAGCGACTCCGCCCGCATCAGGCAACTACTATTTCTGCTATCAGGCTGTGAACTCACAGCAATCGTTGAGCAATGTAGTGTCGGTTCAGATTACTGCCCCAGCTGCCAGCAACCTGGCAGTGACAGTCTTTGACGGCACAGACAAAACAACCCAGATCAGCGACTATCGCTGGATTATTGAAGAAGACCGCACTTTCTATATCGACCCCAAATGCACAACGAATCCTCCGGCCGTGGGCTGCCCGACGGCGGCCTCCGGGATCGTTCCAACCTTTGGGACGAATTTCCACACCAGTTACATGCCAGTCGTAGCAGCGGGCTGCACGGGGCCGCTGTCCTGCGAATCAGGCCAGACGATTTTCGATCCGACTACTGGAACGCACGTGAATGCGGTATGCGATATCGGCAATGGCATTTGCAGGCCCGATCCAACAGGAAATGGACAGACGCCCACAGATCCCAAGCAGGTCCATCTGGATCCAAACAAGCGCTATTACTTCTCGATTCTGCCGGGCGACGCGGCCAACCCGTTTGAAACCGGAAACGCGAGCCCCGGTCACGGCATGGGCGGCGCTCCGATCGCCGCAGGGCAGACGGCTATCACGGTGTACGCACAACCCACGCCATTTCCCCCATCGAAGCTCTCGGTGTTTGTGTTCGAAGACGACTTCCCGCTCAACGGTGAGCACGATGGCGGCGGCGGAATTGACGTTCTAGGGGCAAACGAGCCAGGTCTGGGGGGCTTCAACATCACGCTCTTTGACGACGCAGGCGGCACGGGCGACGCGACCGGACAGATGACCTATGACATGTTCAACCAGCCGTTGTCGAACAGCCTGGCGGGAACCATAGATCCGGCCACGGGATTGGATGCATGCCCGATTTCGGCGACTTCGCGGATTGGTGTGGATTCAAGCAACGGCAATGCCATCGGTACCGGGCCTAATAACATCAGTCCAACCGGCATCACCGGAACGATCGTTACCTGCCCGAAATTCGAATCGGGCGGCACAGTTCTATCGCCACTTGCGGGCCAGGCCGTGATCGCAAACCTCATGCCGGGACGCTACGGCGTGGTGGCCACCCCGGCCGCCGACCGGATCGGTAGGGGCGAAGAGTGGCTGCAAACCAACACCTTGGACGGCCAGAAAGCCCACGATTCTTTCCTGCGGATCGGCGAACCGAGTTTCTTCCAGGAATTTGGGCCTGCGGGATACCATGTATCCATCGGCTTTGCCAACCCGAAGATGATCAATGGGCGCTTGCACGGCGTCTGCACTGGCACTGACCCCAACCTCACTGCCACGAATTGCACCAATACCGTTAGCGGCACGGTTACCACCGAGCGCATGAGCCGCACGCCGGACGAGAGACTCTACAGCAGCGGCGACAACAGTAGCTTCGCTTTCACGCAGTGCTTCGTGAGCGTGGGAGATACGGACGGCGAAGATTTCGCGTTCACCAAGTGCGATGGCAATGGCAATTTCACCCTCTCGGGTCTGCCGGCTGGCGATTGGAGAATCACCGTCTTCGACCAGTGGAACGACATGCTCGTCGATGGCCTCTCGACGCCTGTGCGGCTGGGCAGCGCAACATCCGTATGCCCGGGAACCGGATCCTCAACGAATGTCTGCAACCTGGGACAGATCGCCATGAACCAGTGGCAGGCGAACATTTATACGTCAAGCTTCTTCGATAAGAACGGCAATGGTGTCCGCGACTCTGACGAGGCTGGCCTCACGCTGGTACCGACGAACATTCGATTCCGCGATGGCAGCTACTCCAATTTTAACAACACCGACCTGGCCGGTAACGCGGGCTTCAACGAGATATTCCCACTCTTCAGCTGGTACGTGGTGGAGTCGGATTATACGCGTTACAAGAACACGGGGATCCACGTGGTCTACGACGCTGGCGGGCCCTCAGACGGCTCACCTTGCACCACAAGCTCCGTCGTATGCGGAAACTCCGGCATTGCTCATCTTATGGCGAACACAGCCGAACAGATCCCCGTGCCCGTACTACTTCGGGTGCCGGGCGCATACTATTGCTCGACTGCGGACTGCGCTGATGCTCCGGCTCCGCTCGCTCCGGGGGGAACGGGAGGTTCCACCGGACGAGTCGATCCGCCCTGGGTTACTACCGAGGGTTGGCAAGGCTTTTCCGGACAGAACTCATTCCTCGAATTCGGCAAGGCGCCCTATGCGACTGGCGAGAATGGCGGCATCAGGGGTGAGGTAATCTACGCCTCGACTCGCCCGTTTGATGATCCTCAATTGCTCCTGCATACGAGCTGGACGCCGGATGTGCCTGGAGTAACCATTAATCTTTACAAAGAGGGGACTGCGCCGGATGGGAGCGTATCCCTCCAATTAGTTGATACCACCAAGACCAGCAGCTTTGACGATTGGGCCCAGGGGTTCCATCTGGGTACCGATGGCGTGACCAAGATCCCCAACATGAGCTGCCCGGGCCAGGGACGGGACACTGGAACAAACGCGGATCTCTTCTTTTTCTCGCTGTATAACCAGCCGATGTGGCTCGACGAATACACCAACGTCCTGCACGGCACCAGCAGTTCTCCAGTCTTGCTGCCAAACAATGCCCAGTTCAAGTGCTATGACGGCATGCACAACTGGAATCAATTGCAGCCGGCGCCTTACGATGGCGCGTACCAGTTCCCCAGCGTTACCAAAATAGATCCTGTCTCCGGAAAGCCAACTGGCACGAACTGCACAGCCTGCGTGACGAACCCGGATGTTAGCGACCCCTACCGGTACGGCGGCAGTCCCACGTCGGTTCCTTGGACTGCGGGCCACGGTGCCCCCATGCTGCCCGCTGGCAAGTACGTAGTGGAAATGATTGTGCCTCCGGGCTATGAACTGGTGAAGGAAGAAGACAAGAACATCCTGATCGGCGACAACTACATTGCGCCAGTGACGCAGCAGTTCGGCGGATTGGGCGCCGTTTACATCCTGCCGGACCAGGCCGCGATCGGAGCAAGCTACAACCAGAACAATGCGCAGAATCCGACGACGGATCTGGGCACATTGCACCTGCCACGAGGCGAGGGTGACACCGGAAGCGTCGAGATGTTCTGGCCCTGCGTGGGCGCATCGCGCATCGTTCCAGACTTCATGAGCATCTTCCCGGGATCCGCGGAAGTAGCGCCTTTCGCCGGGGCTACTCGCAATCTCTGCGATCGCAAGGAAGTGACGCTCCAGGATCAGGCGTCGGTATTGGCGAAGTTCTGGGTTTTCACCTCGACCCACGTCGCCGCGCACTTCACCGGCGTGATCACCGACGACTTCACTTCGGAATTCGACCCGTTCTCACCGCAATTCGGCGAGAAATTTTCGCCAGCCAACCTGCCCATATCCCTTAAGGACTGGACCGGAACGGAAATATCCCGCGTGTATAGCGACCATTGGGGGACTTACAATGGCTTGACTTACTCGACGTGGGAAGTCAACCCGCCGAACCCGACGGGTTATGCTCCCACGATGATGGTAACGTGCATGAACGACCCAGGGACTGGAGCGACTCCTGATCCCCTGTTCAACCCGAACTACAGCCAGTTCTGCTATGAGATTCCGTTCATGCCGGGGCAAACCCAGTACATGGATACGCCGGTGGTTCCAACGTCTGCCTTCGCAAGCGCGGGGTACAACAACCCGGATTGCGCCTACCCGGATGCGACGCCAGCAGTCAGCGAAGTGGATGGCGATGGAGTCGGACCTTGGGTGAGTGCGCCCGGTAACACCCTCACGATCAACGCGTTGGGCAACACGCTCGTGAACAACAATGCTTACTCCGGGCCGTCAGCCACAACGGCTCCTTTCAACCAGAAGACTGTCAACCGCCACTATGGTTTTGGGACTAGATGTACAACTCCAACCGCGGGCAGCGCAACATGCAATACGTTGTCCAGTGTGACCATCGGTGGGAAAACTGCAACGATAACTGGTTGGATTGACTCCCAGATCACTGTCACTGTTCCGAATGCTGTTCCTCCTAACGCTAACGCTGTGCCGTTGTGCGCCATACAGCAACAAGCACAATACCTAGGCCCAGGCACGCCGGGAGTAAATCCCGCGCAGTGCGGAGAACTGGTAATTACCGCAGGCAACGGCAGGCAGTCAATTGACGCCGTTACCGTCACAATTGGTGGCAAAGCGCCGACGCACGTCCTCGCCTCGAGCACCATCCAGAGTGCGATTGACGCCGCCGCTCCGGGCGACTTGCTCATCGTCGACCCAACTTGTACCACTACTATGCCGGTTGCGTGTACTACGCCAGGTGCTACCCATAGCGGCTCCGCCCACAATGAGCTGTTGATCATGTGGAAGCCAGTCCGGTTGCAAGGCGTAGGAGCTGCCTCGAGCGTCATCAACGCGAATACCCATCCCGCGGGCAAGTTGGATGTGTGGAGAGCGCAGGTCAATTGCCTGTTTGGACTGGCGCTCAATGGCCAACCCTTCTCCAACAACACCACTCCCGTGCCCCCGAGCACTACGATTAATCCCTATGATTCAACCGGGGCGCAAAGTTGCCCGGGGACGGGCTGGAATGGATGGAGCGGCGGCCCCAACAACCCACAGGTGGATCGTTTGCCACTGGAGGGCATTGTCGGGTGGGATACCACGGTCAATGGCAACCTGGCAGAGCTCTTGCAGGAGCCATCGCTGATGGGAGCGTACGAAGGAGCTGGGATTACGGTCCTGGCGAAAGGTGTGCGCTTTCCCGCTGACGGTCTTGTTTTCGGAAACGGAGCGGATACCGGTACTGTAGCGACCGAAAGCCAGATGCCTCTGGGTACGGTTGAGCTCACGAGCGCTGATTGCACGGGTTCGCCCTCGAATCCATCGGATCCAACGAATCAGTTCCCCAGCAACTTCCAATGCAACCCTTCCAGTATTGATGGCTTGTCCATCACCAACAGTTCCCAGGGAGGCGGGGGCATCTTTGCACACGCCTGGGCGCATAACTTGCAGGTTGCCAACAACCGGATCTACAACAATTCCGGAACGATGTCGGGCGGCATCAACATCGGGCAGGGCGAATCACCCGACGCGCTCCTGGTAGGAAACAACGGAGACCCGGTCGGCTTCGACCAGCAGCCGTGGACCTGCGTTCCAGGCGCTGTCGTCAATGGCGTCCAGAACGTGAGTCCCCCAGGATTCCTCACGAATACCCAGCTGCCGTACTGCTATAACCTGAACGTGAACGTACATCACAACTCGGTGACCAGTAACTCTTCCATCGGCGACGAATTGTTCTCGGCGACACCGGCGGGGGCAGGCGGTGCCACCTTCTGCATCGGCGCCGATTACTACAAGTTCAACTACAACTGGGTGTGCGGGAATCTCAGCACGGGCGACGGCGGCGGCTTCGCTCACCTAGGATTCAGCTACAACGGCGACATCGAGCACAACACGTTCCTGTTCAATCAGAGTACCAACCCGACCATTGCGACCAACGGGGGCGGACTCATCATCATGGGCGCGGGCCCAGATGGGGTCCCGTCGCCGGGCGCTCCCGAATGCGGCAGCGTGACCGACGTGGATTGCGCGCCTGGGCTGGGTGATGGTACCGGTCCTGGCCTGGTGATCAATGCCAACCTGATTATGGGCAACGCCGCGGAAAGCGGCAGCGGCGGTGGCCTACGCTTCCAGTCCGTCAACGGCACGGAGGTGACCTTCTTCCCCACAAATCCGGCGCGGTGGAATTCCGTCAACGTAACCAACAATATCATCGCCAATAACGTTGCCGGCTGGGACGGCGCTGGAGTGTCCTTGCAGGATGCGCTGGTGGTGAACTTCATCAATAACACCGTAATATCCAACGATACCACTGCGTCGTCGGGCGTGCTGTTCAACACGCTTGGGGCTCCCTTGGCCAGCAGCTCAGGATCCAATTGCATACAGGGAGGCACCACGACGAGTTCGTGTCCTCAGCCCGCCGGCTTGGTGAGCATCCAAAATAGCGCGGTTTTTGCCGCAAGTTTGCCCGCAACCATCACCTGCCCTGCAGGCCATGGGAACGGGGGAACCGGAACCGGCGGTCTTACAAACGGGCACTGCAGGCAGTACTCAGTCCCGATTCTGGAGAACGATATATTCTGGCAGAACCGAGCATATTACATTGGTGTGGGCAGCCTCGGAACGGGGACCCTGAACCAGCAGCACGTAGTGGCGCTGTATAACGCCTTCACCACAACGCCAGCGGGGAGCGAGCCCCTCACCGGCGCGTGCCTTACAGGCAGGAGCTATTGGGACATCGGCGTGCGCGGCGACACGGGCCCGACGGATCACACTGGCTCTTCCGGGACCCCGCTGACAGTGCGGTGGTCAGTGCTGACGAGTGTTGCTGGCGGCTATAACGGCGCTGCCTTGTTTAACACGGCGTCAAATCCACTCGTGGTCAGCCAATACTGCAACGGCTCGCGAGTCCCACCCGAATTGGGATCAATGGGCTACCAGGTGCCTCCGGGCATCTCGGATGCGACCGTGCCCAACCCCATCTTCAACCTGACACCGGCCGCGACGGTGGACGAGGGCAACAACTGGATCAACATCAGTTGGGGCCCGCTGGCGATGACGAACCCAGTGACCGGCGCCCAGCTCGGCAATTATGCGCTGGCATCAAGTTCGCCGGCCATTGACTTTATTCCCTGTACGGTCACTCTTGGCGGTTGCCAGGCGACAAACGAAGTAGGCCATGCGCCAACGACGGACTTCTTTGGCAATCCGCGGCCGAATCCCGATGGCGATGGAAGATTGACGTCGGTGCGGTCGAAATTCAAGCTGATCGGACCGGGACAACGGCCCCGCACCTGGACTCGATTACTCCGTCCACGGCCTTCCGGGGGACTACCGTTAACGTGGTCTTACGCGGCACCAACCTGACCGGGACAACTGCAATTAATGGGTTGTCTGGTACCGGGGTCACGGTCACCCTTACTTCCGTGAATACCACCACGGTCACCGCGACGCTCGTAATCTCGGCCACCGCAGCAACCACTCCGAGGAACGTTAGCGTCACAGCGTTAGGTCTGACGAGCAACACCGTAACGTTCACTGTGATAGGGCCGACGCTGGCAACGATAGTTCCTAACTCGGGCTTCCGGGGCACCAGTGTTAATGTCGTCCTAAGCGGCACGAACCTGCTAGGCACCACGGCAGTGAACGTGTCTGGTACAGCCGGCAGCGTCGTCTGCACCATAATCGGGACGCCAACTGCCACGACCGTCAATGCGACGTGCGCAATCGCGGCTACCGCTGCGCTCACGGCGAGGAACGTCACCGTCAACACGCCGGCCGGCAGCAGCAACGCCGTGACGTTCACGGTGGTGATGCAGACGCTGACTTCGGTCAGTCCCTCCTCGGGGACGCGCGGCACTAGCGTTCCGGTAACCCTTACTGGCACGGGCCTGAACACCGCGACGGCCGTGAACGTGACTGGCGTCAACGTCAACGCCACCTTTACCATAGTGAATCCAACTACGATCAACGCGATCATCGTAATCAACCCTGCCGCTGCACTGGGGAACCATAACGTCATGGTGACTACTGCGGGCGGCAACACCAATAACGTGCCGTTCACGGTGCTGGGGGCAACGGTGGCGTTCGCCGGGCCGGCTCCGATGAATACCGGCGGCCTAACCACAAAGTCCGGGACCATCACAGTCAGCAACACTGCTGCCGGCGCGAACGCTGGTCCGCTCACGCTAACCACGGCACCGACGTTCACAAGAGTGAGTGGCACTGGTACGGGAACCTTCTCGATCACCGGCGGTACTTGCGTGAACGGGGCAGTCGTTAACCCAGGCTCTAATTGCACGATCAATGTGCAATATGTGCCAACCAATACTGCAACCGCGATGTACAACGTCACCATAACGGATAGTGGGGATTCGCAGGTGTCACGCAGCAGCCCCAACTTTCCAGTGAACTAGATCAGCTCCGCGCGGGCCGGACGTTCGAACCTGGCTGTCCGGCCCGTTCACTTAAAGGGATACCGAATGATTCGACCATTCACTCTCGCTAACGTCCTGCTCTGTGGCGCCCTTTGGGCACAGGGCACCTCACCAGCATCGGCTGACGACAAGACCAAGTCAGCCGCACCCCAATCTGTTGCCCCGGCCGGGCAGGCCACGGCAGCTAAGACCGCAAGCCGCTATAAGCCAGACCGTTTCGCAGGACGAGCAGGTGAGTATTACAGGCTGGTCTGGGGAGTTGAGTCTCTCAGCTTAAAGTGGGCCGAGTCGGGCGAGGTCATTCGGTTTAACTACCGCGTGCTAGACGCAGAAAAGGCCAAGACGCTCAACGATAAGAAGGCCGAGCCATTCTTGATCGACCCACGGGCCGGGGTCAAACTGGTGGTTCCGTCACTGGAAAAGGTCGGCCAGTTACGTCAGAGCAGCACCCCGGAAGCTGGCAAGTCCTACTGGATGGCATTCTCGAACAAAGGCAGATTGGTGAAGCGTGGAGACCGCGTAAGTGTGGTAATCGGGAAATTTCGAGCTGACGGACTTGTTGTGGATTAGCGTTTGTCGCCGGCAGAACTTGACCGGCGTTGCCCCCCCGGGAACTTGACGCCGCGCAAAGTAAAGTGAATTGATCTGGCGTTATCCTATTGCCGACGTAGCTTCAGATCTTGGAATGAGGACTCATCTATGTTCCTAAAGACACTGGGCATTTTTATTTCGCTGGGTTTGGTCATTTCGGCTGCCGTAGCAGGGGACACCGATTCTTCGCCTGCTAACCTTTCCGCTGCTGCTATCGTGGACAGGAACGTCGCGGCCCGTGGCGGGTTGCCTGCGTGGCGGGCGGTCCAGACGATGTCATTCTCAGGAAAACTAACCGCTGGGGGTAATCAGCGCGCTTCTCTTCCTGTTCCGATGACGGACCGAAGGGCGAGCCAAAGGTCCGGCAAAATGTCTTTTCCTTCGCGACCTTCCGAAGAAGTTCAACTGCCATTTGTGATGGACCTGAAGCGAACACGCAAAATGCGGATGGAGCTGCAGTTCAACGGGCAGACGGCAATCCAGGTCTTTGATGGTGCCAACGGCTGGAAACTGCGGCCTTTCTTGAACCGCCGCGAGGTTGAGCCTTTTACGACGGAGGAATTGAAGGCGTCTTCCTCGCAGGCAGACCTTGATGGTTTTCTGGTCGATTACGCGGCCAAGGGCACCCAGATCGAGCTGGTGGGCAGGGAAAAGGTCGACGACCGTGACACCTATAAGCTAAAGCTAACCATGAAAAGCGGAGAACCGATCCATGTATGGATTGACGCTCAAACTTTCCTGGAAGCGAAAATTCAAGGACAGCCCAGGCGGCTCGACGGTGTTTACCATCCAGTGGAAATTCACTATCGTGATTATCGACCGGTAAATGGCCTTCAGGTTCCGTATCTTATCGAGACAGAAGTTCTCCCCGTGGCCCAGGCCAAGGCCGCGAAAGCGATTAAAGCGCCTGCCATTCAGGCTGAGAAGATCTACATTGAAACGGTGATGGTGAATCCCAAACTCGATGACTCGCTCTTCTCGAGACCAGAACCCGGATCCACACCGAAAGTGAAGTAGATAGACTGCAACGCTGGTTTGTGCCGCTGAGCATCAGCGGCAATACAAAGAGAGAACTGCGGCAGCGATCCGCAGACGGATTCCTTGTACGGAGATATCCTGCTCTGCTCCTAGTATGCTTTCCTGTCACACCGTGGCCGGTGCCAGGCGCAGGCTGGGAGACGTGCCCCTCTCTCGAAGCGGGTCGACCCAGGCCACCCCTCTAAGTCATTATTGTTAAATGACTTAGCTTGCAGGAATCGGAATCAGCCGAGATTGCGAACTGCTTCCCGGACTTGTGCTAGCGCAACGATTTAAGACCCTCCTTCGGTCATCATCGATAATTGTCTGTCCCACGAGTTGCGGCAGCAGGGCCTTCTCGCCGGATTTTGACGATTGTCGCAGTAACCACTCGGGTCTGAGGGCGTGAAATGATTTCGGCGAGCCCAACGAACGTCCAGTTCCCAGAATCGTTGGCCGCTCTCGTGAGTCAAATCTTTTCTAATGACGAGGCGTTTGCCCAGGCTACTCCGCATCAAGTGCAGCTTGAACAAGCGCGTTGCGTTGATTTGGAGCCAAACAGATGAAGTTGGCGGCCAGCCAAATGCGACGGTTAAGTCTCGCTGCAGCTGTAGTTCTAGCGGTCGCTGCGGCGTACGGACTTGGCCGGCACCACTCGTATTCCGAAATACCCAGCAAGACGGGGCATCGCGTGCTTTATTACGTGGACCCCATGCATCCCTCCTACAAGTCCGACAAGCCCGGCATTGCTCCTGACTGCGGCATGCAGCTTAAACCTGTCTTTGCCCAAGACATTCAGAACGAACCGACGCCTTCGTCACTCGCTGGATTACCCGCCGGAGCCGTCAGCATTGATGGTCCCACTCAGCGATTACTGGGCATCCGCCTCGCTACGGTCGAGAGAAGCAGAACCACACACATCGTTCGTACAGTGGGCCGTGTGGTTCCGGAAGACACCCGGGTCTACAGGATTAACTCCGGTATCGACGGCTTTATTCGGGAGACTTTACAGGATTCCGTAGGAACGCAAATCAAGAAGGACCAGAAGCTGGCGACCTACTATTCGCCTGAGTTTTTGTCGGTAGCTTCCGGGTTCCTGGCCGCCAGTGAACGCGTGCCCGGCGCCGTGGGCACCGACGGGTCACGGACCATGCCATTTCCCGGCGCTGTGTCCAAGCAGGGGGTAAGCAGTCTTCAAGGCTATACAGATCGCCTGCGCAATCTCGGCATGAGCGATGTGCAGATCAGGAGAATGGCCGATAGCCGCCAGCTGCCCGAAAGTGTTGATGTTGTTGCTCCAGCCGACGGTTTTATTATCTCTCGGAGCATTTCGCCCGGGCAGCATTTCGATCATGGCATGGAGTTTTACCGCATCGCGGATCTGCGCCGGGTCTGGGTGGTAGCAGAGGTCTATCAACAGGAGACCTCCTTTCTGCGCCCTGGCGGCTTCGCAGAAATCACCTTGAGGGACCAGGGCCCCCGGTTTTCCGCGCGCATTACCGACAGCCTTCCGCAGTCCGAGGCCGGTGGCGGGACAGTCAAGCTTCGTCTGGAGGTTGACAATCCCAGGTTCACCTTGCGGCCCGAAATGTTGGTTGACGTCGAGTTGCCTATCCGCCTGCCGCCTGCGGTCACGGTCCCTGTGGACGCATTGGTTGATTCCGGAGAGCACGTTCGAATCTATGTCGAGCACGGCGAGGGCGTCTTCGAACCTCGCCAGGTCGAAACAGGATGGCGCTTTGGCGACCAGGTCGAGATTCTTCGAGGGGTTCAGCCAGGTGAGCGAGTCGTTGTTGCTGCGACCTTTCTTGTGGATTCGGAAAGCAGGCTGAAAACACTCGCGTCCGGCTCGCCTGTTCGTTCCGCGCACACAGCGGCTGGTCTGTCCGACCATATGGCGGCGGCAAAAACGGTGATAGATCCGAGTTGCGGGATGCGAGTGGATCCAGTCAAGGCGGCGGAATCCGGCAACGCTCTTGCTTATCACCGCACCACCTACTACTTCTGTTCGCAGAAGTGCAAAGAGAAATTTCAGAACAAGTCCGCGGATACATCCTCCAAGCAGGCGTCCGGGAAATGACGATGATCGACAGGGTCATCGAGTTTTCCGTGGGGCACAAGCTTGCGGTGTTAACTTTGATTGGTGCAGCGTGCATCGCCGGATGGTGGGCGATGGTCACCATGCCACTAGACGCCACGCCAGATCTGACCGACACACAAGTCATTATCTATTCACACTGGGACCGGAGTCCGGATATCGTCGAGGACCAGGTCACCTATCCGATCGTCACGGCCATGCTGGGGGCTCCAAAGGTCAAGACAGTCCGCGGTATCTCGGATTTTGGCTACTCCTACGTGTACGTCATCTTTGAGGACGGAACGGATCTCTATTGGGCGCGTTCGCGAACCATGGAGTACCTCTCCGGGGTCACTGCACGTTTGCCGGAGGGGGTGAAGACCGAGCTCGGCCCAGACGCCACCGCTCTGGGGTGGATATTTCAGTACGCTCTGGTGGATACCTCGGGGAAGCACAGCCAGGCCGATCTGCGATCGTATCAAGACTGGTATCTGAGTTATTACCTTCGGTCCGTGCCGGGCGTGGCCGAGGTCGCGCCACTCGGCGGGTATACGCGGCAATACCAGGTGAATCTTGACCCGAATCGGCTGCGGGCTTACGGCATCCCGGTTAGCCGTGTGGTGGAGGCCGTACGCGGCGGCAACAACGAATCCAACGGACGATTGCTTGAATTTGGCGGCACGGAGTACATGGTTCGAGGCCGCGGTTACGCGCGCTCGCTCCAGGATTTTGAAAACATCCCGCTGGACGTCAGCGAAAGCGGCTCGCAGATCCGAATCAAAGATGTCGGCCAGGTGGTGATGGGCCCCGACATACGGCGAGGCCTTGCCGATCTGAACGGAACGGGCGAAGTCGTATCCGGAATTGTGGTCATGCGTAACGGTGAGAATACGCTTGACGTAATCGACCGGGTGAAAGCAAAGATCAAAGAGATAGAGCCCGGGTTTCCGGAAGGGGTGAAGCTGATTCCGGTCTATGACCGATCGGAGCTCATCCACAACACGATTGGCACTGTGAAAGAGACGATCATTCAGGTGATCATCACCGTCGTGCTGATCATCATGATTTTCCTCTGGCACTTCCCCAGTGCGGCAATCCCAATCGTGACCATGCCGGTGGCGGTGCTGTTGGCGTTTATACCTTTCAGGATGATGGGCATCAGCGCCAATATCATGTCGCTGGCCGGGGTGGCTATTGCGTTCAGCGAACTGGTTGACGCATCGATCGTGGTCGTCGAACAAACGCACAAGAAGCTCGAGCTTTGGGAAAAGTCGGGTCGCCAGGGGGACAGCAGGGAAGTCGTGCTGGCTGCCATCAAGGAGGTGGCTGGACCAACTTTCTTTGCGCTGCTGGTGATCGCCGTTTCCTTCCTTCCGGTGCTGACACTCCAGGCACAGGAAGGGCGAATGTTCAGGCCGTTGGCGTATACCAAGACGCTGACCATGGTCGTCGCTGCTGGTTTGGCGATCACGCTGGATCCTGCGTTGCGGTTGCTGCTGACACGTATTAAGCGCTTCGACTTCCGGCCGGAATGGCTATGCAGGGTGGCGAACACTGTACTGATTGGCGAAGTGCGGTCCGAAGACCGCCACCCCGTCAGTCGGCGGTTAATTAGTGTTTACGAGCCCGTAGTCCGATGGACCCTGCGATGGAAGTGGCTCGTCATTGGCGCAGCAGTGGCATTGATGATCGTGACGATACCGGTGTTCTACCAATTAGGTTCGGAGTCCATGCCGCCGCTGGACGAAGGCGTGATTTTGTACATGCCTACAACACTTCCCGGCATCTCCATCACCCAGGCGGAGCAGTTGCTCCAAGTCAGTGACCGCATTATTCGTCAATTCCCGGAAGTGGATCGCGTGCTCGGCAAAGCCGGGCGCGCTGATACAGCTACCGATCCGGCTCCCCTCTCGATGCTGGAAACAATAATCGTCCTGAAGCCGCGCGCTGACTGGCGACACGTTGATACCTGGTATTCCTCCTGGGCGCCGGAACCGGCGAAGCGCGTTTTCCGCCATTTCACTTCCGATACGATCTCGACCGCGGAGTTAGTCAGCCAGATGAATGCAGCCCTGAGGATCCCCGGTGTCAACAACTCGTGGACGATGCCCATCAGGGGACGCATTGATATGCTGACCACCGGGATTCGGACACCCCTGGGGCTGAAGATCGCTGGCACGGATTTGCAGAAAATTCAGGAAATCGGCGCCGAGATCGAATCGGTGCTGAAATCGGTGAAAGGGACACGCACGGTGCTTGCGGAACGCACCGCCGAAGGCCACTTTCTGGATTTGCAATGGGACCGCGAACGCTTGGCGCGCTATGGTGTCAGCGTTGAAGATGCCCAGCGAGTAGTCGAGAACGCGATCGGCGGCGACAACATCAGCACTGTCGTGTTAGGGCAGGAGCGCTATCGGGTAAACGTCCGGTACGCGCGCGACTTCCGCAGTGACCTGGGGGACCTCGGCCGTATCCCGGTCCCGGCTGGACCTCAGCGGCAACTGCCGTTGAGTGATCTGGCGAAAATCACTGTCACTTCTGGGCCGGCAATGATCCGGAACGAAAACGGCCTGCTCACGGGATACGTTTATATAGACGTCGCGGACCGCGACCTGGGAAGCTATGTCAACGAAGCGAATCAGCTGCTGCGCGGGCAACTGAAACTGCCGGCCGGTTGCGCGATCTCCTGGAGCGGGCAGTACGAATCCATGCAGCGGGTGAAAGACCGCTTGAAGCTGGTTGTCCCGATCACCCTTTTTTTGATCTGCCTGCTTCTCTACATCAACACTGGATCGGCGCCCAAGACAATTATTGTTTTACTGGCAGTCCCTTTCTCTGCGGTGGGTTCTATCTGGTTCCTGTACCTGGTCGGCTACAACATGAGCGTCGCGGTGTGGGTGGGATTAATCGCCCTGCTGGGGATTGATGCCGAGACAGGCGTATTCATGCTTCTCTACCTCGATCTGGCTTACGAGGGGGCCAAGCGCGAAGGACGTCTGAACAGTCTTGGCGAACTGCGCGAAGCTATTGTTCATGGCGCTGCCAAGCGGCTGAGGCCAAAGTTCATGACCTTCGCGACCACCTGCGTTGGCCTGTTTCCCATCATGTGGGGAACGGGTGCTGGTTCCGATGTTATGAAACGTATTGCAGCGCCCATGGTCGGCGGCATCTTCACCTCCTTTGTTCTCGAATTGCTGGTTTACCCTGCTCTCTACGAGGTTTGGAGGTGGCGCTCCTTCCCGAAAGCTGTAAGAGCCACCCAGGGCCTGGAATCCTTGGAGTTGCAGCCCGAAGCAGATCTAACAGGCTCACGGTGGACGTGGAAACCATCGAGCTCCCCTCAAGAATCGCCGGAGAGCCGGTAACGAATCCCGGCCCGATAAGCGGCGTTTAGGTCCACCGGAGTTCGCGCGGGAATTTCTTTGTCACTCTGGCTTCGCGTAATGCTTGACGAGGGGAATTTCTCACCGGCGGCCAATTCGTGTGATTCAACCTACGGATTCGTGGCAGGTCCCATTTTCGCTGTGCTGAGAGACACGCTTCTCAACCGGGCACTCGGCTATCTGCGCATCTTGGCGCCAACCGATTTTGACTCACCGGAAAGATCCGGCACGGCGAAATCTCCCCGCAGGTACTCTGTTTTCTGCCTCTGGCTTGCCTTTGCGGAACGCTCTCTCGAGTCGTTCCCTTACGGTGCATTACCGAGGGCATTACATCTTCGCGACATCTACCCATCTGCGCGCGCACCAGCTTATCTGCATATAGTACAACATGATTAATACTTTCCCCTTCCGCGGCTCTAGGAGGCAGTAATGAATTTTTCCGTTCCCCGTCATAACAACGCGGTTCTTTTAATGAACGCCAATCGTCCCAGGCTGCTGATGGAGGGATTGCTCTTCCTGCTGGGACTGCTCGTGGTTGCCCCAATTGTTCGTGCCCAGGAACCCGGGGACGTGCCGGGTTCAGACAAGGAAACGCTGCAGCTCCTGCTAAAAAGAATTTCTTTGCTGGAAGAGAAGGCAAAAAAGGTGGATGAACTAGAGGCCAGAGTCAAAGAATTGGAGGCCGCCAAGTTACCGATTGCCCCTGCAGAGAAACCAGCTATCCCTGCGCAGCCGGCGGTGGCTTCCGAAAGCGAGAGCGAATCAGCGGGGGAGCGCGCCATGTCGGACAGAATGGACGTCAGCAAGACGCTCCTGCGTATACGTGGCTTCGGCGATACGACTCTCCACGGCGACACCCAAAAAGGAGACAACACCACCTTCACTCTCGGACAGCTCGACCTGTTCGTCACCTCGGACATCTCGGAAAAGTTCAAATTCCTCAGTGAGATTGTCTTCGAGGGAGGACCGGATCATATCTACGGAATAAAGAGGGGGGAGGACAACGTTTTCGGTGTCGATGTCGAACGTTTCATTGTCCAGTATTCCCACAACGACTATCTGAATATCGAGGCTGGCCGGTTTCATACTGCGATTGGTTATTACAACACAGCCTATCATCACAGTACTTGGTTTCAGACGACCACAGGACGGCCTTTCCTCTTTGAATTCGAAGATCGCGGAGGAATTTTGCCCGTCCACACGGTGGGCGTGTCGGCTTCCGGAGCGATACCTTCCGGAAGCCTGGGATTGCACTACGTCGCCGAAGTAGGGAATGGGCGCGCGTCGCGTTCTCCCCTGACCCAGGAACCAGTGCAGAACGTGATTGATGACCAGAACCATAAGGCATATAACCTCGCACTTTTCGCTCGACCTGAGGCGATTCGCGGCTTGCAGGTGGGCTTCTCTGCGTATCGGGATTTGCTTGCCCCGCTTAACTCTCCGAGAATCGACGAGACCATCCTTGCGGCTCACGCCATATTTATACTGCCGAAATTTGAGTGGCTGAACGAAGCTCTGCTTGTTCGTCACTCAGTCTTTGGATCGTCCCAAGTTTTTAATACGCCGGGTTTCTATACTCAGATCTCAAAACAGTTCGGCGCCTACCGCCCCTATTTCCGATACCAGTACGTGAACGCTGCGAACAACGAGCCAATTTTTCCAGACATTCGCTTGCGGCAGGGCCCCTCTGTGGGTCTCCGGTACGATGCGAGCGAGTCCGTCGCTCTGAAGCTGCAGTATGACTACACTGCCTTGCGAGGACAGCCGGCGATCAACGCCCTGGCCCTGCAAGTCGGATTTACGTTTTGAAGAACTCGGGCATGCCGCGCTGGGTAGCACTGCTGATCGTCTTCGGCGGCGCCGGTATTTTGGCCGCGGCGATCTCGCTCGCGGCCGGCTTGCCTCGCCCCGCACCGCCGGAGTCGTCAGCGGCTTCGGATCAGAACTTGGCCATTGTCGTCAACGTTTCCAATCCGACTGAAAATCTCTCCATGGGTGAATTGCGCAAGATTTTTCTCGGTGAACGCAGTCACTGGCCCAACGGACGCAGAATCACTCTGGTGATGATCGAGCCCGGCCACCCCGAACGCGCCGCGGTCCTCAACTCGATTTACCAGATGAATGAAAAAGATTTTAGTTATCACTTTTTACACGGCCTATTCACGGGCGAAGTCTTTGTCTCACCCAAGACTTTGGCGACTCCAGTAGGCGTTCGCAAGTTCATATTTAACGTGCCGGGTGCTATCGGCTATCTGCGCCCTTCCGACGTGGACTCGTCCGTAAAAGTCATTAGGATTGACGAGCATTTTCCCAACGAAAAAGCGTACCCTCTTCACTTACTGCCTCCCTTGGCTAAATAGCATGAACAGGCAAAGCAAAATTCCGACGGCAGGAGCGGCGGGTCACAGACCGGGCTCAGTTGCAGGATCGGGTGGCTTCTCCCGTTACAGCTCAGCTCTTTTGCTTTTCCTGGTTTTTTGCGTGGTAATCGTGGTGGGTATAGTCGTGATCCACGATGTCCGCAGCACGGTTGTCGAGGCACAGGAAATGTATGCGGGTTCCGTGCTGGGACTTCACAGAATTGGAGATTTGCAGTACGCGGCCCAGGAAACCCGCCGAAGTACCTTTTATGCCTTGAGTACCAACGACAGCAATCTCCAGGTAAAGTATGCTGACCAATCGCGCGAGGCCGACCATCTCGTAATCGCAGGTGTGAGCGAATACCTTCGTGAAGCAAAAACGCCGGGCGAACTTGAGGTTGGCAAGCGGCTCCACCATGACTGGTCGGCCTACCTCAGTGTTCGTGATGAAGTCTTGGCCTCCATACTCGAAGGCAGCACCAAAGAAGCGGTGGACCTGGATCTCAAAGACGGCGTGCGATTATTCGATCGAGTTCGCGAAGACCTTGAGGACATCGACCGTCTATACGACGACCAGGCCTCTCAGCGGCTTGCGCACGTTGCGGCTAGCTCCAGGCGCACCATGATCCGGGTGGTCGGCGTCCTCGGCATTACCATGGTTTTTGCCATCGTTTCCGTCTGGGCCATTCAGAGAAGCAAGATGCAGTCTGCGATTCAACTGGCCAGGCTGCAAACGGAATTCGTCGCTTCGGTCTCTCACGAACTGCGCACGCCGCTCACGGTCATCTCCTCGGCCGCGGACAACATTGCCGACGGCTTGGTGGAAGGGAAGGAAGAGATCAAGAATTACGGATCGGCAATCCGATATCAGAGTCTTCAGATGATCGACCTGGTAAATGAAATATTGCTTTTCGCCGCCACAAAAGACGCCAAGAATCCCTATAACTTGCGCCCGCTGAGAGTATCCGACCTCGTGGACTCCGTGCTGGACCGGACCTCGGAATTGGTAAAGCGAGCGGGCTTCACCGTCGAGGTTCAAATTGATCCCGACTTGCCCTGTATCGTTGGTGATATGTCCGCAGTCTCTCAATGCTTGCAGAATCTGCTCGTAAATGCCGTAAAATATAGTGGTCGGAGCCGCTGGATCGGCGTCAGGGCCTTCCTCAGTGATTCCGAAGTGCATAAAGGCAAACGGGTTTGCATCGCTGTTCAAGATCGCGGTATCGGTATTCACAGTTCGGAGTTATCCCGCGTTTTCGAGCCTTTCTATCGCAGCGCCGCCGTTACGGCTGAACAGATTCATGGCACGGGTTTGGGATTATCTCTATCCAGGAGCCTTGCCCAAGCCATGGGGGGAGACCTTTCGGTCGCTAGTGAACCCGAAGTTGGAAGTGTTTTTGTTCTGCACCTGCAAATCGCGGAAGAGCACAAGTTGCCAATCGCTGATGTTGCTTCCGGACCAGATGCCACTGTTAAAAAATGAACGAGAGCATTCTACTGATAGAAGATGAAGAAGCGTTGCAGATGACGCTGCGCGATCGCCTGCGCAGCGAGGGTTACGTTGTCGAAGTCGCTGGAGATGGCGAACAGGGTTTTGAGAAGGCAACTCGTCTGCCCTTTGATTTGGTCGTCCTCGATATTATGTTGCCGCGCTGTAGCGGTCTCGACATCTGTCGCGGGATCCGGTTGGCAGGCTTGGCCACTCCTATCCTCCTGCTCACCGCTCGAGGTCAAACCGTTGATAAGGTCGTTGGTCTGAAGATGGGTGCCGATGACTACGTCACAAAACCATTCGATACTATGGAACTGCTCGCCCGGATTGAAGCCTTGCTGCGGCGCTCCACCACCCGTGCCGGCGTGGGTATTCTTCAGTTTGGTTCAATTCGTCTGGATCTTCGGGGAACTACCGTCACTCGCGACGGCAAACCCGTCTACCTGTCTGCTCGGGAGTTTCATCTCTTCCGTTACTTGGCGGAGCATTCGGGAACTACCCTCTCCCGTGCTGAACTTCTGCGCGAGGTGTGGGGGTATGAGGTTGGCACTTTTACCCGAACCGTTGACGTGCACATTGCCAGCCTGCGCCAGAAACTGGAGGATTCTCCTAGAAACCCACTCTTGATTCGTACGGTCCCGGGCATTGGCTATAAGTTCCAGGGATGAGTCCTTGCCCCCTGTTTTATGCAAATTCTTCCGCCGGCGGCCGACATTATTATTACTGGTTCAGGAATTCCAAAATGGACTTGGCTCTCTCGTGATGCTCCTTCGTGTACCACCTTGGCGCATAGTCTTCCAGCAACCCGCACAGCTCAATAAAGGCATCCACCGAAGCCTTTCCACCTAGTCGGAGGGCAGATTCGGCTCTCTTGTGGTGCTCTAAGGTGTACCACCGAGGAGCATGGCTCTCCAAAATGGAATACAGTTCCCCCAGCGCTTTTGCAACTCTCGCGCTATGGCGTTCCTTTTCGGACATTGCACCTTCGTGCTGCCGGCCTCTTCTTACGTTGCCTTGATTGGAACGCCTGGCGAAATCGGAGTCACCCCATCTGGATTGATCTGTTTCCATACTCGATGTTAGCAGCCTTCCTCGAAGATTCACTTTCGCTTACTCGCCTCCACGTCACAGTACGCTCAAGTCCAGCAAAGCTGGTAAAGAAACGTAAGCTGGTTGTAAACCCGACCAGATTCCGAGCAAATCTGTGGCCCATTTGCCCGCGGTTGCCCAGGCTCGGAACACCGTCGGGCGAGGGGCTCTCAGGCTCCTTTTTTTCGAATCCCCGCCGAGCTTGCTTGAGCCCTAAGCCCAGGGGGAATGTCTCCATTTCGCGACGGTCAACATTTTGCCCAGGATCTACCGGACCCCGAAACACTTCCATCCAGCCGGAACTCGCGGAATAGGGCATTAGCTCAGCGCATGCGGCCAGTATTATTAGTACTGGTCCTTCATTTAATTGCACCATTACGCTTTGTCCTTAAACTGTCCGCTAGTACAGTTGTTTTGACCCAACACAAGGACGAACATCTACGAGGAGGGTAACCTGTAGGCTTCACACTAAGGCCTTACAGAGAATTTACACGCTCTGTACAATGTTTTCACGATGGCAGGAATTCCGCCTGCAAAAATCGCCCCGGCGGAGTTGAATCGATCCTAGCAGTGCTTTTAGGGGGCTTTACGGCTAGATACATTCAAATTCTATGTTGGCTGGCGCTTCTGTCGTGGCCTGCCGCAGGCGCTCCGCTTCCCCCTCAGCGGCAGACAACCCGTAGTCCGCACGGGCCACTTGCCATTCCGTGCGAGAATTGTCACCTCCCTGCGAGTTGGCGTCCCATCAAGGCCGTGCCGGAGTTCGATCACAACAACACCAAGTATCCGCTTCGCGGCATGCACGAAAAAGTGCCGTGCCTTCAGTGCCACACCAAGCCGATCTTTGCCAACGCCGGCAAGAATTGCCAGGACTGCCACGACGACATTCACCGGCGGCAAATGGGCACGAACTGCGCGCAGTGCCACACCGTTCAAGGCTGGAATATTGCCGTCCAGGCGGTGAAAGATCACCAAAATCGTTTTCCGCTGTTGGGAGCTCACGCCGCTGTGCAGTGCGAAGATTGCCACAAAAGCGCGGCGGTAGGACAATTTCAGGGACTGTCAACGGCGTGCAGCTCCTGCCACTTGCGTGAATTTCAGCAGGCCAAGAATCCAGACCACGTTGCTGCTCAGTTCCCGCTAGCCTGCGACTCGTGCCACACGTTTGACAGTTGGCTGGGTGCCACTGTAAACCACTCCGCACCTCCCATCAATTTCCCGCTCACGAACGGGCACGCGAATGTTCCTTGTTCAAATTGCCATGTGGGCGGCAACTACAGCCTGAAAATCGCACCGACGGACTGCGGCAATGCCGGTTGCCATCTTACAACGTGGCAGCAGGCGACCAACCCCAAGCATTCGGCCGCGGCCACGGTCTTTCCGGTTGCGGCCTGCTCCACTTGCCATAACACCATTTCCTGGCAGACCGCGAATTTTGACCACTCCACCACTGGTTTCCCGCTGGCTAACTCGCATCAAATGGCGCCGGCGGGCAAGGTGAATGCCTGTACGGACTGCCACGTCAACAACAATTACAATTTGCAGATCAGCACGACGGATTGCGGGAATTCCGGGTGCCATCTGACGACCTGGCAGCAGACCAATAATCCGTCGCACTCGGCGGCGGGAACTTCTTTTGCCGCGGCCAATTGCTCCACCTGCCACAGCGCGACGCTGTGGACGAACGTTGTGTTTAATCACGCAGCAACCGGTTGGGCGCTGGCGGGCTCGCACCAAATGGCCCCGGCCGGCAAAGTGGCAGCCTGCACCGATTGCCATGTCAGCAACAACTATAACTTCACCACCGCGAATACGGACTGCTACGGGTGCCACCAGACGGCCTGGAACAGCACGCCGACATTTGGCGGTGCTGTGCCGAACCACATCACGGCAGGCTTCCCGACGTCGCTCTGTTCGCAATGCCATGACACGCTCTTGTGGACGGACTCGACGTTCAATCATGCCAATACAGGTTTTCCGCTGGCGAACTCGCACCAGATCGCGCCGGCCGGGAAGGTGACAGGTTGCGACCAGTGCCACAAGGGCAACTACTCGTCGTTAGCCATTCAGCCGACGGACTGCGGGAATGCCGGATGCCACCTGACGACCTGGCAGCAGACCAACAATCCGGTGCATTCAAGTGGTGGAGCGTCCTTTGCGGCGGCTAATTGCTCCACTTGCCACAACACGACTACTTGGACCACTGCAATTTTCGATCACTCCACGACAGGTTGGGCGCTGGCGGGCTCGCACCAAATGGCGCCAGCGGGCAAAGTGGCAGCCTGCACCGATTGCCACGTGAGCAACAACTATACCTTCACCGCGGCGAACACGGACTGCTACGGGTGCCACCAGACGGCCTGGAACAGCACACCATCATTTGGCGGCGCTGTGCCGAACCACATCACGGCAGGCTTCCCGACGTCGCTCTGTTCGCAATGCCATGACACGATTCTGTGGACCAATTCAAGCTTCAATCACGCGTCGACGGGATTTCCATTGACGAACTCACACCAGATCGCGCCGGCCGGGAAGGTCACGGGCTGCGACCAGTGCCACAAGGGCAACTACTCGTCGTTAGCCATACAGCCGACGGATTGCGGGAATGCCGGATGCCACCTGACGACCTGGCAGCAGACCAACAATCCGGTGCATTCAAGTGCTGGAGCCCCATTTGCGACCGGCAATTGCTCCACCTGCCACAACACGACTACCTGGACCACGGCAGTCTTCGATCACTCCACGACAGGCTGGGCGCTTGCGGGCTCGCACCAACTGGCGCCCGCGGGCAAAGTGGTAGCCTGCACCGATTGTCACGTGGGCAACAACTATACCTTCACCACCGCGAACACGGACTGCTACGGCTGCCACCAAACGGCTTGGAACAGCACACCATCATTTGGCGGCGCTGTGCCGAACCACATCACGGCAGGCTTCCCGACGTCGCTCTGTTCGCAATGCCATGACACGATTCTGTGGACCAATTCAAGCTTCAATCACGCGACGACGGGATTTCCATTGACGAATTCACACCAGATCGCGCCGGCCGGGAAGGTCACAGGTTGCGACCAGTGCCACAAGGGCAACTACTCGTCGTTAGCCATACAGCCGACGGATTGCGGGAATGCCGGATGCCACCTCACGACCTGGCAGCAGACCAACAATCCGGTGCATTCAAGTGCTGGAGCCCCATTTGCGACCGGCAATTGCTCCACCTGCCACAACACTATTACTTGGACCACGGCAGTCTTCGATCACTCAACGACAGGTTGGGCGCTGGCGGGCTCGCACCAACTGGCCCCCGCCGGCAAAGTGACTGCCTGCACCGATTGCCACGTCGGCAACAACTATACCTTCACTGCTGCGAACACGGACTGCTACGGGTGCCACCAGACGGCCTGGAACAGCACGCCGACATTTGGCGGCGCTGTGCCGAACCACATCACGGCAGGCTTCCCGACGTCGCTCTGTTCGCAGTGCCATGACACGCTCTTGTGGACGGACTCGACGTTCAATCACGCCAATACAGGTTTTCCGCTGACGAACTCGCACCAGATCGCGCCGGCCGGGAAGGTGACAGGTTGCGACCAGTGCCACAAGGGCAACTACTCGTCGTTAGCCATTCAGCCGACGGACTGCGGGAATGCCGGATGCCACCTCACGACCTGGCAGCAGACCAACAATCCGGTGCATTCAAGTGCTGGAGCCCCATTTGCGGCGGCTAATTGTTCCACCTGCCACAACACTATTAGTTGGACCACGGCAGTCTTCGATCACTCCACGACAGGCTGGGCGCTGACGGGCTCGCACCAACTGGCGCCCGCGGGCAAAGTCGTGGCCTGCACCGATTGCCACGTGGGCAACAACTATACCTTCACCGCGGCGAACACGGATTGCTACGGCTGCCACCAGACAGCCTGGAACAGCACCCCGTCATTTGGCGGGAATGTGCCGAACCACATTACGGCGGGTTTCCCGACTTCGCTCTGCTCGACCTGCCATGACACACTGCTCTGGACGGATGGAAAATTTGATCACTCCACGACGGGCTTCCCGCTGCAGGGTCCGCACATGTTGCCTCCGCGGACCACTGTCACGGGCGCGATTGGGCCGATGGTCAATGCGTGTACCGACTGCCACCTGGGTGGCAACTACACCACAGGTTACCCGACCACGGATTGCTACGGCTGCCATCAGACGTACTTCGTGAACGCTCAAAATTATGGCGCCAGCGTGCCGAATCACGTGGCAGCGTCATACCCGACAGCATGTATAAGCTGCCACACCACCTACGTAACCACTGCATGGCTGGGAGCGGTATTCAACCATACTTACTTCCGGATTCCTCACAACGGCTCGGTGTGCGCCGACTGCCACATTAATTCCACCAACTATGCGATCTTCTCCTGTATCAATGCCTGCCACAACGGAAATTCGCCGCACACGAATAAGTCACAGACGGATGGAAAACATAGTGGCGTGAATGGTTACACCTATAACGCTACGATTTGCGTGAATTGCCACAAGAGTTGATGCAAACAGACAGAAGCTCCGCAGGCTTCTGCAGAATAGTCAGTCGGGGAAGCGCAGGAATTGCCGGCGAAGCCGGGAAACACGAGCACTGGGGGATTGATTTACGTGTCAGATTGGATCAGAAAGTCAGGGCTGTCTCTAGAGGGCCTTTTCGCTCGCCCGGCCGCGGTAGTTTTTCTAGCCGCTGCCCTTTCTGCCTTCTCTTCCCCGATTCTTCTAGCCCAGGCTCCCGAAGGTCCTTCCCCCGCTCCCGCCAATCCGTCCGGACAGGGCAGTAACAAGCCCACGGTCTTCAAGGTCAAATACATCGGCGACAATACGGTGTACCTCGAAGCGGGCCGCAATGCGGATTTGCAGGACGGTATGAAGCTTTCCGTCGTCGAAGCTCCGCCGGATGGTGTGATTGCCGAAGGGATTCAATACCGGGGCTACCAGCACGTGGCCGAAATTGTGGTTTCCTCGATCTCCGATTCATCAGCCGTCTGCGAGGTGGTAAAAGCCGATGGCGAAGTGAAGGTTGGGCAAGCGGCGTTTCTCACGCCGGAGAGTGTTCGCGGCCGGCAGCAGTCGGAACTGGCGGCCGATGAGGACAAATATCCCATCCTCATGACATTTACTTACGGCGATCCGCTCGACGAAGAGCTCCGAGTAACTCAGGAGGCCCGGGAGACCCGCTTGACTCCGATGCAGCGCATGCGGGGACGCATCGGCTTCAATTACGGTGGCACGAGCGAATCCGGGGGCTTCAATTCCCGCCAGATGGGATTGGTCGTTGATGCCGATATGCGGAATATCGGCGGCACGTTCTGGAATTTTATAGGCTCTTGGCGCGGAAATTTTGGCTCTAGCAGCACCTCGCTTCCTGGTGCGGGAACCCAGACGCTGACGGACTTGGTCAACCGCACCTATCGCATTGGATTTACCTACCAGAGCCCTTATTCCCCGGTGACGCTGGGAATTGGCCGGCTATTTCTGCCCTGGGCACCGGGCTTGAGCACCATCGACGGCGCCTACTACGGGAGGAAGTTCGCTCGAGAAGCCACTTTTGGTTTCTTCGGCGGCTCAACACCGGATCCCTCCTCTTGGAGTTACAACCCAAACCAGCACATCGCCGGCACTTTTGTGAACCTGGAGCATGGCAGCTTCGATCATTTCCGGATCTTCAGCACCATGGGAGTGGCGATTACCAGTATCCAATGGAAGGTCGCGCGGCAATTCGTTTTTTTTGAAAACACCTGGTCCTGGAAACAATACGTGTCCTTTTACAACTCGCTGCAGGCGGATGCGGCGCGGACCTCTCCGCTGGTCAATGGCGGCCACAACGACACGCAGGTTTCGCAGAGCTATTCGTCGCTTCACTTCCAGCCCATCAAACTTGTCGGCTTCGGCGTGAACCACAACTACTTCCACTCGCTGCCGACGTTTGATCCGCGCTTGCTGGGAACCGGTTTGTTGGATCAATACCTCTTTCAGGGATTCAGCGGCGACGTCAGATTGGCTTTGCCAAGACGCATCGGCTTGTTCGCCAGCCTCGGGCAAAGCAAAACCACCACCGATAAAAAGAGCTCGCTCAACCAGGCGTACGGCATTTCCTTCGGCAGCATATGGAAAACCGGCTTGCTCTTGGACCTCCACTATTCGAAATTCAACAGCGCCTTTGGCAGCGGAAAGTACGAATCGTTTTCCCTCTCGAAAAGCCTCACCGACACTTTCCGCGTTCAGCTTTATGGCGGTCACCAGGTCTTCAACACCTCTCTCTCTACAAACACCAACTCCAACTTCGTAAATGGCGTCGTGGACTGGAACGTCGGGCCGCGCTACTTCCTGGAAGGCAATTTAGGCTGGTACCACGGCACCAGCTTGAGCTATACGCAGTGGTCCACGGTCTTCGGATATCGCATTGGCGGATTCCGCAAATGAAAACCCTCCATTCCACTTTCCAGCCTGCTTCCGCGACGTACCTCGTGCGTAATTTTGCGTGGCTTCCTGCTCTTGCGCTCGTGCCATTCTTTTTCTGTGGAAGTTTGTCCGCCCAAACTGCCAATCCCGCCCCGGCGGTTGCGGAAGCCCCTCCCTCCGCCCCGCTGTCGCCTGCTATCGAAGCTCTCGTCCATGCCCGCAAACGCGTCGAAAAATATTTCGAACAGGCCGCCAACGTGGTGTGCACGGAAAACGTCACCCAGGCGGTGGTCGGCAAGAATGGCAAGGCTTACTATCGCGAAGATTCCGTTTTTGACTACCAGATGCAGGCCAGCACGAACTCCGGCTCGCTGAAGCTTCTCGAATCGCGCGACACCCGCAAAGCCGCCTTCCGCGACTCCGCACGCTCACTTCTGATCACCAACGGTTTCACCAGCATGCTCCTGATCATTCATCCCACCTATGAGACCAGCTTTGTCTTCGACCCCGCCGGCGACGAAACCGTGGACGGCACCCCCTACGTCCGCATTAATTTCAAGCCCGTGCCCGGCGCTTCCTCGCCCGCAGCCATGCAACTCCGTGGCAAAAACTATCCCATCCCGCTTTCGGGAACGATTTGGATCGAGCCGCAAACCGGCGCCGTAGTCAAGCTGGTTGCCACCATGGATTCCAGTTTAAGCGACATCGGCCTCCAGGCCGTGCGTAGCGAGATTCATTACGGCACCGTTCATTTCCACGATCCCGAGGAATCCTACTGGATGCCCGTTTCCGCTGTCATCGATGTGGAAACACCCCGCCAGCACTGGCGCAATATTCACCGTTTTGCAGGCTACAAAAGATTCAGGGCCACCATCCAAGTCGAAGAGGCCGAAAGTAAACCATGAGCGCATCCGCAACCATTAGCACCGCCGTTGTGACACGCGAGGACCCCGAAAAGGGCCACCACATTCGTGTTTTCCTGGCTTGGATGCTGGCGTTGTCCGTCGTTCTGGTCATTGCCGGTTACGGTATGAATTACTACATGCTTAGCGCCGCCCTGCGCCCGTTCTCCCCAAAACACCAGCTCCTTCGTCCCAGCGGCACGATTGGCATCAAGCTCGGCATGCTCGGCGTCTTGATGTTTTTTCTCATCTATCTCTATCCTCTGCGCAAGAAATGGGGATGGCTTGGCCGCATGGGCAATTCACGCCACTGGCTTGATTTCCACGTGGTCCTCGGAGCTACCGCGCCGATCATCATCGCTTTTCACTCCTCCTTCAAATTCGGCAACATCGCCGGCATGGCCTTCTTCAGCATGCTAATGGTCACCCTCAGCGGTTTTGTGGGCCGCTATCTGTACGCCCACATTCCGCGCGGCCTCAGCGCCGCGGAGCTCTCTATGAAAGAGATCCAGGAGAAAGAAGAAGCTCTTCGCAAGGAACTTGCCGAACAAAGGGCCACGTTTGGCTTTTCCGTGGATGCCCTTTACGAGTTGCCTTCACCGGCCGAAATCGCCAAGACGCCCCTCATTGCTTCGCTGCTTTCCATGTTTTTGCTCGACATCAAGCGCCCTTTCAGGGCTTCTCTGTTGCGTCTTCGTCAAGCGGGCTTCGGCCCTTGGGTATTTTCCGGCTTCGGCTTCTTCTCTACGCGCAACCAGAAGCTCGAGCGAACCATCCTCCTGATGCAAAAGCAGTCCTCGCTGTCCCAGAGCATCGCCTTCCTCAGCCGCACCCAGCGCATCTTTCAGCTCTGGCACGTCATCCATCGGCCCTTTAGTTATGCCTTCGCTATCCTCGCCATTCTTCATATTGGCATCGCCCTTTTCATGGGCTACAGACTCTAAATAAGAAAGTGGAACTGCTTATGAAACGATCTGCCACAGCCATACTGCTCTTCGCCGCATTCTTCACCGTGGGCGGGTGCAAGCAACAGTCCAACGACAACGACGCCATCCGCGCCGGTATCCTGCAGCACTTGACTGCCGTTGGCACCCTTAACATCAGCGCCATGCAAATGGACATCCGCAGTATTTCCATCAACGGAAATCAAGCCCACGCCGAAGTCGAATTCCGCCCCAAGACTGGAAATACTCCCGGCGCGAGCATGCAAGTCGCTTACAATTTGGAAAAGCGCGACGCCTCTTGGGTCGTCCTGAAAACGCAAGCCGCTGGGGGTATGATGCAGCATCCGGATCCAAACCAGAATCCACATCAAACTCAAAACGTTCATCCCGGCAGTCTCCCCAACTTCTCCAATGTTCTGAACCCTCCCGTCGCTCAAGCCCAGGGTGCCTTGCCGCCCGGTTCGCAACCCGGTGGGCAGGACCCGGCATCAAACAAAAAGCCGCGTTGATATCATGGACAACACTTTTGCTTTTATCATTGCCGTCGCCCTTATTCTCTTTTTTCTGCTCAGCTACCTTAGGAAGCAGAAAAAAGTTGAGGCCGAGGCGCGTGCCGCCGAGGAAAAGGGAAAGTTACACTCCTCGGGTCCACAGTCCCAGCATCCCCACATTGACGCCAATTACTGCATCGGGTGTGCCGCTTGCACCATGGTCTGCCCGGAGGGTGACGTTCTCGCTATGCTGGGCGGCAAAGCTGTCATTGTGAATGGCTACAAATGCATTGGCCACAGCCTCTGCGCGGAGGTTTGCCCGGTTGGCGCCATCACCATGGTCATGGCCAGCCCCAGCATGGGCGGCGACATGCCCTATCTGACTCCCGAATACGAGACCAGCATCAAAAATCTGTTCATCGTCGGTGAGCTCGGCGGCTTGGCGCTTATCAAGAACGCCATCAACCAGGGGCGCGATTGCATTGACAACATCGCGCGCAGAGCCGCTTCGGCCGGCGGATCGGGACGCTCCCCGGACGTCTTGGATGTCCTCATCGTCGGTGCGGGCCCCGCGGGAATCAGCGCTTCGCTGCGCTCCATCGAGAAAAAGCTTAATTACGTCACCTTGGACGAAGGAGAAATGGGCGGCACCGTCGCGAAGTATCCCCGCCAGAAGCTGGTAATGACCAGTCCCGTGGAATTCCCCTTGCACGGAAAATTCAAGAAGACCGAGCTCAGCAAGGAGGAACTCATCGCCTTCTGGAATAAGGTCCTGCAACGAGTCGATTTCAAATTTCGCCAGGGTGAGAAGGTGAATGACATCAAGAAGGGGGAAGACGGCATCTTCACTGTTGTGACTGCCAAGAACCAATACCGCTCCAACGTGGTGATCCTGGCGCTCGGCAAGAGCGGCAGCCCGCGCAAACTTGGTGTCAAGGGAGAAGATCTCCCCAAAGTTATGTATCGCCTGATTGAAGCGGACCATTACATCAACAAGAAGATCCTGGTCGTCGGTGGCGGCGATAGTGCGATTGAAGCCGCAATGGGGCTGGGCCACCAGGTTGGCAATCAGGTCACCCTCTCCTACCGCAAGGAAGCGTTTAGCCGCATCAAAGAGCGAAACGCGCAGCGCATTGAGGAATCTGCCCGCAAAGGCAAGGTCAAGGTGGTTTTCAACTCTGCGCCCGTGGAGTTCAAAGAAAAGTCCGTGACTCTCGAAGTCAACGGCGTAAACCAGGAATTACCCAACGACTACGTCTGGATCTTCGCCGGTGGCGAACCGCCAACAGCCTTCCTTAAAAAGATCGGCGTCGGATTTGGGGCACAGGACCTGACAGCGACGGGTAGCAAAGAGGCAAAACAGGCAAAGCAGGCTACACAGGGCGCTCTCGTTCAAGTGTAGAGAATCAAAGCCCCAGACTACAATTTCTTCTCTCAGCTTGCAAACTGCTCCTCCCTGATCCGCTCTTCCAGAGAGTGGTCGGGATCAAACAACAACTTGACCATTCTTGATCGATCTTCCAGCACTTCCACCGAGACGATCTCCAGGAATTCCTTGAAATCCGCGGACACACTCAAGGACCGTTTGTGTGGGTCCAGGTTTTCAAACTCAACGACCGATGTGTGCGGCAGCAGAGCTCCCCTCCAATGCCGCGGCCGGAATGGGCTGACGGGAGTAAGAGCGAGCACATTGGTCCCAAGCGGAAGGATAGGTCCATGCGCTGAAAGGTTGTAAGCCGTGCTGCCTGTCGACGTTGCCACTATGACGCCGTCCGCCGCAAGCAGGGGGACCCTAACAACGCCGTCGATGGAAATCCGAACGTTCGCTGTCTGCCGCGTATGGCGCAGGATGGATACTTCGTTGAAGGCAAACGACTCCTCAACCTTTCCATCAACGGTTTTCGCCGTCATCCGCAGCGGGTGGAGGATTACCTCCTTGGCTGCCTGAATCCGTTCAATGAGCAGGTCCGGCCGGTAGGCGTTCAACAGAAACCCGACAGTTCCACGGTTCATCCCAAAGATCGGGCGCCCCAGGTCCAGATATTCATGGATCACGTGGAGTACGAGTCCGTCGCCACCTAACGCGATGATCACATCGCTTTCCTCCGGCGGCACGAACTTGTATTGCGCAGCTAGTTCGCGACGGCTCGCGTTCGCGCGACTCGAACCAGAATCAACACAGGCAATTCGCGGGAGCGACAAACCGCGCTTGCCGACAAAGTGTTCGGTACTTGCCATTGCGTTTGCCTCCGCCGGCCAGTCATCAGCTCTGCCGGAGGGCTGCACTTCAATTTTAGGGAGAAAACAGTGCCGAAAGAGCAAACGGTCAAGCTGTGGTTACGCATGAGACAACTGACCGAACGGGCGGGCCTTCTGTCATTCTCGAGGCGAACGGCAAGACACATTTACGCGGTCAAACCCGACCGTGATACAACTGGAACACTCTCGGAGGGTGGCCTCTAAACAGCTTGCGTTTTTTGTAAACTGCCTATGATGCTCTTTTTCCTCACGATCCTGTTGCTCCAGAAACCGGCTGCTTCACCCAGCCCAGCTCCCCAAACCACCGCCACGGCTAGGCCCTGTGCGGGTTCCTGGAATGAATCGGCGCTTGGAGCCAAAAAGAAGCCGCCAAAGAATGCGCCCAAAGCATTACAAGACACTCCTGGGTGCATCGAACTATCCGCTTCGCCGTTCGACATTCAGGAATACTTGCAGTCCTTTTCTCGAGACCAGCATTGGACCATTCTCGATGAGCACGTGACCGAGGATTCCTGGATTCTTTCACTGGCCATGAGCAAAGACGAACTCGTGGGATCCACAAAAGCACTCTCCAACTCTGAAAAAGTGCAGTGGCGGAGCGGCATCGCTATGGTTCAGATCAGCAGCGCGACGTTGCCCGACGGATTCACCCGCACCATCGTCCGCGCCAGATTCCGCGGCTATGGCGAAGCCGCGGACAAGTTCGCGACGCAGCGCCAATATTGGGAGTTGGAGTCCAACGGCACTCTGGAAGCATCCATTGTTTCCAGCCTGATGGCTCGCTTCAAATCGGCATCGTAAGGTTATTCGCTGAATTCAAGTTTCGCTGCTTCCCGCTCGTGCCCTGTCCTTTTCCCTGCACCAATGGGCAATTGCGTTCTCGTTTCAGAATAAGCACACTCCTTGGTTATGTGACCATAAGCCTGCGGGCCTGTGATAAATTCGAACAACCGGCCTGAAGTTTTCGCATAGAAGCATCCACGGAGAACTGAGTGGCGCCTTTCGAGCCTGCTGTGCAGCCTGCCGCCAAGCGGAGACGGCTTGTTCTATCGCTCGTCGCATTCAGCTGGTTTGCGCTGGCCATAACCTTCCTCGCGGGGCCGGCTCATGCTCAGATCTCGCCGGGACCACTTTCCAAAGCTCATCAATCGTTGTCAGGTACCTCGCAATGCTCCAGTTGTCACCAATTTGGCGCCAGCGTGCCGACCTTCAAATGCCTCGATTGCCACAAAGAGGTAGCACAACGTCTGGCTGCGAAAGACGGGTACCACGCGCGCCTGGAAATGAAGAACCCGAATGGTAAAGACTGCGTGCGCTGCCATCTGGAACACAACGGTTTAGACTTCGGCCTGATCCACTGGGAGCCATCACAAAAGCAGTTCGATCACCGACTTACGGGCTACAAGTTAGAAGGCAAACACGCAGACGTTGCCTGTGAGAAGTGCCACATGCCCGGTTACATGGTCGCGGATCAGCGCGCGCTCATCAAGATGAAGGACCCTTCGAAATCGTTTTTCGGATTGGCACAGAACTGCGTTAACTGCCACAAAGATCCGCACAAGGGCCAGCTCGGAAACGAATGCCAGACCTGCCACAACTTCACGGATTGGAAAGCCGCGAACCAGTTTGATCATACGAAGACCCACTACCCGCTGACCGGCCTCCACCTCAAGGTTAAGTGCGAAAAGTGCCACAAGCCAGACGTACCTGGCGGCCCGGCGCGTTACAAAGACATGAAGTTCCAGGCGTGCAATGATTGCCATATTGATCCGCATAAAGGCTCTTTCAAGCAACGCTGCGAAGAATGCCACACCACGGCAGGGTGGAAAAAATTGCTGCCGCGCTTTGAGTTCGACCATTCGAAGACAAAGTATCCGCTCGTCGGAAAGCACATCCAGGTCGAATGCACGCAATGCCATCTGAATGGTGAATTCAAAAAGCCCCTGCCGTTTGCTAATTGTGCGGGCTGCCACAAACCCGACCCCCACAAAGGCCAATTCGAAGCTCGCCCGAAAAAGGGTGAGTGCGCGGAGTGTCATACCCTCAATGGCTGGAAGCCCTCCTTATTCGGAGTGAAGGAACACGACACATCGGGCTATCCGCTAAAAGGCAAACACGTTTCCGTCGAATGCGCCAAATGCCATCTTCCTGCCGGCAAGGACACCATTTACAAGGTGAAATTCGCGCTTTGCGCGGACTGTCATAAAGACGCTCACGACGGCCAGTTCGCCGCGGCACCGCATTTCAACAAATGCGAGGATTGCCACACCGTGCGCGATTTTCACCGTTCTCTCTTTACCATCGCCCAGCATCGCAACACTCGTTTTGCCTTGGCCGGAGCGCACGCCGCCGTACCCTGCGCCGATTGTCACAAGGTGGGAGCCGCGGGCCGCACCGACAAAATCATGCCGTTCCACTTTAAAGATCTCACTTGCACCGCCTGCCACTCAGATCCGCATCACGGCGAATTCAAAGATCGCATGGCGCGGCGGCGTGCCGACGGCACACCCTTGGGCTGTGAAGCCTGCCACAACGTAAGATCCTGGATAGATGTAAATGGCTTTGACCATGCGAAAACGAAGTTCCCGCTTCTCGGCGCGCACCGTGTGGTCCAATGCGGCGCCTGCCATAAGGCGCCCGTGGGCACGCGCCAGGTGCAGTTCAAGGGCACCTCGCAAATTTGTGGGGATTGTCACAAAGACGCGCACGCGGGCCAATTCGCGAAGGCTGGGAAGACTCCGTGCGCCGAGTGCCACGATTCGCAGCGCTGGAAGCCCTCAACCTTCAATCACGATACTCGCACTCATTTCCTGCTCCAGGGCGGGCACGCCAACGTTCCTTGTGACAAGTGTCACAAGCAGACGGCCTTGTTTGACGGAAATCCTGTGATCCTTTACAAGCAAGTTCTTACCAAATGCGCGGATTGCCACGGGCCAAATGTGCGTCCACTCTAATTTGGCGCCGGGGCAGGGAAGCATCGGGCGCTTGCTCCCACGCCCATTAAGAATCTCGAAATAGCGGATGCGGAGCGAAAGAGTCAGGAAGCTCCTGCTCGAATTTGAGCACTTCTGTCGGATTATAGAAATACTCTTTGCCACACCCATCACACCGGACGCTGAAGCGGCCTTCGAGGGAAGGACGAGTGGCGACCGGATCGGTCTCGGCGAGCGGGATCCTATGCCTGTAGAAAAGGTTCTGCCGAAGATGAAACCAGTGGTTCTTGCAGAGCACCACCCAGCAATAGTGGCTATCTACCCACATTTCTTTCTGTCTGGCTCCCGGTTGGTTCGTTTCTCTGGGAACAGCCGAACGCGCTCCAACCGCGATGCCTGTGTCGGCGGCAGTCGTCTGTTCTCCTCTCGACGTTTTCTGAGTTCGACGGGCGCCCGCATGGGCCGCCTTGAGGGCAAAGAAGATTCGCAGCACAACCATTGCGCTGCCCACGGCTAATAATAAGAGGATAAGCCGCATAGCATCTCCAAGTCGTAACAATGATTGGGTGGGATAATCAGTGAACCTAGATCAGCGATTCAAGTTGAATCCTACTTCTTTTGCCCAGCAACTTCCAGAAAAGTTCTTACAGTGTGGATCCAGCCGCTCTTACGGTCGACCCGGCTTTTTTAGGCAGGGGGCCTCAGCCGCCGCTGTTCCAAATGCTCGAAATACAGAGGATAGGCCTCAAGTTTGCAAACAGAATTTGCGCTACCAAGCCGGCCAGTTGCCAAATCTTCCGTAAGGTATTCATAAACAATGGCTTACGGTTTGGCAGTTCCACGAGCCTCTTTGACGCTGAGCAAGAAGTCAATCGCGTTTTCGTGCGTAAATCTGAGAGGGTCCATCATTTGGCGGTCTGGCGACTCCGCCTGCCGCGCACTGCGCCCGCAGAAGATTGCTATGGACAGTCAGGCGCGAAGCCCACGAAGTACGTTGATTGAAGGTGCGTGGGCCGCCTTGGCAAGACCCGTGCTGGTAGTGAGCAGACTTGGAAGGTGAATGTTGTTAGCTAGCGCTGCCACATCTCGCCAGGGTATTTACAAGAGTCGCGGCGTCCGCCGCCTTGCAAGCTGGCTCGATGCTATGCCGGACCCGCCCCTCGCGCTTGAGATCGGCGTGGACCGAATCGCCGCAATTCGGTGGGCACGAAACGGCTCCGCTCATGATATTGCCATTGAGCCTCTTCCGCGGGGGGCCGTTGTGCCGTCTGCCGTCGAGACGAATCTGGTGAATGCTGACACAGTTCGTGCGGCCATCTCCAACGTGTGCAAGCGACTTCACGCAAAGGACGAAGATATCGCATTGCTCTTGCCGGATCAGGTGATTCGCGTCTTCGTGCAACACTTCGATGAGTTTCCTCGCTCTCCACAAGAGGCACTGCCGATGCTCCGCTGGAAGCTGAAAAAGAGCGTACCGTTTGCCGTTGACGAGACTGTGCTTTCTTACATGCGACAGGCGCCGCGGGGATGTGGCGTGGATGTCCTTACAGCGTTTGCCAGACTTCGCGTGCTGCGTGAATACGAAGAGCTGGTGGAATCTGCTGGACTTCGCGCCGGCGTCATTCTAAGTTCCTCGCTTGCTGCCATGGCGTTGCTGGAGGAGCACAACACGGGGCTCCTTGCTCGCGTTTCAGATACTGTCCTGACGACCGCCATCGTCCGCGATAGCATACTGTGTGGGTATCGCTCCACCGAGCTTCCAGCGTGTGGCAACGATCTGACCCCGCAAATGCTTCTTGAGGAAATCTTCCCAGCGATCGTTTATTACAAGGAGATCTGGCACGAAAACATCCAGTTGATAAGACTGGCCGGGCTCGGCGCACGGCTGCCAGAGTTTGTTGGGCCACTGCAGAGCGAGTTTCAGTGTTCGGTGAAGTCACTCTTGCATTCGGCCGTTTCGGAAGGGCGCGTTGCAGAAGATGCGCGGCCCCTGGCCGACAGCGAACTGGAAGGCCTGGTTGGCTGGATGGCGAATCGTGGATAGCTTTTCCCGGAATTTCCGCGAGGTGCTTTAGACCATGCGAGTAAGGCTGAATCTAGCGACCAAACCGCTCGAAACCCACCGCCGGTTCTTCGTATTTTCGGGTGCCACGGGTGCGCTGGCGTTTATCATATTCCTGGCCTTGGCCTGGCACGTTCATTCCGTGCGCAAGGCTGACGCGGCTTTCCGGTTGCAAAGCGACAGCGTGCTCCATCGAATCGATACGCTGACCGCTGAGCGGGAAGAGTTGGAACGCTTTTTTTCTGAGCCCATTAATGACCAACTCCACGATCGGGCGACATTTGTCAATACGCTCCTGGACGCGCGCAGCTTCAATTGGACCCGCATGTTCATGGACCTCGAGAGAATCTTGCCGGGCGGTGTGCGCGTGCTGAGTATCGAACCCAAACAGGTGAATGGGCAAGCCGCCGTCAGACTCACCGTCGGCGCAGCCAGCGAGGAAGACCAACAGAAATTCTTGCGGGCATTGGAGCAGTCCGGCGCGTTCTCGCATTTGCAGCTCACCAACGTCCATGCGCCCCATCAAGATTCAACCGGAGATCAGGTGATTTTGGAGCTTACGGTTATTTATTCGAGGGCATGATGAAGCTTCAATTTCATCGTCGGAAGACCATCATCACCGCTGGGCTGGCTCTCTTGATTGGCGCCGACGCCGCCATGGCCATTTATTCCGTGAGCATGGCTTCCAGGCGCTCGCCCCAGCAGGATCTCGTTGCGCGGACCACACAACTCAAGGTCTTGCAAGCCGACGTCGAGCGTGCTCGCGATATCAAAAAAGATACTCCAGCTGCCAAGCGAGACTGTGATGCGTTTGAGAATTCGCTTTTGGCAGCCGGCACTGGCTATTCTGTCGTTTCTTCCGAACTCGCCGATATTGGCCGCAAAGCCGGGTTGCAAATCAGCTCCCTCGGCTTTCACCAGAAAGACCTTGCAGGCCGCGGCATCTCTGAAGTTGCTGTTGACGTCACGGTCGCCGGCGATTACAAGAGCGTGGTCCGTTTCTTGAATGGTTTGCAGCGTTCGGCAAACAACTACGCTGTGGACAGTCTCGCTCTGACTAAGGAATCTGCCCAAGGCGCTCCTTCCGGCAGTGTGAAAGTTGATTTCCATTTGAAGGCATATTTCAAGGCGGGGGCTTGAAGAAAAAAGCCAAAATCGAGAGGACCGTCCTCGCCGCGCTGGTACTCGCCGCGGGATCCCTTTGGTATTACTACGTTCACTCCGGATTGGGATCTGCGCGCGCAGGTTCCTTTCTAATCGCCTACAAACCAATTGGCGCCGAGAGTCCACGGCTCCACCTTGATCGCGTTCAAGCTGCCAAGAACACGGAATACGGTTCAACAATCCGCGATATCTTCAGCCGCGAGCTGCCTCCTCCACCTCCAGTAATTGTTCCAGTAGTAGAGGCTCCGGTTTATGTGCCGCCACCACCTCCCCCTCCACCACCGCCGCCGGAGCTTCCCCTGAAGTTTTTTGGTGCCGGCACCGTCGTGGACGGGTCGAGCCGTCGTGCTTTCCTCAGCAACGGAGAGTCTGTTTACGTTGCTGCAGAAGGCGATACCGTGCTTGGCCGGTATCGCATTATCAAAATCGGCCGTGCGAATCTTGAGTTTGAGGAAATTGGCACTGGCCGCCACGGCTTCACCCCTCTCGAAGATCAAGAGTCTGCATTGTGAGATAGTTACCCAGGCCTTTAGTACTACAAACCGCCAATTCCAGCAAATACGCTCAAGCCGATCACATCCCGGATGATTTCATTCAACCTGCCCCGCATGCATTCTCCACAGCCCTGACTTTGGGAGAGCCTGTCCAAAAGAACAGGTAACTTTTGTCTCTCCTGTCAGTTGACACGCATAGGAGTACGACCGGATGCTATCCAGTAAGGGGCGGTCACACCATGAAATGCTTACCATTTGTCGTTGCATTTACAGCACTGGTTCCCTCCCTGGTTTGTGCGCAGAACCAGCAGTTTTCAGACTGCCGCACATTGGAGGCTACCGGAAATTTTGTTGGAGCGGACGAAGCTCTGGTGAACGGGTTGGTATGCAAAGTGAGGAAGACGAAAACCAATTCGGCGGCGTCCACGCAAGTTGCGGGAGAAGCTGCGGAAAGGTCCGTGGCCCGTTCGGGTGTCATTGAGCCGGAATCTCCCCGGTCCACGGAGAAAGCAGGCGCAAGCTCTGCGGGCACAACGCCAACGCCAGGAGCGACTCCAGGCTCTGCGGCGAGCGATTCTACAGCGGGCGGAGCACCGCAGTCTTCGTCCTTTGAGATGATCCCCAAGATGACCCTCGGGGAAATCGCGCGGGCGTACCGGGAAAAAGCTGAGAGGCGAACAATAACTGCGCCCCAAGCAGGCGGCTTGGAAGGGAACAAGCCTACGAGTAAAGATGAGCCGGTAGCGAATCTATCTCATAAAACGCCAACACCGGCAACAACTGCTGAACTCCAACCCGCCGGAAGGACGCAAGTATCCCCGGCGGCAGAGGCACCAGCGGCAGCGAAGAAGGAAGAAATTACGGCTGTAGGTCCTGCAACGGTGCTATCGACTCCTGCAGCGGCGCCGGGGAACGCGAAGAAGGAAGTAATTGCCGTTCCACATCCGCAGCCGAACGCGGTAAAGCAGGAAGCAGGCCTGGCAACTGCAGGTTCGCTTCTCGAGCCCGCGGTGAAACGCGAAACAAATTTGGCAGCCGAAGCGGAAACATCTGCCGGCGCTCCCGAAGTTCGAGCCCCGGTACAGCCAGAAATAGTTGCATCATCGCAAGTGACTCTGGCAAAGGAACAGACCTCAGCAAGCCTGGTGCCTGGCGCGCGGGAAGACGCGCCCGAACCCGAGCCAGAGCGGTCGATGAAAGTGGAACTGTTTGCCGCTTCACAGCCGCCTGCAGCAGATCTTCCACTGCAGCCCACCGCGAATACTGCCGCAGAGGACGGTCCATTCAAAGAAGGACAGGAGTCAACCTGCATCAAAAACGTTTCCTTGGGAAGTATCGATAAGGAGAAACTCTTCCTGGCAATTCCGGAATGGGCATCGAAGTGGCATGAAAGGAATCAGAGGCGGTTTCCCGGAATCTGCTTTTCGGACTCACTTATGCCCGGGGCGCGGAATTATCTGGTTGTCTTCTATACGGCGGCGCCGCAGGTTGCGACAACCGAGTCGTTGGCAAAGATCTCTGCGCCGGGGGAAATGACTCCAGCGAACGGAGCAGGAAGCTTCACGGCTAGCTTTGGTTCTACCTGGCACTATACCTATGAGGGGAAAGTGACGACGACGATCACTTCGGTTTCGGCGGAAAAGGCGCCCCACAATCAGCCATCCACCGTTCTGTATGTCACGGCGTACTCGGAGCAGGGTATTCCCATTTCCCATCACCGGCCCGCGTCCGCCACGAAGCCCGCCGAGAAATTAGTCACCAAGCCCGGGAAAACTAACGATGCGTCGCTTCTGGCGCCTCGTGGAATGGAGGAATTGCTCAACCAAACGATGGCCGATATCGCCAAGATGTGAACGCTTTTCCCGGTCCTGGACAAGACCAGGTAGCACCCCCGAACCCTGTCCTTAATCTGAACTTCGGGACAAGTGACGTGCCACCCTTTGCGTTGTAGCCTGACCTATATGGGCAATTCTGTTCCATACGAGCCTCGCAGAGGGTACGCTCGCCCGGGCGAGATTGATCTTCCGATTCCCAAGCCAAAATCAGCTGAATCCCGGCCGGACGTGGTGCCAGCACCCAACCGCCTAAGCTCCACCCCCCTTCCGATTCCCGCCAAACCAAGCTCAGCTGAACCTTGGCCGGACGTAGCGCCGGCCCCCAACCGCCTGAGCTCCACCCCAGCTCCGATTCCCAAGCCAAAATCAGCTGAATCCCGGCCGGACGTGGCGCCAGCCCCCAACCGCTTGAGCTCCACCCCCCTACCGATCCCCAAGCCAAAATCAGCTGAACCCTGGCCGGACGTGACGCCAGCCCCCAACCGCCCAAGCTCCGCCCCCCCTCCCGTGAAGGACAAGATCAACAAGATCAACACGGTAAGCGCGGCCACCGCAGCCAACAGAAATAAGGTTTCTGCCCGTTTCGAACTCCTCCCTGACCGAAAGCCACAGTGGAACCGCATTGGCCTTAGCGCTGCCGCACAATTGACAGCCCTGGGTCTCCTCCTTCTGGCTCCCCTGTTTTTTTCGCAGCCCATGCAGACTGCCCTGAAATTTGATGTTGTCGAGCTGATGCAGCCGATAACACAAATCGAGATCCCACCTGAAACTCCGCCGCCTCCCCCAAAGGTCAAGCCTAAAGTTCGGCCGCCAAAACCTAAGCCGGAAGTAGTACCTGAGCCTGTGGTCTTGAGCCCAAAGAAACCCCACGTTTTTCTGATTATCAAGCCTGAACCGCCAAAAGTTCGCACCTTGGATGCCAAGCCTTTGGAAATCAATTCGACTTTTAAAGAGACGAAGATTACTGTGGAAATCCTTCAGCCAGCGGCTCCAAAGGAAGAGGTCAAGGTCGCCGCTCCTAGTCCTGCCAGCCCCGCGCCTGTAACGGTGGCTGCCCCACTGAATAATGTTCAAACCGGCGGTTTTGGCAATCCCAACGGCCTCCCGGGCCCAGAAAACCCCAACCGCGCCGCGAACATCAATCGCGCTGGCTCGCCTCTTCTTCCCGGCGGTCCCGGCTTTGGCAACGGCACCGGCGGTGCTCGCGGGATCAGGGGCGTCGCTGCCGCCGACGCGTCCAACAAGAACGGGCTCGCCGCGGGAGGTGTAAATACCCATGTCGACATTCTGGACAAGCCCAACCCAGTTTATTCCACCGAAGCGCGTACTCTTAGAATTGAAGGCGATGTTGTTTTGGAGGTGGTCTTCCTCGCCTCGGGCCAAATGCAAGTGAGTCGCGTGGTGAGCGGCCTGGGACACGGCCTGGATGAAGCAGCAATTCAGGCGGCAAAGCAGATTCGCTTCAGGCCGGCGAAACGCGACGGGCAGCCGGTTGATACTCCCGCTCGCGTGCGGATTGGGTTCCGTTTGGCCGGCTAAGCTAGAGGCAGCCAGGCATTCCGAAAACCTTTACTGCGGGCGCTCCGCCCGGCGTGCGCGTATTGTTGATTAACATCGTCGTGGCCACCCTCATTATTCTCTCAATTCGTTGAGCCACTTTTCTAAGGTCAGCTGATCCTTTTGTTCAATCCGTGTGAAGATAACTCCCATCGAGCCGTCCTGCCGGGCATTGGCGACCCGCCCAAGAGCCGAAAAGATCGAACCTCTGTGGGCAATCCTTATCCTGACCTTTGTCCCCACCGCCAAGGGTTTCAGTGTGTGGACATGACACCCAAATAGGCTCAGGTCGATGGTTTGCTCATGCATTGCTGCGTCGGACTGGACATCGATCAGTTGAATGTCGGCGACGAGAGCATAACGGCGTGCGCGGGGCCGCTCTGGGTGCATCGGAATCAGTCTCCTGGGGAGGTCTGCGCTGCGTCGCAGCTACCTGGAACTAGCCGCATTCTACAATCGGATGCGAATGTTGGCCAGATATCTTAAGGTAGATTTCTTCCGGGACGTAGCGATGGTGTGAACGAATGGTGCCGGGGGCCAGAATCGAACTGGCTACGCCCGCCTTTTCAGGGCGGCGCTCTACCAATGAGCTACCCCGGCAACTCAACTTTAGTAGTTTAGTGGCCGCGCGCAGTCGTGTCAATTCCGCCAAAAATTTCCAATTTTTGCTCATTTATGGTCGACTAGAATGGAATCCATGACGACCACAAACCTGAAATCTTCAGACATCATTCCTCAACTCGACGCGCTCGCCAAGTCCGCCCCATCCGCCGAAGCGCTCATGAAATCCATCGTCGCGCTCCTCCATGAAACGCTCACCCGCTACAACTGGGTCGGCTTCTACATGCTCGAAAGGGAAGGAGGCGACACCCTCGTCCTCGGCCCCTTCAAAGGCACCATGACGCCTCACACCCGTATTCCCCTCAACCAGGGCATTTGCGGCGCCGCGGCCGCCAGCGGCAAAACCATCGTCGTGGACGACGTCAACTCCGACTCGCGCTATCTCGCCTGCTCTCTGGAAACCAAATCCGAAATTGTCGTCCCCGTTTTCGTCCGTGGCAAAGTCGTCGGCGAACTCGACATCGACTCCCACTTCCTAGCCGCCTTCGGCCCCGACGGCCGCAAACTCTGCGAACACGCCGCCGCCGTCCTCGGCAAATTCTTCGAATCCCGCTCCTGAACTATTCACCATCCTGAAGAAAAAAGTCGCAGCGCTGCATTCATCGTGATCTTCTGATATTTGGCGTACGCTTTCGCCGCACGCTCTCGGATCTGCTCCCCGGTCTCGGCTGCCATCCAGCCATCCAGTGCATCCTTTAATGTATACGCCTCGGGCGCCATCAATCCCGTGGTCCAAAGAATCGGCCGCGCTCTCGTCGGTTGCAGATTCGACCCAAAATACGCCTTGCTCGCGCAGGCCAGCACGATAGCCTCACGCTCACCCGCAGCCTCACCCTGAAACTTCTTCTCGATCGCGAAATCCATCAACCCATCATGCCCCACATAAACAGCCAAGTCCGGCTGGAGCGAAATCTCAACTTCCGTTCCATTCGCCCCTTTCACCCGAATCGCTTTCTCCTTATTGAGTCCAGCCGCCGCCCGGGAAAAATCCACAATCGCGTCTTTGATTTCGCGGCCCCGATAGGCATCGGCGACCAGATACACATTTCGGCCCGCGTTATAGAAAACGGCCCGCTCCAGCACAGACGTACTTGGGTTCTGAAACGTGGCAACTTCCTTCCAATCCGTACTCCTTCGGATATACGTCCGCACGCCATACGCCGCGCCCCAATACAAGTTTCGCCCGGGGTCATCGCCATTCCCCAGTGCTGCCGGCACGGGCACAATCCCCTGATGCACGTTGTCCGCCAGCGCCACGAACACGTGTACCGTCCGCAGCCTTTCCTGAGCCAAAGACGCTGTGCAACTCGCAAACCAGATTGTCAAAATCAAAGAAAATACGGAAAGGCGGCGCAAGCAATAACTCGAAACACTCACCCGGTTACCCAAGGGGCCATGTCCTCCCGGCCGCTAACCTCCGCACGCACTAGTCACCAGTCACCACTCAGCAGTCACTTCCTACCCCTGCGCGTCATCAAACTCCTTCATCCAGCTCCGATCCTTCAGCATCTCGCGCGGACGCGTCCCATCAGGCGGCCCCACAATCCCGTCCTTCTCCATCAAGTCAATCAAATGCGCCGCGCGACCATATCCAATGCGCAATCTCCGCTGCAATGTCGAAGTCGACGCCCGTCCCATCTCGCAGCAAATCCGCACCGCATCCTGGTACAAATCGTCATCCACATCATCCCCGCCGGAGTCCGCCGCCCCCGCACTTTGCGAACCGCTGCCCTTCGCGCCACCGGAAACCTTCCCGTCCTCGTCCTTCGGAGCCTCCAGCAGCGCCTCGTTATATTTTGCCTGCGCCTGCTGCCGCCAGAAATCGCACACGCTCACAATCTCGTCCTCACTCACCAGCGGCCCGTGAATCCGGTGCAATCGCGCCGACCCCGCCGGCAAATAAAGCATGTCGCCCTTGCCGAGCAACGACTCCGATCCATTCGAATCCAGAATCGTCCGCGAATCCACCTTGCTGGCCACGCGGAAAGAAATGCGCGCCGGAAAGTTGGCCTTGATCAAACCCGTAATCACGTCCACCGACGGCCGCTGCGTCGCCAATATCAAATGGATCCCCACCGCGCGCGCCATCTGCGCCAGTCGCGTGATCGATTCCTCCACATTGTTCGTGTCCACCATCATCAAATCCGCCAACTCGTCGATGATGATGATCAGATAGGGAAGCGGCTTGTGCTCGCTCTCCACCGTATTATCAAACAGCGAAAGCGGCTGCTGCTTCTGGAACGTCCGGTTGTACTGGTCAATATTCCGCACGCCGCGCTGCGCCAGCAGCTTCAGCCGGTTCTCCATCTCCCGCGTCGCATTCCGTAACACGTTCGATGCTATCTTCGGGTCCGTCACCACCGGCGCGATCAGGTGCGGAATCCCCTCATACAAATTCAATTCCAGCCGCTTCGGGTCCACCAGCACCATCTTCACTTCGTCTGGTGTCGCCTTGTACAAAATCGACATCATCAGCGAATTGATGAACACGCTCTTGCCCGTGCCCGTCGACCCCGCAATCAGCAAGTGCGGCATCGACGCCAGATCCGTAACCCGGATCCGCCCGTGCAAATCGCGTCCCATCGCCAGCGTCAGCTTGCTCGGCGAGTTCGCGAACTCCGGCGCTTCGATAATTTCCCGCAGCGCAATCGTCTCGCGCTTATCGTTCGGAACCTCAATCCCGATCGTGGATTTGCCCGGGATGCGCTCGATCAGGATCGACTCCGCCTGCAGCGCCAGGCACAAATCCTCCGTCAATCCGATAATCCGGCTGTACTTGATCCCCGCTTCCGGCTTGAACTCAAACGTCGTCACCACCGGCCCCGGATTGATCTGCGTCACGCGCCCTTCCACGTCGAACTCGTGGCACTTCTCCTCAATCGCGCGCGCCCGGTACTTCAGTTCGTTTTCGTCCAGCTTGTGGCTGCCCTCGCCCTCGCGGAGCAGGCTGATCGACGGCAGCCTGTAATTTGCATTCCCCTTTGCAATCTTCGGCTCGCCTTTACCCTGAGCGTCTGCGAAGGGCTTCTCCTTCTTCAGCACCATGATCGGCGCCTTGTGCCTCGCGTCCTCTTCCTCTTCGTCCTTCTCCGCCACGGACTTTCTGCTCTTGAAAATGTCGCTCAAATCCTGCAACTTGATGCCCTTCGGTTCTTCCTTCTCCGCTTGTCCCTTGCCTGTCACCTGCGGAGCCACCGGCTTGCGGCCGACGATCCGTCGCTCTTCCACCGCGCGCCGCATTCGTTCCTGCTCGCGCTCTTCACGCCAATCCTGCCAGCGTACTTGCGCCCGCTGCAAAATCCCCATCTTCCCAATTGGCCCCTTGGAGCTGCTCGCCCAGGCATGCGCCCCGCTGAACGAAAATCTCGTGGTCATAAATAACGACACAACCAGCAGCGCCCCGGCCACCAGAAACGCGCCCCAGAAATTAAATCCGCTCTGCAATCCGTGCGACACCAGGGTTCCCAGCACGCCACCCGCCGGCACCGCCCCGCGCACCTCCGGAAATTTGACAAGTGACAGCAGGGAAGGGAGCGACAACATCAGCAGCACATACCCGGACAGCGTCGCCGCCTGTGAGTCAATCGCCCAGCTCCGGCACCACCGGTAGCCCAGAATTCCCATCGCCGCCGGAATCAGAAACGCCGCAAATCCAAATATCTGGAACAGCAGGTCCGACGAATAAGCCCCCACCGGCCCCATCCAGTTATGAGCAAGGTGGTCTTCTCCCCCGGTCGCGCTCACATTGAACGCCGCATCCCGCGGGGAATACGAAATCAGGGCCAGTGCAATCAGGATGGCCGCAACAATGCACAAGAAGCCGATCAGCTCATTGAGCCGTTTATTTTCAGTTGGTGTAAGGAAGCGCACAAATTTCTCCTCAGCATTTGGGGAAGGCTGAGTGTCACAAGCAGTCGGCGGCGCTGTAGCCCCTGCTCACGAGGAACGTCCAAATCATAACAAAACCCACCCCCCGCACAAGCCCATCTTCAATCCTGTTTCCAAGTCCCAATCCCGCACCTGTGGCACAGCCATTCCTGGCTGTGCTCTTGGGTTCTCTTTTCCGTGTCCTCTGCGCTCCGACCTCTGTGTCCTCTGTGTTAAATCTTTCTTTTCTCCTCATCTCATCCGCGATGCAAAATACAAAACCGCCACCCCCAAAATAATCCGGTAAATCGCAAACGGCGTAAATCCCCTCCGCCTCACATACCCCATAAACCAGGCCACCGATCCATAAGCCACAACAAACGACACCACAAACCCGATTCCCAGCACAATCCACCCGTGCCCATCAATATGCGAAACCGAAATCCCATCCCCACGTTTCCCCACCACCGACTTCAACAAGTCATAGCAAGTAGCTACCACCATCGTCGGTATCGAAAGGAAAAACGAAAACTCCAGCGCCGAAGCCCGCGACATCCCAGCCAACTGCCCCGCCGCAATCGTCGACATAGACCGCGAAGTCCCCGGAAACACCGCCGACAAAATCTGGCAAGCCCCAATCCAAACCGCCTGCCCCAGACTCATATCCTCCATGTGCCAGGTCCGAATCATGCCGCCCTTTGATCCTTCTCCAGCCGCCTCCGCCTTCGCGTTCCGCGCATCCACAAACCACATCACAATCCCGCCTATCAGCAGGGCGGTTCCGATGATGTACAAACTTTCCAAATGCTTCCCAATAATCTTCGTCATCAAAAACGCCGGTATCGCCGTCACCACAAACGCGATTATTGTGAGCTGCACCGGGCCTCGCCGCAGCATCGCAAGAATAAGGCACTTCAAGATTTTGAAGGGCGCCAAGACCACTGGGGTGTTGCCGTGCTCATATCCGATGAATTTTGCAATCCTCTCCCGAAAATAAATCGGCAAGGTCAAAATCGCCCCCAACTGAATCACAATCGTATACATCTTCCAGTACGCGCTCCCCAGATCAATATGCAGCAGCGCCTCCGAAATCCGCAGATGCGCCGTCGAACTAACCGGCAAAAACTCCGTCAACCCCTCCACCACCCCCAAAATCACACTAAGTAAATAGTCGCTCACTCATCTCTCCTGGTAGCACAGGCTTCAGCCTGTCCTCTTGGGTTTCTCTTGCATTTGTGGCACAGCCATTCCTGGCTGTGCTCTTGGGTTTCTCTTCTCTGCGCCCTCTGTGTCCTCGGCGAACTCTGCGTTATATTTTTTCCTTTCTTCCTCTTCTCCCCCCACTCGCCTACCCGCGGCGCACCCGTGGGGTCGTTCGCCACTTTTTTCCAATTTCTATTTTCCATCTCCTAATTTCTTCCTCATTTCATACGCATCAATCTTCCCCAAATAATATTTCTTCACCACGGCTTCCGTACGATATCCGTGCCGCTCCCAGAACGCAATCCCGCTCTTGTTCTCCACTGACGTTTCCAGCAGCACCGATTGCACTCCCTGAAACGCAAAATGCTGCTCCATCTCCCGCAGCAGCATCGTCCCCACCCCGCCACGCCGGTAACGTTCCGCCACATCCAGCGTAATAATGTGCCCCAGCGGCGGATTCTCCTCCGCCAGAATAAATCCCGCGATCTGCTTCCCCTCTTCCGCCACCAGGCAATCCGCTCCCGGCAAACTCAAATAATAGTGCAGCGACCACTTGCTATACGAAATCCCCGGCGGAAAACACTCCTGGTCTAGCTTATGCAGGCGCCCAAAATCCCTAGCCTCATATTGTCGTGTAGTGATCGCCATAAAAAAGTAGGGGCCCAGCGCACTGGACCCCTTTCCCAACTCATCCTATCTTCTTCAACTCTTATTGTGTAGTGGCAGCTTTACGCCGCCTTTTCTCTGAAGTCTTTAGCTGTCGGCTGTAGGCTGTGAACTATAGTCTCTCCCTACAATTTCACCGTAACCGTCTTAACCTCCGTATAATTCGCCAATCCATACTCTCCCAATTCACGTCCAAGCCCTGACTGCTTGAACCCGCCAAACGGCGCCGCGGCGTCGAACACGTCGTAACAATTCACCCACACCGTCCCCGCCCGCACGCCATCCGCAATTGCATGAGCCTTCGTAATGTCCTGCGTCCAAACCGCCGCCGCCAGTCCATACACCGACTTGTTCGCGCGTTCCACCACTTCCGAAACGTCCTTGAATTTCAGGATCGACATCACCGGCCCGAAAATCTCCTCCTGCGCTATCCGCATGTTGTCCTGCACGTCGGCGAACACCGTCGGCTCAATGAAATATCCCTTGTCGCCCACTCGGTTTCCGCCCGCCACCAGTTTGGCCTTGTCTTTCTTTCCGATCTCGATGTAACCCATCACCTTATCAAACTGGTCTTTGTCCACCTGCGGCCCCTGTTCCGTTTTCTTGTCAAACGGATTGCCCACCGTCCGCTTCTTCGCGCGCTCCACGCTCTTCGCCACGAACTCGTCGTAGCACTTCTCCTCTACAAACAAGCGTGAACCAGCGCAGCAGCACTGCCCCTGATTGAAGAACAGCGCAAAGTGCGCCCCTTCAATCGCCTTGTCCATGTCCGCGTCCGCAAACACGATGTTCGGGCTCTTACCGCCCAGTTCCAGCGTCACCCGCTTCAAGTTCGAATCCGCCGCCGCGCGCATAATCAAGTGCCCCACTTCCGTCGATCCGGTAAACGCCACCTTATCCACATCCATGTGCCGCGCAATCGCCGCGCCCGCCGTCGGCCCGTATCCCGGCAGTATATTCACCACGCCCTCCGGGAATCCCGCCTCCAGCATCAGTTCGCCCACGCGCAAAGCCGTCAACGGCGTCTGCTCCGCCGGCTTCAGCACCGACGTGCATCCCGCCGCCAGCGCAGGCCCCAATTTCCAAGCCTGCATCAGCAGCGGAAAATTCCACGGAATAATCTGGCCCACCACGCCCACCGGCTCATGCTTCGTATAAGTGAAATACCGCCCCTGCACCGGGATCGTCTTCCCTTGAATCTTGTCCGCCCACCCCGCGTAATACCGGTAACAAGCAATCGTCAGCGGCAAATCCGCCGTCAGCGCCACCTGGTACGGCTTCCCGTTATCCAGTGATTCCAGTTCCGCCAACTCCTCAATGTTCTTCTCAATCAAATCCGCCAGCTTGTTCATCAACACGCCGCGCGCCGACGCCGACATCTTCCGCCAAGCGCCTTTTTCAAACGCCGCCCGCGCCGCAGCCACCGCCTTGTCCACATCGGCCGCATCCGCCTCCGCCACCTGCGTAATCACTTCTCCTGTCGATGGATTGATCGTCGGGAACGTCTTCCCCGATGCCGCATCCACCCATTTCCCATTAATCAGAAGTTTCGTAGCCGATACCTTCACCTTCGGTTCAATCACTGTAGTCGCTGTAGCCATGGGATTCCTCCTTCAACGTTCGAATTCTTCGTAGGGCCCGCTCGCCGCGGCGAGTGGGCCGCTTGTCCAATCTTTGTGTAGTGGCCGATCTTTAGATCGGCTACCTTTGCGTGGGCCTCCAGCCTATACCCCCGCGGCGCCATAATCAATAAACCCGATTCACCCCATCAAATTTTCCCCTGGCACCCTCTTCTCTGTGGCCTCGGTGCTCCGGCCTCTGTGTGCTCTGTGTTAAAAATCTTTCTTTTAGGAAGTCGTCTCGGCGCTCCTCACCGCCTCCCCCCGCGTCACCACCACGGACATCAGCAAGCTGCACGTCAACAACGCTGCCGCCAGATAATACGGCGCCCCAGGCAAATGAATCCGCACCGTTGGTGAAATTGCCGCCGAAAACACCTGCGTAAACAACAGTGGCCCCAACATCCCGGTCAATGCTCGCAGCGAATTGATCGCCCCTTGCAGTTTCCCCTGCGACGTTGGATCCACCCGCTGCGACATCAGCGACTGCACCGACGGTCCCGCCACTCCCCACAACGCAATGAACGGAATCGCCGCCAGCATTTGCCAGCCCTGGGAGGCCAGCGCAAATCCCGCGAATCCCAGCACGCCCCACAACAGTCCCGACATTAATCCAATTCGCTCTCCCACCTTTTTCACGTACGGTCCCACCATCCCGCCCGACACAATCACAGCGCACACACCCACCAACGCCAGCGAGATTCCCACGCTTTTCGTATTCCATCCGTATCGATACTCGGTGTACAGCACGAACACGTTTTGCAGCGCCTGGTGCGCCAGGTAATACAGAAACACCACGATCGACAACCCCGCCAGTTCCGGATGCGACCGCAGCAATGTTAGCGATCCCATCGGATTCGCCATGTGCCACGCCGATTTCGCCCGCCGTTCCTTCGGCAGCGATTCCGGCAGCACAAATAACCCATACAGAAAATTCGCAAGGCTCAACACCGCTGCCGCCCAGAACGGTGCGCGTAGATTATATTGACCAAGCAATCCGCCCACTGCTGGGCCCACCACGAATCCCACGCCAAACGCCGCCCCCAGGAGGCCGAACTTTTTTGCCCGCTCCGCCGGCGCCGTAATGTCCGTTATATAAGCAAAGGCCGTCGAAACGTTCGATGCGGTAATCCCGGAAATCAGCCGCCCCACAAACAACCATCGCAACGTCGGCGCCATCGCCATGAAAATATAATCCAGCCCCAATCCCAGGCATGAAATCAGGATCACTGGCCGCCGTCCGAACCGGTCGCTCCATGCACCCAGGACAGGCAAAAACAAGAATTGCATCAGATTCCACGCAAACCCGAAATACCCCGTGATATCTGAGGCCCGCGCCATGTTGCCGCCTTCAAACCGGATAATCAGGTTCGGCAACACCGGTGCAATAATCCCAAACGCCAGAAAATCCAGCGTCACCGTAACAATAATAAATACAAACGTCGCCCGCGATGCCGCCACCGGATTCACCGGAGCCGCCGACCCGCCGTTGTTTGTCGCAGTCGATTCCGCTCGCGTCATAGGTGTTCGATTTTAACCTATGCTTCCCAAAACTGACTTTTCTTCATTTCTTATTTGATTCAGGCGGGCGTTTTCACTGCGTTCGACACACCAGTCACCAGTCACTAATCACCAGTCACCACGCTACACTTCCAAAATCACCGGTAAAATCAACGGCCTCTTCGACGTCTGTTTATTAATATACCTCTTCAAATCCACGCGGATCTTTTCCTTGATCACCGACCAGTCCGCCCGCTCTTCCAGATTCGAATTCTCCACCGTCCGCGCCACACATTCCCGCGCCCCCGCCAGCATTTCGTTCCCGTTTTCGCTCATCAACCCGCGCGTAACAATCTCCGGCGCTGACTCCACCCGCCCCGTGTGCTTGTCAATCGCGATAATCGGAATCACCACGCCCTCTTCCGACAAATGTTTCCGGTCGCGCACCACGATCTCCTCAATCTCTTCCAGCGAACCCGAATCCACCAGTACCCGCCCCGCCGTCACCGGATCGCGCCGGAACGCTCCATCCTCGGTAAACTCCACGCACTTCCCATCCTCCAGCAGCATAATCTCGCCGCTCACCACGCCCAACTGGTGCGCCAGTGCTGCGTGCCGGAACAAATGCCGGTACTCTCCATGCACCGGAATGAAATATTTCGGCTTCACCAGTTGCAGCAGCAGTTTCTGCTCTTCCTGGCTCGCGTGTCCCGAAACGTGAATCGGTCCCGCCGAATTGTCGTAATACACCAGCGCCCGCCGCCGGAACATATGGTCCAGCATCCGGAAAATCGCCTTCTCATTCCCTGGAATAATTCTCGCCGACAAAATCACCGTATCATTCTCATCGATCGTCACGAACCGGTGATTGTCCACCGCAATCCGCGACATCGACGACATCGGCTCCGCCTGCGATCCGCTCGCAATCACAATCAGCTTCCGCGGCTCAAAGCTCCGGATATCCTGCGGCCGCACCACCATCCCGTCTGGTATCCGCAAATACCCCAAATCGTGCGCGATCTCGACGTTGTCCACCATGCTGCGCCCGACAAACGCCACTTTCCGCCCGACCCGATCCGCAATATCAATCACCTGCTGTATCCGGTGCACAGACGACGCAAAACACGTAAGCACCACTCGCCTCGGCGCCGATCGCGTCAACTCCTCAATCCGCGGCGCCACCACCCGTTCCGACGGCGTAAATCCCGGCCGCTCCACGTTCGTCGAATCGCTGAACAGCGCCAGCACCCCCTCGTTCCCATACCTCGCGAACGCGTGCAGATCAAACTGGTAATGATCCACCGGCGTCTGGTCAATCTTGAAATCCCCCGAATGGATCACCACGCCCACCGGTGTCCGGATCGCCAGCGCCACGCAGTCAATCGTGCTGTGCGTGACCGGAATGAATTCCACTTCAAACGGCCCGATCTCCACCAGCCGTCCCGGCACTGCTTCAAACAATTTCGCGGAATCCAGCAGCCCCGCTTCCGCCAGCCTCTTCTTCACCAGCGCCAGCGTGAACCGCGTCCCATAAATCGGCACATTCAGGTCGCGCAAAATATAAGGCAGCGCCCCGATGTGATCCTCATGTCCGTGCGTCAACACAATCGCCCGCACATGCTGCCGGTTCTGTTTTAGATACGTGATGTCCGGAATCACCAGGTCCACGCCCAGCAACTCCGACTCCGGGAACATCATTCCCGCGTCCACCACCAAAATGTCGTCGCCGAACCGGAACGCCATCATGTTCATTCCGAATTCGCCAAGCCCCCCAAGGGGAATTACTGTGAGTGATTGTTTGCTCTTGCTCAAGAAAGGTTTCTCTCCACAACCGAACTCTGAATCGTACCATACCGCACCGCGCCCCGCTGCCGCCCGGTAGCACAGGCTTCAGCCGCGTTGTTGGGTTTCTCTTATCTCCGTAGCGGCCACTTTCAAGTAGCCCACTCTTCCTTTGGAGTGCGGCAGCCGTCCTGTGCCTGCCTGCGGCAGGCAGGCGAAGCTGCCGCTTTTGCCCCGCCGACCCAACCACCCAAACTCACCACCGACCACTTCTACCACAAACAAGTCCCGATTTTTCCTAATCCCTGTTATATTTCTACTCACCCGTACGTACTCCTACCAGAGGCACTCCGCCGCCTCTTCGAAACGTCAAATAAAGGGAAGGGAACTAAAAGATGATCAGAAAATCCAGCGTCGCTCTAGCCCTAGTCTCTGCGCTTCTCTTTGCATTCTCCGCGCGCGCTCAGGAAATCACCCAGGCTGAAAAAGACAAAGCTCTCGCTTATCTCGAATCCACGAAAAACGACGTCCTCGACGCCACGAAAAACCTCTCGACGGCACAATGGAATTTCAAATCCGCTCCCGATCGCTGGTCCATCGCCGAGTGCATGGAGCACATCGCCGCCGCCGAAGACTACATCCGCGGCATGATTGAAAGCGGTGTCATGAAAGCCCCCGCTGTTCCCGGCCGGGATATCGCCGCCATTGACGCCGGCATCATCGCCAACGTTCCCGAGCGCAAAAACAAAGTCCAGGCCCCCGAAGCCATCAAGCCAACCAACCGCTTCGGCTCCCCGCAGGCTTCCATTGATCACTTCGTCGCCAGCCGCGTCGTAACCGAAACTTTCCTAATAACCACGCCCGGCCTCCGCGATCACGCCGCCGACAGCCCCACCGGCCAGAAGTGGGACGCCTACGAATTCATCCTCTTAATCGCCGCCCACAGCGAACGCCACACCAACCAGATCAAAGAAGTAAAAGCCGACCCCAACTACCCCAAATCCTAGAATGTAGGGGCGGCTTTTTACCCTGAGCGTTTATCTCGAAGGGTACGCCGCCCACTCTCTTATCTCTTCGTCGGGTGCCCCAGGTGCCGGTTTTGCACCTGGGGTCTTGTCTCTCTCTTCTCTGCGTTTCCTCCGCGTCTCGGCGTTATCTTTTGGCGTTCTTCACTCACTACTGGCCCCTATCCCTTTCCCCCAAAAAACAAATGCGCAATCGACACCAGCAGCACCGCCCCAACCGTAGCCGCGGCCAGCGAATACAAAAACGTATTCTCGTGCCCAATCCCTAGTTGCGTAAAAATCCATCCCCCAATCACCGACCCGATCAACCCGATCAAAATATCTCCGATGCACCCAAATCCCTGCCCCCGCGCCATCTTTCCCGCCAGCCAACCCGCAATCAATCCGATCAGCAGCCATCCAATCAACCCCCGCTGCCATTCCACAATCACCACCCGGTGCTGCAAAGCAATCATCCCAAGCATCCCGATCATCGCCAGCCCTCCTCAATCTCCTCGCTCTTCATCTGCGACCTCTGCGCTCCGACCTCTGTGCCCTCTGTGTTAAAACTCTTCTCTTCTTTTTTCTTCGTTCTTAAATGTAGCGCTGGCTTTTAAGCCAGCCTCTTGCTTTTCTCTTCCACCAGTCACCAGTCACCAATCACCAACCACCAGTCACTACTCACCACCCACCGGCTCCTGCTGCGTCATGCAATGCAACGTCCCCAATCCCAATACCAAATCCCGGCAATGAATCCCCACCACTTCCCGCTCCGGAAACAACTTCCCCAACGTATTCAGCGCCACCCGATCCTTCGCATCATTAAACGTCGGCACAATCACAATCCCATTCGCAATATAAAAATTCGCATAACTCGCCGGCAATCTCTGCCCGTCAAAATAAACCGGCGCCGGCATCGGCAGCGTCTCCACCTGCAACGCCTTCCCATCCTGATCCTTCATCCGCCTCAAACGCCGCAAATTCTCCTGCAGAGCCGCATAATTCGCCTCGGCCGGGTCCTCCTCCACAATCGTCACCACCGTCGTCTCATTCACAAACCGCGTCAAGTCGTCCACATGTCCGTGCGTATCGTCCCCCGCAACCCCATTCCCCAGCCACAAAACATTCGTTACGCCCAAATACTTCCGAAACACTTCCTCATAATCTTCCTTCGTAAATCCCGGATTCCGTTCCTGCACCTTGCTCTGCAAACACTCTTCCGTAGTCAACAACGTCCCCCGCCCGTTCACGTCGATCGACCCGCCCTCCAGCACCACCCGCTGCCCCGCATGCTCCGGCAAAAATATCCGCCGCTTCCGCCGAGCATTCGCCTTCCCAACCACCAATGCATCCTTCTTATGATTCGGATACTTCGCCCACCCATTAAACACAAAATTGTTGTAAGCCACCTCGCCCGCTGCATTCTTCACGCAAATCGGCCCCGAATCCCGCATCCATCCGCGATCCGTCGGCACCACAAAAAACTCCACCGACTCCACCTTCGCCCCGGCCTTCCGCAAAATCCCCCGCACCCGCTTCTCCGCCGCGCGGTCCTGCACCAACAAGAAAATCTTCTCCACCTGCGAAAGCAGCCGCACCATCTCCGCAAACGCCCATGGTATCGGCGCAAACTTCCCCGGCCAATCCGTCAACTCATGCGGCCACCCCAGCCAAGTCCCTTCATGCCTCTCCCACTCCGCCGGCATCCGAAATCCCATCTCCCCCGGCGTCTTCTCCGTGCCCTCTGTGCTCTTCACTCTGTGTCCTCTGTGTTAATTTCTTCTCTTCTCTCCGAATTCTCTGCGTCCTCAGCGTCTCTGCGTTATCCTTTTTCTTCTCTTTGTCAATCGCCAGTCATTCTTTTCCCAACCAACGCTGAGTCAACCCCCCAAACGCATCAATCCGCCGATCCCGGAAAAACGGCCAATTCCTCCGTTGCTCCTCGCTCTTCTTCGGATCAATCTCCGCCACCAATATCTCTTCCTTTTCATTCCCCGCTTCCGCCAACAACTGCCCCGCAGGATCCGCCACAAACGAATTTCCCCAAAACTCAATCCCCGGATCGCCCTTCTCTGGTTTCCCCTCATACCCCACGCGGTTCACCACCGCCACAAAACATCCATTCGCAATCGCATGCGCCCGCTGGATCGTCTTCCACGAATCCAGTTGCGCCGCTCCCACCGCGCCCTTCTCATGCGGATGCCACCCGATGCTCGTCGGATAAAAAATCACTTGCGCCCCCTGCATTGCCGTCAGCCGCGAACCCTCCGGATACCACTGGTCCCAGCAGATCTGCACCCCAATCCGCGCATACTTCGTATCAAAATTCAAAAATCCCAAATCTCCCGGCGTAAAATAAAATTTCTCGTAATAAAGCGAATCATCCGGAATGTGCATCTTCCGGTATTTCCCCAGGTACGCTCCATCCGCATCCAGCACCGCGCACGTGTTGTGATAAACGCCCGCCGCCCGCCGTTCAAACACCGACACGACCAGCGTCACCTTCTTTTCCTTAGCCACCGCCGCCAGCCGCTCCGTCGTCGGCCCAGGCACCGCCTCCGCCAAATTAAATAGTTCCGGATCTTCCGTCCGGCAAAAATATTCGCCCGCAAACAATTCATGCAAGCAAATCACCTGCCCTCCGCGCCCAGCCGCCTCGCGAATCTTCTCCGCCGCCCGCGCAAGATTTTCTTCCTTATTCGTCGTGCAGCGCATCTGCACAAGTCCCACAGCAAATTTGTCGCTCATGCTTTCAATCCTATCACGAACATTTTTCTCTTCTCTCCCTCTCTTAATCCTTCAATGTAGCGCTGGCTTTGTTGCCAGCGCTCTTGGGTTCTCTTCTCGTCAAATCTCTGCGTTCTCTGTGCCTCTGCGTTATCCTTCCTCTTCTCTTCGCCTCCTGCTATCTGTTCGCTGCTATCTGATGTCCGTTTTTTCCTTGCGTCTTGCATTTTCCCTCTCCACTTCTAGTACACTACACATACAAATTTTATTCGCTCTACAACGTCGCATTCATTACGTTCCGTCAGGAGAGTCGATGGCCAAAAAGCCAAAAAAAACCGTCACCGGGCGCGTCCTTCACGACCCCGTCAAAGACAAACTCCGCCCCATCTTTCCTCTCGACCTCTCCAAAATTAAAACCATCGACGATCTCGTCCGCGCCATGGGCAACACCGCCTACACCGCTCGCCAGGTCGGCGACGCCGCCGACGTCCTCGAAGCCATGGCCCGCGACAAAGATTGCTTCGTCGTGATGACCCTCTCCGGCGCTCTCACCGTCGGCAAAATGGGCCTCGTCTTCTGCGATCTCATCGAATCCGGCATCGTCAAAGCAATCGTTTCCACCGGCGCGCTCATGGCCCACGGCCTCGTCGAAGCCACCGGCCTCTCCCACTTCCGCTACGATCCCAGCAAAATGGACGACAACGAGCTTTTCCTAGCCGGCTACAACCGTGTCTACGATTCTCTCGAACCCGAAACCAACCTCGATCACGTCGAGGAAGTTGTCGATGCCATCTTCGAAAAATGGGATCCCGACGAAGTCGTGTGCAGTTGGAAGCTCCATCGCAAAATCGGCGAGTATCTCACCAAAAACACCACGGGCCGCGGCATTCTCCGCTCCGCCTACGAATACAACGTTCCCGTCTTCGTCCCCGCCTTTTCCGATTCCGAACTCGGCCTCGACTTCGCTCTCAACAAATACGGCCGCCAGCGCGATGGCCGCCCGATTCTTCGGTTCGATCCCTTCGAAGACTTTGAAAAATTTGCCAACACCATGATGGCCACAAAAAAAATGGGCATCTTCACCATCGGCGGTGGCGTCCCGCGCAATTGGTCGCAGCAGTTCGGCGTGTACGCCGAGCTCATGGCTCGCCGCGGCTACAAAAATCTTCCGCTCAAACGCTACTCCTACGGCGTCCGCATCTGTCCCGAGCCGGTCCACTGGGGCGGCCTCAGCGGCAGCACCTACACCGAAGCCGTAAGTTGGGGCAAATTCGTCCCCCGCGAAGAAGGCGGCCAACTAGCCGAAGTCCTCGAAGACGCAACGGTAGCCCTCCCCCTGGTAGTCGGCGCCGTCCTCGAACGCCTGAAATACTTCAAGCAATAATCCTCTTTGTAGGGACGGCTTTACGCCGCCCTTTTGGGTTTTCTGGCTCTTGTGGCACAGCCATTCCTGGCTGTGCGCTTCAACTTCTCCCCCTCACTCCACGACCACCGTCGTCCCCAACCCCGCATACACATACTTCTCCCCATACGCCTTCTGCAATCGCGCAAAAGCCGGCTCTCCCGTGCAATGTCCCGGCGCAATCCTCTGCACTTTCCACTTCGTTTGCAAATTCCCGACCAGCGCGTCAATCTCCTCCACTGGCGTAGTCACCAGGTGCAATCCCCCAAACACAATCTCCGTCCTCGGATCAATCGCGCTCGCTGCCTCCAATATCGCCTCAATCCCCGAGTGCGAGCATCCATCCACCAGCAGCAATCCATTCGGCCGCTTGATCGCCAGCGTCAACTCCGGCAGCTCCAGCATCCCTTTCTTCTGCGACACAGTCGGCACTACAAAGATTCCCGGCGTCACTTCCGTCAACTTGTTCACCAGCACAAAATTCCCCGTGTCGTACAGTTTTCCAAAATTCACATGTTCCGGCGCCGTTCCTCCGAAGTACCGCATCTTCCCCGGCAAGTCTGTATCCGCCCGGAAATACGCTGCCGGCACCGGCATCCCGCCGAATCCGTTCGACCCATCCGCGGGCACATAAATCATCACCGTCGGATTCACTCTCAGCAAATACTTCACACCCGTCGCATGATCCGAGTGCCGGTGCGAAATCACCGCGAAATCTATCTTCGTCAAATCCACGCCCAACGCCTTCACATTGCGCTCGAAAATCTCTGCGTTGTTCCCGCTGTCGAACAAAATCCGCTTTCCGTCGTGCTCCACCAGCGCCGAAAAGCCCCAATCTTTCGTCAACTCCTTCGAATCCGAAAACGCGTCATACAAAATCGTCACCCGATCCGCCGCCGCGCCTCTCCCACAAACGAAAGCCGCCAAAACCAGTCCCATCACCAATCGAGATAGTCTCTGTGTCATCCCATCCCTCCCAAAATCTCTCTCCAAAAACAAACGGCCCGCCATCTCAGCGGGCCGCCCTTAATCTTTTCTCTGCATTCCTCCATGTAGCGCTGGTCTTTTAAGCCAGCCTCCTCGGACTTAGCGACGGCTTCCAGCCGGCAAGCGTCTGTAGTGGCCGATCTTTAGATCGGCCTCCAACGCCCTTCACCAACCACTCCTCAATCATCATCCCCAATCAAAAACGCCGCCGTCAGCACCGTCGTCCACAATCCTCTCTTATCTCCCACCGCCGACTGCGTAATATTCATCGTCCGAACGATCTTGTTCGAAATCCGGTAAACCTCTTTCTTCTCGTCCCACGAAAGGTCCGGATCAAACTCCACGTTCAGCGTCGTCGCCAGCATTTCCGCCGCCAGCTCCTCCGCGTACTCGCCCGCCACCTCTTCCGTTTCGCCAAACGAGTGGTGCTCGCTCAAATATCCGTACATCGGCCGCTCGCTCGGCAGCGCCAATCCAATGCTCGCCGCGATCAGCCGGTGCGGCTCCTTCGTCGAATTCTCGCTGATCACCGTGAACGCCACCTGCCCCGGCTTGATCAGCTTCAATCCCTCGCTCCGCGAAATCAATTTGCAGTTCGGCGGAAAAATCGAAGACACGCGCACGATATTGCACGCGGCAATTCCGGCGTTCCGCAGCGCGAGCTCGAAACTCGACAGCCTCTCGCGATGTTTTCCTACGCCCTTGGTCAGGAAAATCTTCTTTGCGACGAACGCCATAGTGCTGGGTCACCATCCATGAGTGATTTTGAAAAAATTTTCAGGTCCTGTGGAAAAGTAACAAGCTTGCCACTCACTGTCAATGCGCAATCCACGCAAAAGTTGCGTCGGGCGCTCCTTTCCCAATTTCAATTTTCTTCTGGAATTAATTGCTCGCAGGAATCTTCGCCAGTCACCAATCGCCAGTCACCAATCACCGCTGCTACTCCCCCGCTAAATGCCTCACCAATTTCCCCAGCGCCCCGCACAACGCCTGCACCTTTACCAAATCCTCCGTCGTGAAATCCGCTCCCGACTCCATCGCCGTTGCGCCCTTCCGGCTGATCTGCATCACTCCCACCACTTTTCCCTCGCACAATATCGGCGCGCTGATAATTTTCTGTATCGATTCTCCCGTGGTCGTCGCCGCCTTCACGCCCTCAAACACCGTCGCATGCCTCACCGACGTAAAACTATTGTTGATCTCCGGCCGGTTCTCCCGCGCCGTCCGCGCCGCCAGCGCCGATGTGCTCGACAGCGGTATGAATCCCACGTTCTTCAGCGCCTGCGGCACCAGAAAATGCAGGTGTTTCCATCGTGTCGACACTCCCAGAATGGCCACTTCGCCCGTCTGCACTCCCAGACTCTTCGCGATTTTCTCCGCCATCGCGGGCAGCGGTATTTCCACCGGCTCCCCGCCTCCCACTTCCAACGCCTCCGCCAGTCGCTCTAATTCAGTTACCAGGATTGTTCGCATAGTGAAAAGTCTCTCTACCCGTCTGCAGGGATTAAGCGGGGCCCTGCGGTACGGTCTCCGTCTACCCTCCTTCAATGTTCATCGCTTTTTCCGTCTCCTGCAAGATTCTTTCGAATCCTTGTGCCTTTCATACCGACACGCCAACTTGCAAGCCCTTTCCCAACTCCCTATACTATTTGTGCTGCAAGTCCATCGCGCCCTTCTTTCGCGCTCCACAAAAATTCTTGGGACTCCTGCGGCGGAGAGGGCATGTCTTCCACGGCAACCCGGCCTGATACAAATTATCTTCTAAGAAAACTTCATTCGCTTTCCGGCATCGTTCCCGTTGGCGCGTTCCTCGCCGAACATTTCTGGTCCAACAGCGCTGTCCTCGTCTCCGCCGCCAAATATGACGAAGTCTCCCGCGACCTCCAGACCATCCCGTTTCGCCCGTTCGTCGAATGGGCCTTCATCTTCCTCCCCATGCTCTACCACGCCGGCTATGGCATTTATATATGGATACGCGGCAAGTCCAACGTCTCCTCCTACCCCTGGGTAGGGAATTGGCTTTACACCACGCAGCGCTACACCGGCCTCATCGCCTTCGTTTACATCGCCTGGCATCTCTACACCCAGCGCTGGCTGACTCACGGCAAATCCACCTACACCGAGGTCGAACATTTTTTCACCAATCCTTATTTCCTCCTCTTCACCACTATCGGCGTTCTCGCCTCTTCCTTCCATCTCGGCATCGGCATCTGGAATTTTCTTTGCAAGTGGGGGCTCGCGGCCACCGTCAAGGCTCAGCGCGCTGCCGGGCAACTCGGCTTTGTCGTCGCGTTCGCCTTTAGCCTCATCGGCGTCCTGATCCTCGTCAGCTTCCGCCTCAACTGGCATCCCTTTTATTTCTACTGGCAAAAATGACACAACCTAAAATCATCGTCGTTGGTGGTGGTCTGGCCGGACTCATGGCTACAATCCGTGTCGCCGAATCCGGCGTCCCGGTCGATCTCTTCTCTATCGTTCCCGTAAAGCGTTCCCATTCCGTCTGCGCCCAGGGCGGCATCAACGCCGCAAAAAATCAAAAGGGCGAAGGCGACACCACCGCCAAGCATCTCGACGACACCATCTACGGCGGCGACTTCCTCGCCAATCAGCCTCTCGTCAAGCGCATGTGCGACGAAGCCCCCGCCATCATCGATCTCCTCGATCGCATGGGCGTCATGTTCAATCGCACTCCCGAAGGCCTCCTCGACTATCGCCGTTTCGGCGGCACGTTGTATCACCGCACCGCTTTTGCCGGCGCCACCACTGGCCAGCAACTCCTCTACGCTCTCGACGAGCAAGTCCGCCGCCACGAATCCGAAGGCAAAGTCAAAAAGTTCGAAGGCTTCACCTTTCTCTCCGCCGTTCTCGATGACGCCGGGGTCTGCCGCGGCATCTCCGCCATGGACCTCCGCTCCATGGAAGTCAAAATTTTCCCCGCTGATGCGGTCATCTTCTGCACCGGCGGCATCGGTGCCATCTTCGGCCGCTCCACCAACTCTGTCGTCTGCACCGGATCCGCGCAATCCGCCCTCTTCCAGCAGGGCGTCGATTACGCCAACGGCGAATTCATCCAGGTTCATCCCACATCGATCCCCGGTGAAGACAAGCTCCGCCTGATGAGCGAATCCGCCCGCGGCGAAGGCGGCCGCGTGTGGGTTCCCCGAAATCCGAACGAAACGCGCCCCGTAAAATCCATTCCCGAAAACGAGCGCTTCTACTTCCTCGAAGAGTGGTATCCGAAATACGGCAACCTCGTCCCGCGCGACATCGCCACCCGCGCCATCCATCGCATCGTCTATCAGGAAAAACTCGGCCTCAACGGCCAGGCCGCGGTCTATCTCGACGTCTCGCACATCGACCGCGAAACCCTCGACCGCAAGCTCGAAGGCATCCTCGAAATCTACGAAAAATTCTGCGGCGTCGATCCTCGAGTAGAGCCGATGAAAGTTTTCCCCGGCATGCACTACACCATGGGCGGCATCTGGGTGAACGCGGTAGATCAGGCCACCAACGTCCCCGGCATCTACGCCGCCGGCGAATGCGAATACCAATACCACGGCGCCAATCGCCTCGGCGCCAACTCGCTCGTCAGTTGCATCTTCGGCGGCGGCATCGCAGGCACTGCCGCAGTGAAATACTCCAGGAACCTGGAGAAGGGAACTGACTCCGTTTCCTCCACCGTCTTCGACCGCGAAAAGAAGCGCCAGGACGAAAAAAATCAGGCGCTCCTCTCCCAGGACGGTACCGAAAACCCCATGACTATCTGGAAGGAAATGGGCGAGATCATGACCGAGCACGTCACCGTCACTCGCATTAACAAAAATCTCGAACTCGCCGACAGCCAGCTCCGTGCCCTGCAAGCCCGCTATCGCAAAATCAATCTCAGCGACCGCACCAAGTGGTCCAATCAAACGCTCAACTTCGCGCGCGAACTGGAAAACATGCTCCTCCTGACCCGCGTTGTCACGCTCGGCGCCCTCGCCCGCAACGAATCCCGCGGCGCCCACTACAAACCCGATTTTCCGGAACGCGACGATGCCAACTGGCTCAAAACCACTCGCGCCAAATACGCAAATGGCGATATCCAGCTGACCTACGAGCCTGTGGACATCTCGCTCATTCCCCCGCGCGTCCGCAAATACGACGCCGCGAAATGACGACCCGACGAGGGTCGTCATACTGAGGAGGTCGCTGCGGCGACCGACGAAGGATCTCACCTCAGGACTCGATTTTCCCGGGTGCCCCACACGCCGATTTTGCGTGTGGGCTCTTGGGTTCTCTGGACTTTGTAGCGGCCACCTTCAAGTGGCCTCGTTGGTTTTTCCCGGCGTCCCACTCTTTGGGCTTTCTTCAAGGGGTAGGCACCTGGATCTCAACTGGCGCCCAGGCCAAGTTTCCTGATCGCTGTTATCTGTTAACTGTTCGCCGTCTGACTGATTACTGATTACCGATCACTCGCTTCACCGAGGTCCGAATGGCCGAAAAAAACGTCGTCCTAAAAATCAAACGCCAATCCTCCCCGGGCCAACCCGCCCACTGGGAAGAATTCTCCCTCCGCTGGCGCCCCTCGATGAACATCATCATCTGCCTGCGCGACATCGCCGAAAATCCCGTCACCCGCGACGGCAAAAAAACCACGCCCGTCTCCTACGACTCCAATTGCCTCGAAGAAGTCTGCGGCTCCTGCGCCATGGTCATCAACGGCAAAGTCAAAATGGCCTGCTCCGCGCTCGTCGATCAGCTCTCACAACCCATCACCGTCGAGCCGATGACCAAATTCCCAATCGTCCGCGACCTCGCCGTCAATCGCCAATTCATGTTCGACTCCCTCCAACGTGTAAAAGCCTGGATCCCCATCGACGGCACCTACAGCCTCGGCGAAGGCCCCCGCGTCGCCCCCGAAATCCAGGAAAAGGGCTACCCGCTCTCCCGCTGCATGACCTGCGGCCTCTGCCTCGAAGTCTGCCCCCAAGTAAACTCCGGCAACAATTTCGTAGGCGCCGCCATCATCAGCCAGGTCCGCCTCTTCAACATGCATCCCACCGGCGCCATGCACGCCAAGGAACGCATCCAGGCCCTACTCGGCGAAGGCGGCATCGAAGAATGCGCCAACGCTCAAAACTGCGTGCAAGCCTGTCCCAAAGCCATCCCCCTGACCGAATCCATAGCCGAAGTAAACCGCGAAGCCTGGAAACAATCCCTCCTCGGCTGGCTCTTGGGCTAGCCCTCATACTAGGCGATGGGCCTCTTCTCAATCTCGCCGGGTAAGAGATTTCTTGACGGTGCGACGAACGAGCACGTCTACGCAGCTACAACAGCGCTAGTGTCCGGCTTCCTTCACGCGATGCAGGCCCAAAACGTTCACTTCGTTTATGGAATGTATCCACAGATGCGCGAACTGGCGCAAAAGGGGGCAATGGGTGCGGCAGACTCTCAGCGCTTCGGGGCCGGCGGTCTTCTGGAATCCATCGGCTCTGACAAGGGGACGAAACAAGGTGACCACAGAGTCATAGTGGAATCTTGGGAGACCGCAGTCGAGACTTGCGCCTCACGCATGTCTAAATTACCCGAGATCCCCGGGGTCTCGAGGGGGATTTCGTTTGGCATCGATACCGAACCCAGCGGTCCAAAGACTGGTTGGAGTGTAGCTTTTCATCGTGGTCCCCTCCCGTTGCTCGAAATCGGATTGTCAGATATCACCGGGTTCCACCCACCTCAAAGATGGGTGGACTCGATGGTCGAAAGCAAAGCCGCGCACATTATTTGGGGAAAGCATTCATATTTGGGAGGCGGCGACCACCTTTTCTTGATGTTGAAGCGCTTTAAGCTCTTTCCGTACTCGAAGGGGAATTCCAGTAGTGAGGTGGTAGCCGCGGGTCAGCGCCTCCGACGACTGTGCCGCGAGGTTTGGCAAAAGCTGAGCGGCGACCCAGAAACACTTTACGAATTGTCTTCTTGGGAGTGGAAACGTAAACGATTTGTTAGGACGTTTGACAAGGCGCTGTTGGAGCATGCCGGTTCCGAGAATCTGGATGCGCTCCTAAAAGAAATGGGTACGCGGCTCGACTCGTGGCTTCCCGCCTGCGAGTAATAGATCACCACCAATCTTCGATTTTGAACTTTCAACTTTGAACTCCACTTCTGCTACTCTATTTTCGATTTATTAATCAAAGGAGTCCCCATGCACCGCGCGCTCGCCACGCTATTCGTCTGTCTTCTGCTACTCTTAATCATGCCCAGCCTCGCAGCAGCCCAATCCGTCTCCGACCAAGCCAAAAAACTCCAATCCTCCTCCATCGTCATCGACACCCACGACGACACCACCCAGCGCCTCCTCGATCCCAAATTCGATCTCTCCGTCCGCCACTCCGACGGCAACATCGACATCCCCCGCATGAAAGAAGGCGGCCTCTCCGCCATCTTCTTCTCCATCTGGATCTCCAGCAAAATCATAGGCCCCGAAGCCGTCAAAAAAGCCCTCGATCAAATCGACGCCGTCCGCGAACGCGTCCGCAAAAATCCCAACGACTTAATCCTCGCCACTTCCGTCGCCGACATCCGCGAAGCCAAAAAGCAGCACAAAATCGCCGTCCTCATGGGCGTCGAAGGCGGCCACATGATGGGCAATGACCTCTCCGTCCTCCGTACCTTCGCCGCTTTGGGTGTCCGCTACATGACCCTCACCCATATGGACAACAACGAGTGGGCCGACTCCTCCACCGACAAGCCCGCCCACAACGGCCTAACCGACTTCGGCAAAGACGTCATCCGCGAAATGAATCGTCTCGGCATCATCGTGGACATCTCTCACGTCTCCGACAAAACGTTCTACGACGCCATCGCCACCAGCAAAGCGCCAGTCTTCGCTTCCCACTCCTCCTGCCGCGCCCTCTGCGTAGCCCCCCGCAACATGACCGACGAGATGATCCGCGATCTCGCCAAAAACGGCGGCGTAATCCAGATCAACTACCACGTCGGCTTCCTCAGCCAGGAATTCCGCGACTTCGAAAAAGCCCACCCCGAAGCCGAAAAAGAAATCACCGAAGAAGTCAAAAAACGCTGTGGCGACAACGAAGCCTGCAGACTAACCACCGGCGACCAGGTCGTCCGCGACTTCATGCAAGCTGGCAAGCTCCCCAAAGTCGATTGGACCGTCATCGTCGAACACATTGACCATGCCGTAAAGATCGCCGGCGCCGATCACGTGGGCCTCGGTTCCGACTTCGACGGCGCCGTAATGCCTCTCGGAATGCAGGACGTCACCCACATCCCGCAAATCACCGACGCCCTCCTGAAAAAGGGCTACTCCGAATCCGACATCCGCAAAATCCTCGGTGAAAACACCCTCCGCGTCCTAACCCAAGTCGAACAAGTAAGCCGCGACCTCAACAAATAGCCACCGCACACGACACACGTGTAGCGCTGGCCTCCTCGCCAGCGCTCTTGGTTTTGACTTTTTCTGCGCTGTCATCCCGACCGGAGCGGCCCGACTTTTTCTTCCGCGCCGCCCTTTGGCGCGTCGGGCCGCGCAGTAGAGGGACCGCGGCAACCAACGATCGCTTACTACCTCTTCTCCGCGACCTCTGCGGCCCCTCCACTAACTCTGCGGTGAAATCTTTCCGTCCTACGCTTCTCTGCGTCCTCTGCGTCTCTGCGGTAAGCTCACTTCCTTCCTCTTCCCCCCAAAATATGCAAAACTAATCTCCGTAAACATCAATCACCACCCAATCAAAATTTCCGGAGGCCGACTAAACATGCACCTGAAAAATTGCGCGCTAACTCTGGCC
>Ga0210402_10000053_pt1 | contig 117510 bp, 194 predicted proteins | sample IncBWC7MmetaG_FD_161055 | JGI IMG/M metagenome (GOLD analysis project Ga0210402, IMG submission 161055) | Forest soil microbial communities from Barre Woods Harvard Forest LTER site, Petersham, Massachusetts, United States - Inc-BW-C-7-M | ecosystem: Environmental > Terrestrial > Soil >...
GCTCGGGTGGCCAAGGTGGTCCTGTCGGTGGTCGAGATCGAGAGCGGTCAGCTGCTCTTCGGTCAGCGAGAGATCACGTCCACCGCATCCCGCTTCCAGCTTCCCGATATTGACACCGGTCAGTACCAATCCCAGACAGCAGGAGAATAAATATGCCCACCCTCACCCGGCCCGGCGTCTATGTGCAGCAGTCGAATTTCCCCGCCTTCGTCAGTTCGTCACCGGGGACGGCGACGGCGTGCTTCGTGGGCTGGAATCCCCGCGGCCCCATAGTTCCGAGGATCGTCAACTCTTGGCGTGAGTACGTGGGGCTCTATGGCGGCTTTGAGCCGGCCTACGCCCCTAGTCCGCTGTCGCTGGCCGTGTTCTCCTATTTCTCCGCGGGTGGGTCCAGTGCGGTCATCATCCGGGCGGTCAACACGGGCTCGGGCACAGCCCCCTTGACGGCCAGCTTGGCTCTTCCTGACCAGTCCCCTGCTCCGGGGATCTCGACGCTCTTGGTCTCAGCTGCGAACCCTGGGCTGTGGGGTATCAACCTTCAGGTCGATGTGGTTCTCGGCACCCTCAAGGATCCGGTCACCAACAACGTCATCAGCTTCACTCTCCAGGTGAAATATCTGGGCTCTGATTCGTCCCACATCGTGGAGCGTTGGGAAAACCTGAGCATGGTCAAGGGTTCTACCGCTCAGGGACATGCCAATTACGCCCCTGATGTCATCAACAGCGCCTTCAACGGGTCGATGTGGATCAAGGTCACCGACTTGAACTCGGCCACGGCTTCGCCAGCTGACAACCCACAGGTGACGGCGGCGACGACTCCTCTGGTTGGGGGTAGCGACGGTTCCCTGCCCATGACGCCGAACGACTACAACCTGGCCCTCAGCCAACTCGACCAGTTTCCTGACCAGCCCTTCATCATCAACCTGCCAGGAATCACTGATGGCTCCACGGTGTCGCAGGCCATTAGCTACGCCCAGGGTCGGGGTGACGGCTTCGTGATCCTTGATTGCCCACCGGGCATGCCGCCTGGGAGCCCCACCGCGGGCGGCATGGTGGGCTACATGTCCACCGTGGGTGCCAGTTCCCAGGCTGCTATGTACTACCCCCAGGTCATCGTTGCGGACCCTTACTCACCGGTTCCAGGGCGTACCCGGCTGATACCACCGGGTGGCTTCGTGGCCGGTCTCTATGTGTCCACCGACGCTAGTCGAGGGGTCCAGAAGGCCCCGGCGGGGCTGGGTGCCACCTTGACCGGGGCCTACGGTGTGGAGACCGTTCTCACCAATCAGAATCAGAGCGATCTGACCCAGGCCAACGTCAACTGCATCATCTCGGTACCGAATCAGGGGGTGGTGGTTTGGGGTGCCCGCACTCTGTCCCCCTACCTGGTTACCCGCTACGTTCCTGTCCAGCGCACTCTCATCTATCTCCAGACCGAGTTCGTGGCCATGACGAGGTTCGCGGTTTTTGAGCCGAACGACTACGTCCTGTGGAATCAGATTGGGTCCATCCTCACGCAGTTCTTGGACTCCTTCTGGCAGTCCGGTGGTTTGAGGGGTAATAGCGCCGCCGCTGCCTACTACGTGATCTGCGACGACAGCAACAACACATTGTCATCGATCCAACAGGGCATCGTGAACGTCGAGGTGGGTGTCGCTCTGGAAAGCCCAGCTGAGTTCATTGTCATCAACATCGGACAATGGGCCGGTGGGGCAAGCGCGACGATAACCACTATCTGAAGGAGAACACCTATGCCAGGCAGTAATCGTCCTCTTAACTCTGATCCGCTGCGGAACTTTCGATTCAATGTATCGATCAACGCCGGCAACTTTCCTGGTCTTTCCACGCTGGTCAACCTGGGGTTCATGGCGGTCTCGGGCATCTCGGTCAGCAACGAGGTGATCCCTTACCGGGAGGGTGGCAACAACACCACAACGCGGAAGATGCCCGGCCAATCGGACTTCGGGCCCATCGTCTTCACTCGGGGCATGGCGGCTGCGCCCTTGGGCTCGTCCGGTGGCACCCAGGAGATCTACAACTGGTTCACCACTATCTTCTCGGTCAATGCCGGCCAGGGTTTTGGCGGTGCCACCCTCAACTTCAGGTTCGGAGTGACTGTCGATGTGATGGCTCACCCCATCACCACAGGCCAGTACTCAGCTGGTCTGATCGGCAGCACCAGTAAGCCGCCTATCGTGGCTCGCATTCAGATCTATAACGCTTGGCCAATGGGCTACAGTCTGAGTGATCTGGAGGCGGGGGGCAACGCAGTGTTTGTGGAGAATCTCACCCTTGCCCATGAGGGCTTTAACCTCGCCGTGATGCCGAATGACGGGAAGTCCTTCATCAATGGGGCCCTGCAGGTATGACGTCACCTGAGCCCATGGTGGTCATCGATCCGATGATCAACCCTGACCAGGCCAACACCATGGCTGAGCGGCTCACGTCTCCAGCGAGTTCGCTGCCGCTCATGCCAGACCCTCCCGACGACGTGATCACCCTGCCCGGTGGCTATCTCGACGGCGAAGGGATCCTCCACACCACGGCCCGTATTCGTGAGATCACGGGTGCTGACGAGGAGGTCATGGCCCGAGAGTTCAAGGGCTCCAACACCAACGTGGCCAAGGTGGTGGACATCATCTTGCGCCGGTCGGTGCTGTCGGTGGGGTCCTACGATCCGGTGTCCGCTCTGGTGCTGTCCAACCTGCTGGTCGGGGACCGTTCGGCGCTCATGCTGGGCATCCGGCTCCTGACCTTCGGGCGGGACTGGGAGGTGCCCGACTTTCCCTGCCGGCTGTGCGGGGAGACCTTTGGCACCGTCATCGAGTTGGACTCCATCGTGGAGAAGAAGCTGGAGAACCCCATGGTGCAGGAGATCGATATTCCTCTGCGCCGCGGGCACGTTGCCACCATGGGGCTGCTGACGGGGGGAGTGCAGCTGGAGATCGTCAACGCGGAGCGCAGCATCCCTGAGGAGACCACTCTGGTCATCGACCGTTGCATCCGGCGCCTCGACGGCAAGGAGGTGGCCGGCCCGGTAGCCCAGCAGATGGGCATGGCTGACCGGAAGACGATCATCGAGGCCCTGGCCGTGGCTCAGCCCGGCCCGCAGATGGAGGAGGTGTCGGTCGAATGCATGGCATGCGGGAAGGAGGCGAACTACGCCCTGAATTTGATGGATTTATTTCGTTAGTGCCCTCACTCCGTTCGACGTTCTCTATCTGCAATACCAGCGCATCTCGGAGCGCTTTCCGGGCTGGTCCCTGAGCGAGATCAAGGCCATGCCCCGGTACGAACGAGAACACTGGGTCCGAGTGTGTATCCGATAAGGAGCAAGGTTGCCCGACCAGGCAGGCTATGGACAATCGCTGTTCGATGATCAGGCTCCGCGGGCGATGGCCTCTGCCATCGGGTCGATCACCAGCAAGCTCGGAGAGCTAACCGGCGGGTTCTCCTCCCTCGGCAGCGTCACTGACTCGGTCCTGTCCAAGGTCGAGCAGCACCTCGACTCCATCAAGCAGAAGTTCTCCTCCATCTTCTCTGCTGCGGGTAGCGCAGGCGCTGCCCTCGGGGCCCAGTCAGGGCAGGGACTGAGCCGGCCCCCGTCGAGCGGCGCTCTGGTCCCTCTGGGGCCCCAGTGGGCGTCACTGCCGGCGCCGCCTGACTCACGTACCGGATCTGCACCGGCTCTGGCCGGCATGCCCCAGGGCACGGCCACCACTACAGCCAGCTTCCCGACCATGCAGCCCATCGCTCCCGCCGCGGTGCGGTCGTTCACCCCCATGGCTGCCTATGGGGCTGGTGGCTTTGGCGGCGCTGGCGCTGGCGGCGGTGGAGGAGCAGGAGTAGGAGGCGGTGGCGGCGGTGGCGGCGGGGCGCTCGTTCCTTATGGTGCTGGTTGGAACTGGACTTGGGGAGGAGGCGCCCCTCCGGGCCAGACCCCGACCACTACCCCCACGGGTCAGTTTCCATCCATGGCTGGCCTGGCTGCGGAGAGCTTCCCTGCCGCTATCGGGGGCGTGGTCAGCAACATGTTCACCGGCAACCCCATGAACCAGGCCATGCAGGGTGCCGCCTACGGCTCCCTGGCCTCGGCCCTGGGGTACGCCAGTTACAACAACGCCATGCGTTACCCGATCCCGTCCTTCGGGCCTTATGAGCAGAACGCTAGCGATGCCTACAACATGGCCGGCATGGCCGTGAATCAGCTGAGCCTGGTGCCCGGCTCGACGAACTGGGGCAACACCTTCGCTGGGGCCCGCCAGGTACAGAACCTGGTGCCGGGCCTGAACGGATCCCAATCGCTGCAAGCTGCCGCTCAGTTCCAGCAAGGCGGCACCATAAATAGGGCCCTGATGTTCGGGATGCAGTTTAGACCGGGCGGGAACATTCAAACCGCCGGGGCTGACATGCAGCAGCTTTACCAGAGACTCTTTGCTCCTAGCGGAGGCAACCCTGGTGGAAGGGATGTCAAGCAGGCCGCGTCTCTGGCCGCTCAAGCCTTCCAGGGTGGCAACGCTCAGGGTGATGCCTGGCTCCAGGCTGTCGGGATCGACCCCGGCAGCGCTGCTGGTCAGGCTTTCCAGACCTACACCAAGCTGGCGGCTGAGGACGCGGCATCAGGCAAGCCACCTCCCAGCGCTAATGACCCGGCGTTGAAGGGTGCCTTCCAAGACTGGCAGAAAGCCCAGGACCAGGCGGGCAAGACCTTCCAACAGGTTGTGCCCGACTTCGCCAATGCCTCAGATGTCCTCAACAGGGGTGCCACCGCGCTCTTGAAGGCAGTTGAACCTCTCGCCAAGGCCACCAACGTGGTGTCGGGGGTTCTTGGTCATGGTGGCGGCGCCGGTAAAGGGGGTCCGAATCTGCTCGGCCAGCTGCTCGGCCAGGGTGGGGGTGGTGGCTTCTGGAGTCGCCTGGGCAAGGGCATTCTTTCTGTAGGTGTTCCCTTCTCGGGCTTTGCCTGGAACTGGACCGGGAAGGGGGGTGGTAGTGGCAGCACTGGAAGTGGAAGTGGAACCGGAAGTGGAACGGGGGGCTCCACGGCTAGCGACCCCAATGTGGGTCCGGGTGCGAGTGGCGCCGGCCTGCCCAGTGGTATTAGTGGCCCGGCCTGGAACTACAGCAACGCCACAGGCACGGGCCCGCAGCAACTCGGCGGTTACTTCACCCAGGGCACGTCGAGTGGTAGCAAGAGCGGGAGTGGCAGTACGGGTGGTACGGGTGGTACGGGTGGTACGGGAGGCACTACTGCCTTGACCGGCAGCGGCAACGTCCAGCAGGCATACAACTACTTCATAGGTAAGGGACTCTCGGACTACCAGGCCGCTGGTGTCGTCGGCAACCTGGCGCAGGAGTCTGGCGTAAATCCTGCCTCCGTGGGCATGGGTGGGGGTGGCATCGCTGGATTCACACCAGAATCCAAGATGACTGACTGGGCCAAGGCGCAGAAACGTGATCCTAACTTGCTCGCTACTCAGCTGGACTACCTCTGGTCAGCGATGCAGGGGGCGATGCCTGCCATCAATGCGTCAACTGACGCGGCCTCAGCTGCTGCCGCCTTCATGAACAACTATGAGCATCCCGCGGATTGGGCTGCCAACCTGCCAGCCCGCCAGAGGTACGCCGCGAACGTCCTGAAGTCCAAGGGTGCCAACTACGCCCGAGGCAGCATGATGATCGACCGTACTCAGCTAGCCCTCTTGCATGCCGGCGAGCGGGTCATCCCCGCGGCTGAGAACTTCTCGTCGACCGGTCGCTACCAGCGGCTCACCTCGGACGGTGGTAGCAGTGGCGGGCCCACTGTCGTCCACCTCAACTTCAAGGCCGGCTCCGTCGTCTTGCAGGTGCCACCGGGCGCCACGCCAACGGACATGACCAAGGTGGCCAACCAGTTTGTTGCGGCTTTGAACGATCCCAAGGTTCTAGCTAACGCAAGGAGTATGTAGTGGCCAGGCCCTCAGATGGGAGTAGTGCTGGACCTGACCTCATCTGGCCCTTCCCGACCAAGAATTTAGGGGCAGCCCCAGGTCAGGTCGCCTTGGGTGGTCCTGTGGCTGCTGGGGACAAGTACAAGGGACAGGTGGCGCGGGTCGATCAGGGCTGGGACTTACAGGACTACGCAAACTGGGACAACCCTGGCGACGTCTACGCGGTGGCGTCGGGGACGGTCCATATATACGGCGATCCCAACAAGCCGAACGTGGCCTTCGGCCCCAGCTATCCCGTGATCACGTTGGATATAGACCCCGCCACCTGGAAGACGCCACCACCGCAGCCTTACAGCAAAGCCATTTACTACGGTCACACCATTGCCACCGTCAAGGACGGGGCCTACGTAGTTCAGGGCGACAAGATCGCCACCCTTGGCCAAGGTCCACAGGGTGACGCCAACTCTCCAAGCCAGGCGATACCTCTATACGGTTGGCTGGAGATTGGCTGGGACAATGGGTCGGGTGATCCGATAGGCCCACTCAGTAACACTAGCCCAGCCACTGCGGCTGGGGCCTCCATGAAAGCTGTTCTGGAAGGCGCCCCTACTGCGACTGGACAGGGAGGCGGGGGCGGCGGGACCGGCACCGGGAACGGAGATGGTGGCAACAACAACAATAAAGGCGGTAACAATCCTTCCACCGACCCCACTACCGTCACCATCCCGCCCGCAGACTGGTACAGCGACAAGTACGGGGCGACCGACCCTCGGGATAACTTGCCCTTCTCAGCCTTCTTCCTGGGTCAGAGGATCGTGGGCGCCACCAATGTCTCCTCTTCTCCGACTGCAGGTCGGGCCGGTAGCCTGACTGTTCAGTTTCAGGGAGCGAAGACCCCCAGCATGCCGGGTGTCACCTTGGTGCGGGGCGGCATGGCCCAGCTGACGCCCCCTAATACCCCCAACGCCCGTAAAGACCCCTTTCGCTGCTTCTTCATGATGAACCCGTCGTCGGTGGCGTCATCGGCAACCATAGATACGACGGGTGTCGCCAGCCCATTCACGCAGACCCAGGCGCTGCAGGCTGCCGCCACCTATCCGATGCAGAACCAGAGCTACACCTTCACCATCATGTTCAATCGGATGTACGAGGTGTGGCAGGGCAACGTGGGCAACCCCCACCCTGACAAGGGTGGCAAGGACGGTCCCTCTCAGTTGGGGGTGCGCTGGGATATCCGGGCCCTGGAGCGGCTCATGGGCCAGTTCGACGCGGTTGACAACCCCGGCAGTCCGGGCAGCGGAACCATCGGTGAAGGTAGCTTCGGGCCGGGGGACTACCCGCCCCAGTCTCTTCCCCTCCAAATCATCTTCGGTGGTTCCAAGTCCATCCAGTTCCAGGGTGTCATCGTGCAGATGGATGTCACCTACACCATGTTCTCGGCAGACATGATCCCCACCGAGGCATCCGTGGACATCGGTGTCATGCGGCTCTACCTGCCCCAGATGGCTGGCGCCAACCTGCTGAACATCTTGGATCGTGGCAACTTCCACCAGATTGGGAAGCCGGTCACTGGCCTCAACCCCAACGCCACCTTCAATACGTACCTGGGCGGCGACCTGACTCGCTCCCAGGCGCCCAACTTTATGGGTCCATTGCCAGGGCCATGATCAGCACTACCTCTCGCTACTACGGACAACCACTCTTGTCGACGCCGACCAGGGAGAACGCCAGCGCCAAAGCTATCTTTCGGACTGCTCCCCTCATCCCTTCCCGCTTCCTTTACTACACGATAGTGGCCGGGGACAGGCTCGACACCGTAGCCAACAGGGTGTACGGGGCTCCCGAGTTGTGGTGGCGGCTGGCTGATGCTAATCCCGAGTTGTTTTACCCCGATGCTCTCTTGCCCGGCATGATTATCAGGATCCCGGCATGAGTATCCTGAATCAGCCTGGCCCCAGAGGGTACGTCGTCTTCGACCCGCAAGGCGTCAAGATGCAGTACGTCACCTACATGGTGAAGATCCTGCAGAGCGAGTGCATGCATGACACCGCCATCATCACTCTTCAGGGTGCGAACCTGAGTGCCCCGGCCCTGCAACCTGGGACTCCGATGTTCGTCACCTACGGCAATTCTCCCGGTGATGTCGACACCTTCTACGGCTATATCGATCACGTTGCTCCGCACTACGAGCGCACCATCCCAGACGTCAGTTCCTACGAGGACATCGTCTGCATGGGTGAGAGCTATGTGATGAAGGATCCGTTGGTGGGCTCCTGGTCGGGGATACAGGCGTCCACCCTGGTGAGAGAGATCGCGTCCAGCTTCAAGCTGGCGGCGCTGATCCAGACCGACGACTACGCCTGGCCACAGCTGTCCTGCTCGGGTGACTCGGCCTGGTCCTTCCTGACTCAGCTGGCGCACAAGGTGGGCTACACCCTGGCGGTCAACAAGAATCTCCTCCGTTTCACGTCGGTGAAGGCCGGGCTGCGTCAGAGTTGGGCCGGCATGCCGGTGTTCAACACCCGCAAGACTGCGCCCAACACCGCGCAGCAGGGCATCAGCAAGTTCCAGGCTCTGCAGGGCGAGGCCCTCGGCCTGCCCGGTCACACCAAGGCCCTGCGGACCATCAGCGGGATGGACAGCACCGGCAAGATCGTCGGCGCCTTCAACGATGGCACCTCGGTTCGCACCCTGGGCCAGACCACCCGCTATCCCTTCTTCGTCGAGCAGATCAGCGACACCGTGGTCACCAGTCAGGGCTCAGCTGCCGCCACCCTGGTTGGGATGACCGAGAGCAATCGGTTCCAGTACCAGGCTGCCGCCAGCCTGGTCGGGCTCACCAGCGTCACTCAGGGCACCCCCATCGTCCTGGCTGGCCTCGACGACAACGAGAACGGGGTCTGGTGGGTCCAAGAGGTGGAGCATGTGATCAAGGCTGCCGGCTACTTCATGGACGTCTCCCTGGGGCGCGACAGCGTGGGTGACACCGGTCTGCGGCCCAACCAGTACAACGGCGTGGCCTACAGCCCGTCCAATCCCTTCACCTATGCCATTCACTCGGCGCCCCCGACCGTGCTGGTTCAGCAGCGCTGGCGCTCGGCCAACCAGTTCAACGTCTTTGTGACGGGAGGGCAATGATGACCATCACTACAGACACCACCAGCATCTCGGGGGTATACGAGGCCACCGTCGTCGCCACCGCTGACCCCATGCAGCAGTCGCGCATCCAGTGCCTGATCCCGTCGTTGCCCCAGTTCGTCACCACGCCCACCGCCTGGGCGGTGCCGGCGTTGCCCACGGGCGTGGTCACCCCGCCTCCAGTCCCGGCCTTGGGCACTCAGTGCTGGATCGTCTTCGCCGGTGGCGTCCCCACCCAGCCGATGTGGTTCCCGCTGCAGTCCTACCCCAGCATCGTGCCGGGACCGGTGGGCCCAGCTGGTCCTCCGGGGCCCATCGGAGCTACCGGTCCAGTGGGGCCGGTCGGACCTACCGGCATCCAGGGGCTCGTCGGGGGGCCGGGACCGCGGGGACTCCAGGGCTTCCCTGGCCCTACTGGTCTCACCGGAGCCACAGGTTCGCAGGGGAACCCCGGTGTCACCGGCCCTGCGGGCCCGGCTGGCTTAATGGGGCCAGCTGGTGGGCCTGGTCCTCAAGGTGGTGTGGGCCCGGCGGGTCCAGCTGGCCCTCCTGGTCCCCATCCTGTCGTCAGCTACCCCTTCTCCACTCAGGGCGTGCTACATACCCTCAACAGCGGGCTGCGCCTCACCCTGCCGCTGGCGGGCACCATCACCTCGGTCACCGCGGCAGTGGGCACGGCTCCGGTAGGGACTTCCATCATCGTGGACCTGTTCAAAAATGGCTCCACGGTATTTACCAATCCCGCTTCTCGCCCCACCATTCCCGCCAATGGCTTCGTCAGTGCGCCGGCTGCTCCCAACGTCACCGCACTGGTCGTAGGCGACTACCTGACAGTCAATATCGTTCAAGTAGGCAGTGTCGTCCCAGGCAGCGATCTCTGCGTCGTTGTCGCCGTCGCGCAGTAGAAAGGAAATCAGATGCCTGGCTCAAAGTCGGACTACACCGAGAACAACATCATGAAGTCGGTGTTCCAGGCCACTGCTTACCCGTTGCCCGCGGGTCTGTATGTGGCACTGTTCAACGCCCTCACCACCCAAGCCAACCGGGACGCCAACAACGCCACCCACACTGCCACCGAGGTGGTTGGCAACGCCTACGCTCGGGTCAACCTGGCCCCCACGGCAGGCAACTGGCCTATCACCGGAGCGGCCCCGGCCACGGTCCACAACGGTGCGGTGGTGAACTTCGCCACCCCTACGGGCAGCTGGGGCACCATCTACGCCTTCGGGATGTATGACGCTCTTACGGTCGGGAACCTCCTGTACTGGGGCGACATGGTGGGCAACATCCTGAGTGGCTACTGCTCCCAGGCCAGCCCCGGTCTGATCTCATCCTCGGCCCATGGCCTGGTGGTCAACAACCAGGTGCGGGTCTGGTCGCCGGTCAACATGGGCTTCGCCGCTCTGCCCACCGGGCTCGCTGATGAGACCATCTACTACGTGGGCAGCGTGCCCTCCCCGGACACCTTCACCCTCTCGACGACGACGGCCAACGGCAGCCCGGTCAACACCTCTACCAGTGGCCAGGTCATGTTCGCCCTCGATCAGTCCCAGGTGGTCAGCACCGGCAACACGGTCCAGTTTGCCGTCAACGGCATCACCGTCACCGAGGATTGATGGACGTGTATGGCAATCCTTCTGCGAGATTCGTGCGATAGCTTCACGAACTGGGTGACGGCTGGTTCCCCCACCATCTCGTCGTCCGGTCACACCGGCAACGCCTTCTCCCTGCCCGCCTCGTCTGCCAACACCGTCTCGTACAACATTGCCTCGGGCAGCCAGACCGCCTACGCCGTCATCGGGTTCTGGATCAACGTCGCCACCTTCAACCCGTCCGCTCAGCCTCTCATCCAGTTCCGCTCTGACTCCGGGGCCACGCTTCACGATCAAATCACGCTCTATGACGCCGGCAGTGGTCAGGCCGGCGTGGGAATGCAAAAGGGTGGGACGGTCCTCGGCGGCTCTGTTAACCCGGTGGGGTGGACGGCGGGCACCTGGGCCTATATCGAACTTGGATTCTCTCTCAGCACCACGCTGGGGTGGATGGAACTCCGTTGCAACGGTGTCCCCTACAACCAGGGGTTCGCCCAGGTCACCAACAACGGCGGCACCAAGACCGTCTACGACCAGATCCGCATCGCCGGCATGACCGGGGCGGGGACGGTCCTCGTCGATGACATCTACATTCGCAACGATCAATCGTTCGGACTGGATGCCGCTCCTATCATTTCTTCCTCCAGCTGGACAGCAAGCCTGGCGTCCTCCGTGACTGTGCCCGCGCCTGGCGACATCACATCCGGCAACCTTCTCTTGGTTGCTTACTATCTCGGATCCTCCACTGTTCCCACCACCTGGACGCCCCCCGCTGGCTGGGCGCAGGTGGGGACCAGCACTGGCACCGACACGGGTGGCCAGCAGGCGATCTTCGCCAAGACGGCCACAGGCAGCGAACCGTCCACCTACACCTTCGCCACCAACCTCACCAGTACCACCCAGTCGGTCGTCATCCTGCAAACCACCGGTTACAGCGTGCTTGATGGCTTGGTGGCCTTCAACCGTGTCACGTCAACCACCACTGCTGCCACCGCTCCCTCCCAGACGCCCTCACAAAATGGCGATCTGTCCTTGGTGGGGTTCGACACCTGGAACGGTCGCTACTGCTCCTTCCCGACCGGCATGGCGCTCGGGAACACCGCCAGGTACGAGGGCGGCTCCGTTGGGATCGAGATCTTCTCCCAGGTGCTGGCCTCCTCTGGCGCGACCGGCACCATATCGTCCACGCTGTCGGGCAGCAGCCAGTACACCGGCTGGTCGCTTCTTCTCACGCCCATACCTGGCAACCCGTCGATCTCCACCCTGATCGACCGCTTCTCCGGGTCGACAATCTCTTCGCAGTGGCACAATCCTGCGGGCTCGGCCATCTCTGTATCGGGTGGCTTCCTCCAGTTCACCACCGGTACGACCTCGACCCAGTTCTTGGCCCTCCAGTCGGTGGGGCTGTATGACCTGACCAACGCGGCCATGGCGGTCCAGATAGTCAACCCCGGCAACCAGAACCTGGCCTCCCTCCAGCTGTGGCCGATCTACCTGGATCAGAATGCCTCGGGCCAGAACATCCTGTCCTTCGTCCTCTCTGAGAACTCCATCTCTTGCTGGAAGAGAGTCTCCGGGGTCGACTCCAACCTTTCCGGTTACATCACCTATGACCCGGTGGCCATGCAGTGGTTGCGGATCCGTGAAGCAGCGGGGGCGGTCTACTGGGAGACGGCTCCCGATGGTCAGACCTGGTCGACGATGTTCAGCGTGGCTGATCCCTTCACGCCCATCAACAATATGTGGGCGAACATCATCGTCGAGACCTACAACATCGAGCCGACTTCCACCGTCGTCGAGTTCGACAATGTCAACGCCACCCCCAGTCTCTCTAGCACCAGCCTCGGCAACTCAACAGCACGGGCCAACCTGTCGGTCACCACCATCCGTCAGCTGCCGGGTCAGAGCCAGGGCCACTCCGGGGTACGGGGTGCCATCTCGGTCAACATCGCTCGCCCGCTGGTGGGGCGCAGCATGTCGCACACCACCATGTGGGGCAACATGGGGGCCCTCGTCGCCTTCACCGGGGGCCAGTCGGAGGGCCACGCCCGAGTGTGGTCCCGCCTGGCCACCAGCTTGCCGGGGGTGTCGACCGGGCACGCTTCCAGCACCGGTCAGCTGCGGATCACCAACGCGCTGCCCGGTCGCAGCAAGGGAGACTCGACCGTTCGGGGCTCCCTCTCCATCAGTGTCCTCATGCATGGTCCCAGCGCAGGCCGGTCCACCGTTCGGGGCCGGCTCGGAGCCATCCGTCCGGTGGTGGGCCGGGCGACGGGCTCCTCCCAGACGCGGGCCACGCTGGTCAACGTCGCCAATATCCGCTTCGTCGGGTCAGGTCAGGGGCACGCCACGGCCAGGGCCAGGCTCCAGATCAGCCCGAACATCGTGGGTCGGGCCCGCAGTACCTCGACGAGCCGGGGTCATCTCCTGGCGGTGGCCGGGAAGCTCTTGAACCCTCGCAGTATGGGTCGCTCCCAGGTCACCGGGCAGCTGAGCATCCGGGGTGCGCCCTTCACTGGCTGGGGTACTCCCATCACGGCGAGCGCTCCCCGTGGCTTCGGTGACGGCACCTTCGGATCCGGCAAGCTCGGTGACTACTAGCTATCCCGGCGTCTATGCGGCCAGGGTTTACTCGACCAGCGACCCCGCCCATACGGGTCGCATCCAGATGCTCATCCCGCAGATCTTCGGGGTCGCCCCGGTCAAGATCTGGGCCCCTCCGCTAAGCGCAGGAGGTGGCGTCCCCAATGTGGGTGACATGGTCTGGTGCATCTTCCAGGGCGGCGACCAGTCCTACCCCACCTACCTCCCGCCGGCTCCCTCCCCTCCCATCGGAGGTTTGGTCGGCTCGATGGTGGGGCCAGCGGTGTCCACCAACTATCCCAGTGGGCTCACCAACATCCTGTCCGGGTCCATGCAGCTGGCGCAGGGCTGCACTTACGCGGTCACGCTCACCTGTATTCAAGCTCAGCAGGTGACGGCAGCTAGCCCTACGGCGGTGCAGATTTACGCTAGGGATTCGTCTCAGTACATCCCCAACGCCACCGGCCTCAAGACATTCCTGGCTGCACCTCTGGCGCTGGGCGCGTACATCACAGGGTCGCAAGCCATCCCCATTTTTGCCACAGCCACCGTTACCGACACCTTCACGGTCACGGTCGAAACTGGAGCCAACTCTTTGAACATATCGCCCAGCGCTGTCTCTCTGATGGTGGTCAGGACTAGCTAGGCTGGCGACGTGATCGACGGCCCTCGTCCCGTTCGTCTCCAGAACAGCGGCGACATTTACACCGAGTTGGGCCCGAACTACTCCAACCAGGAGCGGCTGGTCACCCAGGCTCTCCAGGTGGCCACCATCCCCGCCGCGGAGATCCTGGCCACGGTTCGGCCTCCCATTTTCGTGCAGATGTTCCCGCCCCGCTTCGGCTACGAGTCCTACCAGGAGCGCCAGGTCGGCATCACCACCGTCCTTGACGTCGACCGGGCCTACCGTAACCGGCGAGCGGATCTCTCCGGTGGGGTCGCCAGCTGGCAGGGGGCGGCGCGTAATGTGGGCACGTACGACGTCTTTTAAAGGAGTAGACCATGTCTATCCATGACGACCCCATTGCTGGCATCACCGGGGGCGTGGTTGGCCTGGGCGTGGCCACCAGCCTGCTGGGCAAGGTCCCCGTGGTGGGCCCGGAAATCGCCAAGGGACTCAACATGTTCAAGGGCGCTCGGGACTACAACGACAGCAGCTATGGCCGCACCGTGGGCTCTGAGCAGGGCAACCCGCTGCGAGAGAGTTCCATCGACGTCGGTAGTACTGACGTGGCTGGTGGCGCAGCTGCTGGAGGCGAGGCAGCTGGCGGGCTGGCTGATCTGGCTGCTGTCGCAGCCCTGTAAGGAGGAGCGATGACCGCAGTACGTGACCGCAGCATGGAGGGCGAGCTATTGGAGGGCACCGTGGACGGTGCCTACAAGCGCATCGTCATCGACCGGTCCAACTACCCCGACCCTGACCGCCGGCTCCAGGTGGCTGACCGCATGAACCTGAACAATGGCCCTGGCGGCTATGGGATCTGCGAGGCCCCGGAGAAGAGGACCCCGGACGGCAGGTTCTGTCGCTAGTGCCACGCCTCTTGGTCTGCCGGGAATGTCGGACCATCGAGACCTTCCCGCTCTTCGACGGTCCCAAGGAGCTAGAGGCTCGGGATCCCATGCTCAATGACCTGGTGCAGAGGCACATCCAGAAGCACGGGGACGCCAAGCCCGACTCAGCTGCTCTGCTCGTCGCGCCCGAGGGCCCCTGCCACTGCGGCGAGAAGACCAAGGTGAGCGTGACTGGAAGGGCGATCGGGCACTCCACGATTCGGGGCCCCCACACCTTCTGGGAGGGCCATAAGGACGACGTCTTGAAGGGCTTGCAGGAGCGCTGGACCGGGTTCCACCCGGAGTACTACGCCACGGTTGATACCTACAAGGAGGACGCGGCCCGCTGCTACAACCTGCACCGCCGGCCTAAGGGCACCGACTGCATCGACTGGCGGGCTGACCGTAAGCGGCTGACCGATGACAATCGGGAGAAGGACAAGCACGTCTACCTGTGCGACTTCTGCCCGGTGGCTTCGACGGTGACGACAGCCATCCGCAGGAAGGCTCGCATGTACGACCGGGAGCCGGGCGAAGTTGACTGAGTTGAACGGGCCCCGTCCTCCCATGGAGGTTGAGGCCATCTTCATCGTGGCGGTCCTGACTGACGGCGGCAGCCAGGTCATCCTCGATCCCAGCGAGCAGTTCACGGCCATGCGCCAGGCCACGGCCAAGGATGTCTACCCGGCCTGCGCCAACGTGCTGGCCGACTGGCAGGCCATGAAGAATGCCGAGGCGGTGATCTCTTTCCAGACTCAGCTGGCTCGCCAGGCTGCGGACCAGGCCATGGCCGAGAAGCTGCGTCGGGAAATGGAGGAGCGCAAAAAATAAACCGAGAGACTCGAGCCTGGATTAGCTCAGAGCCCTCTATATGCCCTCCAGATCCCCGAACAGGTTGGCTTGCACCGTCCAGCCCTCGACCTGTTCGTACGCCTCCTGAAGGTCCACCAGGCCCGCCTCGCCGTCATGGTTGTGGTCGCAGTGCCACACCCCCCAGCGATCCTTGAAGCAAGGCGGGCCATCGGCGTCAGCCACCCGGATCATCCGGCCCGAGGGTCGTAGCTCCTGGGAGGTGATGATGCCGCGCTGGACAGCCACTACTGGTAAGTGAAGGCGTTGGTCAGCGTTCCGTTACCAGCCGGGTCTTGCACCACCACGCTGACGGCACCGGTGGCGTGGGCCGGCGTGGTGCAGGTGATGATGGCGTCGGAGACCACCACGAAGTTCGTCGCTGCCGTGCCGCCCACCGTGACCCCGGTGGCGCCCGTGAACCCGAACCCGTTGATGGTCAGGCTGGTGCCGCCCGCAGCCAGGCCCACGATGGGGCTGAGGTTGAACGGTGCCGAGGCCGAGGCGGTATAGGTGAAGGCGTTGGCCCTGTAGCCCGTGCCCAGCGAGCTACTCACGGTCACTCCGACCGGTCCTGCCCAGACCCCAGGCGGGGTGGTGCAGGTGATCGAGGTGGCGCTGACCACGGTCACGCCCGTGGCTGCCCGGCCCTGGAAGGTCACCGTGGTGGGCACCGTGACCGGGAAGTTGAACCCGGTGCCAGTGATGGTGACGGCGGTGCCGCCGTTGACGGTGCCGCTGTTGGCTGCCACCGAGGTCACTGTGACCGTCGCCGCCGGGAGCAGGGTGTTGACCGCGGTCAGCTGCGCCGTCAGCGTGGTCTGCTCTGCGGTCAGCTGGGCGATGATCACTGCGCCTGAAGCAGTGGCGCAGCTGGCCCGGCTGGTGGCACCGCTGTCCGGGGCATCGGGGAAGGCGGTGGGGTTCAGGGGATGGCCATCGGTGGGCTGGTTGGCCGGCGAGGTGACGGAGTGGGTCCAGCTGGTCTTGCCGGTCAGGGAGAGGGGGACGGCGAGCTTGGCGTTGACGTGAACCGGTAGCTCCAGCATGTTGTAGGTGGTCTCGTTGCTCATGGCGTGGCCGTGATGATGGCGATGTCCCGGTTGACCGCGTCCTGGCGAGCCTGGATGCGGGCCTGCTCGACGGCCAGGGCAGCTTGAGCGGTGGTGGTGCGGCTGCCGGCGCCGGTGGTGGCAATGTCGGTGAAAGAGGACATCCCGCCGGCACCGTTGGCGCTTGCTGCCATGGGTGAGTGGGACCACTCCCTGGGCGTGCCTATATCCGCGGCGGCGCTGACGATCACCGACTGGTTGAACAGGGCGGCGGCGATCTGGTTGGCCGGTAGCTCCAGCACATTGATGACGTAGTTGGTGGCGGTAGCCATGGGCGCGCTCCTTAGACGACAGTGAAGGTGGGGCCGGTGATGTTCACGCCGTCCACCGTGACGATGATGGGATAATCACCCGGCTTGACAAGCTGACCGCCGCTGCCAGCCGGGGTATTTGCAGTCACCTGGGTATCGCTGACCACGGTGAGCGAGGTGCAGCTTCTGGTATCGATAGTGGCCCTGGTGGTGCCGGTCAGGTAAGTTCCGGTGAGGGTGATGGCGGTGCCCTTGCCACCACTGGTGGGGTTTATGGCTGTCACCGCGGGTTCGACATCTGGGTCGGGGCCCGGAGGGCTGTTCCCACTCAGGCGGGGGTCGTCTACCTCCACGCCCACTGCGGCCAGCGCATCCACGTTGGCTTGGATGGCCGCAGTGGCCTGGTCCTGGCGCTCCTGGGACATAGGTACATCGGCGCTGACGATCTCCGGGTTGGCGTAGGCCAGGGCTGCGTTGGTATTGAGGGCTAGCTCCAGGGGATGAAGTTGCTGCTTGTGGGTGTCGACGTCGGTCATTCCCTGTCCCTGGCAGCAGCCTTCTGCGGCGCTGGCGCCGGCTCTTCCTCCTCGGTGGCGGTGGCTGGATGGTCGGGTACCGCCTCGACAGTGGCGGCGATCTTGTCTTGCTCGGACTGGATGGCAGCCTCGGCCTGCGCGGCCCGCTCCTCGGAGATGGGGGCGTCAGCACTCACGTTGCCGGGGGGATAAGCAGCTGCCGCCACCGGGTTGGCCGGTAGCTCCAGCGGATTTATCACCTGCTTGTAAGGGTCCACGTAGGGCTCGGGCACGGGCTGTTCCTCGTCAGCCTGCGTGCGCTCGGACACTGCTACGTCCTCAGCAGCTTCCTCTTCATCTTTTTTGGCGGGCATGGTGTCTCCTCTCAGGTGACGGTGTAGGTCGGGCCAGTGCAGTTGGTGGTGCCCACTACGGCGGTCAGGGTGTGAGGGCCCTTGCCAGGGGTGGTAGGAGTCACTGCCGTGACGGTCGTCGCGTTGGTCACATTCACAGAGGTGCAACTGGTGCCACCCAGAGCGACCGCGGTGGTACCGGTCAGGCCGGTGCCGGTCAGGGTGATGGCCACGGCAGCGCCCTTGGCGCCGCTGGTCGGGGACACACTCGCCAACGTGGCTGCCCCCGTCCCAGCCAGGCGGGGATCGGGGCCCGCCGCCGCCAGGCCGGTGTTCAAGTCGTCCCAGCGCTGACCAATGGCGAGGCTGGCCTGGGTTACCTGCTGCGCCGTCATCGGTATGGTGGAGTCGACAGCGGTCGGGTCAGGAAAAGACTGCGCCGCCAGCGTGTGAGCCGGCAGCTGCAGCGGGTGGTATTTCGGTTTCCAGGGGTCTGGCATGCCCTAAGTCTTACCCACCGGGCTGGGCTGGGCCCGACCACCCGGTGGTCAAGGAGGGGCCAGAGGCTGGCTCTAGCCTGGTGAATGTGCTAAGCCCACGCCAGTTCGGAGATCTTGCGACCGAGGCCGGCAAGACCTTCTCCGGGGCGACTGTCGATGTTGGCACCGGCCAGCGCAAGACATCGGGGTGGGCCGTGGCCCTGAAGGGCGCTGAACACGTCGAGCCGAAGGCGACGTTCGGTCCTGAGTCCATCCAGCGGTATGTCGGGCGGCATTCTGAGGCTCTGAGCCAGCCGGCTCATCACCTGGGACTGTGGCATGAGGAGAAGAGCGACCCGATATACCACGATGTCTCAGTGCTGCACCCCAATACCTACGCTGGGGGGGTGCGGGCCATCGCAGGCGGCTACCACCACGAACAGCAGGCTATCTACAACCTCGACCGCGGTGAGACTGTCACCATGCTGCCCGTCACCCGCAGACAGGACCGGGAAACTCGGCGGTCGATACGAGGACTGAGGAAGCAACGGCCTGAGCCGGAAGGCAAGGTCTCGGACATGCCTACGAGCCAGCTGGGCGCGGCTCTTCGGAATCGTCGCTCTGTCTAGCTCGCATCCGGGCTCCGATCTCCTGAGCGTAGAGATCGAGGTCGTTGTCCGCGGTGCGTGGCTCGGCCCGCCGCTCCTCCCACAGGGCGTGAGCCTTATCGCCTAGCTCCTTGAAACGCTGTTGATCCAGCTGCCTGCTTTTTATGGCTCTACGATCGTAGAGCCACCAGTATTCTCGCTGCTCGTCTGGGGGGAGGCAGCCGATGATGTTGAGGAACGATCCGTAGGCGGGGTAGTGGTAAACCCCGTTCTCGTCTGGCCTGTTGCTCATTTTTTCACCTCTGGTTCCACCTGGGTGCCGGTCACGGTGACGGTGCCCATGGTTGGGTGCGGGGTATACACGTACTCGGTGCCCAGGTGGGCGATGCCCTCGATGCGGGCCTGGCTGTCCTTGGGGCGTTTGCCGAAGTGGGCGTCGAGCATCTCCCCCCGGACCCCGGAGTGGTCCGAGTAGGAGAGGAAGTCCTGCGTCACCCCGTCTGAGAACAGCACCCGGTATCTCTGGATGGGGAAGGGCAGGCCGACGCACTCCTGGGCCGGCTGGGCCCGTACCGGGGCCGGGGTGACCTTGGCACGGGCCAGGCGGCGTCCGGTGGGCGGGCCATCGGTCGTCACCACCCGGTCTCGTCCATCTCCTCGCCGGTGAGGGGGATGGCCTCTCGGAGGACGTTGCCCTCCGAGTCCACCACCGGGCCCATGAACGTCCAGCCCCCGGCGTTGACTTCCTCCAGGGTCACGCCGGGCAGCAGATGCATGACACCGTCGTAGATCCACCCCTGTCCCCTGATGCGACCGGCCTGCTCGGTGATGTTGTAGTCCCGTTCGTCACTCATCCCAGATCATCTTCCTGATGGTGGTGGTGATGCCTCGCCGGTCCAGCACCTGGTGCAGATGCTGGTGGCTCTCAAAGCCGGTGGCCCTGGCAGCCTGCAGGATGCTGACCCCCTCAAGGACCAGTTCGCAGGCGACCTGGTCCCGTAGCTCAGTGTCGGGGGTCTTGGACATGGGTACCACCGCGCACGCCTGGGAGCAGAACAGCGTGGGCGGCTTGCTGTACCGCCCGTAGGCCACCAGGCCCCCGCAGCAGCGGCATCGGATCTCGTTGAGGTCACTAGGCGGCGGCACCGGCGACATCCTTCTTGGCCTTGGTGATGACGGCGATGACGTCATCGATGGCTGACTCGGGGAAGGTGATGCCGCTCATACAGTCGCCGGTCGGCACCATATAGGTACCGACTTGCAACACCGACCCGGCCTGGGTGGTGCATCTGGTCACCCGGACCTCTCGGTAGTCGGCCAGCTTCACTCGGGCCAGAATCTTCTCTTGCTTCAATGGCATGTGGTTTCCTTTCTAGTTGTCGGGGTCGTAGTGCAGGGCTTTGTTCTCGACCTGCTGAGCCACGTCGGTCATGACCTTGGCTAGCTCTTCCTTGGTGATGCGGTACTTGCGGCACAGGCTGTGCCAGAAGTCGGGCTGGCCGATGGCTCGGTCGCTCTCGTCCTCCCACTCCTCAAAGGGACGCAAGCCTCGCTGGGCCGGCGTGTCGCCTATGCGAGCCGGGTCGATGTCGTTGGCCCACTCCTGCATCTTCACGGCCAGCTGCATCCAGAGGTCGAACTTCAGCAGGCTGGTGCGCTGGCGCTTGGTGGTGACATCGAAGTCGATGGCGAAGCTGTCGCTGATGTCGATCATGTCGTCGGCCATCAGTCAGGCACGAAGTTGAAGTAGACGCGGGGCGAGTGGGTGAACTCCAGGCTGCCCAGCACTCCGTCAGAGCGGCGCCGTACGACGACGAAGGGAGCGCCGAAGGTCAGCACCTCAAAGTCCTGCTGCAGGGCCGTGGTGTCCCAGGTGGGGCCCTGCTCGGCAGCCAGGTTGGCCTGGGGCTGACCGGTCTCGATCATGTTGCGTCGGATGTCATCGGTGTTGGTCACTTGCTCTCCTTGGTTGGTGGTGTCGCTCATGGCCACACCGAGTTGGGGTTGTGCCGCATGAAGCGGAGGCGCAGCTTGTCGAAGGGCTCCCACTGGGGTTGGCCACCACTGCGTTGGATCTCTTCGTTGATGCGGTAGTACGTGAAGAAATGCTTGGCGTAGAAGCGGCGGTGCAGCCACAGGCTGACGAGGAATACCGGCACCACTACGAGGAGGAACTCGGCGTCGAGCAGGGAGGCCCCGCCGACGACGGCCATGGTCACCAGGATGCGGTTGAGGTGCCGCCGGTACTCGGCTCGGGCCCACATCATCAGGGCTTCGCAGCCGAAGGAGTCGAGGTAGCGGCCCAGGACGGGCTTGCCGTTGATGGTGCGGAGGCTGGGAGCCGGCGGGCAGTCACGCCCATTGCGCCCGGCCCAGTAGTTCGACGAGGAGATCTTGAGTTGGGCCCAGACCTCCTCGGGGGTTGGTTGCTTGGCTGTTGTCATGCTCCCATTGTACTCCCAGCCCTGATCATTGCAAGTCAGGGCTAGGATTATCTTCCTCATCCTCAAAGCCATTCTGAGCATCGGGTCCGATGAGCTTGCCCTGGTCGTCCTCGACGGTGTAATGCTCGTCGAGCCCGCCAGGGAAATCGATAGTCCAGGGGCCGGCATAAGACCTGATGCGTTCAGCGGCAAGGGCTAGAGCCTCTCGGCCTGAGTCGGCGCGCACCACGATGGTCCGCAAGGCCATGGCCTGGACGTTGACCTCGTACCTGCGCTTGGTCATAGCTCACCGGTCCCGTGGCAGTCCGGGCAGTCGTAGGAACGCCCGTCGCCCAGGTACTTGGTGCCGGTGCCATTGCAGTAGGTGCAGTAGTTGTCACCCTCAGCGGTCCACTCCTTGATGCCGCAGGGCAGGCAGTACCGGGTACCGGACTCGCCGTAGCCTGCCACTTCACCCATGTACTCGATGTACCGGTCGCCGGGCTTGATCTCTCCGACGCAGATGTCGGCGTGGCTCTTGAGCCTGCCCTTGGGATCGTGGATGTCGGGCCGGTGGCAGTCGCACTTGCAGGCCCAGGGTTTGCGGGCGGTGCGGTAGATGCACTCCTCTAGTCTGAGGACTGGCTCTGTTGGTAATGGTTGTGACATGAAAGCCAGTTTAGCATAGGGCTTGCACCCCCCGCAAGTCAGCCCTTCTGCTAGACTGCACCTATGACTGTCATTGAAGTGGGGGACACCGTGATCGCACAGCACAGGAAGGGTGGCCGCAAGTTCCAGACCAAGGTCAGAGCCATCAAGGTCGAGAGGGGAGGGATCTACTACGAAGTGACCGATCCCAAAAATGGTGGCACCTACCTGGTGAGTGTGGAGCGCGTCACCAAGGTGAAATGAGATACGGTCACCCCCATGTCGACAACTGAGCCAGAACCTGTAGAGCCCGAGGTAGTACCCGAAGACGAGGAAGTGGGGGAGGCCGAGGTAGTGCCCATCGACTACCCCGGTGAGGGTGGTGACCGGGGACAGGACTGGCAGCCCGACCCCGATCCCGATATGACCGAAGCCGCACCGGTGGTTGAAGAGGAGGAAGTTGGGTATGAAGGAGAGAGATGACCGCTCCCGTTGGGCCCCGCTATAGCCAGCCTGGCTACTGGAACCCGCTGCGGCTGCTGGCCGTGGTGGCCACCATCGCCACCTTGGTCATCGGTTTCGTCATCGCCTTCGGCAGCCTCTCGGCCACCAGCTTCAAGGACTGGGTGGCTGCCGGGATCATCTCCGCGGGAGTTGCCCTGGCCTGCTTGATCATCGTCTAGTCGGGCAACACATTCTCGATCATGCCCAGGCAGGCTTCCAGGTTCATGCGGACCTCAAACAGCTGATCCAGCTGGGTCTCCCGGTTCCCGCTGCCGCTGCGGTACCGGGAGATGGCCTGACCCATGGTCAACAGGGACAGGTCAACCTGGCCGACGATCTCGGCCTCGGCCATGTTGGCTGACCGTTCCCTGGCCTTCTTCCAGAACCCGGTGTCGCGTCGATACTGCCGCCAGTCCTTGAGCTTCTTCACGCCGGCTGGCGGCGGCGGATCTTCCGTATCCGGGGCTCGGCAGGAGCTATGTCCACCACGGGTGCCGGCTCTGCCGGCCTCTTCCGGGCCTTGGCTTGACGCTGTTGCTTGCGCTTCAGTTCATCCGCGGCCTTGGCCTCAGCTGAGCCCGGCACCAGCCCATCCTGGCGGGGTCGGCCCCGAGGTCGGTCGGACTTCCGGGCTGCCGCCGCTTCCTCCCGCTGAGCCTTCTTGATGGCGGCAATTTGCACCGCGAAGGCCGACTTGGCATAGGCGTGCCGGGGCCCGAACTTCTCCTTCAGCCCTGGTCGAGCAAAGTTGATGACCCCGCTGTTGCCACTGCCGCGGGGCCCCGCCGGCACCACGTAGACCGGGCTCCGACCCGACTTGACCTCGATGACCAGGTCGTCGTAGGCCACGCCCATGGTGTCGGAGACGTGGAGAGGCACCTTGGCCACGATGGGCCCGTAGTTGAAGAACGAGGTGGCCCACGCCTGGACGTCCTCGACGGTCTTGATGGGATGGTTGACCAGCTGCTTGGTCCGCATGCCCAGCTTCTCTAGCTCGGGCACGGTCTGGGGGTACCGCTCTAGCAGGGAGACCGCATTCCGTCGCAGCTGCTCCACCTTCTCGGGGTCGGCTCCGTTCTCGGCAGCCTCGTAGATGGTGTAGGTGTTACGGAAAATGCGCCAGCTTTGCTGGGCCTCGTCATAGACCGGGATGGTGCCGGCGCGCCCGAACTGGGTCTGCCCCGTTAGCTTGCCCCAGGCGGTCTCGATGGCGTCAATATCAACCGGGCTCATTATTCTTCCTTCTGGTACCCCAATGTTTCTGAACGCTCCACTATATGTCTCCAGTCCTGCTCCAGGGGTGTGTTGCGTGGGGATTTTCCCCTCACCCACAGGCCCAGCGCGGTGGCCTGCTGGCCTCGCCGCAGGGTCAGCCCCAGCCCGTGCCGCCAGGGCGGGGTGATCTCTCGGGTCACGGCCACGGTCAGCCGGTGGGATCCTTCTGCCGGCGTGCCTCGCCAACGGTAAAACGGCCCCCAGCAGGAGGTGTTGTCAGGAACTGAGGCCGGATTCGGGAGGCTGGGTAGTACCCAGTCGTTCTCCTCGGGGTCTTCGTAGCCGTCGAGTGGGTCGCTCAATCGGGGGCTCTGCCAGTATCTTGTCGATGTCGGCCAGGAGGTCTTCGGTCTTCTTGGCTAACTCGTCGAGTCGAGCCCGGTCGCACGGCTTTTTATCGCCCCGGCCAGGCACTTTGTCACCCTCGACCCTCGGCCACCACGTTGCCCCAGCCGCCAGGACCGCCCTCTTCGGTGACATTGCCGTCGAAGGTGCCTGGAGGCCATTGGCTGTAGATGACCCGGCCCGGAGACGGTGCTGACTTGAATCGGCGCCAGGCGCCCTCGTTGATCTCGTTGAAGTGCCAGGAGGTGCCGTCCCGAAAGATCACCTCCATGACCTCCTGGCGGGCCGACCACCGGGCCTGACGGGTGGATCCGCCGGTGACGGTCTGTCCAGTGCGTATATCCCGGCCCACCTTGGTTGGCTTGATGGTCCGGGTGGGCCAGTAGTAGTCCCAGTCGGGGATGCCGGTGACGGGATCGGTGTCCGGGCTCGGGCCCGAGGGCATCTGCAGCCCGGTGCGTTGCCGGCGGTCCCAGGGCGTGAGGACCGGCGCTGTCGCCCCTTCGGGCAGGGCTCTCCGGGCCCGCTTCTGCTCTTCCCGCTCCTGCCGGTAGCTGCGGAACTCCTTGGCCCTGGCTCGGGCCAGGCGCGCCTGGTACTCAGCTGAGTAGTCCCTCTCGGTTGCCATCCAGGGTCAGGGTGACGTCAACCCCGGAATGGCAGGCCGCGGGGTGAACGGGCCCGCCACGTTGGTGCCCTCTCGCTGGGACGTCCAGCCATAGCCGGTCGGGTAGGTCCCGACATAGAAGGGGTCGATGGCGTTGATGGTGACCGGGCTGTTGGGGTAGGTCGGAATCGAGTTCGATCCGAGGACTTGGTCGGTGATGGGAAGGATGCCGGGGAACAGCTGGTTGGTGGGGTACGCCCCGGTCAAGCCCGCCGGGACCGCGCTAGGTGGCGTCGATCCGCCTTGCTGGGCAATCCACGCTCTCCAGTCAATGACTGCCATCAGTTACCTGCCTTTTCTCGTTGGTAGAGAGTGGACCGCAGGACGTAGAACTCGGGGAGCAACTCGTCCAACTTTGACACCTGGTCCTTCGGATCCGACATCGCTTTGACGTCCCGCAGCCCCTCCATAATCATGTCCAGCCGATGGGGGATCGACAGGATCTGGACACGGGGTTTTTCTGCCGGGGGCTCATGGACCTGGGCAAAGTGGGTCTCCAGGTCGTCGGAGACCTCGCCCTTGCAGACCAGGCAGTAGCCGGTGGTGAGAGACATCAGGGCCAGCCTAGATGGCACCTAAGCTCGGGATGTGTCCATCCCCTTCCAGACAAGGCAGTTTGAGGATAAACCGAACCGGAGGATGCCGAGGACCAAGGTTCGCCTCGACAAAATAGTGGCCACCCAACGTCAGCTGGACGCCTCCAAGGTGGCCGATATTGCCCGCCAGCCTGCCGAGGCCATCAGCACTGATCCCGTCGTCCACCCCCACCAGGGCCGGTACTACGTCAGTGACGGGCACCACCGGGTGGCGGGCGCCATCGAGCGCGGGGACACCCACATCTGGGTCAGGAGGGTGAAGTGAAGAAAGTGCGCGCAGATCCGGCCTCGGGTGGATCTAAGACGGGGCGTAGCCCCAAGGCCACCAACTGGTCATCCTTCTACGACGGCGCCAGCGGCGGGCGCCGGCCTGGGGACTGGCCCATGATCCTGCAAGAAGCCTGGGGGCTGCGGGCCAACGAGCCCACAGAGCCGCTGCCCTACGGTCCCGACAACATGACCAACCGGGGCTCTCGGGCCAGTCAGTACAGCAGCTGAACCATGAGTGTCTGCCTGGTGACCGTGGAGGGGGTGCTGGGTGAACACAGCACGCTGCACGGGTTCCACCCCATCGTCGAGGGGGTGCGCCTGGTCCGGGCCATGCACTCTGAGTACCAAATCATGTTCTCGACCACCCAGAGCGGCTACGAGGCCGTCGACTACTGGCTGCGGATCAACGGCATGATGCGGCCCACCTTCTACGAGGATCTGCTTTACCGGACCCGGCCCTGGACCGACCTGACCGACGTCGAGCTTCAGACTGAGCATGCCCATCACCTGCGGACCACGGGGGCCGACGTGGGCATGGTGGTGTCAGCGGACCCCGAGACCATCCTGCGGATCACCCGGCTGGGGTTCCCCTCGGTCTTCTTCGTCAACCCGACCTACCGCTGGGCCGAGTACCGGCCTGACCATAAGCGGCTGCCGCGGCCCTGGCAGGAAATCGACGACGAGATGGTGCGCCAGCGCGAACTGAAGGCCACCGACCCACGCCTGAACGAGATGGAGGAAGCATGAGCGCCTCTGATGGGCTGAGCAAGCGGCAGTTCTACACCGAGTCCAACCTGCTAGAGCAGGGCAACACCGACGAGTTGGACGTCCGCACCAGGGGCCTCCAGAACATGACCAGCAACGTCTTCAAGCCCAGCTTCTCCTCCGACTACACCACGGTGCGCTCGACGCCTTCGCCTGGTGGTGATAGCCAGGCCAGCCAGGGCAACGAGGCCGATGTCGACGACGAGGGGGAGTAGGTGAGCCATCGCGCCCTTTCCCCTCAGCAGTTCGATATCTCCCAGGAGATGGGCCTGCATCCCTCCATCGGAGGTGAGGGCTCACCGGACGTGATTAGGGGTGGAGCGGCCCGCCATGTCATGAATCAGGCAGGTATTCGCCAGACGTCTCCGACCGGCCAGAAGACCTACGGCGGGCATGTGGAGCATGTCGATGCTCCCCACATCGCTGGAGTTACTGAGGGCTATGGGCAGAGCCGGGGCTACCCGCACGGGGAGGTTTGGACCTCGCAGGCTCATCTGCATCTGCCCACCCTGGCCAGGTACGCCCAGGGGGACGTGCCCAAGTTGGACCCGGACTACGACATCGACGAGAGCGGTGGGCCCCACGTTCCTTACGAGCCCGAGACCTACCACCATGGTGGCAAGGAGTGGCTGGCCGAGGGCCATCACCGCACCATTGCTAGGAGGCTGGCGGGATGAGCCACCGCGCCCTGAGCCCGGAGCAGTTCAAGGTCTTCCCGGCTACCCCCAAGGAGATGGGCGGCGTGCCGCACCACACCGTCGAGGCGTGGGCCCCGGAGCATGCCAGCACGGAGTGGGCCCAGGCCCGCCCGGAGGAGAGGAACCAGTACGCCGGCTCGTCGGTAGATCCCGGCCACCGGCCTCTGGGTTCCATCTCCTGGCACCACAAGACCGGTGAGATCCGGGGCGTCTACGTCGAGAAGGAACACCAGCGCCAGGGCATCGCTACCGCCCTGTTGGGTCATGCTCGCCAGGCCGCAGCTGAGACCCGAGGGGTGACGCCGCCCCGCCACTCTGCTGATCGCACCGCGTCCGGGGAAGCCTGGGCCCGCTCGACGGGCGATCGCCTACCGAAGCGGAGACCCCGTGAGCCGTGAAGCGTTAAACGATAACCAGTTCTCCTGTCCGACCTGCGGCCAATCCCACGGTCCCGATGAACCGGTCCTGGGTAACACCGGGTGCCCATCCTGCGGGCGTACCATCCCGTTCCTGGCTCGGTCACGGGGTGGCCGGATCGAGACCGGCACCAGGCAAGGTGGCACCGCCCACTGGATGACGCCAGAGACCACCGTGGTGCGGAAGGAAGGTAAGGTCCACCGCGCTCTTTCCTATGGCCCTGACCGAACGACGTACATCCATGGTGAGGGTCGCAGTGGACAGGAGGCCATCAACAACGTGATGAGCCAGATGGCTGACCAGCAGGGGAAGAAGTGGTGGCCGACGAGTCCGGGGTTCCACAAGCAGATGGACGATGCCCGTCGAGACTTGCTGGGGTTGGAATGAGCCTGAGACATCTGGAGTTGTTCTTCGCCGGGGCCGAAACCCCGACCTGGAGGAAGCTGCTCCTGGCCGAAAGCGTGCCCCATATAGCGGTCAACTACCTCCACCTCCAGGCCCGTACCGGCAGAAAGCCGTGGTTCTTAGCTGAGCATTTCTCCCCGGAGCAGCAGATCTTCGTGCTGTCGGGAGCGTCGGGCACTGACCGTAAGAAGTGGTCCCTGGCCCAGCATGAGGAGTTCCTCTCCGACTACCTCCAGTTCGTGCAGGACAACCTGGAGCGGCTGAGCTTCTTCACCGAGTACGACCCCGAGATGCTCGGGCTGGACTGGGTGCTACGTCAACGCCAGGTCTGGGCCGGCCTGGCTGACGACAAGTTCGTGCCCGTCTGGCATGAGGTTTGGGGGGCCCCGCTACTTCGCACCATGGTCGAAACCTTCCCCAACCTGGGCGTGCCACCGGTCTCGCCGCGGACCCAGAACGTGCTGTCATCCTTGGTCCGACGCACCAAGTTGAACCTGCACGGGCTGTCCTTCAGCCATCCCTACGACGAGCCCGGTGGCCTGTACTCGACCATAGTTTCGTCCAGTTGGATCTCCCCAACGAGATTCGGGGAGACCGTGGTGTGGGACCACGGGCGGCTACGTCGCTACTCCGCGGAGGACAAGGAGCAGGCTCGACGACGCCACCAGACCCAGTTCACCCAGGCGGGCTTCGACGCCGAGGCCATCTTGGCCGACGACAACAACGAGGTGTCCCGCTACACCATCTGGGCCTGGCGCCAGCTGGAGCAGGCCATGGCCGGGCCCGACCGTCGTCGAGTCATCCGCCGCCCCCAGGTAGCAACTAACGGTCACGTCGACCATGAGCCGGATTCAGCCCCCGAGGTCGTAGCTCCAGTTGCTATCGACCCCCCCGTGTTGCAGGAAAATGGTCATCTGCTGCCCGACGTGATCCGGCCACTACCGGTGTTCAACTACCGCACGGTAACAAGCACCGTGAACAGCCCCGATGGCCCCGGAACGGTCGAGGTGCAGTCCCAGGTCGCGGTTATGGGCCAGGCTGCCCTGCGCCAGTGCGATAGTTGCTCACTGGCTGTTGTTTGCCCGCTGTTCAGTTCCGGCTCATCCTGCCGCTACTCGATACCCGTCGAGATCCGCAACCGGGACCAGCTGCTGGGCATCCTGCACAGCCTGCTGGAGATGCAGGGCCAGCGCGTCGCCTTCGGCTTCTTCTCGGAGCAGCTGCAGGGGGGCTACCCTGATGCCAACTTGTCCTCGGAGTTGGACCGCATGATGCGGATGACCCAGGCGGTCAAGGACATTCAGGACAACAGGGACTTCCTAAAGGTGACGGTGGAAGGGCGAGCGCAGAGTGGAGTCCTACGGCGGCTCTTCGGGGCAGAACGGGCTGAGACCCTCCACCGAGTCGATCCCGACCGGGCGGAAGATGCCGTCCGTCGCACCATGCAATAACCGCTTGAGGACTCGCCCGGAGTGGGTGCTGTTGATCCTGGTCGGCGTGGTCATCATCGTGCTGTCTGGCTTCGGGCTGGGCATCCTGATAGCCCTGTGGTTCTAGCTTCGCTCCAGCCGAATTTGCTCGACGTAAGCCTTGGCTCGCTGCCAGCGCTCGTAGTCGAGGGGCGCTTTCCACAGTTCGTAGTCCTGCCAGATCAGGTAGGCGTGGTGCTGGGCTCGCCAGATCCGCCATCTCCAACGCAGCCACTTCAATCCGGCAACCGCCTAGTCTTGATGCCCTCGGACTCCATGGCCTTCTGGGCAAAGTAGTCAGCTATTTCAACCTGCTGCTGGTGTACGGCGGGATCCATGTCATCCCCCATGATGTCCAGCACGGTCAGGATGGCGTTGGCGTAGGCGTGCAGGGCACTGGCAGCGTAGGAGTCCTTCAGCCGGATGACCACGGCGTCGTCGAGCGCCGCTGGGATGGTCTGGGCGACGGCCAGGTTGCTCTCCACCCAGTTGGTCATCTCCTCTTGCTTGTAGACGAGGTACTTGGCGTCGCCTTCCACATATTCGTTCATGGTTCTGAGCATGACAGGTTTGGCGCCGGCGATTTTACTCCCGACTGATTTAGCCGATGGCTCTCGCCGGCCCCCAGGCGGGCATAAGACTCGGCCTATGTCCTTCGTACAAGGCACCATCGCCCTTGAGGGTGACACCACTCTGCAGGCCATTCCGGTGGTAATCGCCCCGGCCACTGTCAGCCTCCAGGGCAGCGCCGTGCTGCAGGTGAACCCCCGCGTCACCATGTTGATGATCCTGCAAGGGGGCCCGCTCGACGGTGAACACCAGATCGTGGAGAGCCTGCCCAACGCTCCGGGCTCGACCATGTTCTTCAGCATCCCCACCTACCAGTTCTTCGACCAGGGTGGCAATGTCGTTGATCGGGGCCTGGAGGTCACCTACAGCTATCTGTCGCCGGGCCCGCCCCCTGACGACTACGACACCTGGAACGCCTCCTACATCTTCAACTTCGTTGGGGAGGAGGTCTACATCCCACCTGGCGGGCTCTATCCGACCGTGGCGGTGCTGCAGCCCAACAGGGCGCCCGCCAACTCTGCGACGGTATTTCAGATGGCCGGTAACGGCTTGCTCACCTTGACCAACGTATATATGCCCCTGCCTGCCGAGGCCAACAACGCCCGCCCGGCCACCAGCTTCCACGTCACCGACGACAGCAGCGCCACCGTCCATGCTCCTGGTCAGCCGGGGGGACTGTACGACCTGAGCCTGGCCTACGCCGGGGGCTACACCCGCTACGCCGCCGCCTTCAGGTTCGTGTGATGGCCTCCCTGGTGATCATCGTCCTGCATGACGGGACCATGGTGCGGGGCCTCAACCACCGCATGGACCCCGCCTTCCCGGCCAACCCCAGCGTGCCCAACAGCTACACCAACGGTCAATACCACATCGAGACCGCCGGGGGCTGGATCGACGTCGAGGGCTCGCAGGTCGCCAGCACCCTCATCCTGGGAGGTCGCCCCACATGATCTGCTCCGAGTGCGTCCACGCCGCCTTCAACACCGCGGGGGTGTACTGCACCTTCTTCAACGAGGCCATCTGGGACGAGCGGGTGGCCGAGGACTGCGGCGAATACCAGCCTGAGCCTCCCATCCTCACCCTGGTCGAGCCCGCCTATGAGCTACGCCTACCAGGAGTAGACTGGTCCCTCTATGAGACCAGGGGCCGGTGACCTTTCAGGAGTGGCTGGAGATCGGCATGGACCTGGGCTACTGCTCGGAGCCGGTCTGCAACACCCACGATGGCCTGCCTTCCACCCCGGAGGAGGACGAGATGTGGGAGGACGGGGGCGACCCCTGTGTGCCTGCCGTGCGCCTCTACCCCGACCTGGTGGTAAGCGCTAATGGATCTGGACATTAGCTGTGGCTGCTTCACCGGTAGCTCTGGCGTCTTCGACGGGCTGAGGCTGGCCTGGTCCGAGGCCGCGGGCTACGGCACCCTCGACTACCGGGGCGTGGGCGGGCCCGTCATGCCCGCCATCGACTGGACGAAGATCGACACCGAGGACATGGTGGGCGAGTGGCCCGAGGGCGCCCCCGACGATCCCCTGCTCATCCTCCTGGTGCATTACGAGACCAAGGGCCGCATCAAGGTGGAGCATTGCCCTTACCTGGCGTCCCGCCTGGAGGAGCTAGAGACCGTGCTGATCAAGGACCAGCACCTGCTGCCGGCGCTGCTGGCCACCCAGCAGTTCGTACGGGGCCTGCGCTTCGCGGTCAATAGTCACCAGGACGTGCTGTTCACCTGAAAGGAATTCATGGCCCGGCTACAGATCTACTGCGACGACGAGTTGGTGCAACAGACCAAGCAGCTGCGGCTGCCGGTCTCCCAGATATGCCGGGAGGCTCTGACCGTCGCCATCGAGGAGCAAACGCCAACCGTTTGCAAGAAGTGCAAGGGCCCTCCTCGCTTCCAGGTCCGCAGCGAGAATGGCGCCGTGTACGCCTGCCGGGAGCATGTGGCCATCTACCTGCGGGACGGCTTCTCCACGGTGCGGGCGCTATGAGCCTGCCCCGAAACGCCGACTCAGGGCGCGTTATCGAGTGCCATGGCGGCTTGACCGACGCGATCTATCACGGTTTGGCAACTGGGCTGTGCCCTAGCTGCGGCGAGTTCGTGGCACTCATCAGCAATGGCCACACGATTCGCCACTACGCCCCTAACGAACAGGTAGGTGATAGGCCATGAGCCAGCAGCAGCTGTTCAATGACAAGGAGTTCGGCGGCACCTGCTCTAAGTGTGGCCACTCGGCCAAGGAACATGACACCCCGCATGGTTACTGCCACTGCAAGGTGGGCCAGCTGGAGTGCAAGTGCAGCAGCTTCGCCCAGCACGATATGAGCAAGCTGCGTCCCGACCTGTTCCATGACCGGAGGGAAGAAGCATGAGCCCTCAGGACGAGCGGGCTCAGTGGGAGGCCATACTGAATGAGCCCCGCCTGGACATGCTGCCACCAGAGGCGCTCATCGCCTCGATTCGCTATCTGGCCGGGCGTCTGCTGGAACTGACTTCTCCTACTCTGGCCTTGGTCACCCAGGAGGCCCCTCAGCGCCGCCCAGAGGTCAAGAACATTGCTAGCCCACACTTGCAGGCAGCCTTCGTCGACGAGGCCCGTGTGGCCATGGGAGCGCCCTCTAAAGCCGACGCCGAAGCCTGCATGGGCCGCTACGTGGAGATCGTGTTCAACACCGACGAGCCCGCGGTGCGCGGCCACCTGACCAGGGTCATCGATCACCCATCCAATGGCGGTGGCGTTTACGTGATGCTCGACGAGGACAAGAAGATGACCTACCCGCTCAACGCCATCCAGAGCATCAAGGTGGTGCCATGAGCGATGAGGTTCCATTCATCAAGCTTCAGCACATGGGCAACTTCTTCCGCATGGAGGTGATACCGGTGTGCGACCACCCGTCCGACGCCATCATGTGGAACCCGTGGAACTTGGTCATCCAGTGCCACCGCTGCGGGGCCATCATCGAGGCACTGCCAGCATGAGTGACGTCAATCCCACCGCCCTGGCCCTGTTCGTGCGCTTCGTGCGGCAGAACCCTGACATCGAGGACGTCGAGGTGCTGATGCGGGCCTTTGAGGCATACCGCAACGCCGACTACACCGGCGCCCTCTGCTCGCCCACCTACGACCGGCAACCCTTTGACTGACGAGAGCTATGAGGACCGGCTGCGCCGGCATTCCTTTGAGAGCCGGGTGGACCCCCTGAGAGACGCCGTCCGCCACGCCGTGGCCATGTGGCACCAGGAGGACGACCTGGAGAAGAACGACCTGTCGGAGGCGTTCTGGCAGGCCATGGGGCAGCTGGAGGCCATGCTGATATCGGTAAAGCGTGGCGGCGAGCCGTATGTGCCAGAAGTGGAGGTGACCCCTTCGCAGTTGCGGCTGGCTCATGAGGATGCCGGGATCCTGTCGGTCAAGCGTGGCGGCGAGGATGCCTGACAGCACCCGCACCCCGGTCACCATGTGCTGGCACTGTGACCGGCCCCTCGACGCCGCCTCGGGGTTCGGTCCTACCGAGGGCATGGTGCCCGAGGTTGGCGCTATCTCCCTCTGCCTGTACTGCGGGGCCGTGGCCCGGTTCGGCTTCGGCCTGATCCTCTACCCGCTCACCGAGGGAGAGCTTGAAGCGCTGTCGGACGATAAGGACTTCATGCGGACTTACATGCAGTTCGCCTGGTCCCGTCAATACGTCATGATCAAGAGCAACCTGATGCATAGCAAGGACGATCCTGACCGGTGACGTATGTCCAGTGGTACAGCCCCCAGGTGATCACCAGCAGCAACACGGTCGGCCTGACCTGGCCTGCGGAGCAGTGGCTGACCGAGGTCACCTACAAGCCAGGCTGGGCCTTTGAGATCCGGCACGGCTCCCAGACCGGCAACTCAGCCTGGCTGGCCTACCCCGGCGTCAACCTGTGCGTCATGGCCTACGTGCCTGACACCAACGCCGTCGAGGAGGGCCCGAAGCGATTCATCCACACCTTCCCGCTAAACCCCCAGGTGCTGGAGAATCGTGAGCGCTTCTTTGCGTTCGTGCTGTACTGCGTGTTCCGGGTCGAAGCCCACGAAACCATGGAATACCTGCGAGCCGGTGGGGTGCGGGTGAAGAACCCTCATCCTGAACCAGGCGTCGTCCTTTACTCATAAAAAAAACGGCTGGCCCATATTTCAGGGCCAGCCGCTTGTGGTCTAGGAAGGGGCGCTAACTAGACCACGTCAGAAATTGTAGGTCAGGGAGTCGTAAAAACGAACGTGTCGCTCGACGTGAACGGGGCGATATTCACGGCCCGGAAGACGCCACGGGCGCCCCTCCAGATTCCAGTGCCACCCTGGATGGTGCCGGCCTGGCCTGACGGGCCCTTGATGGCGTTGCCGCGCAGCTGCGGGTGCAGAAGGGCAGTGCTGGTGTAGCGCCAGTTGCAGAGCGACCGGATCGGGCCAACCAGGCAGAGTTCGCTAATGGTGGCAGCCAGGCGGAACCCCGGAGGCAGCACGGAGGGCTGGTACTCGTTGAAGGTGAACGCCTCGACGTTCGGAGCCAGGAAGGTAGCGCTGGTCTGGACGCTGGTGGTGGTGATGACGGTGGGCGGCTGAGCCGACGCCGACGTGGCGGCAGCGATGCCCAGGCCGGTACCGGCGGTGGCCATAACGGTGAGCGCGATGACTCCTCGACGCAGGAAATTCATATGGATTGCTCCTTCTGTTGGTGTCCCCGCCACCTCCTGGTGGCAGCGCGGGGGTCACCATAACATGCCTGATAGGATCCTGAAAGGGTCCTAAGAGGAAAATATGAAGGGGAAAATCGTCTAGGAACTGAGGCGCAAAAAATAAGAACTTAGGCATTTAATGCCTTGTTCAAACGCGCTCCTATTTAAAGCGCAGCCGGTCATATTTGCTGGTCAGGCGGTTGGCCACGGCGAGAGCTTCCGGTGATGGGTTCTTGATATCACGCTTGCCATGCTCAGCGGCCTCAGCCCCCGACGAGAACAGCGGCGTGTGTTCCTCGACGGTGCTGGGGTCGACGCCCCACATGCGAAAGGCCAGCGGCTCATGAGCGTGGTCCTGGCGCCCGTGTACGACCGTCCAGCCGTGACAGATGACCTCGGGGGTGGCGTGGCAGTGGAAGGCGCCAGCAGGCTGCTCAAAGGTCTCCCGGTCGTACTCAGCGAGCTTGTCGTACTCGACTGCGGCCCACACCCCGGACGGGACGTCCTTCCTGTAAGGGCAGGCCAGGCAGGACTCAGCCCGGATCTTGGTCATCGCCCCTTCCTGGTGTAGTGCTTGACGGCAGCCAGGATGATCCCGGTGGAGAATCCGATGAGGATGGCGAGCAGTGCTGTATCGCTCATGGCTGGCTCAGCGGGCCCATGCCGGCGTTCCGCATGGCCTCGTAGCGAGCCTGCATGTCCTCGGCATCGCTGGTGCTGCCTTCGTCGAGGAGCTTGAACAGCCAGGTGCGATCCTCCAGCGATATGGGCCCGTTGGTCAGGAAGTTCTCGCCTTCGGTGACCAGGAGGTCAGCGATACTGATCAGGTCAGCGACGGCCTCGCTCCTGGTGGACCCCATGCCCACCAGGGCGCCCTCCAGGTACCAGGGCTCCATCACCGGGCGACCCTGGCTGGAGGCCATGGGGCGCAGGAAGGTGGCCGCGAACATCTGGTCGGGCGAGTGCCATTCGATACGGATGTCCATCAGCTTTTCTCCTCTTGCAAACTGAGCCCCTCCTGACGTAGCACCACCAGGGCGTCGAGCGCGGTGGTGGTGTAGACCTTGTTGCCATTCCGCAAGTAGATGGTGGCTCGGCTGCCGGGCCGCAGGGTGAAGTCAAGGATGACTCCTAGCTCCACTGCGGCCCGCAACCTCTTGCGGAGGATGTGCTGGTTAGGCATGCTCGTCCTGCTCAGCGAGCCAGCGCAGGATCTCCTCGATCAGCTGAGCATTGTTGCGATCATGCTCCTCCTGGCTGCTCACACTTCCTCCACGAATCCCTGGTCGGTCTCCCGCAGCCAGATGACGGTCCCGACCTTGAGGGCCGGGAACTTGGCCTTGTCGGTGACGTTGACCTTGAACCCGTAGCGGTTGCGGCTGTGGTCTTCGTAATCAGGCCCGCCGTCGAGCCCCTGCTCCCAGAAGTAGGGCACATATTCCTGCTGGCCCTCAAACTTGCCGGGCTGGGTGATCATGGCCGGGCCACCTTGCCTGAGCCGCCCTCGGGCGACAGGGCCCCCTCCACCAGCACCAGGCGCTCCTTGGCGATGAGGCTCATGGCCACCACGCAGTCGTCGATGCCGGCGACCGACAGCTGCCCGTAGCGGTTGACGTCGTCGAGCATCTTCTGCTCCTGGTAGGAGACCCCGCGCTCTCGACCCTCCTCTTCCTCTGCGGCCTGGGTGGCCTCAGCGCTCTCCAGGGCGTCAGCGAGGTTGCTCAGCGCCTCGGTGACGTCGGTCCAGGCGTCGGTCAGGTCATCACGCTTGCCGGGGTAGGGCTCCTCGTCCTTCTTGTCGGCGTAGGTCTCCAGGGCGTCGCTGGCGGTCTGCTGGGCCTCGACGAAGGTCTGGAGGTCATCGTTGGACACCAGGCCCACGGCCTCGTCGACAATGGCCACGGCCTGGGCCAGCACGTCGGCCATGTACTGCGAGCCGATGTTGACCTCGGTCAGGGTGCCCACGGCGTCGGCGGCGGCGGTCAGGGCACTGCTGACGTTGTCGAGTTCCTCCAGCGCCTCGATGGCAGCCTCAGCTGCCTCCCGGCGCTCGTCCAGTTCAGCGACGAGTTCCTGGGCCTCCTCGTATTTGCTGCCGGTGGCGCGCTCGGCGTGGGCCCGCAGCTGTTCCGCAATGGTCAGGGGCTCTTTGGTCTTAGGCATCGGCCTGCTCCTTCTCTTCCTCTTCGATGGCGGCATGGGCCTGGGCGAGGTACTGAGCCTGCTCGTCTTCGGTGAGGGCCACGCTCTTGTAGCCTCTAGGGCCCAAATTCCCTCGTTTGTACTTCTCAATCTCGGTGGGCAGGACGGCGAAGGTTCGCACGGTCTCTCGACCGGAGCCGAAAATGCTCGCCTCGACTTGAACCACGATGAGGTTGTGGCGCTCAAACCACTCATCCTCAGCGAGCATGAACTGGACTTCTTTCCTGATGTACACGGAGACCTCAGGCACGGTCGGCCTCCTGGGCCTCCAGCCACACATCGTGGAACTTCCAGGGCTTCTCGACGGCGTAGGCGATGTCGCGGGCGTCATGCATGTTGTCGGCCATGTACCGGGTCAGGGTGACCATGTTGTCATGGCTCTGCCACCAGAGGTCTGTGTCTGTTTCTTTGGTCTCATCCATTGCTGGTTGTGTTCTCCTTTGTTGGTAGTGGTTTACGGCCCTGCTCGGAGACAGGCATGGTGAAGAGTTCCTCGGTAATGAGGACGTCGGGGTTGGGCCCCCTCTTATCGAGGATCCGGCACACCACGTACTGACCCGGAGTGCTGGCCTGGCGATCCGTGATGTTGCGAAAGTAGCGACCGGCGGGCACCTTGAACACGGCGTACTCGCCGTCGAGGTGCCACAGCACGATGGGCTTGGTTCCGTTACCCCAGTCCGCTGAGTGCTGCTCCCAGGAGCCAGCACCGCCCTGGTAGACAGCACCGGTCTCGCTACGGCTGTAGACGTACTTCCAGGTGTTAGGCATTGCTGCTGGTCTCCTTGGTTTTGTAGATGGTGATGGGCCCGGCCTTGAACCCGTGCCCTACGGCCTCCCAGGTCACCGGGCCCAGGTTCCAGCTGAGCAGTTCGGTGTTGGCGACCGACTGGGCCCCCTCGGGGTCGTCGGCATGGGTGGCGTACAGAGCAACATGGTTGCTGTTGCCGTTGGACCGGGCGATGATCAGGGTCCAGTTGCGCTCGATGCGGTTGGAGCTACCCGGCTTCTTGGGCGGCGCCAGCCCCAGGCGCACCTCGATGGCCCCAGCTGGGCGAGCCGTGTTCTGGCCCACCAGTTCGATGCCGTTGCCCTTGGTCTGGGCCCGCATATCCCACTTCACCGTGATCAGCCCTGCGGCCTCCAGCGCCTCCAGAGGCTTGCGAGCCCGGTCGTTGTAGTGCTTCTCGCCCGCGGCCCGGATTTCGGCCAGGTAGCGCTGCTGGGCTGCGGTCAGCTTCTTCATGACCGCAGATCCTCGGGCACCTGCGAGGGGTCGTAGATCGCTAGCCCCTGCAGGCACAGCTTGAAGCCACTGGCCCTGGCCTCGTCCAGTTCGGCGTTGATCAGGTTCGTGAGCCCGCCCTTGGCCCGGTGCAGCGCCGCCTCGGTGAGGTTGCCGACCATGGCCTGGTGGCGATCTCTGACGTCAGCGGGGTCGACGACGATGTTGTTCTTGCGGACGTCAGCGGCGCCCACCTTCTCCATGGCCCAGCCCCAGTGGGCCGCGCCCACATGGGCCTTGTTGGCCAGTTCAAGGAGAGCCGGCTGGCCGTCCAGGGCTTCCTTCAGCTGGGCGAAGGCGCCCAGCATCTCGTTGGAGCCATTGTGCAGGTCTTCGTAGGGTTGCAGGTCGTTGTTGTCGGTTGATGTCATGGCTACACAATACCTTCCTGGCCATCCACATGCAAGTCAGGGGAAGCAGAAAGTTTCCCCCTCTTGTCCTCGATGCGGGCCCGCGTCTCGGCCAGCTTCTCGTTGTGCTTGTCGGTCAGGTACTTGATGGCGCAGGGGTAGCAGTAGAACCGGGGCGCCGGGGAGCGGTCAGACTCGGTCTCCACTCCCACCTCGGCGCCACGCCGGCAATGCCGGCCCTCGCGCTGGTAGCCCAGAGGCAGGTTGCCATGCACGATCAGGCGCAGCTGCTGAGTCTCGCTCAGCCCATTCCAGCAGGGCAGGTTGTACAGGCCGCGTTCGCACCTAGTCATCGGGCCCGCACCGGAAAGGCCAGCACCATGCCTCGCCGCTCTACCAGGTGTACGAAGTTCACCACAGCCTCGTCAGTGATGTCGAGGATCCTGGTCTGAAAGAGATCAGCCAGGAGGTGGCGCACCTCCTCTAGTTCGGCCTTGGTCATGTCTGCTCTGTCTCGGGCTCAAAGAGGTGCGCCGCCTCTTTGCTGGTGGCGCAGCGACCACAGCGCTGGCGGTCGACGGTTTCGTGGTCGTTGCGAATGTGTCCACAGATGGCGCACTTCGTCGAGGGTGGGTAATCGGTCATGGAGTGCGCCACCAGTCGGTGGGGGCGTCGGGCAGGGTGTCGACGAACTTGGCCTTGGTGCGCCAGGTGCGGCCACAGATGAAGCAGCGCACCCGGCTGTAGGCACTCCACTGCCAGCGATAGCCGTTGAAGGCACTGGCGTTGCCGTTGCGCTGGGTGACCTTCCACTCAGGCTTGTGGCTCTTGTCCAGGCAGCACATGTAGTCCCGCCTCATCGCTCGGGCACATTCGGATTGTCAGGTGAGTCCTCGATCCAGCCGTAATCGTCCGGGGGCCCGTAGTCGCGCTCGTCCTCGGCCTGGTCGATGCGGGGATCGTCATCGTCGTCGTAGGGGCGTCGGCCCATGTCAGTCCTCCTCCTCCTCAGAGGGTGGTTCCTTGCCTGTCTGCTCACACCAGTCGCACCCGTCGCCATGACATACCTGGCAGGGGGGTGGGAAGAGGTCGCTCATGACTCCCTCCTGGGCCCGTAGACCTTCAGCACCTCGATGGCCCGGAGGGCTCCTGGCTTATCGTCATGGCTGTCAGGCAGCGTGCCCGCCCAGTCCTCCAGGGTGGCGATGGCACGGGCCAACCCATCGGTCTCCTCGGTGCGAGCCTCCCTGGTCAGGATGGCCACGCAGCGCTGGCACTGATCGAAATGGATGACCTGGGGGAACATGGTCCCGGTGGTGTAGAGGTATTTCTGCCCGCACTTGGCGGTGTAGTGGTTGCTGCGGTCGTAGCCGCTCTTCTCTCGGGTGTCCGGGTCGCAGGCGTGCGCCTTGCCGGTGTCGGCGTAGCTGGTCTTGTAGCCAGCCAGGTACTCGGTCATGACTGCTCCTCTGCGGCCAGTAGGAGCAGGCGCACACGGGCGAAGGCCACCTGGTCGTCCTCGTCGAGCGTGGCCTTGTGGTCCTGCTCAAAGTCAGCCAGGGCAAAGCGCAGGTCACGCAGGCTGATGCCCTCGTCCTCGTCGGCGCCCTGGCCAGGGTCGCCCCAGTGGGGCTCCACGTAGGAGTCAACCGCGTCTTCGGCGTCCTGGCGAGCCTCCCGGTGGACCGGGCAGAAGGGGTCGACGGCGTCACCAGGGCAGCAGCAGTCCAACTCGTCGGCGCCCTCGTAGGCCCGCTCGTACTCATCGGTGCCCCGGATGAAGGAGTTGATGGAGCCCTCCCGGCCACAGATGCTGTGCAGCATCTGCATGTCAGGCTGGGGGATGAAGGTGCCGGAATAGGTGTCGCACTCTGGGCACCGGTAGCCGGGGTCTTGGTTCGTGGTCATGGCTACACTGTACTCCTACCAGGAGCAGCATGCAAGTCAGGGGTAGAGGAATCTTCCTCCTGCTCCACCTCGACCAGTTCACTGCTCTCACCATGGCCCCCGCAGCTGGCGCAGCTGAACAGGTCACCCTCGTCGTAGGCGATGAGCCCGTGGGCCCACACGGGCCCACGGTTGAAGGACAGGCGATGGCTGTCGCCGCAGTAGGGGCAGGCTTCGGTCATGACTCTTCCCTCCGGTTGACCACCAGCTGCAACAGGTTGGCCTGATCGGGCTCCCCCTGCTCCCTGTGCCACCCGACCTGAGCCTGAATGGCATCGCTGTCGATGTCAGCCAGATGCGCTACCAGGAGGGCCACTGCGGCCTCCTGCAGCTTCTCATGGGCGTGGCGGGCGAAGGTTTCCTGGCAGAAGGCCAGGTTGCCGACGACTCGCCCGGTGTCGCCGCATACACATGTCCACACATACGTGTTGCGGTCGATGTCCACATGCCAGCGATGGGCACCGACGTAGCCGGTATCAAAGGGCCCGGTGGTACTCATGACTGCTCCTTGATGACGTGCTTGTAGATTCCGAACTTATGATCGAGGACGTGCCAAGCAGTGAGATCATCGAGTGAGTCATCAAGGAGGGGAGCATCGGCCCCGACGAAATGCTCAGAGATCAAATGCTCTACCAGGGCAGTCTTGGTCATCATGACTCCTCCTCTTCGGTGTCGACGGGCAGGTTGCCCACGATGCGGTTGACGGCTTTCTGAGCCGCACTGGCAGCCTGGATGATCAGGTTCTTGTCACCCTTCAGCGCCTTGATCCAGTGGGCCAGGTAGGCGGCACTGGAGTCGAGCGTGGCCTGCTGCTCGATGCCGGCGATGGCGCACAGCATGGCGGCGCCAAGCTCAGCGATTAGCTCCTCGTTTGAATACACGGCGTCCCCGAAGGCGCCGAAGGTGCCCTCAGCGATGCCCTGGCGAGCCTCACGGCTGGAGTGCCCGGTCGAGTGGACGGCTTCGTGGAACTTAGTGGAGTGGTACGCCTCGGCGCTGTGGAACTGGTCACGCAGGGGCAGCTGGATGTGGTCGGTGCCGGGCTGGTAGTAGGCCCGATCGCCCCCATGACCCAGCGATGGCCCGGTGGCCAGGTAGTCAGCGACGATGGCCTCAGCGCCCTCGATGGCCTCTACCGGGGTGCGGACGGCGACCTTGGGCAGCCGGGCATCCTCGGCCCAGTCGCACTGGTCGACATTGAAGACGTGGAACAGGCGCAGGATGTGGAACTTCTTGATGGTGCCGTCATCCTGCTCCCGCTCAAAGGTGATGGGGCGAATGATCTCGACTGACTTCTCACCCTTGCGGACCTGGCCGCCGCGTTCGGACATCTGCTTGTAGGTGCCCCAGTACAGCGAGTTGTAGCCCTTTTCCAGGGCGGTGAGCCACAGGACCAGGACATTGGAGCCCTGGTAGGGCTTGTAGGTGGCCAGCGAGGTGGGCAGGCCAGCGATGCCGTCCCACTCCTTGTGCCAGATGACGGTGCCAGCCTCCAGGGCGGCGATGATCTTGTTGGTGGTCTCCTGGGCGGCATCACGTACGACCTTGGTCACACGGGCCTCATGCTTAATAGACACCTTGGGTCGGGATTTGGTTGCGGTTGCCATGTCATTTACCTTAGGTCACTCGGACTCGGGATGCAAGTCAGGGCTAGAGATTTGTTGAAGAGTGTGCGCTACCCATTCCAGCTGGTAGGCGACCTCGATGATCTCGGAGTCGGACATGGTCTCCATGTCATTGACCTGCGACTCGGGCACGGTGGCGATGACCAGGTCACTGGCCATGCCCCAGGTGCCCGTCTGGCGGTCGATGAAGATGCGAAAGGAGGTCATGACTGCGCCTCGTATTCAGCCTCCACGGCTGCGTTGTACTCGGTGCTGTAGTCGCGGATGACCTCGATGGGCTGGTCCCAATCCACGTAGCGATCAACCTGGTGCAGGCCACCAGGGCGGGCTTCCAGGCGAACCAGGCGGGGCCGGTCGCCCCTAGCGGTGGCGTCGTTGAACATGACGGCCTCATAGAGGGTGCGCCCACCGGGGAGGCGGAACACTCCCTCATTGCCGATCAGTTCGCAGGCGGGCTGGGTGGGGTAGCGAGTGTCACTCATGACCGGCGACGCCTCTTGCTGTCCTGCTCCAGCGCACGCATGGCCCGCTGCTCAGCGCGGTCCAGCGCACGCATGTCAGCGTCGTAGATGGCCTCGCCCCCGTCCCCCAGGTGATCAGCGTCATCCTTGGAGCCGTAGCGAGCGATGTAATCGGAGCGGGTGGGGCCGCACTTGTCGACCCACTTGCGCTCCTGATCGAGCCAGTAGAGCGCACTCTCTAGCTCTGTCTTGGGCTTGGTTGTCATGGCGCACACTGTACTCCTACCCTGAGACAATGCAAGTCGGGTCTAGGAGATCCCTGCATAAGGGCAGGTCAGAGCCCAGATAAAACTTTTCCCTAGGGGTGACTTGCAATGGGTGCCCGTAGGAGTAGTGTATGCGCCATGACATCCGACCATATCCCCGAGAACATCCGCCGCATCCTGGCCCCGGCGCCAGGCTCTGTCATCGCCGTGCGGGTGCGCCCCTCTGAATCCATGTCCCAGTTCCCTCCCCAGTTCATCGCGGAGGACATCGAAGACCTGCTGGAGCGCTCCTCCCGTGAATGGGGCGGCGAACAGTGCGATAACTGCGGCTGCGACGGCTACGTCATCGAGCGTGACCCCACCTTCCCCTCCGACTTCCCCGAGGGCTGGGTGGTGCGCTGCTCCGGTAGCGAGTACTCAGACGGCTTCGTGAAGGGCTGCGACACCACCTACCGGCTGGGCTGGTTCCCCGAGAACCAGGTGGCCTTCTGATGGCCTACAACCCCATCACCGAGTATCGCCAGGCCAGCACCCGCCTGCGGGGTATCGCTCGCAACCGGGGCACCACCATGGCCACCACCTCTGCCCGCCAGCGTGCCATCGCTGACCAGGACCGCGCCGTGGGCGTGCTGCTTCGCAGCTACGACACCGGCTACCACATCGTGGGGCTCCTGGTCGAGGAGGCCAAGCTGGCCGACCGTGACTGGCAGAACCGGCCTGAGCTAAAGGAGCGCATGCTCAAGCTGCGCCGTGAGCTACGTGAACTGGAGGCATGGCTGTGATCCTCCTGGTCTGCGTGGTCATGGGGACAGGGGTGCTGGCGACGGCCCTCCTGCTCCGCAGCCCACGCATCTAATCTCTAGGGGTGACTTGCATGCTCCCAGTGGGAGGTGTAGGTTGCCCCCATGACCAAGCGCAAGCCATCCAAACCGGCCCGCCGGGCCATGAACCCCTACACCACCCTACGAGCCCAGACCATCCCATCCAAGAAGAAGGTCGCCAGCAAGCGTGCTTGCCGGGGCCGCGTCCAGACAGGAGACTGACGTGAACCGCAATCCCGACCGCACGCCGGTCACCGTCGAGCAGTTGGTGGCCATGGCCCGCAGCTGCGGCATGACCGACCAGGAGTTGGCCACCCAACGCGGCATCAACGAGAAGGCTGCTTTCTGGCGGTCCTTCTTGGAGGGCGTCACCCAGCAGTTGCGCTTTGAAATGTGCATGCGCGGCGAGTTGATCTTGGACACCTCCGAGCCCTTCGTCCCCAAGCCTGCCCCCACCATCACCGTCGACCCCTTCTTCACCAACCAGAAAGTATGTATCTGACATGACAACGACCAACCCATTCATCAATCGCCCGACCTGGGAAGAGGTGATCGACCCTCTGGCCGATTCCCCTCTCTGGGTCCACATCCGCCAAGCTGCCAGCATTGTGCTGGAGCATCTGCTGCACAACATGGGTGACTTCGACTCGGGGATCTCCTCCAGTGACATCAACCACACTGTGTTCGGGACGGCGTCCTGGCTGGACCGCTCCTCGCCCACCTACCCCGGCGACGTCCTCACCGCGCTGGTGCATCAGGGCTACGAGTCCCGGCCATGAGCCAGGACGACGTCGAGCGCGACGCCAAGCGATGGGCCACTGGGCTGGAACTGGCCGAGGGGCTCAGCGCCCAGGCATGGGTTGACCTGGCGCCGCACCTGTCCTGCCGGGAGGCCGAGTTGGTCAAAGCCTTCCTGCTGGCCTGGAAGACGCCGTGGGTCGCTCAGGTCTTCATCGAGGCCCACGCCAACAGCGATGACGACGAGGGCGACCTGCACTACCAGGGAGGAGGTGCAGATTCCTGACAGCGGTGACTTGCATGTCACGGGCAGGGCCACTAGGGTCTTGCCCGTGACCCCAGTGGGACTCCGAGACTAGGGCTGCCTGTAAATACCCCGAAGACCCAGCCAAAGTTTCCCCTCTCCCTGACTTGCATGTGAGCCCCCCAGGAGTATGCTTGCACCATGACATCCGACCAAGAGTACGAACTGGTGTACAAGGGCATCTGCGCCGTCGCCGCCCACTGTGACGGGGCCCAGTCCCTCGACTACGTGGGCTTCGACGGCCAGGACACCCACTTCGGGCGCCGCATCGCATCGGTGCCCTTTGATACCTGGACCCCCGCCGTGCGGGAAGAGGCGGCTCGCATCGCCAACAAGTATCAGGCCCAGATCCTGCGCTGGACGGGCATCGACGTCACCCTGCTCCAGGTGGTCAAGGATGCCAAGGGCATCGGCACCGTCCGGGCTGCCCGTGACGACGCCCGCACCTATGAACGCCGGGCCCGTGGGGCCAGCAAGGTGGCTGCCCGCAAGGTGGACGTGGAGGCGGGCCAGCTGCTCATCGCCTGGGTCAAGGGAGACCCGGACTTCTCGGCCCTCCTCGACGCCGCCAGGGCTCTGCCTGGTCGCCGGTTCAACGGCAATGGCTGGACCGCTCCGGTCTCCGATGAGGTGCGTGACATGATCCTGGTCTGGGACTTCCCGGTCACCCCGGCTGCCCAGGCTCTCCTCGACGGGGCTGCCGAGTTGCCGGCAGCCCCCCAGGCGCCCAACATCACGCTCGACGACGCCCGCCATGTTGCCATCACCACCGGCTACGACGAGGCCATGCTGCAGCCCCTGCGGGCTCTGCCGGGTCGCCGTTGGGATGCCAGCCGCAAGGTCAACACGGCTGAGACCCACCCGGCGGTCATCCGCCTGGCCGCGAAGTTCAACCTGACCATGTCCCCCGAGGCTCGCCAGGCGTGCGAGACCGGGGCCACTGACCGCCAGGCTGCTGACCTGGCTGCCGGTGACGCCCAGGCCATCGTGGCCCACGTCAGCCGGGCCAAGGATCCCACCACCCTGCCGGATGCCTTTGAGGACATGCTGGCCCCCATCCTGGCCAGCTACGGGGCCGAGCGGGCACTGTCATGACCGCCAATCAGGCCACCTACTTCGACGAGCCCTGCACCATCTGCCAGGGCCGCGGCGTCATCACTCAGGACGACGTCTTCCCCTGCCCCAGCTGTGGGACCAAGAACCGCATCCCCATGGGCGTGCGGGCCCGCTGCGGCAAGTGCCACGGGGCCATGACCGGGGCTCTGCCCATCACGGTGGAGTGCCCGTACTGCGAGGGCTACAAGACCAGTGGCTGGGCTCTCCGCAACCAGGTGGACGACGCCAACCATCGGTCCTGGCTGCGCCGGGCGGTGGGCTACATCCCCATCGTCTGGATGATCAGGCTGATATGGGGCGCCTACGCCCGCACGCCTGGCCACCAGGCTCGTCGCCTGTTCACCACCCAGGAGGAGGTCAATACGGTCAGGCTGGCCAGCCAGGCCGCGACCGCCGGGTTCATCTTCAAACAGTCGATGAACCAGCACCATCGCCACCAGGCCCAGGCCCAGCAGGCGCCACCAGGGAGCTATTACAACCAGGCTCCTGGCACCTGGTCGCCGTATGCGCCGGGCTCGCCTCAGCCGGGGCCCGCCTGGTCACCCGGAGGCCCACAGCCGGGCTGGACGTCGCCCCAGGCGCCCAATGGAGGCCAGCAGTTCTACTTCCCCCCGCATCACGGCAATGCTCACCAGGCGCAGGCCGACCAGTGGAACTACCAGTTCAACCCGAGTCATCACAACCAGCCGCCGCAGGCTTCCCACGCTCATCCTCACAACCCGTATGCCGACAGCTGGAATGACCGGTACAACCCGAGCCATCACCACCCAGGTCAGAAATGATCCCTAGCCCTGACTTGCATGTGTCCCGACCCGTGACCTACTCTTGACCCATGGCACTCAACTTCAACTCATTCCTCCCCGAGGGGGTGGATCTCTACGATTACCAGCACGTCGGCGTGGCCCTGGCCCTCTACAACACCGCGGATGGCAAGGGCACCTGGCTGGCCGATGAGCAGGGGCTGGGCAAGACCCGCCAGGCCATCACCGTGGCCCTGGTCAAGGGCTGCAAGAAGATCCTGGTGGTCTGCAAGTCGGCCCTCAAGGCGAACTGGGAGCGTGAGATCAATCAGTGCGCCCCGCAGTGGACGACCCAGGTGCTGGGCGGCACTCGCCCCTACGAGACCATGGCCCAGTGCGTGATTATCTCGTTTGATCTCCTGGCCACCTGGTCCGATGCCCTCCTCTTCGACGGCTTCGACGCCCTGATCATCGACGAGTCGCACTACGTCAAGAGCAAGGGCACGGCCCGCCAGCCGGTGCAACGGACCATGGCTGCCCTCAAGATTGGCGAGCAGCTGCGGGCCCGCAAGGGGCTCATCCTGCTCCTCAGTGGCACGCCCCTGTTGAACCGTCCGGTGGAACTGGTGACCCAGCTGGAACTGATGGGTCGTCTGGAGGAGATCAGCCCCACCCCTCGCCGGGCCAACCCCACGGCCAAGGATTGGGAGTACGCCTTCAAGTTCTCATTCTGTGGGGCCCACAACAACGGCCATGGCTGGGAGTTCAAGGGCTCCAGCAACCTGGACCTGCTCAATACGCGGGCCCGCAGCCGGTGCCTGATCCGCCGCCTCCGCACCGAGGTGCTGGACATGTCCGAGACCCATCGCATCCAAACGCCGCTCAGCCTGAACGGTGGCCTCGACGAGTACCGCCGGATCGAGCGCAACTTCGTGGCCAAGAATGACCAGTCCTACTACCTGGAACTGATGAACGCCCTGCGCCAGGCTGCCGGGCTGGCCAAGGTGGACGCGGCGGTCGATTGGATCAACACCTACCTGGAGGAGAACCCCGACAAGAAGCTGGTGGTCTGGGCCTGGCACATCCCGGTGCAACGGGAGATCGCCCGCAAGGTCAAGGGCGCCATCTACTTCAAGGGCGAGCAGGACAAGGGCCGGGTCGAGGAGGCCAAGGCGCAGTTCAACACCGGTGACGCCCGCGTCATCGTCTGCAGCCTGCAGGCGCACCGTGAGGGCCACACGCTGGTGGGCGATGGCCATAACGTCACTGACTGCCTCTTCGTCGAGAGCCCCTGGCACCCCGGCGCCGTGAGCCAGGCCGAGGATCGGATCAATCGCATCGGGCGCAAGGCTGACGCCGTGTTCGCCACCACCCTGACCGTGCCCAACACCATCGACCAGGAACTGGCCGACCTCATCGCCGAGAAGTGGGACACCTTCCGGGGCGCCGTGGATGGCACCGTGCCCGAGGGGGCCGAGGATGACATCCAGGCCATCCTGATGGCCCGCCTGCGGGCCCGCAAGGCGCAGGAGGCCCAGGAGGGGGGTGAGGCCAGCTGAGCGCCTTAGCATGGCTCCCACTGCCCACCACGGGCAGCACAACCAGAGAACCCCCAGGCTCCGTACTCCGCTCAGCCTGGGGGTTCTTGCATTTCCAGGCTAGGGGTGACTTGCACGCCAGGAGCCCAGCCCCTAGCATGCCTGGCATGACAACGAAGACCAACCCCGTCACCCCCGAGCTTGAGGCTGCCGCCGTGCGCGTCGTCGCCTCCCTGAACGAAGTCCCCGCTGGCTTCGTGCCCGCCGCCCCCGGCCCCCGCCCCACCGTGGGCCAGGTCGTCAGCTGCTGGGGCCACAACAAGCAGCGCGTCGGCATCGTGACTGAAGTAACCAAGACCCGTGTGCATGTCCTGTTCACCACGCCGGGCGCCATCAAGGAGGCCCAGGACAGCGTGGCCCGGACCATGGAGCGCCCCACCAGCCTGGAGGCCCACATCGCGGAGAACCGGCCCTACGTCACCTCCAACTACCTCTTCGACCTGGCCGAGTCCCGGCTGGAGACGGCCAAGTATGGCCGCACCTACAAGGGTGAGGTGGACACCGAGCATCTCCTGCGCCACGCCGACGCCCTGGCTGCCATCGAGGACGAGGGCTTTGAGGCCCGCCTGACCCGCCTGTCCCAGACCGAGTTGGACGGCGTGCTGGCCCGCCGCCTGGTCCCCTGGCAGGCCAGGGTGACCATGACCCACAGCTGGAAGAAGATCTCCGAGGTCTTCGTCCTGCCCGAGGAGGTGTAGCCCCTGGCCACCACCCCACCATATCCACCAGGAGCCCTCCCCAACCGGGAGGGCTCCTCGCATTTCCAGGCTAGGGGTGACTTGCACCTGGGGAGCCCACGCCCTAGCATGCCTGCCATGACCAACCGCATTGTGACTGAACTGATCGACGCCCAGAACGAGGACAACGGCGGGCCCCTGGCCCCCGGCCAGGAGGGCTTCTGGAAGATCTGGGGAGCCGGGGCCCGCGACGTCCAGGCCGGGGACCTGGTCCTGGTCCGCTGGGCCGATGAGGACGGGGGCCATCACATCGAGGAGTACGCCATCGCCGCCCGCCTCGACGAGGGCAACGGCATCGCCCCCAAGTTCGCCGCCGAGTCGGGGGAGATCTTCCGCCTGGGCATGCTGCAGCGCATCGTCGTCCTGCGCTGGGGCACCGGCAACACGCTGAGCCCCAACTGCCGCTGATCACCGACCAACCCACCCGAGAGGATCCCACCATGACCACCACCTACTGCCCCTCCAGCCACGCCCACTACGTCTACGGGCCCACCGCCCGCAGCCTGGTCTGTGACGCCTGTGCGGCCACCTTCGTCGAGGAGCCGGGCACCGGTCCCGGCCACATCCCCCTGCACACGCCGGTGGAGGCCAACCCCACCGTGTTTGAGGCCAGCCCGGCCCCGACCTGCACCGTGCTGTTCTCCACCGGCCCCTGCGGCCAGCCCGCGGTGACCACCTTCACCACCGCCGCCGGGCGCACCTACTACGAGTGCGCCGACCATGACGCCTCGCCCCGCCTGCTGGGCCGAGAGGGCACCACGGCCCGCCTGGGGGAGAAGGTCATCAAGACCAGGAGCCAGGCGCCCTACGCCCTGGTGAGCCGGTCCAGTGGTCGCCTGGTGGGCTATGCCCACAGCCAGTCCCCGGCAGTCCTCGACCGGGCCCGCCGCCTGGACGCCCAGGTGCTGCCTATCACTGATGGCAAGGTGGTGGTGCCCTGAGCCCCTCACAACCGAGCAGCAGACCAGGAGCCGCCCACCAGGGCGGCTTCTTCGCGTCCGGGCCCACAGCAGCCCTGAGAGGGGAAATCCCCTCGTCGAGCCCCTGCAAGCCTCAGCTGCCCCAGGATTGCACGTAGCAGCCAGAATGGGTGACGGGGCCAGAACAGGGGGTGCGGGGCACAGGGAGCCGTACAGGGGGCTCTCAGAGGATTGAGGGCAGAACAGCAGCTGGAAATGCCCGGATATCGGCCCCAACCGTGTGTGGCCAGGCATGAAATGTACCCATAATCAAGTGACCATTTCGCAGATTGCCCCCGCGGACCCCCATTTACCCCCGTTCCGACCCTCCCACGCCACCCCGTACCGCCCTCCTGAGCCCCTCCACCGGCCTCCTGTGCCATGCCCTGCCCGCACACGGGCCAGCCCCAGCCACCCCACATGCCAGGCCATCGCCGCTCACAGGGTACGGCAGGGAGTAGGCGCCAGCTACCACATACCAAGGGCACATACCAGTCAGGTAGCAACTACCGCCCGAGCCCTACCCCCCCACCGCCTGGACAGGGAGCCACCTGGCTCAGCAGCCCGTAGCAGGAAATCCAGGGCAGTACAAGTCGACCAGATAATCTTGGTTATCCGTACATAGGCTCTGACCAGGGGTTATGTGAAAATGAAAACAGCTTCTTAGGCTCCGTTGGGAGAGAGTTGGGCATTTTCTCAGACTCCCAGCCACCCAGCCACCAGGCCGGTAGCAGACCCCCCACCCTTAAGCAAGCCGCCAACGGTGGGCCCACCACCCCACAGGGGTTCGTGGGTGGGGAACGGCTGGGTAGTACCTCAAAAAATGAGCAAATCTAGTACCTCACGAAAGTGCTGGTCAACGAGGTGGGGGAGGAAAGAGCGTTGCTAAAACAGCAGGTCAGAGCAGGTATCGAGCTACCAGGAGGAGCAAATCAAGGGTCAGAACCAGCTACGATTTAGAGGTTTGAAGGCAGCAGAGGAGCAAGTGTGACAGACCAACCAGAAGAGCAGCAGCCTACGGTGGGAGCAGTGGTGGAGATCAGGGATAGGTCCCTAGCTGACCAGGCCAGCTGGTGGAGCGAGCAGATGGACGCCCTGGCTGCCGACCTGTATGAGGCCGATCCCCTGGCCTGCACCCAGGTAGCTGCTTGCTCCGTATTCCTGGGCCAGGTGGAGGCCAAGTTCAGGGAAACAGAGGACCAACTGCGGGCCATAGAGGCGTCGGTGGACCGCATGAAGGCGCTGGCGAGTAAGGCGTGAGCGATGATGCCAGAGACATGTGGCGGGCCTACAACCAGGACGGGAGCAAGCGGTGGCAGGAAGGTGGGGATCCGGTGAGCGAAGAGAAGAGTGAAGCCCCGGAGGGGTACCGGAACCTGCCCGGCTTCCTCTACATCAAGGCGTGCCTGCGCTGCGGCGCCCTGGTCACCGACACCGAGTTGCACACCGCCTGGCACGGGCGCCTGACCGGGCCCCCGGTGCGCCCATCGTGAGCGTCTACGAGCGCGGCTTCTGGGGCGACGTGTGGGACGAGACCTTCCATGCCAACCACCCCGAGGGCGGCTGTGGCTTCTCCTGGCCTTTGCTCGACCCCAACGAGGAGGACCAGCGCAACATGATCGCCCACCAGTGTCGACGAGAGCCCGACCACCAGGGCCGGCATAAGTGCGCCTGCGGGGAGCAGGCGTGAGCGACACCTCCCATGGCTACGACTATCCCCCGCCCGTAGACGACGATCACGCTCTGCTGGTAGGGGCGCTGGTGGGCATGGTCATGCACGCCCGCCAGGAGGGGTTCGACTACACCGCTCGGGTTCTGGATGACGAGCATGGGAACCACCTGGCCACCTTTGAGGTCACGGCGCCCTCCGGGCGGTACCTGATCCATGTGGTGAAAGCGGTAGAAGATGGCTGACCTGGTCTCCTGGGACATGACCGACCCGCATAACCCCCAGCCCGTCATCTACCCCGTCTGCCCGGACTGTGGTGAGCCGTACTACTACAGCCAGTACCTCAGCCTGGCCGATGGCAAGTACCACTGGGCCTGGTCGAAGCCGGCCAAGGTGCCCAAGGGCTGCCGGCACAAGGGGGAGGCCCAGGTGCGCGACACCCGATGATGCTGGCCGTGTTGCTCTTGATCGTGTTGGCCGGCGGGCTGGTCCTGTACGCGGTGCGGAGATGAGGTGCGAGGCCGACCAGTGGGGCCGAATCACTGGCCAGGCATCCGGGCCGTGTCCCAACGAGGCCACCCACCTGGAACTGTGGTTCGACGAGGAGGGCGTCGAGGTCTGGCTGTGCGACCCCCATGGCGACCGCCCTATCGACTTAGCTCCCACCGTGGTGGCGCTCGATGAAGCTGACCACCCCGTTGGCGAACCACTTGAGCCCCCGGTGTAGGCGGTCGATGTGCCCGTCGTCGGAGAAGCCGATGGGGCGGTTCTCCCACTCCACCTCCGGTTTACCTCCCGTACTCACCCCCGACATCACCAGCAGGAAATCCCGGCTCTCGTCGAAGGGCTCCTCCCCTCGGGCGGTACGAATATCCAGCAGGTAGAACTGGTCGAGGTCCAGGTCGACATGGGCCATGACCCACAGGTAGCAGTAGGCCCGGCCATCCCGGCTGAGGGGGATGCCATCGGCGCCCTGGCCGTCGAAGTCGCGGGCCTTCTCCTCTAGGAAGTAGTGGGCGATGTCGATCCCTCCGGGTACGTCCCAGAAGGGGGCTTGCTCTTCTTCTGTCATAACTCCTCCTTCACCTATTACAAGGAGGACTGACGTCGGAAGTGTCAAACTTGTCCGGGGTTTTTTTCGTGGTACGTTCCCCCCATGGGCCGAGTCGGGAAGCTGCTGGCGGTCGGAGCCCTGGTGGCCGGCCTGGTAGTACCCACCGTCCAGCTGGCTCGCAGCGCCGCCGACTACTCGGCCCCGCCGCGGCTCCACTTCGGCCCGGTGATCTTGAGCCTGCCCGCCACCACCCCCCACCTGGTCACCTACCAGGACCCCGTCCTCACCACCGGCTCCCTGGTCCTGCTGGCCGATGACGACAGCCCCCAGCTGCTCCTGCAGGTGCTGAAGATATAGAAGAGGGCCCCCCGAAGGGGGCCCTCTCGTCATGGCCGAGGATTTGGAGGCTCGACCAGATCAGTGCAGGTTGACGAAGCCGACCGCCGTGATGCTGTCGGTCTCAAAGGCGCTGTTGTTGGCGTTGAAGTTGCAGGTGCCGTTGATCCGGCGGGGCTGGGTGCCCTGGATACGGACGTTGGCCAGCAGGTTGCCGGTGGCGTTGCGGTAGTCCCCGGTACCCCGCACGATGGTGACGTTGACGCCGTTGACCCGCCCGGTGAAGGCACAGGTGAACGGGTTCTCACGCCCAGGCACGAAGGTGCCCCCGGTGTGCAGGACGGTGATCGAGCCATTGGGGTCGACCAGGGTGGTGCGGCCACTGTTGGGCGGGTCAAGAGGCCGGGAGGGAATGTCGGTGGCGTTGCCGGGCCCGGTGACGGGGCCGCGGCTGGAGGTCCAAGGACCGACGCTAAGACCGCCGCCCACCGAGTACTGAGTGGCGTGGATGACCTCGATACCGGCTCTGGGCGCCGCTCCTGCGGACGAGGCCAGCAGGCCCCCGGCGGTGCCTCCTACGATGGCCAGTGCGGAGACGGCCAACAGGCCGCGCTTCATGATGTTCATGCTTTTTCCCCTTGCTTGCTGGCTGTGTGCCGGCGTCGAAGTTAGCAGAACGACCGAGGGCCCCCACAAGGGGGGCCCTCTGAACATTCGGTGTACGGGGGATTACTCCTCCAACTTCCAGCTGAAGTCCTCGGCGTACTTCTCCGGGGAGTAGTCGCAGGCGTCGTCGGAGATGATGTGATAGGCCGAATAGCCGCCCTGGCCGCTTTCGGCGGCGTTGCCCATCCTGTACTTGGTGGCAAAGGCTTCGGCGGCGCCGGTGTCGGGGAACGGCCCGATGACTGGCGGGGAGATGACACCGTCCTTGGTGTCATCTACCTCGATCAGGTAGGCGCTCATGGCAGGGACGCGGCCAGCAGCTGCAGATTGGCCTGGGCCACGTTGATGATGGCGCCGACGACCTGGTTGGACCTGGGGTTGATGATGCCCATGCGGACCAGATCCGGCTCCCAGGCCCGGATCAGCCGGGTCCCGAAGTCGTCCACCTGCTGGTGGCTCATGGTGCGGGCGTCAGCGGTGCTGGCGCCGACGTGCCACACGGCGTTGCGAGTGCGACCGGTGCGGTGGATGACGTACAGCGTCTGGCTCCGGGGCAGGCGCTGCACCTCCTGGTACGCCTGGATCATGTTGCTGGCCTCCCAGGTCGACACCCCCAGGTCGTAGGCCAGGGCGGCATTGTTGAAGGCCAACCCCACCCCTCCCTGGTTGCTCACATAGTTCTCCAATATTTCCCATCGTGCCGGCATGGCGGCACCTCCTTTTGGTTATGAGACGGCGAAACGGGCTTCCGCCAAGGTGAACGAGAACGCCTCAAAGGCGGCGTTGACGGGGGCCATGGCTTCCTCGGTGGCGGCGCCCTCGGAGATGGCTTTCTGCAGATATTCCTGGGCCTCCGTCAGAGCCTGAACGCATAGGACCAGGCCGGTGCTGGCCAGGGCCCGTCGCACCGGCTCCAGGGCTTGATGCGTCCGGGCCACGCTGGCCTTGCGACCGGCTTCGGAGGTGTCGATGCCGGCCCGACGCAGCTTTAGTTCGTGATAGATGGCGTCCTGGGTCTTCGTGTCGGCAGCCATGATCCCGTCCACCACCGCGGTGGGCTCCGCGGTAGCGGTACGGGTGACGTCACGCTTCTGCCAGGAGATCGGACGTGGTTGGGGCGATCGCCCTTCGACCGAGTTCTTCAGCCAGTTCCTGAACACGCTTGGGTCGATCCCCATGTGGACGGCAAAGGAGCGCGCCGTGACCTTGACGGTGCGGCCCAGGGCATCTCTCTCGTCGGTGGGCTGGTTTTCGTAGCGGCGGAACACGGCCACGAAGCCCTCCTTGTAGTCGCCACACTCGGTGATGATGTCGTTCCAGTTGATGATGTTGTCCATATGTCCTCCTGTTAGTTGATGGTGATATAGCTGCCCTGGCCGATATCCCCGACGCCTTCTTCTCGACCAGGGAACATCTTGCGCTGAAGGATCTTCAGGGTGCGGATGACCCGTTCGATGTCACGGTCAACGATCTTCAGCTGGGCCGGGATGGTGGCCGGCAGGTTGTCGAATTCGGCCACATAGGGGCCGACGATCCTGAGGAACGCCTCGATTTCCTTGTCCAACCGCTCCCAATACTGGTGCCGGCGCAGGGCATGCTCGCCGGCAGCCTTGCTGAGCTTGATGGCCTGCTTCTGGGCCTCCACGGCCCGACGTTCGTCCTCCTCCTCGTACATGCGGATGACGGCCAGGTTGCGGCGGGCGTTACGGCTGTCCTCCGCGGTGGCCTTGAGCCCTTCACGGACCTCGGGGTCGGATAGCTCCTCCCACAGGGCGTTGATCCGGGCTTCCAGCTTCTCTTGCCGGGTGGGCTGGGCGAAGGGCACGGGCTCGCCGGCTTCGGCGGCTTTCCGACCGGATTCGGTGATGTCCCAGACCATGTTGGCTTTGCCCGAGGCGCTCTGACGGCGCCCGGCCTGGACGACCAGGCCGGCTTTCCGTAGCTCGTTGCGCCGGGGGCGCAGCAAGTCGCCGGGGATACCGGTGGCTCGCTCTAGTTCGGCATCGAGGAGGGGCACGTCAGCGATGGCCAGAATCTGAAGCACTCGGAGGCGCACCTCTGCCGCTGACCACGATGTGAAAGAGGAGGGGCCGGCGTCATCCGGCCCCTCCTTTTCTCCGATCAAACGGAGCCGGCAGCCAGGGCCAGCCGCTCGGCCACCTTGGCCGAGGCGTTGGTGGTGATCTCCTGGGCGTCGTTCTTGAACTCGTCCAGCAGTTCGGGGGCCAGCTGGCCGGCATAGCCGACATCGCGGACCACGGTCTTGGCGATCCGGGTGCCCACCTTGTCGGCGTCGCGCTCAGCCACCTCGCCCCGCTCGGACATGATGCCGCGGGCCGCATCCTGGCGGTCCACCACACTGATCACCCCGGTCACGAAGTCGCAGACGTAGACGTGACCGTTGGTCACGAAGTTGCGGTTAAACCGCGACCTCGGGGTGAGATAGGTCTTGAGCCGGGTGATATACCAGACATCGTCCAGCCCGTAGACCTCGGGGGTGACCCCGGTGGCGTTGACCATGCCGGTCGCCAACTCGCCGCTCTCAACGAGCGGCTCCAGGTTGCTGAGGATGCGGCCCATCTCCGTGGGCACGTTGAACTCCAGTTCCGGCTCCCCCGGCTTGCCCACCGGGCCACGGGTGACCTGGTAGACGAGATTCTCATCGGTGGCGACGAGAACCTCCACCTCCTCGGGGTGTTCCATCAAGCGAGTGGATTTCACCACTGCTCCTCTCTGTTGGAAGCTCGCCACAGGCGGGCTTGTGGTCTGCCCCGGAGGTAAATCAGATCACCACCGGTGATCTGGGTTTCCGAGGCACCGCCATGTCTACCATCTCTTATCCCCAGGTGCAAGCGTTTTCTTCCACATGCATGCGCGTTCCCAAGCATGCCGAGACCGCATACTCCCTGGTACTGGGCGGTTCTTGCTGGTACTCGGTGGTACTGGTGATGCCTGTAGTTGTCCACAGGTTCCTCTGGAGTCCACTGATTACCGGTATTGACCGCCCGTGACCTCTGGCGTCAGGAAAACCGGACGCCAGCGACTTCCAGCGACCTGCGGCGGAACGAGAAGGCCCCCCGCGTCCGGGGGGCTCCTCCCTGGGATGGTGTCAGGGGCCGTCGCCTACCTGCCATGCCCTGCTGACGGATTCGCGGTGCCGTTGCCTCTGTGTGCCTCATTGGCTCTGCGCTGATGGCGGTGCGGGCCGTCACCGGTGACTATATCATCTTCGGTTCTCGGGGGTAACGGGCCCTGACCAGGGCATTTACAGAAAAGGGGCACTATCCGCTCATTGAGGGGCATGACTGCTCATATGGTGCCCCATTTTCTGGTACCGTGTGGGCATGAAGTCGAGGGAACAACGCCAGGCCGAAAGCGCCTACGAACTGCTATTCGGTATCTACGCCAGACAGTCCCTGACCAGGGGCGAAACCGAATCTCTGCCCGACCAGGTGGAGCGGGGTCGCAGGGCGGTGGCGAGGGAGGGCACCGCGGTGGTGGAGTTCATCGAGCCCCCGTCCACATCCGGCTCCAAGCATCGTGGTCTGAAGCGCCAGGAGTTCCCCAAGCTCGTAGAGATGGTGAGATCGGGGGAGATAAATGCGGTCTGGGCCCTCACCACTGCTCGCATCAGCCGAGGCGGGGGGCCCGGCTGGGCTCCGCTCCTCCAGGCTGCCATCGACATGGGCCTGGACCTCAACCGCTTCGTGATGATCAGGGATAAGTTCTTGGATGAATCCGCGCTCAACCGTAAGGCTGACGCTGACCGGGAGTTCGCTGAGCAGATGAGCGAATACAGCATCGACAATAAGGAGCGTGAGGCTCGGGACGGCAAGCCCTCTCCTGGTGGTCTGCGCCCGTTCGGTCGCAACAAGGACGGCCTCACTGAGCATAGGACCGAGGGCCCCATGGTGCGACAGATGGGTCGGGAGGCTCTAGGCGGGCGCAAGCCTTACAGCTTCGCTGAGGAACTGAACAGGAAGGGGATCAAAAATACCGGTGGTGGCAAGTTCACACCGGAGTCGGTTCGTCGTATTCTCGTCTCGCCCCGCACCGCCGGGTATCGAGAGATCGGTAGCGATCTCATCCCAATAATCGGATGCGAACCGTTGATTGAGCGGGAAGCCTGGAAGAGATTACGGGACATGCTGGAGACCAACAAGGAGTGGGACACCAGGCCCCGCCATCCGAAGACCTTTGAGTTGCACGGCTTCGTCTTCTGCGCTCTCTGCGGAAAGGGGCTCCGGGGCCGCTACAAGAGCAACACCAGTGATGAAGATCGCCGCTACTGCTGTCCTTCGGTCGCGCAGGGCGGTTGCAACAAGATCTCGGCCAGTGCGGCCCAGCTAGAACGAGAGATGGAGCGGAAGGTCATGGGTCAGCTGGCCGACCCCGCGTTTCGTCGAGGGCTGCTGGCCGGCCAGGAGGATCAGCCGAGTTCGGAACTGGAGGCCCTGAGCAAGGAGAAGGCAGCCCTCCAGACACAGCGCCTCGGGTTCATGGACCTGGCAGGCGTGTTCACCAAGGACGAGATCGCGGCCAAGGTGCGCCCGGTAGACCAGGCCATCAAGAAGATCGATCACCAGATGGGCACACTGCTGAGCGCCCGACATCAGTTGGCGATCAGCGTGGACCTCGACAACCTCCCTACCTGGGCAGAGGCGACCTTCGACCAGAAGCGTGACCTGATGCGTCTGGTGGTGAATCGGGTCGAGGTCGGTAAGTCGAAGACGAAGGGTCGCGCCTGGGACGCTTCCCGGTTGACTTGGCATCTTCGCTGATCCTGCTCAGCATGATCTGGGCCAGGACTCGACCGGCCTCATAGGCAAGCTCGTCGGACCACTCTGTCCCTTGCCGGGCTCTGATAGCTCTGACCTCGGCGGTCATCTCGTCCAGTTCTTCCCGGCTGTAGGGCATGGAGCCGACGGTACGAGCCGGCCTGGCGGCGCACCCCCTTGGCGCTGAAGTTCACCTAAATGGTCGTCCTGACTTGCACCCAACCTTCGGTGTGGTAGGGTTTTGTCACCGGGGATTGGAACCCTTCGGTGGTTGGTTGGTTGTGTCATCGTGAAGAGCCCCCTTCGGGGGGCTCTTCTAGTTGTGGAGCCCCCTCCCCAGGGCGGGCGGGGAGGGAAGCTCCGAAGAGGGACGTGGTTGTTGTGACTACGTGCCCTCAGCAGCCATCGTAGGGTCTCCATGGCTGAGCGCCGTCCTTGGCGTACAGCTGCTGGAACGCCGCGTCCTGCTCCGACCGGGAGGCCGTCCAGGCGCTCCCAGACCGGCCCAGGCTGGCCCAGGTGCTGTTCAGGATCCCGTAAATGTTGCTGGACCCAGCACCGTTTGTCGACTCCCTGAAGGCCACACAGGACTGGAAGGAGCCCGGCGCCCCATATGACCGGGGCGCCGAGTACGACCTGCTCACCACAGGCGCCCGGACGGGTGTATAAGTCCTGGTAGGAGCCGTGTAGTAGTGGTGAACGGGAGGTGTACTGGCGGGGGCCGTGGGTAGAACAACAGGGGCCGGCACATAGCTGACAGGTGGGAGGGTGATGACCTGGCCCACCAGGATCAAGTTCGGATTGGGAACGTGGTTGTAGGAGGCCAGTTGTTCCCAGGTCCGGGCTGGGCGGGCTCGGGTGCCGATCAGCCAGAGGGAGTCTCCCGATCGCACGGTGACCCTCGGCATCGGCGCCTGGACCCGCAGCGCCGTGAGGACGGCTCTCGGGGGCGAACCACTGGCCTGGGCCACATCTCCTACCGCTGGAAGGTGGCTACCGGGGCCTACCGGCGCCGCTGCTGCTGTCGCTGCGGATGCTGCAAAGGGAAGTGCGCCCGCTAGGGCGCACATGAGTAGGAACTTCTTCCTCATGGGTCTCCTTGGTCTCGGGGGACTTGCGAGGGCTCTGACTACGAACCCTGGTCTGTGTCGAGGGGCGCGCTCCTTCCTGGCTAGGTGAAACAGTGGATCTGGCAACCTTAGTCGATGTACAGTTCCGAAAACCGGTCTGGGGAAGAGCAGTCTCCGAGTCAGGAAAGGGCGATTTTTATGGCGAGACGCAGCGCTGCCGACACCCTCATCGAGGAGGCTGCCATCTTCCTGCGCTGCCGGGCCTATGGCCACAGCTGGGACGAATTTTTCCCCGACGACATGGAGCAGCCCTGGTACGGCTGGCGGCTGAGCCTGCGCTGCGTCCGCTGCGGCACGGAGCGCCATGACAACATCGACTTCAAGGGCGCCATGATGAGCCGACGCTACATCCACCCGCTGGGCTACCTGACCCGTAAAGGCGACGCCAAACCGACCAGGACTGAGTTCCGTGAGGAGCTATTTATCAGCCTGCGTGCCAGACTGGAGAAGATCAACGCGGTGGGCGAAGACGCTGAGATCACGCCCATCAAGTCGGCCCGGAAAGCCAGGAGCGCATGACCACCCGTACCCGCACCCGCACCTCGACCAACGGCAAGGTGACCCACCGGGAGACGGTGGGCATCGAGGAGATCGACCCGGAGACGGCGCAGCGGTGGTTGGAGGGTAACGTCGATAACAGAGTCCTGCGGGAGTCTCGGGTCGTAAAGCTGGGTGGAATTCTTCAGCGGGACGAGTGGGAACTGACTGGCGACGCCATTGTTTTCGATGACCAGGACGTGCTGCTCAACGGCCAACACCGGCTGAGCGCCATCGTGGTCACCGGAATACCGGCCCGGCTCCTGGTCCTCCGGGGGGTCCCCTCCAAGGCACAGGAGGTCATGGATCAGGGGTTGAGCCGGAACTTGGGTGACCAGCTGCATCGCCGCGGCGTGTCCTACGCCTTCGTGATCTCGGGGGGCCTGCACTGGCTGCACCAGATGCGCTACAACGAGGCCACCGGGGGCGCCCACTACGTGGACTCCGCGGAGCATCCCACCCTGCGCCAGCTGCTGGCCATCCATGAGGAGACCGCCCCCCACCTGGAGGAGTTGGCGCCCTCCATCAACAAGCTGCGCTACTACACCAAGGTCCGTCCGGGCCCCACCCTGGCCCTGCGCTACCGCCTGGGTCAGATCGACGAGACCGAGGCCCAGCTGTTCTTCGACTCCTGGCGGGAGGGCACCGGCCTGGCCAAGGATGACCCCATCTTCCGGCTACGGGAGTGGTGCATGGCTGACGCTCGCTTTCGCTCGACCAAGGGTCGGACGCCGGCCTACCGCTACGTGGCCTACGTACTGGTGGCCTGGAACCGCTGGCGGGACCAGGTGCCCATGCGCCAGCTGACCTGGCACTTCACCCCCAGTCAGAAGGACCCATGGCCGACACCCCACTGACGTCTCGGCCCCGAGTGGGTAAGGCCCCTGGCGGGCGTCTGGCGAAAGGCACCGTCCCGCTCCCTGACGAAGTCGAGTCGCACCCGCGGGCCGGTAAGTGGAGTTGGGGTGGTGGTGACGGTGGTGACCCCTTCCTCCAGTCCCTGCGGCCCCAGGACGTGGCCCACCAGCGCCAGCAGCTGCTGCGCTGGTGGTCCCACCCCGGTGAGTGGCAGCACAAGTTCGCCCTCCATGGCCGGCGCAACATTCCCGGTTGGCTGGAGCATCCCGAACGGGAGGCCGAGGAGGTTCGCTGGTGGATGGAGGACACGTTCAGGAAGGCTGAGTTGTACTGGGTGAGCCCGGAGATGACCGACGTCATCACCACCCTGGCGCCCGGCATCCCCGACACCCTGCCCCAGCCTCCGGTGCCTCACGCCCTGGTCATGTTCGCCAAGTCCATCCCTGGCACCGACGCCGAGGACGGCAGCAACATCTACACCTCGGCGTTCCTGTGGAGCGACATCGACCTGTACAAGATCGGCCCTTGCATCGCTATGGAGAGCTACGCCTGGCGGGATTGGGTGGGCCTGTACCGGGGCCTCGACGACGAGGGCCAGCAGCTGTTCCGTGAGATCTACCCCAACCGGCTCATGCCCACCGGGGGCTCGGAGTGGCCCATGGGTGCCCTGACCTCGGAGTTCGATACCGCCCCAGCTGAGGATGACCTGCAGAGGCAGTCCATGGTGGAGGACCGCCGGCTGCTGTCGACCTTCTGGGCCCTGGCCTCTCAGAAGATTGTGATCGAGTCTCGTCACCAGCCCTCTCGGGCAGAGCGGCGTGCCGCCCAGCGGGAGGGTCGTCCCCTCGACGAGGTTCGTGTGATCCGGCTGCGGGAACCCGCCACCCGCAGCCGCGGTGATGCTGGTTCGGATGTGGAGTGGTCCCACCGGTGGATCGTCGGTAAACACTGGCGAAACCAGTGGTACCCCGCATCCGGCCAGCATCGCCCAAAGCTGATCGAGGCGTACCAGAAGGGCCCGGCTGACAAGCCTCTGGTGCTACGTGAGACAGTGCGAGCCTTGGTGCGGTAATCAAGAAAAGGAGAGAAATGACACTCGTATCCGAAGCCCAGGTTGACAACATCGAGGAAGGGAAGCTGCTGTTCGTAATTCTTGACAAGACTGGCGACACCAAGCACATCTGGGACCGCAGCAATCCCGACGAGGTGGCCGAGGCCCGTGCCCTGTTCACCCGCATGACCGGTGAGCGCAAGTTCCAGGCGTGGTCGGTCACCAGGAAGGGTGACAAGGATCAGCGCATCACCGAGTTCGACCCCCAAGCTGAGAAGGTGATCTTCGCCCCGGCCCTGGTGGGCGGCTGATGCCTCAGACCGGCTACTGGCCGCAGCAGTACTACAGCACCACCGCGGCCACCATCAACTACACCCCGATCATCACCACCACAGCCATCAGCCCCAACACGATCTGGCAGAACTGGGTGAACACCTCGGCCACCACTATCACCTACGTTCCCACCTACTCCAACGAGGTGTGGCACAACTGGGCCAACCAGCTGAGCCAGTACGACTACCGGTACACGCTGCCGGCGCCGACGCCCGAAGCTATCCGTGAAGGCGAAGAGCGTTACGAGCGGCAGCGCCAGGAGCTACAGGCTGCCCGCACCCGTGCCCGTGTGCTGCTGGGCGAGTTCCTCAACGAGGGGCAGAAGACAGAGCTTGAGCGCCACGGTCGGTTCCATGTCACCGGGTCCAAGGGCCGGCGCTACTGCATCCGCACCAGCGGGCAGCAGGGCAACGTGGACCTGCTCACCGACAAGGGCGACGTTCAGGCCACCTTGTGCGCCCACCCCCGTGGTGGCCTGCCTGACGGTGACGCCTGGCTGATGCAGCTGATTGAGATCCGTCATGACGAGGACCGTTTCCTGCACGTCGCCAACGTCCACCGTGGCCAGCTGCCTCGGGAGCTAGTCCGGGCGTACTGACCCATGGGAGGAATGCAGAGGGGTCGGCGTGTGGGATTGATCACCCACCACTAGCCAGCGAGGAACGGCTGGCACCCTCTGCATCTCCTATGGCTCGGTGGTACCGCCCAGCGCCGCTGCGATCTCGGACACCTTGGCCTCGACCGCGGCCACCAGTTCGTCCACCTTGGCCTCGATGGCGGGCCGCACCTCGGCAGCGGCAGCCTGTACCGCGGTCTTGATTTCGGCAGCCTTGGCCTGGACGCTGTCGATCAGGGCCCGGAGATCTGCGGCGACGGGGTTATCAGCAGGGGGAGTATCAGTCATGATGTCGATGCTAATGCGGGAGGTCAACAGTGAAAGTCGAAGCCGTTCAATGCGACGCCAAGGGTTGCCCCAATATCGAGGTGCCCGAGGGGGCCGATCTGCCTTACGGCTGGTTGCTGGTGGATATCTACCAGGAGGGTGACGGCAACGTGGTGAACGGTGCCGTCTTTTGCTCCTGGGTCTGCTTGAGCGCCAACAGCCAGGCGCGCACCCCGGCGGCGCCGCTCAAGCGCAAGCGCCGCACCAGGGCCCAGATCGAGGCCGATGCGTTGGCTGCTACCCACGGCTCTGTCCCTGACCTGGAGATCCCCAGTGCCTGACGTACCGGACAGCCTGGAGGCGTTCCCTCCGGTGTCTGAGCTAGGCGGCGCCATCGGGCGCACGGCCTCTCCAGCCTGCAAGCAGGGCCAGCATGACCTGTGCCAGGACGACAGCTGCCAGTGCCGCCATCATGAGCGGCTCTGGTACGACCGCGTCATCTCCTGATGCACCAGGAGACCTTCAACCTGGTCTGCGTGATCTTGGAGGACTCAGCCGGCAAGGACGTCGAGGAGATCGCCGCCACCATCCTGCGAGATCTGGGCTTCCAGGGGGAGGAGATCCTCGACCACCTGGACCCGCCCAAGGGGATTGGGCGCTGGCTGGAGTCACACGGGCTGTCCCTGGTGGCCACCCATGAGGTGGCCCCACCGCAGGAGTGGGATGAGCTAGAACAAGAGGCCCACCTGGAGGAGGCTCGACTTGAGGGGGGGACTCCCAAGGGAGAGATACCGTCACTCCAGGTGGGCGATTACGTAGAGTACAAGACCGCCCCACAGGGTCCGCGCAAGGTGTCTCAGCTGGGCTCGGGGGCGGTGGTGGAGGTCTCCGACCAGGGTGGGCTCATCGTGGTGCAGGGCAGCCCCCACGATGTGTACCTGCGCCCTGGTGACGGAGACACCATCAACGTGGTCCGCTAACCCCGCCGTAGCCGGCGCCGCGGCTCAGCTGGGGGCTCGGGCACCTCGACGACGGACGGAACGGGCTGCTCGGGAGTCATGTTGAAGGCCACGCCCTCGACGGTTTTCCCCAGGTCTGTGAGAAAGCTGTCGAAAACGTCGGACATGCGGGCCACGAAGGTGTTGCCGAACCGGTCGAGGATGTCCTCCAGGCCGGCCCAGTCCGGGGCCACGATCACGTCGGTCTCCTCGACCACGGTGACGACCTCGGGCTCAGCTGGCTCCTCCTCGGGCTCCTCTGCAGCTTCCTCCTCGACCCCGCTCTGAGCAGCCAGGATGTCACTGACCATCTGCTCCCGGCTCTTGCGAGGAGGCAGGTTCAGGGTGGCAGCCACCTCCTTGAGCCGCAGCATGGACATCTCCTTCAGGTCGGTGCGGGAGTAGATGTCGCCGGCTTCGGCCTCCTCGGTCGCTTCCTCGGTGGCCTCGGGCCGGATGGCGGTGACGGTGGCCTCGACGGGCTCGGCGTCTTCGTCCCAGCCCATGGGGGTCAGGGCGTCGCTCAACTCGTAGACGGCGATCTCGTCGTCGAGGAACTGGCTGGAGATCCGCTCCATCTCGTCGTTGCGCTCGTCGTCCCACAGGATGAACAGGGCTGACTCGCTGGCCTCCTTCAGGATCTGCTCCATCTGCAGTAGGGGGTTGTCGATGTTGTAGGTGCGGGAGGCGCTGTTGGCCACCTCGGTGAAGGTGCGCCGGGCCCGGTCGTCGGGCTTGGTGATCACCTCGTAGGGGATCTCAAATTCCTTGGCCGAGGCGGCGTAGTCGGCCAGGGTCTGGGTGAACTCGTCGGCGGTCAGCACGAAGACCCAGCGGACCTTGTCGTCCTTGGACACCTTGCCATCGATGAACTCCTCGATGAGGGTGGTGCCGTGTTCAACGTCCATGGCTCCGGTGCCGAAGAAGCCGATGGTCAGGGCTGGGGTGGATGCTCGGGCAGGCAATGGGGGGCTCCCTTCGTCAGTACCCCCCCATGCCAGCAAAAGTCAGGAGCCACCTTGAGCCCGGCGCAGAAATAATCAGGAAAAAAATACGGTGCCCCTCTGGGGAAAGGGGCACCGCTTAATATCCAACGTCAGGATGGACGAGGTGACTATAACCAAGGTACTGGCAACAAGCAAGCACCTATCTGGACCGACGACTTTGGGACCTGGTCATGACCGCGCTCACCATGTCGTCGCGGTGGGAGCGCAGCACGGTGTCGACGGCGTGGGCCAGGGCAGCCATGCCAGCTGCGCCCAGGGCGACAAACGTCCTGGTAGTGGCACTATAGTGCGGAATCAGTAGTACCAATACGGCACAAACGACCAGGTTCACAAAGGATTTCATCCAGGCCACCTGGTGCAGACCCACCCGGCTGGCCACCTCCTTGTACAGCTGCGTCAGCTTCATCGACCCCAGGCCGATGATCAGTACATACCCCAGTACCGTCCCCATCACCACAAGGTGGGGTCGAGGGGGGGTGCGGTGTTGCCGCTGCCGAAGCTGACGGTGTAGGAGGAGCCCATGGGCACGAAGCGGTATAGCTCGGCCCGGAGGCGGGTGCTGCGGGCGTTCAGGCCCCGGTAGTAGTAGGTGGCGCCGCTGGAGCCCTGGGTGTAGTCCGGGTTGCCGGCGTACATCGAGAAGTCCATGTAGTCGGGCATGGTGGCGCCAGGGGCCAGCATGGCCGAGTTGAGCAGGAAGCTGGTGCCCGGCCCGGCCTGGGGGAAGCGAATGAAGGGGTACACCTGGTTGGCCGGCACGTTGGTACTCTGCTCGACCGGCGTCTCGCCCCGGATGGAGTTGTCCGGGGGGAACTGGTAGCGCACGAAGCCCTGGGTCAGCGGGAAGGTGTCGTAGTCCTCGTACCAGGTGCCATCGGGGAAGTACCAGCGCAGGCCGATCCGCATGGCTGCCATGGAGGGGTCGGGGGCGTTCATGTACCTGGCGTAGATACTGAAATTCAGCAGCTGGCCCGGTACCGCCGCGAATCCGTTGACATTATTGGTTTGCGGGGGCTGGGCCTGCACGAACCAGTTGCCGCCCACCATGGCCGTGCCCAGGTAGAAGTAGCCCTGGTTGATGAAGAACCAGTTGTTGGGGGAGGTGGTGCTGCTGGCGGGATCCATCCAGGGCCGGATGGCGCCTGGGCCCAGGGTGGCGCCGCCGAACCAGTCGTTGTTGGGATCGGCCCACCATCCTGCCGGCAAGGTAGGAGGAGGCTGGGTGAAGGTGAGGACTTCCCCGGCCCACACCACAGCGCGCTGGTCGACCGGGTTGACCTGGAGGGATCCGATGCCATGCACCGTGAACGCTCCCGGTGGCTCATCCGGCGAGGTGTAGTGGATGTAGAGGGGGGTGGAGGCGATGCTGGTCGGAACCGGGGGCGGGGCTCCCAGGAAGACGCCGAGGTCGTCCCAGTAGTGGACTTCTCCCGCGGCATGCACGGTGACCACGGTGGGCCACAAGGTCACGTAGGCGGCGTTGGCAGGCACGGTGCCGGTGACCGCTACCTCGGTCCACACCGAGGTGGCCGGGTTGCTGGTGGCGACTACGTCGGTGACGGCGGTGCCGGTCACGCCCGACACGAAGCCCCCGGCGGCGTTGTAGAAGTTCATGGTCAGGCAGCACGGCTCGGCGGTGGCGCCGGCCAGGGCCCAGGCCGTGGCGGTGAGAACCTGGGCGGGGACGACCGAGTACTTGGTGACAGAGACGGGCCCGAAGTACGCAGCCCCGCTGGCCACCGTCGAGGTCATCTGCACGCTGGAGTTCCCATTGTGGTACTGGTTGTGGCTCACGGCGATGGTGCAGCCGGCGGGGTTCCCCCAGTCTCCCCCGAGGCTGCCGGTCTCCAACGTGGAGGCGTTGTAGGTCAGCATGTTGGTGGGATCGAGGGCGGCAGACCAGCCGTCGAAGCCGATCAGCTGGGTGGTTGGCACGTAGGTGCCGAAGCTGGTCAACGGGTTGGACAGCAGGTTGGTGCCCTGGGGCGACAGGATGATCTTGGTGTCGCGGGGGTAGTCGTAGACCGGGGTGTCGACGCCGATCTTGTTGGGCGGGCAGGGCCAGATCATGCCCAGGGTGATGTAGTGGGCCTCACCACCGGCTGCGGAGATGATCCGCAGCCGGGGGTAGATCCAGTAATACCCCGTGGTCACGGTAGTGGTGCCGTCCGAGTTGTAGACGGTGGTGTAGGGGTTGAGGGTGGCCGTGACCTGAAACTGCTTCCAGTCATGCAGCGTGCTGGTGACCGTCGTCGCGGCTCCGATAGCGATAGGACTGCCGTTGCCAACGTCGCCCCAGATCGATAGCTCGACGGAGCGAGCCACGCTCGACCACACCTGGATCTGGAAGGTGACGGTGCCGGGCCCGTCGATGCCCGACAGGAAGTCCAGCACCGGGATGGGGTCGGTGGTGATGTCGATGACACTGGTCAGAGTCACCTGGGCCCGCATACCGGTGTTGTTGTAGGGCGGCGGGTTCCCCCCCACCGGGGGCTGGAAGCCGATGATCTTGGTGGGGTTGGTCATGCTCGCCACCGTCAGCAGGTTGGGGATCTGCGTCAGGGTGAGCCCGGAGTTGGTGCCGCTCGGGATGGGGAAGGTCTTGAGCCCCACGTCCGAGGGGGGCGGGGGCCAGGACTGCCAGGTGCCGATGGAGGAGTCCATGACGCTGTCGTCCCGAGTCAGCATCAGGTTGTAGCCGTGATGCACGATCTGCGCCATCGGGTAGCTGGTCATGATGGAGGCGAACTCGGTGATGCCCCGCGGCGAGCCCTTCAGCTTGTAGAGGTGGATGGCGTTGGCGATCAGCTGGCGTTCCTGCTGCATGCCGATCTCGGGCTCGTTGGGCAGCCCCACTTGGAAGGCCAGCAGTGGCAGTAGGGCCCCGGAGCAGTTCAGGGCGTCGTTGACACTGGTGAGGGACTCAAGCTCGGTGCGGATGAAGTCCAACTCAAAGCCCAGCATGGCCAGGTAGCGCTGGAGTGGCGGCTGTGCATCGCTGCCGTCAACAGCCCAAGGATTGTAGGGGTCGACGAGTACGAAATCCTGGTCCCGGTAGGCGCCGGGCAGCAGTTCGTACATCCGGTTGCCGTAGCCCCAGTTGATGGGGAGCAGGGCGATCAGGTCGGTGCAGCGAACCCAGACCAGGTTCTTGGCATCCCAGCCCCACATGGTGTAGTAGTTGAAGCCCGGCGTGGGACCGACATCGGTATAGCTGGTGGCTTGGCCGACCGGCTGATTGAAAATGATCAGGCCATCGGTCTCGTCCTGAGGCAGGTTGTGACTATTTATGACCAGCTGCAGGATGGTGCATTGAGTGGACTGCGGCTTGCGCCAGGTCAGGTGCAGGGTGGTGTAGTTGAGGGGCGTGGAGACGAAGGGGGCGACTGAGAAGTCCGGTCGGGCCAGGTTGGGGTCGAGCCCGAAGCGAGCGGTCCCGTAGATGTTGGCGCCATAGACGGCCACGTCAGATCCCTATCGCCATCCAGGCCAGGGCCACCAGAGCGCGGGCGTCCACCCGGATGTCCTCAATGAACTGGATGATGGCGTATGAGTTGGTGAGCGCCTGGAGGATCAGCTGGTCCTCCATGTACTGGAAGGCGTACCAGCCCAGCATGGACCCACCGGGGAAGGGCAGCTTCATGTAGACGAAGCTCATCAGGGCGGTGAAGGGCGGATCGAAGTAGACGGTCAGGTTGCCGTTGTTGTCGCTGCCGCCCCAGGTCTGGCCTCCCTGGATCCGCAGAGCCTGGCCGGGCCTACCGCGAACGGTGTTCTGATCCAGTTCCGCGGTCACGTAGCCCTGCATCTGGGACGCGGTCACGCCCGTGCCCTGGACCTGGCCCAGGTTCACCAGGTTGTGGGCGCCTCGGGCGGGCGGGGAGGTGACCGGTGCGCTGAAGCCTCGGGACCCGTCAGCCCGCGGATATTGGTGATGGTCATCCGCTCCCAGGTCCAGCAGGTAGCGGTGGTTGTGGCTGTGGGTCCTGGCAGCCTTGTTCTGGTACAACCACACCACCGAGGCGCCGATGGTGGTCTTGCTGGGGACGGTGAAAGGACGCACCCCAATGGTCTGCTCGATGGCGATGACCTCTTGGTGGATCTGATCGGTGATATGCGCCGAGTCGATGGTGAGGTCGGTAGTGACCGGCAGGCCGGTGTTGGGATCGAGCCCGGAGGTCAGCATGTGGTTGGCGTCGCCAGGCTGGTCCTGGTAGACGAGAAACTGGGCCAGGGAGGTGGGGTAGCTGGCCATCAGCTGCCCAACGCGATCCACGAACAGGAGAAGTTCATGTACGGCTGCCAGCTGTAGTCATGGGAGACCTGCACCACCACGGCGTTTAGGGCGTAGGCCACCAGGGTCACCTGGGCCTCGATCCAGTTGTAGGGCCCGTTGGGGCAGCCGCCGCCACCCGGTGGAGGGAGCTTGGTGCAGGTGAATGCTTGCAGGCAAAAGGGGAAGGGCGACGAGAAGGGTATGGTGACCCGCCCATCGCCACCGGTGCAGGCGGTGGTGAGCCCGCCAATGATCTTCCAGGTGCCGGCGTGAGGAGTGCCCCACAGGGCCTGAGCGCCGGGCGCTCCCACTACCGCTTCCAGGGCGGCGTCGTCCGCGATCTGCTCGGCCTGGGCGGCGTTGATGTAGCCGAAGGACTGCACCTGGTGCAGGGTCACCAGGTTGGAGGCGCCGGTGCCGGCGACCCCGTTCACTGGCGCAGTGAAACCCCGCGAACCGTCTGCCCGAGGGTATTGCAGGTGATCATCACCAGCTGCGTCGCCCGTGAGCAGGTGATGGTCATGGCTGTGGTTGACCGGAGCCTTATTGGTGTAGAGGTCTTGCACGGCGCCCGAGAAGGTGACGTAGGGCGTGCCCGAGAACGGCGCTGACCCCAGGGTCTTCTCGATGGAGTACACCTCGTCATGGATCTCGTTGACGCTGTGGGCCCAGATGACGTCGGTGTAATCGTGATAGGTGGTGAAGACCTTGAGGGCGTTGGGCCACACCGCATTGACGCCTGCTATGGGTGCGGGGCGTTCGCCAGGTGGGATTGAAACCGACATCGCTTAAATTCCTCCCGTCGCAGTCACGGTGACGTTGTTGGCCTGGGGAATTTCGTAGACGTTGCAGACCACGTCACCGACGCTCAGGGGAGTGTTCTCATGCCGGCTCAGGACCGTGACCTGGCAGTAGTCCACGCCCTCGACGGCTTGCACGTTGTGGTACACGCTGGACACAGTGACCCGGTAGCCGAAGTCGACGACGGAGAACAGCATGAGGTTGTAGATGGCCGCGATGGTGTTGGCCCTGACGCTGGCCTGGTTGTACTGGGGCAACACCTGGATCGCTACCGTCACATCCACCGGCACATACCCGACCTGGATGGCACCCAGCTTGTTGTACTGCGGCGCCAGGATTTGGACCGAGGTGCCCACCATCTTCTTGTCATCCAGGTAGCCGGTGTAGGCCGAGTTGGTGATGGAGGGGGTGAGGTTGGCGACCGCAGTGTTCAAGGCTGAGGGCGGGTTGATGAAGTCCCCGGTGGGGTGGATATAGATGTTGACGCTGCTGTAGGCCGTCGAGGTGGCGGCAGCCTTGGCCACGCTGGGGTTGTTGAGGACCAGGGCGGCGTAGTCGTCGAGGGTGACCGCCCGGTTGATGGCCGTGATCGACAGGGGAGCGTGGATGCGGATGTGATCGAGGGTCTCGGCGTCGGCGCCTCCCGACGCACCGGCGGGATTGGTGACGGCGACGACGTTGGAGATATTGGGAAGAGCGGTGACCAGGTTGGTCAAGGTGTTGGCCGACACGTTCCCAGCGGCGCCCCCACCTATCGTATATGCCGCGGTGATGGTGGATCCAGGGATGGGTACTCGACCATTTATCCCGTCACCGAAGCTGACCGTGACCACCCCGTTGGCGTCGGTGTTGAGGGTGTAGGCCAACTCGGTGGACATGGCGTCGACCAGGCGCTGAAAATAGTTCCAGGTGGCCGGCCCGCCCCCTTCATCGATGGTGATTATTACGCTGCCGTCCACCACCGGAGTCTGGAACAGGGTGTAGCTCTGCGCCGGCAAGCCAGTGGACGTGCCAATGACCTCACCGGAGGTGCTGACGCCGTGCTGGGCCGGGACACCACCGCCGGGCTGGGGCGGCATGGTATTGGCGGTGTAGACGGCGCTGGGGACAGCTGGCTGGTAGGTGACCGTGATGGCCACCCCGTTGGCGGGCTTGGCCCCATGCACCCCGTCACCGAACTGGATGGTGTTCGGTAGGGGCGAGCCCACCACCGTGAACATGGTGGCGGTGGCTACTTGGCCCGCCAGGTTGTTGCCGGGAGCCAAGGTCCAGGTGGCGCCGCCCACTGTGACGGTCTGGTTGGCGCCGCCACCGTTGAAGTAATACGGTCCCTGATTCAGCAGGATCTGCTGACCGGCCAGGTTGGTGCCCGTGGCGGTCTGGGTGGTCGGCGTGAAGTCGCCCCAGATGTAGGCGTCCTGGGTGGTCTCAAAGGTGGTGGCGCCGGTACTGGTCAGGTCTCCTTGCACCTGGGTGCCCGCCGGGATGAGGACCGTGGGGCAGGGCGCGGTGACACTGAACTGCAACATGACCAGAGCGGAGACGTTGCCGTAGGGGGTGTAGTCGAGCAGCGAGGCCAGGTTGAGGACCGACTGGCGCTGCTGGGCCGTGGCCAGGAAGGCTTCGTTGGCGATCCGGTCGCTGTAGAAGTTGATGATGTCGCCCATGTAGCTGAACAACTCGATCAACACGATGCCGAAGTCGCCGGGAGAACGGTCAGTCCACTCGGGCAGATAGGTCGGGATCAGGTTGATCAGGTCGTTGACCAGGCTGCCGTAATCCCGGCTGGTGTAGTCGACCTGGGGGATGGTGGACAGGCTCGGTATGACATCGGCCAAGGTTCCCGCGATGGCACTGGGCACCATGGTCATGACATGACCTCGACGCCGATGCCGCCCATCGAGAAGGCGATGGTATGGCGGGTGGGTGAGACTCCTACCGAGAAATGAACGGTCACGTTGGCGAGGCCGGCATTGAAGAGATCCGGCGTCATGGAGATCTCGTTGATGGTGATGTTGGGCTCCCAGGCTTGGAGGCTCTGCTGCGTGGCCGAAATAATGGTCTGCTCGACGAAGGGGTCATTGCTCTCAAAGACGAAGCTTCGCAGGCCGGCTCCATACCCCGGTCGCATGACTCGTTCTCCGGGGCTGGTCAGCAGGAGAGCCAGGATGTGGTTCTGGGCCCACAGGACCGGGTCGGTGTCGTAGGCCACTCCTCCACCGGTCCCTAGCTTGAGCGGCAGCACGCTCCACGGGATGATGGGATTGCCATTGGTGTCCAGCATCGGGTTGCCGTTGTCGTCGAGGGGGCTGCTACCGGGTGGCACTCCGCTGCTGGCCACCGTGGCCATCCATGACTGGTTCATATACAGGACGGCGTCGTTGACGTTGTACTGGGTGCTGGCGTTCCAGTTGACCACGTTGGCCCAGGGGTAGATTGGGTTGCCGTTGATGTCGGTGATGGGGTCACCGTTGTCGTCGAGCATGGGACTGAGCGGTGGCACGCCCGTGACCGCCTGGCTGGTCGTCCACACCATGTTGTTGTACATGACGGCGTCGTTGACGTTGTAGCTGGCGCCCGGATCGTAGAACCCAGGAGGACTAGCAGTGCCCGGCGCCCAGTTGAGGGCGGGCATTCCGACTTGTCCCTGAACAGCAACAGTGCTGCCGCCGATACGGAAGGGCTGGGCCATCTCCCAGGTCTGGGGCAGCTGGCGGAAATTGGAAGGGACCCAGAAGCTCATACCATTGCTCTGACGACGAAGTAGGCCCGGTCTGCTCCGACGTAGCCCTGGAGCCCAGTGACAGAACACTGATGCTGAACCTGGAGAGTGTCCCCAGCCTTGCAGGGAATGACGTCAGTCGCCTGGCATACCTGGGCGGCACCGGCAATGGTGCTGTCAGGCGTGCCATTCCAGGCGGTCGAGACGTTATTGTGCATCAGATGGACGTTGTACCACTGGTTGGCGCCGGTGGTGGCAAAGCCCACCTGGGCATGGACGAGATAGTCGGCGGCGTAAGGGCAAACGAAGGTGGTCCCGCCACTCCAGTTGCTGCCGTATTCAATGGTGTCGAAGCCGTAGATGGTGGGGGTCGTAGAGGTGCCATAGCCCGCAACCCGGTGGGCCTTGCCTCGGGCTGCCTTACCTGGCACCGCGTTGGCGAACTGACGAACATCACCAAGACTGGTTCCGGTGATGACCCAGAGCGGGATCTCGTAGATGTCGGTGAGGTTCTGGGTGGGCTGCTGCGGGGTCGGCAGCAGGGTGAAGATCATCTGCCGGCCCGTGGGATCCATGCGAGCCACTACCGTGCCGTTGGTCACGGCGAGGGCCTTGTTGCCCTGGGTCTCTCCATAGAAGCCGTCGATCCAGGCCCCACCGGACTGGATGGTCAGTACCCCCCCGGACAGGGTGGCGTTGAACTGATTGAGATAGCCGGGCACCACTCCGCTGCCATAGAACAGGCGGGCCATGAGCCGCCACCGCGGTTGGCTGGCGTTGAGCCCCTGCCCTTGGTCGAAGGGGAAGAAGCTGTCGAGGGCGATACTCATGAGGATGCTCCGAGGTCAATCAGGCGCATGGACAGGGTCATATTGGAGACCTGAATGCCGGGGCCCGGCCCCGCAACTACCAGCCATCCGGCGTTCTTGAGTCCCGTAGTCACCGGGATCACACCTGACAAAGTGATGGGCAGGGCGAGTGTCTGCAGGGACATGCCCGCCCCCCAGGCTGAGTTGCCCGGTTGCATAGCGGTGGTCGGTGCCAGCTGGGCTTGACCCGCGACACCTTGCTGATAGGTCAGCTGACAGGAAGCGGTCTGGGCCGCGGACAAGTCGGTGAGGGTGATCATGGCTGAGCCCTCGATCTTGGCCCAGCCGGCATAGGGCACTCGGGCCACCATGAACTGAGCCATGACCAGCGGACTGGTGCCTCCCGTGGCAATGGATATGGGGCCGTCAAGGCGACCGGCCCAGGTCACGCCTTGACCACCGATGATGAAGGTCCGTAGGTCGGTCAAGGTGGCGCCGCCGGTGACCAGCCATAGCGGGATCTCCCAGAGGCTGAGGGATTGCGTGTAGCCGGAATAGTCGGTGGCGCCGCTCTTGTAGTAGATGGAGCAGATCTCGTTGACGAGGTCCACCCCGGCCACGATGGTGCCGTTGCCGGTGACGCTGACGACGTTCTGGGGGGCCATCACTTCGGCGTAGTAGCCGTGAATGAACGCCGCACCGGGCTGGATGGTCACCGTGTTGCTGGCGATGGTGGCGAACAGCTGGGTTACGGTGGAGACACCGGTGGGATAGTTCTGGAGGACCCCGTCTGGGCACCACAGCTGAGCCATCTTGCGCCAGCGGGCGCTGTTGGCCGAGGCCCCGAATCCCTTGTCGAAGGGAAAATACTCATCGAAGTTCGGCACTACTGACCCTGCCCCGTCAGGTTTTGCCACTTCTGGCGGTGCTGTTCCGACACTGACGGCCCACTGCCGGGAACACCAGAGAAGGGCGCCCAGTAGCCAGGCTTTCCTGCTCCTTGCTCACCACCCGCACGCATTGCTTCGTCGATGCCCATGGGCTCGGTGACCGTGCTACCGCCGTGTTCCTCAGCTTCCAGGGCTCCTGGGTCGAGCCCGGTCTGGGGCCGGCGGGTCTGGGCCCGGAAGTAGTCGTTCAGGTGGGACGGGGTCTGGGGCAACCCCAGGGTGTGGCGCAGCGCCGCGCCCAGGCCGGCGTGGCGGAAGTAGTTGGCCTTCTGGTTCTGGTCGAGGACCCTGCCGACCTGCTTGCGGACATCGGGGGTCAGCAGCTGCCGCCTGTTGGTGTTGCGCCCCATCCCGGTGTTGGGCTCAAGCCCGCCAGTGCCAGGGATGATCTGGGCCTCACCGGTGAGAGGCGGCCTACCCGGCCTCCAGTTGACGTCGCCGGGACCCTCCGGGCCAGTGCGTGGAGCTATGTCGGACATGGGTCATCTCCAGGGGGGTGCGAGCTTGCGTAGCTGGGTGGTGCGTCCTATGCCCGGATCGGCACCCCACAGAGACTGCTGGCGAGGAGAGAACATGGGCACCTTGTCGAAGTCGGGTACGTAGCGCTCCGACAGCACCATGGTGTCAACGGGGACCCCTCGGCTCTCCCGTACCAGCCCTCGGTCGGGCTGGAGGTCGGGTGGGAAGAGGTAATCCGAGGGGTCGATCCGTTCCCCCTTGTGGACCCCCCGCACATAGGAGCGCTGGTTCTGACGGCTCTTCAGATTGTCGAGGAGGCGGTCTCCACGCCGGGAGTTGATCGTGCCGAGGTAGCCATCGGGATACATCGCCTCCGGGGTGCGGTTGTACATCGACCGCCGCGCATCCAAGGCGTCTCGGAAATACGGTCCCATACCCCCGCCCCCGCCAACCGTGTTGGCATTTCCGGGGGCCCCCATATTCATTGGGGGGAGGTACTGCCACGGCGTGAAGACCCCTCGGGGCATCAGTCCATCACTGATGTCGCATCGAAGAACCCGCGCACTTCTTCATTGCGGGAGTGGGCCACCGGCATCAGCTGGCCCAGATAGTGGGGATCCTGGGCGTCTTCATTGCCGCTGAGCTTGTCGCTCATGACCATGTCGTAGGTGGGCCCGTGGGGCTCACCCTGGTGCTGCTGAGCCTGCTCGTAGCTGCCGCCTCCAGCGCTGGTGGGAGCATTCGTGGGGAACCCTCGGGCTGGGCTCATGGCTCGTTGCCCATCATCCCGGTCTGGAAGTTCGTGGTCCGACTGGGCGTCGAGGGCACGATGTGGCCCCCGCCCTGGGTCGGTACCGGCGACTCGGTGGGGATCTTCATGGACGGCGACACCGTCAGCCGGGCCGTCGCCGCCTCCCCTTGGGACATGGCTACCCGAGAGGGATGGGGCTCTTGGATCACCCCAGCTGAGACCCCGCTGGCGAAGGCGGCGTTGTCGCTGGCCAGGGGCGGGCCGGCACCGCGACCGTAGGTATCGGAGCCCGTCTCGTAGGCATCGGGCACCCCCTTGAGCCGGCCCCCGGTGGCGCCGATCCCGCCAGCGAGATCGCCAGGCGTCCCTACCTGTCCAGGCTGGGGTCCGGGTGGGGTCCAAGATCCATTTTGCTTTGCTGCTTTTTCGGCCATACCCAGGTGACTACTTTCTGCTCCCATGCGACGACGAATCGCATGACCGACACGTCTCTGATCAGCCATGGGTCGATGTTAGGGCCGGGCGGGCCGAGGGCCCCGACCACAGGAGCTACTGGGCTCGCCGGATCAGTCGTCGAGGAGGGGAGGTGGTGATTTCCACCGGGGCCCATTCGGTGCGTCCCTGCAGGGCCTTTATGACGTCACGCTGGAAGTTGGTCATCTCGGGGTCGGTGGCGTAGGCGTGGGCCATGCGAGCCAGGATGTACGCCTCAGCCAGGTTGGTGTCGTTGAAGTCCTCGTTCCAGCGCTTCAGCACCTCCTTGGTCAGGAGTTCCTTCTTGGTGTTGCCATTGCCGGTGGCGAACTTCTTGATCTGCTGAGGGCTGGGCAGGACCGGGAAGGACCGCCGGTTGCCGTTGTAGACACCGTCGTCGAAGAAGGTCAGGATGGCCAGCTTGATGGCGCCACCGACCTCACCGGAGTTGTGCTGGCCGAACTTCTCCAGCATGCTGTAATGCTCCATGGCGATCTGGCAGATCTCGCCCTGCTCGGACAGCCGGCGTAGCTCCCGCCTGATATTCGTCATCAGATAGCGCAGCCGTAGCACTCCCTTGGGCAGGGTTTTCGCTACGGGTTTCCACTGCCCTACCAGCCCGCGGGTGGGACTCCAGGCCACCAGGGCGCAGTTGAGGACGCCGGGGTCGATACCTATATACAGGTCCACACTTGGCTTGGTCACCCGGCGATGCTCCTCTTTATGGTTGGGATGCTCCCAGTACTCGCCACAGGTGGCGCATCGGCTCTCGCTGGTGCCTCGGTACCCATGGCTCACTCCTTGCGCCAGCGGGACCGCATCTCGGTGGTGGCCTTGGGCTCAGCTGGCGCCCGCCGTGGGGGCCTACGGTCCTTGGGTAGGTAGCCCTGGTACAGGCGATCGCCGCAGTCGGCGCAGTACACGCACCGGCCCACCTGCTTCCAGGTGTGGGCTTCGTGGATCTCCAGCCCCGCAGACCAGTCCTCCAGCGCCTTCCTGATCGTGGCCTCATCCATCGCTCAGCCTCTGGATCTCCCGGTTGACGTACCACGCCGCCTTCTTGAGATCCTCCACCGGGTCCACGCCCTCCTTGAGCCCGGCCCGCCACAGGTACTTGATGGCGTTGCCGACGTTGAAGTTGTAATGCTCAGCGATGCGGATGCACTCGATACCGGAGGGGTGGCTGCCGTAGTGGGGAGGATGGTTGATCAGGTCACTCATGGGGCGTTCCGATCCGCTCGACGAAAGCCAGGGCTCTTGTCGTCGCCCCGCCGGGTTAGCTCCCGGCTCACCACGGCGGCGTCCCGCTCGGCCCCCTCAAAGAGCATGGACTTCAGCTTGCGCCGGGCGTAGGTGACCTTCAGGACGTCCCTGGCCTTGGCGATGTCGGGATCTGACTCCATGCCGGCCCGGACCCAGGTGACCGCCTCCGACACCCGCTCAGGCTTGTTGGCGATCATGTAGAGCCCCTCCAGCCGGCGCACCTCGGCGTCGGCGTAGCGTTCGTGGATCTCCTCGATGGCCAGCTGGTTCTGCAAATAATCGGCCCAGCGGGTAAACATCACGAACAGATTCATGAGTTCTTTTCCGGTCAGGTCGTCAATATCTGGCTCCAGCTTGGGCAGCTTGAAGTCAGGAGCGTCGGGCTCCTCCAGCTGGAGATCCCGGTACACCGACTGGCGCCGCAGGGCCACGGTCTGGCGCACCTGCTCCCAGCCGTCGACTGGCTTGGGTCGGTTCAGGCGCCGGGCGGCGGATGAGTCGCCGTCTACCATGGACGGGCTCGTAGCGTGAACAATCGGCACAGCCATCGTAGGGGCACTTCGGGATGGTACCGCCGTTTAGTGCGTCCACCACCTCGGCGCACTGAGATAACCGGTCGAAAATTCGTTCCGGTCGATATTTAACGACCATCTCTTTGACTTGCTGATTCCACTTGCACTCGTAGAGATAGATCATGTCGGTGAGCCCGCTCATGAAGCAGTAGAGGTGGCCCTGGCGGATGTGGGAGGGGAACGGTACCCGAATAGAGTTCCACAGGGCGTCGTAGTCGAGGAAGGTTCTCGATTTACCGTTCAGGTTCAGCTTGGTGGTGTGCTTGACCAACAGGTCCGGGGCTTCAAAGCGCAGGGTGCCGAGGCCGATGGACTTGATCTCGACGAGGTCTTGACCGTCCTGGCCATCGGCGTGGCCCACCATGTGCAGGGCCTCGTTGGTGAGGGGCACCTCGTCGTAGCGCAGGAACTTGCGCTGGGCCAGGCACTGCTCGCACTCGTCGGGAGCTTCAGCCCACCAGCTGTGATGACACGCCTGGCAGTAGAACATGCCCGAGAGGCGCCCGATGTCCCAGATCCGGTCCTGCCACTTGCGGTGGATGTCCTTGCCCTCGTCGAAGATCATCTGCATCCGCCAGTGGGTGACCGGTAGCGCGGTGTGGGGCTGGATGCCGGCCAGGCGGTAGTAGCTGGCCCGCGGGCACCACTCGTTGTGGGAGACCTCAGAGGGATGCAGTTCGTCCTGGCGCCGCTCGTCGTTGGCGCCAGGCCGCAATAAGTGTCTTTGCACGTCCCCAAGGAGCCGAGTCTCTCGCTTGGTCGTCTCCAGCAGGGCCTTGAGGTTGGGGTCGTTGTTGGGATGCCACAGCTGTGATCGTGATGATCGTTCCGGTGGTAAGCGCACCTTCACGATGGCGCTCCCGCTTCATCCGGCGGCGTTCGCGCTCGGAACACCCGCCCCAGACCCCCCACTTCTCGTTGTTGTCGAGGGCGTAGTCGAGACACTGGTCGAGGACCGGGCACCGACCGGGGTGGTCCGGGTGGGTCCCCAGGCACACGCTCTTGGCCTCCTGCACCTGACCGTTGTGCTGATGGTCCGCGAACCACAGGTTGGTGGGTCCGCTGGCGCAGCTTCCCCAGCACTTTGCTCGATCCAGCCAGTCGGGCTGCACCCGTTCGTGGACCGGGGGCAGGGCTCCGTTCACGTCCACCAGAAAGGTCGAGGTAGTCCCGCTCAGGGATGACGACAAAGTCGTCTCCTCCAAGCTCAAAGACCAGAACAGGGCGGCGACCTTCTGCCATTGCATGCTGACGTAGGTCGTAGAGGTCGATGTACTTGAGAGTGATGCTGCTCCGGTTGTCAGTGCGCTTGAACTCAACCAGTTCGTCGGCAGTACGTCCGTCGTTCTTACGGTCCCAGCGTGCGCCTGATCTGGGGCTAGGTACCCCTCCAAACCGCTCCATCCCCTGTCGTTCTTGCCGCCTCGACCGGGTGAGGCGGTCGTTCATGACCGACGCCTGATCCGGCGCCCGGATTTCGCCGCGGCTGCCGCAGGGTCTGGGCGCCGGCCCTTATTCACTACCGATAAGACAGAGTCCCTCAGGCTCTCCTGCAGAGTCAAGTCCCATCTGACCTGTTCTTCCAGCGCAGCGCGCCCATGCCAGCGCTCTTCGCCCAGCTGGTAATAGGAGCCCTTGACGCTGAAGATGTCGTAGTAGAGGGCCAGGTTGATGACCTCGGTGGCCGGGTCGTAGCCGCCGGGTGGGATGGCCAGGTCGTTGAAGTCGAAGAAGAAATTGAAGGCGGCGACGCGCTCGGGCGGGAACCCCTTGTTCTTCTTGATCAGGCACTTGATCGAGATGCCCACCTTCCGCTGGTTGCGCTTCTCACCTTCGGTGATCCATTCGTCCCGCTTCAACTCCACCCTGGTGAAGTACCAGTAGTTCTTGGCCCGGCCCCCTGGGGTGGTGCGGGGGTCCCCGAACATGATGCCGATCTTCTCTCGCCACTGGTTGACCATGAAGCAGGTCACGGGGCGATCGGCCTCAACCAGGGACCGCTTCATGGCCGTGTACGCCTTGCGGAAGAACTTGCCCAGGAGGCGGGCGGCGAGGCCCACCTGGTGGTCCTCGATGGTCCCCTCGGACTCGCTTATCGGTGATAGCGCCGGCAGGGAGTCGACCACCAGGCAGTCCACGGTGCGGCTCTCCAGCACCCGGATAGCGGCGTTGGCAGCCTCCTCCAGCACGTTGGTCTGCATGACCACGATGCGGTTGGTGTCGCAGCCCAGAAGTCGGGCCCACTCCGGTACGAAGTCCTCGGCGGCGATCCAGAACACCGTGAAGTTGGGGTCCAGGCTCTGCTGGTGGGCGATGGTTTTCAGCAGGATGGTGGTCTTGCCCGAGGACTCGTCGCCGTAGATCTCATGCCAGCTGTTGACGGTCCAGCCGCCCCCCAGCGCTACGTCGAGCGCCAGAGAGCCGCTGGAGATGCGGGGCATGTCGGAGAACTTGATCTGGCTGCCCCAGACCACGGTCTCGGGCCCGTACTCGGAGTTGATCTCCCCGATGACGGCGTCGATCTCGACGTGGGCCTTGGTCTTAGTGGCCATCGTTCCTCCAGGCTCTGAGCCCTGTCTCGGTGACTTCCCACTCATGCAGGATGCTGCCGTGGCGTACCGCTCGACGGGAGCGGGCTGCCCGTCCGGTGTCTGAGATCCAGCCCTTGCCCAGGGCCTTGCTGGTGAGCGAGCCCACCCGCTTCGGGTTGTCGGGCCGGCGCGCCCCGGTGTCCTCAAAGAAGTCGTCGGTGGTGAACGGCTTGCCGATGGTGGCGGCGTAGTCGAGGAACAGGGGCAGCACCTCCGACAGCCAGGGATCCTCTTCCTTGCGGGCCTTCTCCACCACCTTCCCGCTGGCCCGGATGTCGGAGTAGCGCATCAGTTACCCGAGTCCTATCCCACTACTGGGGCACTGGGGGTCTTGCCCAGGGCAGCCTGGTGCCGGCGTCGAGGGTGCCGTGATCCCTGGAGTGGACGGCGGGACGGTGATCAGCGTGGCCGGCGCCGTCGTCGAGGGCCCCCCTGGAGTGGTCTGACCAGGGACCGTGGTGGCGCTGGGGACCGTGGTAGCTCCTGGCACCGTGGTCGTTGCTCCTGGCAGCGTTGTGCTGCTCGGCAAAGTGGTGGTCGCTCCGGGGACGGTGGTGGTTGTCGCCGGCACCGTGGTGGTGGTCGGCGCCGCCGTGGTGGTGGTGGTCACCGGGGGACCGGTGGTAGTGATCGAGCAGGTGGCGATGTCGCCGTCACTCAGGGTCACCGAGTTGTCCGTGAACGACGTTGCCCCTATGCACATCCATACGCTGGGGACGAAGCCCGCGGTGTCAGCGTTACCACTGGCGCTCAGCTGGTAGGTAGCTGACGGCACGGCGATCTCGGTCACGTTGGGTGACCCGCCGGCACCGGCGAAAGCGAAGACCGGGCTGGTGGCCATCAGGGTGTAGTCAGCCGGGGTGGTGGTTGACCCCCCATTGACGATGTGGACGACCAGGGTCAGGGTCGGGTCGCCCGATGACCGTGTCGCAGCGTGCGATCCAGTCGCGCCCAGGCCCAGAAAAATGCCGAGGCCGGCTAGACCGGCCAGGAGGATGGCCAGTCGCTTCACTTCTTGGTGCCAGCCTTCTTGGCGGTGGGCTTCTTCTTGTCGTCCTTCTTGTCGTCATCCTTCTGCCCGAAGGGCTTGGCTTGCTTGCCCCCGAATGGTTCCTTCTTAGTGGCTGCCATTACCATTTCCTTTCTGTCGCATGAATAGCTCCACGGTGGAGAGCTTGTTAGCTCCGAAGTTGAGGGACTTCCATTGCTGCAATTCTCGGTGGCGACGGGGAATTTTGGTGGGCCTCCAGTCACCTTTGATCTTTTCGATATAGCCGTCCTCGGCTAGCCATTGCATCACCCGCCCCATGGCAGAGGGTTGGTGCGTATGCACGCCGGGGTGGTTGTTCGCCAACTCCTTCCACATTTCATCGGTATTGAAGTTCCGGTAGTAGGAGGAACAGTCGATGCCTGAGTCGTAGGCGGCTTGCATCCAGTCAACGTCGGCATGCTCTTCAGCTGTGGCGATGCCGCTGTTGCGGGCGGCACGGGCAGCTGGTGGGTCGAACAGTGGCGGATGCCTCGGTATCCTCCTCACTTAGCCACGGTTCTCCTTCTTGTTGTAGCGGCTGCTGGTGGGCTTGGCTTCGCCGGTCTTACTGATGGGCTTGCGCCCGGACTCTCGGGTCTCAGCTGCCTTCTCCCCCATGGCGTGACGCCGGCCCTTACCCTGAGCCTGGGCGTTGGAGATGGCTGCCGCCTTGCTCTTGGAAAATCCCTCCTTCTTCAGTGCCTCGTAGCTATCTGGCTTCTTAATAGAGGGACCGGGATCTTTGCCACCTGGCATGACTCCTCCTATCTGAGTGCAGCTGGGTTCCAATTGCTGGCCGACAGGGTGTCGTCCATGCCGAAGCGGGACGCGGCATGGGGGTTGTCGGAGCGGGCCGACTGGGTGGGCCCGGAGCTAATCACCCCGGCGTTGCTGAGCATGGTGCCGGTCTGGGTGAAGTACTCGCCGTTGTAGCCGCAGTCCACGCAGAGGGGCGCGGCCTCGGCGTTGGCCCACCGGCGCCGGAAGAAGTTGCCGCCCCCGCACTCCGGGCAGCGCCCCGAGGCAGCACTCCCAGCTGGGGCCTTGGAGTTAAAGCCCTGCTGACGGACTCGAATGTAGACTTCGTCGCCCTCCGACTGGTCTGGTGGCAGTTGGCGCTGTTGGGGACTGGTCGGGGGGTACGAGTCCTCCCAGCGCACCGCCTTGCGAGGCAGGCCGGTAGGGGCAGCTGGTCTGGTCTCCTGGCGTGCCGGCGGGGCCATGCCCAGTCGGCGGGCCCACCAACCACCGTCACTCATATTCGCTCCTCATTTACACTCGGCCCAGTTCTGGCCGACGCTGATATTGGCTACCAGGGGTACATCGAGGACAGGCCGGTCGCCCAGGCGAATATCCTCCATAGCTTCCCGCACCAACGGTAGGGCTCGGGGTACTACCCGCTCGTCGCACTCGATGATGAACTCATCGTGGATCTGGAGGACCAGGTGGGCGTCGAGGCCGCGCAGGGCCTCATGCACGGCCACGATGGCCAGCTTGGCGATGTCCGCAGCGGTGCCCTGGATGGGGTGGTTGACGGCCTGGCGCTCGGCGTAGTACCGCAGCTTGGGCACGTCGGAGGTGACGTCCTTGAGCCGGCGCTTCCGTCCGTAGAGAGTCTCGACGAAGCCCTGGACCCGGCAGAAGTCCTTCACCTTCTCGGCCCAGCGCTTCACGCCGGGGTAGGCCCGGTGCCACGCTTTATAGACCGCCTCGGCGTCGGACTCAGAGATCCCCGACATCTCCTCCACCCGGCCTGGGCCCCCCTCAAAGGCGAAGTTGAAGTTGCAGTTCTTGGCGATGGAGCGCTGGGCGGGGGTCACCTCGGTCTGAGGGATGCGCCAGATCAGAGCCGCGGTCTGGGTGTGCAGGTCCAGGTCATGGGTGTAGGCGTACATCAGCTTGGCATCACGGCACTGGTGAGCCAGGACCCGTAGCTCGATCTGGCTGTAGTCGGCCACGATGAGCTTGCGGCCCGAAGGGGCAACGAACAGGCGGCGCACCATGGTGGCCTCAAAGGTGTCCTTGTAGCGGGCCGGGATGTTCTGCAGGTTGGGGGTCGAGCAGCTGAGTCGACCGGTGCGGGCGATGGCCTGGTTGAAGCTGGCCCGGATCCTGTTGTCGTCCTCGATGGTGGGGATATATCCAGCGACGTAAGTGGAGAGCAGCTTTTGAAGATCCTTGTATTCCAGCACCGCTCCAGCCGCGGGGCTGCGCCGGGCCAGGTACCGCAGGGTCTGGGCGTCGGTGGAGCGGGCCCCCTTGTCGGTGAACTTGGGGCACTTGATCCGCAGGACGTCATAGAAGTAGTGACCCAGCTGCTGGGTGGAGTTGAGGTTGATCTCGTCGGGCCGGTCCCAGCGGTCGGTGATGATGGCGATCGCCTGGCGCTGGGCCGCGGTGCGGCGGGTCTCCAGTTCGGGCCGCAGCCGGCGGAACTCCTCCACGTCCACGTAGGCGCCGTACTGGCGCATGTGGATCAGGACCCGCAGCACCTCCATCTCCAGGTCGAGGAGGGCCCGCAGCTTGGCCAGGCCCCTCTTGGAGAGCTTGCGGGTCAGCTTCCACCACAACAGCCAGGCCATCTTGGCGTCGACCAGGGAGTAGCGGATGGCCCGCTCAAACTCGACCCGGTACGCCTCCTCGCCCAGCTTCTCCGCATAGATATAGCCCACGTACAGCTTGGACAAGGCCCCCAGCTTGTAGACGCCCAGGTTCTCGTTGAGCAGGAACGCGGCCACCAACGTGTCGCCGTAGGGGGGGTCGGGGATCTCCCCGTCGTAGTACTTGCTCACGGACAGCAGGTCGAAGCCCACGTTCTGATTGACCTTGCGCCGGTCGCTGAACATGAGGGGCTCCAGGGCGTCGAAGACCTGCTCAGGGCGCAGCTGGGGCCGGGGGTCGGGGTGGCCGCAGGGGATGACGTCAGAGCGCCCCGGCCCGGCCAGGCTGATTGACCACACCACGTTGGTCATGGGGTCGAGGGCGGGCTTGTCCTTGCCGGCGGCATCGCGGCACTCGTCGGTGCAAAACTTCCGATTGTGCCGTGGTGGGAACGGTCGCTGGCAGGAAGGGCAGATCTTCATCTGCTCCGCATCACGGGACGTGCCCTTGGGTATCTCCCCGGCCAGGGCCAGGCCCCGAACCTTGCGGTTGGTCCGGGTCTCGACGTCGAAGGCGAACTCGTCGAAGTCGAGGTAATCCTCGACGACCTGCTTCAGGTCTTCGGTGGTCCGAACGGTTTTGGTAGCGAGCATTCATTCCCCTCGGGTTGGCGAGGGGGAGAGCCAGCGGTCAAGATCCGACTCTCCCCCTCGGGCGCAGGTGACGGCTCCCGCAGCATCACCTGGCCATTCAGGTCGTAGCCGCGTCGGCCACTCCCTGAAGTTCGGCCTTGGTCGAGCGCTCCACCGAGGAGGCGTCCCACAGCTTCTTGGCGTAGGTCTGGATCTGGGCGTCGGTCAGGGGCTTGGTGTCCCAGTCCTCCTCCAGGTCACGGGCCTTGATGGGGCGGATCTGGGTGCGCCGGCCCTTCTTGTTCTTGCCCCCGCTCATGGAGATGGCGAAGTACTGGTTCTCGATGGGCTGGTACTTGGCGATGGTCTCGGCCACGGTGATGCCGGTCTGCAGGGTGGTGTGGATGGGCTCGTCGGCATGCAGGTCCAAGATGTTGAACCGGATCTGGCTGTTGGGGTCGTCGACCTCGCAGATCGGGCACTCGTCGGGCCGCATGCACACGTAGCCCAGCTTCTGGCCGTTGGGCAGCCAGTCACACCAGTGCTGGTTGAACGATGCGTAGGGCCCGTCCTCCAAGAACATGATCAGCTGCTCCTCGTCGGGAACCTTGAAGAGCTTGGCGTACTTGGTGGGGGCGTTGGCCTTGGTGCGGGCGTAGCCGCCCCAGCCGGCGGCGACGGCGCCGACCGTCAGGTCGCCGTCATCGCTCCCATTGTCACGCTGCGGGCGGCGGCGTCGAGGAGCCTCCTCCTCCTCGTCGTACTCTTCTGCTGGTCGGGGTCGGCGGATGATCCTTCTGGTCGCGGTCTCGGGCATGCTGGTTCCTTTGTAGGGTGGTTGATAGGTAATCCTCGGCCAGGTTCGGGCTGAACTCCGAGAACTCGGAGAGGGTTTCCAGTTCCTGGTGGGCGAGCTTGCTCACCTCGTCGATGACTTTGATTTCCAGGTGATCGGTGAAGGTGGCCCGGTGCTGGGGATCCAGTTCCGCCCAGCCCTGGTCGGTGAAGCCAAGATCATGGTGATCAGCCTCGGCGCCGACCTCTACTTGAGCGGTCTCGTATTCTCGGATTCTCATCGTGAGACGGATCTGCTTACTGAGCTTCATAGCCAACTCCGGTACTCAGCGACGATGCGCTCGGTGAACCTGGTCTCGGTGATGGGGGGTGGCTTGGGGTTGAGCAGTCCCTCCTCTCTGGCGATGCGTTGCATGCCCTCGATCATCTTGCGGTTCCACAGTCGGCGCCCGGCGTTGCCGCGGCTGCCGACGATGTCGTTGGTGCGGTAGCGGGCCTTGGGGATCCAGGCTTTGGTGATCCACGATCGGATGGTGACGGGCCGGCGCCCCAGAGCCTTGGCCAGGGCGCCGATGTGGAACATCTCCATCTCCCTGCCGTCAGGCAGGTGCTTGATCACCGGATGGGCGTCCCAGCCCTCTTCCTCCTTGGCCTCGGCCCGCTCTCGGGCCAGGCGCAGGGCTTTGTCCTCCCTGGACTCCCGGCGCCGCTGCTTGGAGGCCGGGTAGAACTCGCTCTGGAGGTCCCCGAAGGCTTCGCTGATCAGGTCGCTCATGACACCGGCTTCTCGTTCTCGTCGAGGAGCCAGAACGAGAAGCTGATGGTCTTCGGGAACATCTGATCCAACTCGGCCTCGGTGATCTTGCCGTCGTAGAAGCCGGCGTAGATGGCGTCGGGGTCCAGGCTGGTCTCCACCACCGTCCTGGTCACGGTCATGGCGTCCCACAGACCCTTCTTCCGCAGGATCTCTTCCGCCCGCTCATAGTTGGTGGAGTCGCTGACGCTGCGCTGGTTCTTGAGGGTCAGGATCCGGCGGTCTCCGACCGGCTCCTTCAATCGCAGGAAAATAGAGCCGGTGGTGGGGTCCGTCTCCCCGTATTGCTGCACCATTTCCTTGAGGGCCTTCTTGCCCTCGTTGAGCTTGGCACCGATCAGAGTGGACTGCCGTTTGAGGGCATACCAGGACTCCACCACCCCCTGGACTTTGCTCAGGTCCACTGTGGCACGCTTCGTAGGCATGCCCCAAGGGTACTTAGGGGGTGTGACGGTCTCGCTACCCCGGCCCTGAAATAGCCAGGGCGTAAGTCTGGACGAGGTAGGCCATCACGCCCTCCTCCTGGGCCCGGTCCAGCCATATCTGGTTCTCTCGGGCATGCCGTAAAGAGTCCATGAAACACAGGACGATGTTGCACTTCGTCCATGATTTAACGCGGCGCCACTCCAGATGCCGGAAGCTCTCGACCTCATGCTCCAGAAAGGGCAGGGTGCCGTTGTCGAGGATGATGATGGTCTCGGACCACTCTCGGGCCATGGCGTTGAGCCCGGTCAGGCACAGGCGCAACACGTAGGTGTCCTCATCCAGGCAGGAGCCCAGGAACAGATAACGGGGCCCGTAATTGGTCATCCCTCATCCGAACCAGGCACGAAACGCCACACTATTCCGAACGGCGGGGCTGTCCAGGTATGACAGTTCCCGCAGTAGCCCTCCTCCAGGTCATGGGGGTTGTGGCTAACCATGCTGCAGCGGGGACAGGTGAATGTTGTCTCGGTGGTCATAGCTCCCGCTCGGATAGGAATTTGGTCAGCGATTGCAGGTCCAGGGTCAGCCGACCCTTGGTGCCTATGCCCCGCCCATCGACGACGGCGTCCGCGATCTTCTGCTTCTGGGCCAGGAGAGCGGCCTGGTACTCGTCGAGGGAGTCCTTGACCTGCATGCTGATGAGCGTCACCTGGGGGAACTGGGACGACAGGCGGATGATGCGGGCCTGGCGCTGGGCGTAGGCGCCGGCACTCCAGGGCAGGTCCAGGGAGATCAGGTAGTTGCCCTGGGGCAGGTCGAGCCCTACGCCCCCGGCGTCAGAGGACAGGAACAGGCGCACATCGGCGTCGAGGGCGAAGCGCTGCTTGGCCACCTCTCGGTTCTTGGCGTTGACGTCCCCGGTGAATAGCACCGACTGGGTCAGGCCCTTGGTGGCCGTGGCCAGCAGGTCCAGGCTGTCCTTAAAGTTGGAGAAGACGACGCATTTGTTGACCGGGTTGGCGTCGAGGATGTCGGTGATCAACTCCACCGTGGCCTTGATCTTGGGGGCCTCGGTGACCTTCTCCAGGGCCCCGGCCAGGTGTAGCTCCTCGGCGTAGACCGACCCGGTGCGGTTGCCACCGGGGATCTCCCCCCGGTAGTGGGCAGCAGAGCGTCGCAGCAGGTCAGGGCTATCGAGCAGCATCCGTAGGCAGGTCAGCTTGGACATGATGTCGCCCCGCGCTTGACTTAGATCCGGGTCTCCGGTATAGAAGCCGGTCAGGCTGAAATTCCCGAACTCGTCGAAGGCTTGCTGGAGGGCCCGCTCCAGGTCACGCACGATGCGGCGGTACAGCCGGGCCCCGGCCTCGTCCATCTCCACGTAGATGGACTGCTCGGTGATGGCCGGCAGCTGGTCCTTCACCTGGTCGCGGGTGTGGCGCACCATGTGGTCGGAGACCAGCTTGTGCAGGGTGGCCAGGTTGCGGTAGGCCCGCGGCCTGCCGAAGTGGTCCCGGCTGATGAAAGATCGGTCGAAGATGTCGAAGCGGCCCAGCACGGTGGGGTCGATCCACTGGAAGATCGAGAAGATTTCCTCGGGCCGGTTCTCGACCGGCTGACCGGTCAGCCCCCATTGGTAGGTGGCCTCCAGGCGCTTGAGCCGTTTGCTCCGCTTGGGGGCGAAGTTCTTCGCCCACTGGCACTCGTCGGCCACGATGAAGTCCCGCGGCAGCCGGCGCACGATGTCCCAGTCGCCCACCATCTGCTCGGGATTGATAATCAGGTACTCAACCCGGCCACAGCGGTAGTCGCTGTACCAATCCAGTCGCTTCCTGGGCACCCCGTCGACCACGGCCACCTTGGCCGTCCCTTCCGTGAACTGATCGATCATGCGGGCCCACTGGTACTTGATGGAGGCCGGGGCGATGATGATGCCGCCGCCCACCAGGCCGTCGTCGATCAGCTGCTCCACCGCGGCGATGACCACCACCGTCTTGCCCAGGCCCATCTCCATGGCCAGGAGCAGGTGCTTGGCCTCGATCATGCGGTCGACGGCCAGCTTCTGGAACGGGAAGAGTTCGCCCTTAAACATGCTGGATGCCGGGCGGCGCACCGATCGGGTTTGGTTTTGCCGCCCGGCGGGGTTGATCGTACAAGCCCTCGATTACTCTCACCGCATAGGCATCACCCCTATCCACATAAGTTGCCATCGAGGTCATGTGAAGGCCAACGCGGCCAGGTAGAACGCCACCACGAAGGTGGCCACCCCCACGATGGTGACGGCGACGACGAAGAACACCCGGTCGGAGGGCTTGGGCTCCCTCGGCGGGTCGTCCATCCGCATCACCAGTACGCCGCCAGGATCGCCGTCTGCACGCCCTCGTAGACCTCTTCAGCGGAACACTCGCCGGGATCCTTGCCGCTGGCGTGCTGGTAGTTGAACACCGTCATGGGCAGCCGGTGGTGCCACTTCTCGGCCAGGATGCGCCGGGTGGCGGCGATGCCGGTCTTGTCGTTGTCCAGGGCGAGGACCACCTTGTCGGCATGCTCGACCAGGAGGCGCAGTTGCTGGTCGGAGACGGCGGCGCCGTAGCTGGCCACCGCCGGCACGTTGAGCCCATTCAGGTACACGCAGTCGAGGGGGCTCTCCACCAGCAGCAGGCCGAAGTGCCGGGGGGCCTTGTCGACGGTGAGCCCGAACAGGGTCTTCGACTTCTTGATGCCGGGCGGGAAGTTGCGGGTGAACTCGGGCCCTTTGCGCTGGTAGCCCCACAGGGCGCCGGCAGGGCTGTGAATGGGCAGGATCCAGGCGTAGTCCTCGGGGTCGAAGCGCACCCCATAGCGCCGCGCTGCGTACGACCGGAGCTTGCGATGCTCCAGCGCGGTGCGGGGCGGGAACCCGAAGCGCTCCAGCTGGTCGTCGAAGTTCAGCGGCGGGGGCTCCCACTCCTCCTCATCGTCTTTGTCCAGCTGCACGTCATGCTGGACGAGCAGCTTGGAGATGCTCCAGGGGTCCAGCCCGGTCAGGTCGCTGACCAGGCGGGCCAGGCTGCCCTTGTACTCGCAGCTGAAGCAATAGTGCAGCCCGGTGCGCCGGCTGATCGACCAGTGGTCGGTCTTGCCCTCTCGCTCGCCGGTGCGCTTCTCATGGGCCGGGCAGCGGCCCTGGATCTCGTCACCGAGGGGTCGGATGTCCTCGATGCCGATGTAGTGGAGGAGGTCTTCCAGCATCAGCTGTCGTCGGTCTCGTCGTCGTCGGCCTCGTACTCCACCTCGCCCATCTCCAAGATGGCGCCCATGTCCCAGTCGAAGCGCAGCCGGATCTCCTTCTGGGTGGTGTTGCGGGCGGCGATGATCTTGAGGACGCGTTCGGCCTTATCGTCGGTCTCTTCCAGCCCGAAGACCACGTCGGAGTCCTGGCCGAAGCTGGAGGAGTAGCCGATGCTGTCCAGCTTGAGGCCCCGCTTGGACTTCCAGGTCAGGGCCTGGGTGGAGATGACGATCGGGATGCCAGCCCGCTGGGCCAGGCGCTTGAGGGAGCGGGTGACCGAGGTCAGGGCCTGGGCCGAGTTGGGCTCGACGCCCTGCACCTCGGCGTCGATCATGTAGGCGCCATCGACGAACAGGATGTCGGGCCGGTGCTGGCTGACCTTGGAGCCCAGAGCGCTGACGGTGGTGGTGGAGGAGGGGTCATGCACGAACAGCATCGGGTGCAGGTCTTCCATCTCGGCCATCATCTGACCCAGCTTGCGCTGCTCATGGGGCCACAGGCTGCCATTGGCCAGCCGGTTGTAGCTGACACCGGCCCGGAAGGTGTCATGGCGCATGGACTGCTCCTGGGTGGACATCTCAAAGGTAATGAACATGGGCTTATGGCCGCTGGCGTGCGCCGCGATGCACATGGCCAGGATGATCACTGACTTGCCCACCTTGGACGTGCCCACGATGGAGATCAGCTGCTCGGGTTGGAGCCCGGCGGTGGCCCGGTCCATGCCGGGGAAGCCGGTGGGGATGCCCCGCATCCCTTCCTGGTTGCTCAGGCTGGCGTAGAAAGCCAATCGGGCCTCCGTGGTCTTGCACAGGTCGATGTCATGGAGGTCGGAGACCTCCGAGTGGGTGGCCTCCAGCCCGTGGGCCAAGATCTTGATGGCGCTGGCGGCGTCGCCGGCCTTGAGGGGCTCCTGGGTCCGGTCCAGCATGTCGAGGACCAGGGCATAGCGGTGCCGCTCCCGCATCTGCTCTACGTAGTAGGACAGGGGCTCCTGGGTGGGGACCAGGGTGTAGCGGGGGAAGGCGTGGTGGAGCGCATCGGTGCCGGGGGAGGCACCGTGGTTGTTCCAGTGGTCGACCATCCAGCTGAAGACGGTGCCGTTGTCGGGGTCCGCGAAGTAGTCCCGAGTGATGCGGGCGTCCAGCACGGGACGAATATCCGACTCGACGACTTTGCACAGGAGGGCCCATTCAATGTCCATTTTGTACCCCTAGAGCTCGGAAGTTAGCATTGCTAAGGGCTCGAGTGTGTCGCCACACCGACCCCGTGGGGACCGAAGGCCCAGCGCTGCTCCTCCAGCCCGTAGTAGACCCGCCAGACGTCGGGCATGGTGGGGAGCTTGCGGCCCAGGCCAGCTGCGGTCTCGGAGAAGACGTAGCGGGCCGGCAGGTTCTGCCGCTCCATCAGCCGGGCCACAGCCATGGCGAACTCGGGCTGCCGGCTGGTGACGCAGACGTCGATTCGCATCCCGGTGGTGGCCAGCATCGACCACATCTGGTTAATGGTGGGCCCGTTCAGCTGCCAGTACCGCACCGCCTGATCGAAGAGGCCCATGCGCCGTTTGATCCACTCCAGGTCACGGATGACCCGGCCCCCTGGGAGGGTGGCCACCGCACCCTCCCAGATGAAGATGGACCGGAGCGGGACCTCAGTCCCCAGCTGACCGTTCTTCACGGGTCCGATAGTCCTCACTACCGATGTAGATCACCTCGGTGGCTTCGTGGAGGAAGGAGACCAGCCCCTCGGTGTAGCGTTGGTCAAGCTGGTCTTCGCCGCAGTTGGAGGTCAGCAGGAACGGCAGTCCCCGGTTGTAGCGGAAACGAGTCAGGTCGAAGAGTTGGTTGGCAGACCAACCCGAACCTGACTCGTATTCGCGTCCGATGTCATCCAAGAGGACCCAGTCGGCGGCAGTCCGCTTGGCGCCCCCCTTGATGCGGCGAACGTGTTCCTCGATCCGGTACCACTCGTCCTGGGCCTCCTCGTTCCCGTTTTTGCCGAAGCTCGCCAGGGTGTACTGCTTCTTGACCAGTTCCACCAGGGCGGTGAACTCGATGGCCTCGATGCGGTAGTTCCTGGCCTTGGCCTCCTTCAGTACCAGGCAGGACAGCATGGTCTTACCTACCCCCGCCGGGCCCAGGAGCGTCAGGCCGTGACCCTTGGCCCGGTTGTCGTCCAGGTTGGCGATATAGGTCGTCACCTGGTCGAGCGCATCCTGCATGTAGTCGTCGGTAACCCGGATGTCCTCCAGGGTCATGTCGCGGTATGGACCGAATATGTCACGCATTACTGCTCCTTTCTGGTTGTGCCCCTACGCTTTTTGAACCCCGCCACTCGTTGCTTGTGGGCGATCGCCCTCGCCACCATCTGGGTCTGGAGGGAACGGCTCCAGCCGCGGGCCCAGTCATAGAATTGCTTCCGCCCTTCGTAGATCTTTCGCCGTTCGGCGGCACTATATCCCGACCAGATCCCGTACGGCACCTCTGGGAAGTGACGGATCGACCAGCGGGCGCACGGCTTGCGTACCGGGCAGCCGATGCAGGTGGCTCGGCACAGGGCCAGGGCCTCCAGCCCGGACACCGGGCCCTCCTCAAAGTACAGGTCTCGCATGTCGCGGCACTTCCGACCGGGGTGGTCGAGGAAGTCGTAGCTGTCGGGGTCGCCGCCGTACCACCAGATGGGGATGCTGGTCATGTTGCTGCGGCCCGGACCTTGGAGGGGTAGGTGATCCATGCCGACCGATTGTCCCGTACCCGTGAGACACCCACCTTGGCCTGGGCCGATAGCACCAGGCTCACCAATTCGGGCCTGTAGCTCAGGAACACCCGCCAGGCCGGGCGCCTGGACCTACCGGCCCACTGCGAGTGCTTCCCGAACTCCCACATCATGGCTTCAATAAATGTGGGCCCGAACTGCTTGTCTTTCTCCCACCACAGCCTGAGATTCCGGGCCAGGGCCGGGGTGTTGATCTCTGAAGGGACCACACGAATTCCACAGCTTGTACACACCTTGGGGAAAACCTCGCCGGCCAGCTGGTACCAGGGACCCCTCCTGAGTTGCTTGAAAGAACTCGCCCGAGTAAATACAAGGTGCCCTTCGGGCACACTCATGTCGCTTCGGCTTCGCCTTCGCGACATGACGAGGGTCGGGGGCTCACTCAGCCGCTGCGCGGCTAAGCTATCCCCCTCTGCTGCCGGGGGCAGCGAGGTCACAGAAATAGTGCAAAGAATTTTCTGGGCCAGAGGGAGGACCCTGGTCCCCGCCTCGGTGCGGTCGAGGTAGCCAGCGTCCTCAAGCTCCTGGTACCGGGTCCTGCCGTCTGATTCCCCGGTCAGGTTGTTGACGATTTCCACAACCTCTTCGATGGGCTTCTTGATCAGCCCCCGGCGAGAAGACAGCTGGTAGAGGGTGGGAAGTACCTGAAGGGCGCGTTCATCCAGGCTGATGTTGTCCATAAGTTATCCCCAATAAGGTCCGACGTTGGATGGAACACCCCGCCACCGAGGTGGCGAGTGGAGTCGTTTTACACCCCGGCCCTGGCCCGGTCAAGGGGAGAAATACGCCCGGAACTAAGGTGCTGGTAGTGACCTATGTGGACGATCCGCGCCTGGATGAGGTGCCCGAGGAGGAGGAGTTCCTCTCCGAGGATCTGGCCGGCCTGGCGCCGGCTGCCCTCGACCCGGCTGATGCTCGCTTCGTGCAGATGCTGGTGGACCGGGTGTGGGAGTTCACGGTCATGTTCAGTGGCGTCGAGATGTTCCCGTACCAGGCTGCCCTGGGCCGGCGCATCATCGAGTCGGTCATCAGCTGCGACGGCGCCACCATCACCGGCGAGCTATCCCGCCAGAGCGGAAAAACCGAGGTGGTGGCCAACGTAGCCAGCAGTCTCATGATCCTTTTACCGCGCCTGGCGGAAATGTTCCCCGAGTTTGAGCCCCTTCAGAAATTCGCCAGGGGGGTTATGATCGGGTGCTTCGCTCCGGTCGAGCAGCAGGTGGAGACCCTCTTCGGGCGGGTGGTTGACCGGCTCACCAGTGAGCGGGCCCTGGAGATCCTTGAGGACCCCGACATCGACGACAGCGTGCGGCCCGGCTCCCGCAAGGTGCGGTTACGTAAATGCCAGAGCTTTTGCGCCATGCAAACGGCAAACCCCAGGGCAAAAATAGAATCCAAGAGCTACCACGTCATATTTGTGGACGAAAGTCAGAGCGTAGACGAATATGTTTTGAACAAATCCATCACCCCCATGGGAGCCTTCTATTTAGCTACCATGGTCATGACCGGGACCCCTGATATCGTTAAAGGTGTCTTCTACAAGACGATTCAGTTCAACAAGCGCCAGGAATTACGGCGCGGGGGCAAGAAGAACCACTTCCGCTTCGACTGGAAGTTCTGCGCCCGGTACAACCGCAACTACGCCGCCTACATCCGGGGCGAGGCCAGTCGCATCGGGGAGGACTCCGACGAGTTCCGGCTCAACTACCGCCTGGAGTGGCTGCTGGAGCGGGGCATGCTCATCACCGAGAGCCGCCTCGACGAACTGGGCGACCCCTCCATGCCCATCGTGCCGGCCTACTGGAAGAGCCCCCTCATCGCCGGCATCGACTTCGCCCGGCGCATGGACTCCACGGTCTGCACGGTGGTGTGGGTGGACTGGGACCGGCCCGACGAACTGGGGCTGTACGACCACCGCATCCTCAACTGGCTGGAAATCCATGGCGAAGAGTGGGAGGAGCAGTACTTCCGCATCATCGATTTCCTGTCCAACTACTCTGTGATGGCGGTCGGTGTCGACGCCCAAGGGGTTGGAGACGTCGCTGCCGACCGCTTAAAGCGCCTGCTGCCCAAGATCCAGGTTGAGCCCCTGTCGTCGAACATCGGGGACCAGAGCCTGCGCTGGAAGCACCTCCAGCAGCTGCTACAGCGGGGCCTGCTGTCCTGGCCGGCCCACCCCAAGGCCAAGAAGACGAAAACCTGGCGGCGTTTTCGCCAGCAGATGATGGATGTCGAGAAGAAATATACGGGCCCCCACATGGTGGTGGAGGCGCCCGACGAGGCCGGTGTCCACGATGACTACGTCGACAGCCTGGCCTGCGCCACCATCATGTCGCAGGCTCTGATGGTGCCCGAGGTGGAGGTCCAGACCACGCCCTGGTCGGCCCCCATCCGTAGAGCTACCGGCGTGCCTCGCCAGATGCAGCGGGCCCGCCGTTAGGGGCGGTCGAGAAACCAGCCTTCTCGCTGGCGCATGATGAGCCGGTCTATCTCGGCGTTGGAGTGCTGCTCCCGTAACCGGCCTCGGGCTTCGCCCTTCTTCCAGCCGGCGTTCTTCTCGGCCTGGCGCACATCGGCATCAGCTGGGCTCTTGGCGTAGCGGCGGGGCAGAGTGTTGGTGGCGCGCTGCATGCTGGTGTCCGCAGCCCAGTCGGATCCCTCCACGATCCTCATGGTACTTCGGGTGGCTCAGGTGGGGGGTACTGGCGTAACTAGCGTTTGTGGGAACGAGCTATCAGCTACCAAGGAGCCGCCATGACTTTGGCCCCAGACCCGATGTTCCCTGAGAAGCCCAACTACCAGTACGACATGGCGCCTGGGCCCAACCGGGCCGGGCAGCGCGGGCCGCTCCGGTTTGAGGAAGGCGTCGCCACCGACACGGACGTCCCCTCGGACTTCTCCAGGGGGATGATGGAGTTCATGGTTCCGGCCCCAGGCCGGCTGAACCATATCGATCCCTCGACCCAGTTCAAGATGCCCGAGGAGACCATGCGGGAGCGGGCCCATGTCGGCTCCGCGGCGTGGATCGACGCCCCCACCATGTTGGGGGAATTTGCTCATGGTTCTTTCACGGACGCGGCGGAGGTGACCTACGAACAGGTGGTCCGCAACGGTCGCATCCAGAAGCGGCGGTCCCCCGAGGTCGTCTCCGACTGAGATGGCTGAGCAGGAACGTCACCCCTCCAAGACGCCGGCCCAGGACTACTGGCCCGACAACCCCAAGGGTCATGAGTGGACCGACCCGGAGGTATTGCAGCGCCTGCGCCCAGACCTCTTCCATGACCGGCGGGAAGAGGGTCGCCGGGATAGGCCCAACTGATGGCTGACGATGTTGCTGGTGGTCGCCAGTTCCCTACGGGCTCGCAGCAGCGGGTGGCTGCCAACCGCGCCAGCCAGCGGCGGTCGTCGAGGCGTGCCGTGGAGGGGCTATGGGATCCGACCCAGCGGCCCACCAGCCAGCGGCGTCGGATGCGGGAGACGAAGCAGGCGGCTTACCAGCGGCAGGGGTTCGCCTCGGTCGGCAGCGGGGGCTCTACCCAGGGGGCCGGCGGGTTGCGCCCCCTGTCCTCCTGGCGCACCATGGACCCGGCGAAGCGCCAGAAGGTGGAGGGCAACTTCCAAGAGCAGTACGGCGTCACCATGCGCCAGGCCAGCAGGACGGTAGGCCGCAACATCGACATTGGCTTCAGTCAGACCCGCAAGGCAGCCAAGGCGGCGGGCTGGAAGCGCCCCAAGGGGGGTACCTACGAGGCTGAGGGTCAGCGCTTCTACCACGGCGACGATCCTGACGTCGCCACCCCGCAGCGAACCAAGGAGGAGGGCACCTTCTCCATGGACCGTGACGTACACGGGCGTGACCCCGCCGCCAACCGCGCTGAGTTGCACGAACTGGGGCAACAGCATGGAGTGGACTTCAACGCCGCCACCGCGGTGCGAGCCACCGTGTCGCCTCGGGTCAAGCTGCCTGGTGAGCGGCGGAACGCCCAGTCGGTCTTCGCCCACGTCGAGGCCGGGAAGAAGGTCGACACCTCGTCATCGCAGCAGTTCAGCCCTGGTGAGGAGATCGAGGGTGTGGCGCTCCAGGGCAACGCTCAGAAGGCCGCTCGCATCGTGTCGGAGGCCAAGAAGGGCGTGGACCCGCTGGATGTGCAGTTCCCCAGGATGGCTCGGGGCGAGAACACCGGCCAGCCGGTTCGCAACAAGAAGACGGGAGAGGTCGAGATGGGGAAGGCCCTGTCGGGCCCCAAGGTTGAGGGCTACCACCAGAGCTACGTCCACCCCAACGACCCCCGCATCCGGGGGGCCATGGATGTCCACGCCTTCTCCCAGGCCAAGCCCGACTTCCAGGTCAACCAACAAGGTGCGACCAAGGAGGTTGTCAACCCCAAGTTCAACCCGGAGAAGGAGGCCAGCCGTAAGCGGGGCAAGCCTCAGACGCCGAAGATCAAGAACCCGGCTTGGCAGCCGAACGCCGAAGATCTAGCCAAGGAGGCCAGTTCCCATGAGTTCATGGACGAGGCCCACCGGCTGGCGGCGAAGAAGCGGGGGCTAGTCAAGACCGAGGCCCAAAGCACAGCCTGGCATGTCCAGCGGCGGTCCCGTGGCATCACCGACCCTGAGGATCGGGGTGGGGACTAGTGGACGACCTTGCGGACCTTGCCTCGACGCTCGTCGAGGAACCCGTCCTCCAGGTAGACGCCGAGGCCGTCATGGTCCTCTTCGTCGATGAACTGGATCAGGTCGTAGACCTCCCGGTTATGGGTCGGGTCGATAGCCAGGTCGTCGTATTCGATCCCAGGGTTGCTCTGAGCCAGTCGGACACCGATGTCGTAGGCGTCTTGGTTGGTGTAGTCGGTCATGCCCCCATTGTACTGAAAATACCTACCGTTATGGGAGCAGTGTGAGATGTCGAAGCCCTATATACAGAACGTGCCCGTCCCCTACATGGACGTCCAGACCCTCTGGAACGACCGGCGCCACCCCCATGACAACCCCCTGGGCTCGTCGCCTCGACGAGAGGATGGTCGGGCCCCGGCGCCATCGGGCCTGGGCACCACCATCGACGCCATCTACCGGCCCCAGCTGGGCCCTGACCCCGAGAGCGGGCCCAGCCGGGACGAGATCGTCAACCAGCGGCTGTACACCTCAGGGCGCCCCCGATAATGGCGCTGCTGACGTCGAACCTGTCACGGTTCCAGCCCAAATATGCGGCCCAGGCATCTGGCACTCCGCTGCGGCGCTACCAACGTCAGCTGGCCCACGCCGCCACCATCGTCACCGTCCAGCGCCGGCTACCCCTGACTCAGGCCAAGTCCCAGGCCATCCGGGTCGCGAAAAAGGGAAGGTCGTAGCCCCGGTTGTCCATCCAGTTCCAGAGCCCTAGCTATCGAGCCGCCTCCAGCGACCTCACCATTCAGATCAGTCCCCTGGGACTGGTGGAACTGGCCGACGAGGAATTTGAGGTACACGGGCCGCGGCTGAATCGGTACGCCATGAATTGGGCGTTCTATTTGGGCTACCACTGGGCCCAGCGTCCTGATTTAGGTGAGCCCCAGCTGACCTTCAACTACACCAGGGCTCTGTCGGACTTCACCACCAACTTCGTGTTCGGCAAGGGTGTCGGCTTCCGCTCACCAGACGCCACCTCGGCCATCATTCCCACCCGGCTGCAGCGCATCTGGGAGATCGATAACAAGAAGGAGTCCCTCCTGTGGGAGGCCGGCTCCATGGGCTCGGTCACCGGCGACTGCTTTATCAAGGTGGCCTATGAGGAAGCCTGGGAGGATCCCTCGGGCATGCCCCATCCCGGTCGGGTGCGGATCCTGCCGCTCAACGCCGCCTTCTGCTTCCCTGAGTGGCACCCCCATGACCGCAAGCGGCTCATCCGGTTCAAACTGAAATATCGGTTCTGGGGCACCACTATGGAGGGAACCAGGCAGGTATTTACCTACACCGAGTTGCTGACCGAGAACCAGATCGAGGAGTACGTCAACGACGAACTCATCGACAGCCGGGAGAACCCGCTGGGCGAGATCCCTGTCGTCCATATCAGCAACTTGCCGATCGCATCATCACCGTGGGGCATGCCTGACATCCAAGACGTGACGGTCCTCAACCGGACCTACAACGAGGTGGCCACCGATGTCGTCGACATCATCAACTACCACGCCGCCCCGGTAACGGTGATCGTCGGGGCCCGCGCCTCCAACTTGGAGAAGGGCACCCACCAGACCTGGTCGATCCCCAACAAGGAGGCCAAGGTCACCAACCTGCTGTTCGACCCCCAGGGCATCGAGATGTCGATCAAGTACCTGGAGGTGCTGAAGCGGGCCATGCATGAGATGACCGGGGTCCCGGTCACGGCCCTGGGTGAGGAGCAGGCCATCAGCAACACCAGTGGCGTGGCCCTGGCCATCCAGTACCAGCCTCTGATGAACAGGTTCCATCTCAAGGAGACCCAGTACGGCGAAGGCTTTGCCGAGGTCAACCGGCTGGCCCTGAAGACGCTGTTCATGAAGGAACCCGAGACCCTGGTCTACAACCCCGAGGTCGACCCGCCGCTGCGTGATGACCAGCTGCCCATGCTCGACCCCATGGACCCGGTGACCTACGTCAACACCGTGCAGTTCCAGCCCCCGCTGCCCGTCGACCAGCTGGTCAAGCTCAACGAGCTTCAGGTCAAGATGGCGCTCGGGCTGGAGTCCAAGCGCGGCGCCCTGGAGGAACTGGGCGAGGAGTTCCCCGACGAGAAGCTGCAGGAACTCTTCAAAGAACTTGTCGACGACGCAGAGCAGCAGGCGGCGTTGGAGTTGCTGCGGGCTCAGATCGCCGGCTTCACGGTCATGCAGACCGGCATGGTGCCGCAAGAGGGCCCCCAGCCCATGCCCCCACCCCCGGCCAATGGCGGCAACGGCAACGGCAACGGGAATGGCAATGGTGGTGGGGTCAAGTCTGCCGGCGGGCCCGACGTCAGCGTGGCGCCGGGCGCCAAGCCGCCCACCGGGGTGCTGCCTGGCATCGACGTCACCAGTTCCGCCGACATCAAGAAGATGTTCGACCGGGTCGTAGCTCTATCCCATGGCACGGTGATCCCTCAACGCCGGGCCCCCGAAGAAGACACGCCGTCCACCTAAGGAGCGAAGTTGACCGTCGTACCTGACCCCGTAACGCCCGACCCCGCAGCTGATCCGCCGGATCCCAACGCGGTCACTATCACCGTTCCAGCTGAGCCCCCGGCGCCGCCGCGTCAGGCTCGTAGTGGCGGCGACGTCACCGTGTTCACGCCCGAGGACGTCGAGCGCATGCGCCAGGAGGAGCGGGCTCGCTTCGCCGCCGAACTGAAACGGGCCGATGACCTGGAGGCCGAGTTGACCCGGTACCGCCAGAGCGAGGACGAGCGGGTCAAGGCCGAGGCCAAGGCCCAGAAGGATGCGGAGCGGGCCGAGAAGAAGAAGCGCGAAGACGAGATGGAGATGCGGGACCTCCTGGCTCAGAAGGAGCAGGAGTGGGAGCAGAAGCTGGCCGACGAGCGGGCTGAGCGGGAGAAGGCCCTGGCCATCCTCGACCAGGAGCGCAAGTACGCCGGGCTCCAGAACTACCTGGCGCAGCGCATGATGGCCGAGGGGGAGCGCATCGCCCCTCAGCTGCGGCGCCTGGTGGCTGGTAACAGCGAAGAGGAGATCGACGCCTCCATCGCTCAGCTGGCTGCCATCACCGATGAGATTGCCGGTGAGACCCAGCAGCTGGTCTCGGCTCAGAACGCTTCTCGTAGGACCGCCGGGGTGACCTCCCCACCAATCGGTCCAGCAGATGTCTCCGCGACGACAAAGTCGTATACGGCGGATGAACTCAAGGACATGAGCATGGAAGAGTACGGTAGAAGAGAAGTCAGGGAGCAGTTACTCGCTGAAGCTGGGCGAGCGTATCGTAATAGGTAAATGGAAGGCCGGAACTGGCCCCTAAAAACAGGAGGTAGGCAATATGCCTTCCGCAATCACCGGCACTCCAGTACTGAGCGCCAGCCCCACTGGATATCCCGGCACCAATACCAACCTGGCTCCTGCCATCCAGGTAATTTGGAGCAAGGAAATTTTGTTCCAATCAATGCCCGTGTTGCGCTTTGAACAGTTCGCGGTGAAGAAGACTGAGCTTGGCATCCAGCCCGGTCTGCAAATCAACTTCATGCGTTACAACAACCTGGGCGACGCCACGCAGCTGGTTGAAGGTGTCCGCATGCAGACCGCTGCTCTCACTGCCTCGCAGTACGCCATCACTGTGGCTGAGCAGGGCTATGCGGTAGCGGTGTCGGAGTTGCTGCTCAACTCCTCCTTCGACGACGTGATGGCTTCGTCGAGCCGGCTGCTCGGCCGCAACATGGCCAAGTACCTGGACGGCGCCGCCCGCGACACCATCTATGCGGCCTCCTCGGCCATCTTCGGCTACGTCCTGCCGGCGCCCGCGGCCACCCGGACCCCACTGTCGCCGTACGACGCTGGCGCCGTGGCTGCCAACTACGCCGCCCTGGCCGGCACCGCTTTCATGTCGGTCACGGTGACCAAGGATGCCGTCGAGACCCTGGCCACCAAGAACGTCCCGCGTCTGGGCGAGACCTACGTCTGCTTCCTCGACCCGCACCAGTCCCGCCGGCTGCGTGACAACCCCGAGTTTATCGAAGTGACTAAGTATGCAGCCGCAGGAAACTTTATGCTAGGCGAGATCGGGCGTTTGAACGACACCGTGTACATCGAGACAACCCAGATTCGCCAGTACGCCCCGACCTTCGGGCCCGCCACTGGGGCCAACCCCACCGGTAGCGGCTACGGCAATGCCGGCGTGGTGCATGGGGCCATCTACCTGGGCGACAATGCCTTTGGTCATGCCATCGCCCTCCCGGTCGAGCTTCGTGACGGTGGCGTCCTCGACTTCGGACGTGAGCATGCATTGGCGTGGTACGCGATCTGGGGATTCGGACTGATCACCGACCAGGCTGTGGTCATCGCCTGGACTAACTGATGGCAGGCAGAGGAGGCCCCCAACGGGGTGACTTCACGGGCTCGGAGCGTCAGCGGCTGACTGAGGAGAAAGCCGCTGAGCTTGCTGAGCGTCAGAAGGAGATCGGACTGGTGAACCAGGTGGACATCGTGGTGGAGGAGGAGGGCATCTTCGACCCGGCCACGGGAACACTGACGCAGCCCTTGTCAGCTGAGACCCAGGCCAAGGTGGACCGGCTGCAGGAGCCCGTGGTGGTCGAGGACGATCCCATCCTCGACCCCAGCCAGCCCACGCCGGTCTACGACCCCATGAAGGATCTGCGTGACCTGGAGGTCAAGCAGCGGGCCAAGCCCATGCCCACCAACACCATGGAAGTCGTAGACCTGGGCGAGGATCCCATCGTGGTGGAGGACGAGTACCGGGTCATCCGGGTCAACACCGACATCGAGGAGATGACCTACGGGATCGGCAACACCCTCACCTTCCTGCGTGGGCGGCGGTACCGGGTTCCGCAGCATCTCTACGTCTGGTTGGAGTCAAGAGGAGTCGTATACCACTGATGTCATCGCCCCCCGAACCAGAAGACAGAAAATGTGCCGTTTGTGGCTTGGTAACAGATGAGCCGATGCATATTCAGTACGTCGCCTTCGCTCACCCGGTCACAGGAATGGGCGTTGACCTATCAGTGGCCAAGCACATCCACTGCTGTGGTGACGACGGAGATCCGATCTGCGCTCATGACGTGTTGCGGGCTGCTCAGGACGGGGTCTCCATCACCGAGTTCGTCACCAGGCCGCGTCCCAAAGACCACATGCAGTTTCTCTTTGAGCAGTACGGCGTGGAGTCGCCCGACTTCCAGATCCCAGGCACCCAGGAGGCGTAATGGCGAACCTAGTAACTGTTGAGGCCAATGCCCTTCTGGCCGCTTCGTCAGGGCAGACGGCGTATACCGCCCCGGTCGGGCCCATCAAGGTGGCTCTGGTAAGCGTCATCGGTACTGCTAGTGCCCCCGGCACAGAGATCTCTGGCGGGCCGGGCCCCTATTCCCGGCAGACCATCACCTTCGCGGCGGCATCCGCAGGTTCGATCTCCAGCAATGCGGCGGTTACCTTCACCGGGATGCCGGCGGTCACGGTCGTCGGTGTCGATGAGTGGGACTCCACTGGTACTCCGATACGGCGCTGGTTCGGCCTCCTGTCGGCGTCCAAGACCGTCAACTCAGGAGATACTTTTTCGATTGCCTCGGGGTCGTACACCAAGACGCTGAGCTAGTACGACTAGTGGCCACGTTCTATCTTCGTCCGCATGACGGCGCGCTGGCGATAGGACCGTTCACCACGTCAGACGACGCTGCGACCTTCTACCACACCAACATGGATCTCTCTGGCTGTGACCTGGTTGAGGCCATCGACCAATCCGCATGGCCGACACCAGGCAACTCACTGTTCTACCGCTTTGAGTTTCAAGAGCCACCGGGGACGGTGCCGTAAGTGGCTAGGTACGACTACGCCTGGAACGTGGTCGGGGTATCCAACTCGGCTATGTCTTGGATGCGCTCGACCACGGCCAAGGACATGCGGATCTGGGAAGTGGCCGTGTATATGTCGGGCGGCACGGCGGCGGCTACTGACGTGGGCCTGGGCCGACCCGCCGCTATCTCGGCCACGCCTACCACAGTGGTGCCTCAGGCCGAAGATCTCTCCTTCAATGCGGCGGCTTGCACCGGGTCGGTAGCGGCCACCACCAAGCCCACGTCGCCCACTCTCTTCCTCAGACGGTTCGGTATTCCGGCCACCATCGGGGCCGGTATCATCTGGACCTTTCCCTTCGGTCTGATCGTGCCCACCGGCCCAGCCGAGATCGTGGTCTGGAACATCGGCGCATCCACCTCGACCTTCTCGGGGTATTTCGTCTACGACGAATAGGGGCAACCATGCCCAGCTATAACTGGCTCGGTTACCCGCAGTACCCCAACTCGGTGGCCTGGGGTACTGGCCGTGTTGTCTCCAACCCCACTGAGCAGGAGACATGGGGCCTTCCCGATGGCGGTCTTTCAAGGATCGTCAACCCCAACCTGCAGGGGCCTGTTACTGGTCCTCGTCTGGTGGCGGCGGGACCGATAACTCAGGCTGTTGGTGGAGTCATTTCCCCTACCTTCGGGGCACCCACCACAGTGGGCAACCTGCTGGTGTGCCTCCTGATCGGCTCGTCCAACAACTCCATTGCCACCAACCCCAACAGTGCCTGGGCGCTGACGGCCAGCCGCCAATCCCCCACTATCTGCTCTATGTACTCCCGCTTCAACTGTTTGGCTGGCGAATCACCTCCGACCTTCACGGACGGGTCCGGTGGCTCCAACTTTGGGTCGGGCATATTGCTGGAGTTCGCCGGGGTGTTGACCACTAGCCCCATCGACCAGCAGGGCAGCGTGGCTAATACCACCAATCCCTTTACCTTCACCATGGGGGGCGTTGACTCGGCGGCTGGGGATCTACTGGTGGCGGTATCCGGTAACGCCAATACCACCCCGCCCACCGGGGCCACCATGTCGTTCAGCAACGCCTCGGCCAACGTCATTGGCTCACTGGTCAGCCACCAGGTCAGCGGGGTGTTCGCCTGGGGCGTCACCACCACTAATGCCTCGGCGAATGCGGCCACCACCACTTGGACGGGTGGGTCGGGCACCAATCAGTTCAACTGCACCATGGCCTCGTTTAAGGCTGCGGGGCCGCCGCTTGTTACCGGGGCGATAACCCTGGCCGCGACCGCCGGCCTGACCACCGCCAACGAGAGCGTCACCGAGGTCGCCTCAGTGACCCTGGCGGGCACTGCTGGTTTGACCGTAGCGGCGACGACGGCCCCCGGTGGTGTTCAGAAGTTCGACACCCTGGTCGACACCTTCACCGGCTCATCTCTCAACGCCAGTGTGTGGAACTTCAGTGGCACCAACGTGGCTGTCGTAGCCAACCAGTTGCAGATCTCCAGCAGTCTCAGCGCCGCCACGTACCAATGCTTCACCCAGAACTTCTACGACCTCACCAACTCCCAGCTGGCCATCCAGCTGGCCAATGGTGGGACTCAGACCATCAACTCCTGGCAGGACTTCCCGATCCTCTTGCAGGATTCGGGAGGCACGAACCAGTTGTACTGGTACACCCTCCAGGGCGCTATTGCGGCCTACAAGGTAGTGGCAGGAACTTCAACGCAGGTCTTCTTTGCCACTTACAGCAGCACCACGCACCAGTGGTTGCGGATCAGGGAGGCCAGCGGCACCACCTACTGGGAGTACTCGGCTGACGGCATCACCTGGGTGACTGCTCACAGCGAGGCCGACCCCATCACCGAGACCTCCCTGCGGCTGATCATCCAGGCCGGTCAGTACAACGTCGAGACCTCGACCACCGCCGCTCTCTACGACAACGTCAACAACCTGCCGGTCGCAGTAACCATGGCGGGCACCGCCGGCATGACTGTTGGCGCGGTGGTCACCGAAGTAGCTGCAGTCCCTATGGCTGCGACCACAAGTCTGACGGTCACCCCGGTTCAGAAGTTCAACACTCTGGTGGACGACTTCAGTAGTGGATCCTTGAGCCCCACCCTGTGGAACCACAGCGCTTCCAACACGGCGGTGGTCTCTCAGCAGTTGCAGATCTCCAGCAGTCTCACTGCGACTGAATATCAGGTCTTCTCCCAGAACTACTACGACCTCACCAACTCGCAGGTGGTCATCCAGCTGGTCAACGCTGGGAACGAGTCGATCAACTCCTGGCAGAACAACCCGATTCTTTTGATGGATCCGACCGGTACCAATCAGTTGTACTGGTACGTCCTCCAGGGGACCATCGCCGCCTACAAGATGGTGGCGAATACCACCACTCAGGTCTTCGCTGCCGCCTATAGCTCGACCACCCATCAGTGGCTACGGATCCGAGAAGCCAGCGGCACCACGTATTGGGACTACTCAGCTGATGGTGCGAACTGGACGACCGCCCACAGCGAGGCCGATCCTATCGCTGAGTATTTCCTGCGGCTGATCATTCAGGCTGGCCAGTACAACGTAGAAGCCTCGACTACCACAGCCACCTACGACAACGTCAACAACCCGCCCGTATTCGTAACGCTGGCGGGTAGCGCCGGCCTGACGGTGGCCGCTGCGGTCACTGAAATAGCTGGGGCTGCCCTAACAGCCACCGCGGCCCTGACCGTCGCCGCCACGGTCACAGAGCAGGCTGCGGTACCCCTGGCGGCGAGCGCCGGCATGACCGTGGCTGCCTCGGTCACCCAGCTGGCCAGTGTCGTTTTGGCTGGTGGTGCTGCACTGAACGTCTCCGCGCTGGTCACCGAGGTGGCTGCGGTCACTGAGACCGCCACTGCGGGAATGACTGTTGGGGCCCTCGTCACCGAGGTGGCCTCGGTTGCTCTCGCCGGCACAGCTGGCATGACCGTGGCCGCTACTCGGACTCAATTCGCCACGGTGCCCCTCGCTGGTACAGCCGGAATGACGGTGGCTGCGTCGGTCACCGAACTGACTGCCGTGAGCCTGGCTGGTACTGCCGGCATGACGGTGGTGGCTTCGGTGACAGAGGTCGCTTCCGTCGCTCTCTCTGGTACCGCAGGGATGACGGTCGCTGCCTCAGTGACCGAGGTGGCATCCGTACCCTTGGCGGCTACCGCCGGGATGACCGTGGCTGGCACTTGGGTCCAGCAGGCCAGCGTCCCTCTCGCCGCTAGTACCACCCTCACCATGACTGCTTTGGTCACCGAGGTCGCAGCGGTAGCTCTGGCCGGTTCGGCCTCCCTCACCGTGGCCGGCATCAGGACCCAGTTGGCCAGTGTTGCTCTCTCGGGTACGGCTGGCCTGACTATCACCCCGTTGGCAACCGAGGTGGCTTCGGTTGTCCTCTCGGGTAGCACCATCCTGACCGTCTCGGCGGGGGGAACCCAGGCCGGCATCGTCGTTCTGGGACCAGCGGTTGCTGGTCTGACCGTCACTGGCTTGGTCACTGAAGTCGCATCGGCAGCCCTGGCGGCTACCGCCGGCATGACCGTGGGTGCCACGGTTCAGCAGGTTGCCGGCGTCACATTGGCGGGCGCAGCGCAGCTGACCATTACGCCTCTGGTGACCGAACTGGCGTCGGTTGCTCTGGCCGTTAGTACCACTCTCACGGTCGCGGCAGGAGGCACTCAAGCCGCCAGCGTGGCTCTGGCAGGTTCCACCGGGATGACGGTGCTGGGCCTGGTCACCCAGGTGGCCACGGTGGCCCTGGCCGCGACTGCTGGCATGACGGTCACGTCGGTTGTCACCGTGATCGCTGGTGGTGCCGCCCAACCAGCGTCCCTGAGAGCGACCTCGACCGGTAGTACCGGTGCTGCGGCAGCGACCTCCTTCACTGTCGCCCAGCCCGCTGGCCTGGCAACTGGTGACACCTGCCTGCTGTACGTCGCCACCAACGCCTTGGCCCGTACCGCCACGGCGACCGGGTTCACCGCTGTCACGCCCACCTCGGGCAATAGCCAGTCCCTGAACCTGTTGTACCGGACTATCACCGGGGCTGAGTCCTGGCCTCTGACGGTGACCGTCAGCGGTGCAGCTGCTGAGTCTGTCGGCGTCATCTATGCGGCCCAGGGCGCGGTTGGGTTTGATCCGCTCCCGGCAAGCTCAGGGCAGACCAACGCCTCCAGCACCACCATCACTACCGCCGGGATCACCACCACCCTCAACAACGACCTGGTGGTGTGGTTCGGGAACTGCTCCAGCGCCTCGGGTGGGGCCCCGAACCTCATCACCGCTCCCGCCGGCACCACGGCTCGCTCGGCCCAGATCAATACCTCCAACGGGAGTACGACCAACCTGGGTGCCCTGGTTGCGGACACGGTTCAGGCCACAGCAGGCGCCAACACTCTGAACGGCACCATCGCCAGCCCGTCCCGAGTAACTGGCGGGGTAGCGGTGGCACTGCAGGGCACTCCTGCTGCCGGCATTAGCTTTGGCGCCTCTGCGGGGCTGACGGTATCGGCTGGTGGTATTCAGAGCGCCGCGGTCTCTCAGTCGGCCACCGCAGGACTGAATGTCTCGCCCTTGGTCACCGAACTGGCTGCGGTGTCCATGGCGGCGTCGACAACATGGACCGGGATATCCCTGCCGTCCACCGTCCAGGGTCAGGTCAGCATGGCCCCGGTCTCTTCTCTGGTGGTGGCCGGCCAGGTGCTGGGGAACGATGCGGTGGTAATGGTGGCCACCGCAGCCCTAACCAGCCAATCTCTGCCGCAGGTTGTCACTGGCCAGGTCAGCATGGCCTCTCAGGCGGCGTTGAGTATTTCCGCCAAGCCCATCGAGGTCGCCACGTTCTTGGCCACAGCGGTAGCATCGCTCATGGTCTTCGTGGTGCCTCGGATAGCGGGCTCGACGGTATTCACGGCCACGTCGGGCATGATCGTGGTGGCTGACACCTCTCCTGGCGTGCGGGTCCACATGAGCGCCACCGCCTCCATGATGGTGACCGCTGAGGTGCATCACATCAGCCCGGTGTTCCCAACCTTGGCTGAGCAGATTGCCGCCGTAGCCGGCGAGGATCCCATCCTGCTGGGCGCCACCGGCTATGGCGACGACGTCTTCACGTCCCGGTTGGTGGGTGACACGAACTAGTCGGCTCCTTCGATTTCCCTCTTCCGAGTCGTTCCAGCAGCGAGTCCAGGGGAACTACGCCCACCATGAGCAACCCCGCGATGATCTCGGTGACATGAGTGCCAGACGTAACAACGGCGTCGATGATGACCCATACGCCTAGCACGAAGAGGATGGCCTGTCGAGCTAGGGCGAAGACCTCCCGAACCGTCTTCGTTCAAGTCACCGCTGAGGTCCAGCTAGTACTCCAAGTGGTTGGGCCCACCAGGCCGTCCACCGAGAGCCCCTTCTCGGATTGGAATTGACGACACACACTCTCACTGGCTGGACCGTACATTCCGTCCGCGGGGCCTATCCCTGACCAACCACGGGCCAGCATCTGCCGTTGCCACGTCGCCACGTTCGTATTATCCACGCCGCCGTAGTAGCCGGAATGACAGTGTGGGTCGGAGGAGGGCTGTCCGAGATAGTCACTGGATGGGTAGGGAAAGGCCGGCGCTTTCCCAGCCGGCGGTGGCGTGGGCGTAGGAGATGGCGCAGGAGCAGGCTTTCCACCGGCGGCGGTGAGGATGGCCTGGCGACGGTTCTTGCGGAGGTCACCGGGACAACCAGTATGGCCACCCCATGAAGATCCACCCATGCCGTGCCAGGCGAAGCCTCTCTGGCCGGGAGTCTCGGCTAGTACCAGGGGCCAACCGTAGGTCTGGGCCCCCCATTGGTACAGCCTGGCCAGCATGGCCTCAGCTGCTGGAGTGAATGCCTCGGTGTCGTAGCCTTCGGTCTCGACCGAGTTGTAGGTGGAGTTGCCATTGGCTTGCGCCCAGGCGCAGACGTTGGCGTCAACGTACTGCTCTAGCGCCCCGGACTTTGACACCCACCATGTCGACGAGGCACCGGCCTGGGGATTGTTAAACCATCCGGCCAGCGAGTTGTTGCCTTGCTGCACATGCAGCACCAGGCCCAGATGGGAGGACATGACCCCACCGTGACCAGAGACCGGCTTCCATACCGCGAAGGGGCAGACGGTCATGACTTCTCCTCGCCTGGCAGTGGTTGCGGCTGAGGCGGCACATCGGGCTCGTCGGGATGCTCTCCCGAGAACTCGGTACCGCCCTTGTCGTCGATGGGTTCGGTATTGCTCATGGTTCCTCCTTGGTCACGGGAAAGCTGTCCAAGAGACCGCTATCTGCACGCCGTTGGCTGGCGCGGCGGCGTAGTTGATCCCCAGGAAGGTGGCGTCCTTGGTGTACCAGCAGCCCAGGCTGGCCTGGTTCATCGGTGTCAGGGTGGCCCGGCTGGGTAGGTGCCCAATGGTGTGGGGCACGGTGAAGGAGGTCAGGGTGCCGTTACCGGTGAAGAAAGCCTCCCCACCTTTGGCCGCTCCGATCCCTGCCGCGGCGGCGTCCACGTACTGCTTGGTGGCTACGCCCAGAGCGGCAGCGGGATCCTGCGTCACCGTCACCGCACCGGTCTTGCTGACGCTCAGCCACTCATTCCAGACGTTGGTGCCGGGGACGGTGTTGGGTGGCTGGAAGGCCACGGCCCAGTGGCTGGATCCGATGATCTGGGGATAGGGCGGGCCCCCGACCGGGTTGTAGCTCTGGACATAGCCCCAGTACCAGGACTCCTGGGTGGGGTCGTCGTAGCCACCGAAGTCGGTGTAGGCGTTCTGCATCATGCCCACCAGGCGCTTGGCCAGGGCGGTGCCGGTGGTGTTGTTGACGACGCGCCCGTAGGGGAGCGTGCCGTAGCCGTCGATCTCGATACCGCCGCCGCCCACGGTGAACTGGCGCTGTTGAGTGATGGTGACGCCCAGTTCCCATCCGCCCACGGTGCCGAAGCGCAGGTTGGCCGGGTTGCCGCCGCCCCGGATGAGGGTGTAGCTCTCGGGCTGAGCCACCCAGAAGGTGCAGCCCGACACGTAGTAGCCGAGGTCGGGCTCGCCGGGGATGTAGCCCTGACCTTGCATCTGGAGTCCAAAGGCAGCCTTGGTGATGTCCTGGCGGTAGAACTCGCTCCTGACCGGGTCCCAGTAGGCGTTGGTCAGGAACCAGACGTCACCGGAGATGGAGTACACCTGGGCTCGGATGACATTGCCGGTGTCGGTGAAGTTGAGCGGCAACTGCATGCCGGCAATCCCGTTGACCTGGGGGTTGGGGTAAGTGCCCTTCAGGTCGCCACCAGCTGTGCCCGAAGTCTGTGCGCTCTGGAGGGAAATGACCGCTCCGTTGACCTGGTTGTGCTGATCGGCGTGAAGGTTGGCTTGAGCGATCTGATCGTTGAGGTCAGTACGTAGCACCATTTATGCTCCTCCGATCCAAGAGATTGCGTCGAGGAAAACCTGACCCGACGAGGTGCGTGGCGGGAACCGCAGCCGGATATTCCCATCGGTGCTGACGTCGACGCGGTAGAACTGGGCCGGGACAACATCTTCGACCGCGGTCACCGTGGTGGTGAGGGCGGGGACGGTCCCCGGTGGGCACTGGGCCATGATGGAGCCATCAGGCGGGCTGCCACCGGGGAAGTAGACCTCCCCCAGGAGTTGGCAGCGACCCCAGGCGTCGACCATGAAGTGAGCCTGGGAGCCCGGCACTATTTTCCACGGTGCGGTGATGAGGACGCTGAAGTCCTGCCACTGGGGAGGCACCAGCTGACCCATGCTGCCAGGGGCGCCAGTCGGCCCGACCGGGCCCTGGGCTCCTCTGGGACCTACCGCACCTTGGAGACCTTGCTGGCCTGTTGGCCCCGGAATCCCGTTGGGCCCCTGGGGTCCAGTTGCGATGTTCAGGGCTAGCCAACCTGCCACCGGATCGTGGTAGTAGACGACATAGCTGTTGGTTCCGACCAGCCACACCAGGCCGGCTTGAGATGGTAGGGGGGTGGCGGGGAGATGGCTGATGTCAGGGACCACGGCGGCGATGACGAAGCCCCCTGGGGGTCCCACCGGACCAGGGGGACCGGGTATCCCTGCTGGTCCGGTAGGCCCTTGCACCCCACTTGCTCCTACCGGCCCCGGAGGACCCGGCGGGCCAGGCAGGCCCGGAGTGAGGATCTCGATGACGTTGTCGAGGGGAGTGGTGACGACGCTCATGTGACCTCCAGGTCAACCCAGTAGTTCTGGAAGAGGGATCCAGCAGCGCTGTTGACCCCGACGTACAGGTTCGGGAAAGAGTTGGGTGGGCCGACCTGGAATGGTGCCTGACCGGGTTCAGGGATGGCTGGTGTCGGAATACCGGGGACAGCCCCCTGGTACGCATAACAGTTTTTGGCGTGGCTGGTAGTAGGAGCCATGAGTGGGCCTTGCACGATGTCGTTGCTGGCGATGACAGCTTGGGCGGTATAGCCACCCGGCGCGATTCCCCAGTAGCTGAGGCGTTTTGCTCCCCAACCGTCAGCCCCGCCATTGGCGTCGTAAACTGACACTCGATATAGCCCTGCCGGTAGTGTCCCTGACATCACGCAGTACAGCCAGCCTGCTCCTGCTGACCCGGCGTTGCCATTAGGCAGCTTCCAGGCTGGCGCACCGTTGGTGGCCACATTCGTCCCGGTGAGACCGCTGGCATCTACGCTCCAGATGTCCGCAGAAGTGCAAAGAGTGGTGGCACCACTGGGGCTGTAGTACCAGATCTTGTTCAGGGTGCAGGTCCGAGACAGGTGAACCTCGGTGCCGATGATGTAGGCGACATGGTCGTCGGGTGCGGTTACCGAATCGGCCCCAGACCGATTGGGCCACAGTCGGTAGCTGCCTGCGTACCCTCCAGGGGCCCACGTTGCAATCTGAACGTCCACCCAGAAGTTGTCTGTTCCTGACGGGGTGATAGGCATCACCAGCGAGGGATCATTGCCGCCCACACTGAAGCAACCCTGTGCCCCCCAAGGACTTGCTTGCCCGCCGGCATAATAGGACGTCCCTTGGGGTCCCCAGGCATGTAGTGGCCCGTTGGTGACCCCATTGACTCCGGTGGTCCCCCAGTAGTTAACGCTGTCGGGGAAGGGGCCATTACAACCGATGGCGGCAATGAAGCTGTCACCGATGGAGATAGGGACCGGTGCAGCTAGTGGGATGTAGTTCCAGCCGGGAGTAAGTGGGCCGGAAGTAACAACGCTGCCGGGTACCACCGTGCCGGTCGTCGCCCCTGACTGACTCCAGAGCGCGCACTTGGTCGGACCTGTTGGTTGCCCGCCACTGGAACAGAGCCACCACCAGTAACCCTGGAGCCAACATCCACTTTGCTGAACTGTGAACGCCGTACCTGAGATGAAGCTGGTGGGGGTACCGGTGGCTGCCGCTGGGCCGTTGGTCGCGGGCCAGAGCCGATAGACCGGCCCAGCACCGGCAACGATGTTCATTCCGGTCGTAGCAGACATGGCCACCGTGCCCTGCTCGGTCGGTGGGCCTGGTGGGGTCACAGGAATGGGTGGTGCGAGGTCGTTCTGCTGGCTGATGTTCGGGTCGACGTAGAAGAAGCCCCGCATGATCCGGTCCTGCGCCCCGCTGGCATAGAGGGCGAATAGGTCGTAGACATAGGACCGCCCGATGCCCCAGATGCCCACCGCCTGGTTGGCGCCTGGGTAGTTCCCGGTGGCGAAGGCGGCTTCGCTGTCCTCTGCGCTGATATGCAGCTGTATGGAGGCTCCATCGCTCAGGATGGCGCAGCGCCCACTGATGGAGTCCAGCCGCAGGGATAGGTTGCCGTTGGAGTTGCGGATCTCCATGACGGCATCGCTCATGGCGACGAGTTGGTTGGTGGCGGGATCCCGCAGCCGGATGACCTTCTGCCAGTCGGCCCCGGCGTCGAGCGTGAAGTTGTACTGGACGAGGGGCATGTCACCACACCAGGGTCTGTGAGAAGAAGTCGGCTTGCTGGGTGTCGTTGACCTGCTCTTCACCCTTGACCTGCTCGCCCAGCGCCGAGATGGTCAGGTAGGTGCCATGAACCAGCCCTTGCTTTTCGTACTTCGTCACCCGGTAAATGTTGTTGTCATACTGGAAGCGGTCACGGAAATGGCTGGCGGTATTAAGGGCCGTCACCCGGAACCGGTCGGTAGCTGCGGTGACTTGGAAGACCACGCTGGCGGTGGACAGGACGTAGAAGCCATCGGCGGTGTCGAGGGGGTCATCCTGGCGGAAGTCGAGGAACATCACCGGCAGGATGGTCGGCGGGTACCAGATTCGGCTGGGCCCCTCGTCGTAGACGGTGTTCTTCGACGACGACATGGCGTCGTACTCAAACCAGAGGACGCTTTCGCCCCAGACGCGCTGATAGGTCCGCATTATTTCGTTCATGCGGAGGATGCGGTCTTTGCCGTACCAGGCAGATGTGTAGGGCATCGCAACCAGCGTATTCGCTGGGCTCAGCTAGCCGAATACACAGGCGAACAGGGTGACATTCTGGAAGCCTTGACCTTTGACCGTCAGCGCCTCCGGTGTGAAGCCGGTGGGACAGGTCATGCCGGGTGGTCCCTGTTGGCCTTGTGGTCCTGGTAGGCCCCGAGGTCCCCGTGCCCCGGCGGCTCCCGTCTTTCCGGTGGCACCTGTCTCTCCTGGCGCGCCGGTTGCTCCCGGCGCTCCGGTGGCTCCGTTCTCTCCTCTCGCTCCTGCTGCTCCGGTCGCACCAGTAGCTCCCACAGATCCAGTTGCGCCTGGGGGTCCTGCTGGCCCAGGAGGGCCAACTGCTCCATTCGTTCCAGCAGATCCGGTCGAGCCAGTAGAACCTGTGCTACCCGTTGAGCCAGTAGATCCACCAGAACTTGGTGACGATCCATTCGTTCCGTTCTTTCCTGGCGGGCCTCGTTCGCCGTTGTGACCAGCTGGGCCCTGTGGTCCGGTGGCCCCGGTTGATCCTGGTGGCCCGGTCTTTCCAGGGGGCCCCGCTGGCCCTATACCTGGCTCGCTCTGACTTCCAGCTACGCCGAAGCTCACTGCCATGACAACAAAAATGACAGAGGCAATCAGTAGCAAGGTGGAGGAAACTGCGCCCTTATCCGTCCTCATTTTTGACTTCTTTAGTCGGCTCTTCTTCGATTTCCTCGGGATGTCTCATTCGTAGTCGATGGATCTCGGCTGCCTTGGCCTCGGCTTCCTTGCGAGTCTCCTCCAAGGTCTCTTCGCACTCCCTGGTGCCGGTGTTCTTGGCCCTGGTCACTGCCGCCACGGCGGTGATGACGGCGGCAGTGCCGGTGAGGATGGCGGCGATGGTTGTTCCCTCAGCCACCTCTGCGTCTTCTGGATGCCGTCATCGATTTGATGGCCTCATCGATAGGCAGCACGCCGACCATGATCATGCCGATGATGAGTTCCGGTACCACGTACTGTCGGTCCCAGAGGGCATCGATCATGATGGCCACCCCCAGGGCGAACACAATGATGCGCCGGATGACGTTGAAGCGTTCCCTGGGTGAAATCTTGGGGGGTCGGTAGGTAGGTAGCTCGTCTGGGGTGTACTCGGGCTCCTCTTCGATCACTCACCACCACCCCACCCAACCGGTGTTGATGGTGCTGTAGGCCCAGTAGTAGCCGCTGCCCACGTTGGGGTCGACGTCGCGGGTGGGATCGATGTTGGTGTTGGGCTGGAGGCAGACGTAGCGACGGTTCTCCCAGTCGACGAGATCCTGGGCGGCGTAGGGCCTCGTCGAGGTCCACAGCCCCTGGTAGGTGTACATCTTCTGGGTGACATCGATGGCCGGCATCTCTCGCTGCGGCCAGGTCAAGTCGTCGTACTCCTTGCTCCGATATATGGGCACCAGCCGCTTGGTGGTGCGGCTCATGCGGCGCAGCCGGCTCTGGGTGATGCGGTAGAGCCCGACGCCCAGGGCCGAGGACAGGGCCAGGTACTGGGCCTGGAGCCGGTCGATCATCTCGGTGATCTGCTGGAAGGTCTGGCTGATGGGGATGGTCACGCCGTCCGGAGTGTGGACATCATGTTGCTGGGCGGCGCCCACGGCCAGGTCCCACAGGGCCATGATCGTGACCAGGATCGAGATGGGGTACTCCTCGACCTCGGCTATCTGCATGGGCGCGGTGGTGCCGTAGGTGATGGGCTGCCCGGCGCTGTTCAGCTGAGGCGGCATGACCGGTGGGTAGCCGGTGTCGATCTCGCCGGTCGGCTCCATGCCGTAGGTGTGCTGCACCATGGCGGTGCGGACGTAGAGGTCAAGCTCGGCGGGCAGGAAGTCCCTGAAGTAGGTGCCCTGCGCCACCATGAGCAGGCCCGAGGTGGGCGCTGCGTTGAAGGTGACGATCCCGCCGTGGTCGTCGAGCATGTAGTCGGTCCCAAGGGTCAGCCCGGTAGTACCCCCGGCGGTGGTGTCGGTGAGGACCACCTGGAGGGAGTCGCGCTGGATGTTCTCCACCGGTAGCTCAAAGCGCCAGGCCACGCCGCTACAGATCTGGCGGGCCAAGAAGGGTCGGGGCAGGTCTCGCAGTCGTAGCCTGGCCATCTGGGCGATGCGCTGGGTGGACTGCTGGTTGACCGGCGGGTACAGCTGCGCCTGATCGGTGTCGGGGTACTGGCCCGGCTGACCGGCAGTGATGTCATAGGGGTTCGGCAGCCCTGAGGGCCCCGTGACAAGGCTCACGCCCCCAGGCTAGGTCTGGGTGGTCGCGGTGCCGGCGCCACCCGGAGTTACGCTTTTCTTGACCGGCCTGCTATCGCCGGTCAGCTGTAAAACGCAACGACAATGCCTAGATATGGACTGCCTGCATGGCTTACACATCGCGTCCGTGGATAAATAGATCAGCGGTCAAGCGGCTGTCCGATCTGCAACAGCGCTATAGCGCCATGGCCTCGCCCGGCGTGATCGAGCAGGCAGCCCAGGCGGCGGGTGGCACCATGGCCAACAGCATGCGGGTCATGATGCGATCGCAGCCTGACCTCTCTGGTTACACCGACGTGGCCAAGGGGCTGACCAGCTGGAAGGGCTACCAGGGCATCTTCGTGGGCTTGCCGCCGGGGCATGAACTGGTGGACCGGGCCAACGAGATGGAGCAGAAGTTCCCCCTCAAGCAGGTCACCGCGGACATGGAGCGCCAGACCGGAGAGACCCAGCGTTCCTTCTATGACGCCCTGGCCGATCTGGTGGGCCTCGGCCCAGGCATCGGGCCCGTGAGCCCCAGGCAGGTGACCTGATGTCGATGACTCCGACGACGCCGGTGGCCTTCGACACTCAGCCCAACCCGGCCACGGGGTTCCTCGGGCTCTACACCGAGGAGGACATGGGCCTCAAGGCCCTGCTGTCCGGGGTGACGGTCACCGACCTCAACGCCACCTGGGAGGCCCCTCGCCCGGTACCGGTGTGGTTCCACAACCCGGAGAGGGAAGAGCGGCGCATCACCTATCCCTCCATCATCATCGCCTTCGACGGTGAGCGGGTGGCCCATGAGAGAGAGCATCGGGGCTACGTGCAGCTGGGCTACCGGTACCTGCAGAACGTCCCCTTCGATAATGCCCACCCGGTGTTCCAGCAGTTCCCGATCCCCATGGATTTCGACTACACCGTCACCGTCCAGGCCCGGATCAACCAGCACATCTCCCAGATGAGTTCCTTCCTGGCCCTGGGCCCTCTCCATCCTCGCTTCGCCGGGGTGGTCTGCCCTGGTGGGACGGTGCGCCGGCTGGAGGTACTCGGCACCACCCGGACCACCACTGTGGAGGCTGACAAGCGGCTGTTCCGGCAGATCTACCGGGTGCGGATTCCCACCGAGATTGAGGACCCGGTCGGCATCT
>Ga0210402_10000054_pt1 | contig 117060 bp, 123 predicted proteins | sample IncBWC7MmetaG_FD_161055 | JGI IMG/M metagenome (GOLD analysis project Ga0210402, IMG submission 161055) | Forest soil microbial communities from Barre Woods Harvard Forest LTER site, Petersham, Massachusetts, United States - Inc-BW-C-7-M | ecosystem: Environmental > Terrestrial > Soil >...
TTCTCCTCGGACGGCTCGGCATCGCCGACTTCTCGTGGACCATGCGCAGGTACTGGCCACTCATCGTGGTGATCATCGGAATCTCGAAGCTCTTTCATCGCCGGTCGGTCTGGGGAGGTCTGTGGATGATCACTCTCGGCGCCTGGCTGGAAACAGTCACGCTGCATTTCCACGGGTTCACCTACGAATCGTCCTGGCCGTTTCTCTTGGTGGTTCTCGGCGCCGGCATCATCGTGAGGACCATCGTCGGCCCGGTGCGGCGCCGCGACGAAGAAGAACGGGAGAGCAATCATGTTTGACGATGATGACGAACGGCGTCGTTTGAGAGCCGAGATCCGGCTTCGCGCGCGCAAGCGCGGCGACAATCCCTGGGCCCGGTTGGTGTGGGGGATGGCGATCCTGGCCGCCGGGGTGATCGGATGGCTCGACCACACGGGCGATCTGCACGCCTCTGACTATCTGCAATGGTGGCCGCTCGTGGTAATCGCGATGGGCCTCGCTCATTTCCCGCAGCGGCAGTGGGTCACCGCGATCGTGCTGACGGTTATAGGGCTGCTGTTTCTCCCGACGCTGCCATTCCTGCCTCATTTCCACCCCGCCGCGATCCTCGGCTTGTTCCCGCTGCTGATCAGCGTCGGCGGCGTGGCCCTGATCCGCCAGGCGTTGTCGCCCGTGGCAAAGAACGCGGCGGAGTCGAACTCGTTTCACACGGTGGCGGTGATGGGCGGCGTCGGCCGCGGCGTGGCATCGAGCGATTTCGTCGGCGGCGATGCCGTGGCCGTCATGGGCGGCTGTCAGATCAATCTCCGCGACGCGAAGATCACAAAAGAGGCGGTCATCGACGTGCTGGCCTTCTGGGGCGGTATCGAGATCCGCGTCCCTCGGGGATGGCGAATCGATAACCAGGTGGTGGCAATCCTCGGCGGCATCGTCGACAAAACGGAGCGGGACGTCCCCGCCGGCGCGCCAACGCTCATCATCCGCGGCAGCGCGATCATGGGCGGCGTCGAAGTCAAACATCCGAAGAGGTAACCGATGTCCACGACGACGACAACGACGACACGAAGAGCATTGAGCCGCGGCGCGCTGGCCCTCTATGCGGTGGCGGCGGTGGCCGCGGCAGCAACGGCCAGCTCGGTCTTTTTCCTCTGGGCGCGAGGGGCCTCGGCCGGCTTGGCGATCGCGGCGGCGCTTCCACCATCGCTCCTGCTCGGCTTCATCGCCCTGGCCTCGCGATTCCTCTGCAGCGCGCTGCCGCTGCGAAGCACCTCGCGGATGTCGATCGCCATCGCCCATGCCGGGTCGGCAGCCGCCGGGAGCGGCCTGTGGGTGTGGACCTGGAAGTCGTGGGTGCCGGCGCTCAATCGCCAGGCCAATGCGTCCCTGACGCCCGACTACTCCGTCCTTTTCGGACTGGGCGTCCTTCTCTATCTGGCCGCCGTGGCCGTGCACTACCTCTTCCTGGAGATCGAAGCGCTTCGTGAAGCGGAAGAGGAAGTGCTGCGCTACCGGTTGCTTGCGCGCGAGGCCGAGCTGCGGGCGTTCAAGGCGCAAGTCGATCCGCATTTTCTGTTCAACAGCCTCAATGCCGTTGCCTCGATGTGTGGCTCGCGTCCGCTGGAGGCGAGAGAGATGGCACAGCGCCTCGCCGATTTCTTTCGGCTGATCCTTAGACTCGGCGCGTTGGAGCGTATTACGCTGGCTGAGGAGATCGACCTCGTCGACCGCTATCTGGCCATCGAGAAAGTGCGCTTCGGCGACCGGCTCACGACACACATCAACGTCGATGAGGAGGCATCGCGCTGCATGGTGCCGCCGCTCCTCCTGCAGCCGCTGGTGGAAAATGCGGTCCGGCACGGCGTGGCCTCGATGGTCGAGGGAGGAACGATCGACATCGTGGCCACGCTCGAGAATCACATGCTGCGCATCCTCATCGACAACCCCGCCGATCCCGATCGCGCCGACGTTCGCGGCGAAGGGATCGGCATCGAGAACGCCCGAGGACGGCTGAGCGCCGTGTCGGAAGGGCGGGCCATGTTGCAGGCACGTGAAACGGAAGGCCAGTTCCGCGTCGTGATCGAGTTGCCGCGATGATCAGGACCGTCGTCGTCGACGACGAACAACCGGCGCGCGAGCTTCTGCGCGAATTCCTCTCCGCGGATGAGGATTGCGAGATCGTCGCCGAGTGCGCGAACGGATTCGAGGCGGTCAAGGCGGTGGCCCAACACGATCCCGACCTTCTTCTGCTCGACATCCAGATGCCGAAGCTCGACGGCTTCGAAGTGCTGGAGCTGCTCGACCGGTCGCCGATCGTCGTCTTCGTCACCGCTCATGACGAGCACGCATTGCGCGCCTTCGAGGTCCACGCCCTCGATTACCTTCTCAAGCCGCTGTCGCAGGAGCGATTCAGCCAGGTGATGGAGCGCGTCAAACGGGCGGCCGGACATCACGATCGCCAACCGCTCGCGGGATTGGCGACATCGCTCCGCGCCAGACCGTTACAACGGGTGGTCGTACGCGGCGAGGACGGCGCGATCCAGGTCGTGCCGGTATCCCGCCTCGACTACGTGGAGGCCGCCGATGACGCCGTCCTCATAACGACAGGCGGAGTCAAGCTGCGCAAGAAACAACCGATCGGCGAGATCGCGGCGCAACTCGATCCCGACCGCTTCGTGCGCATCCACCGCGCGTACGTGGTGAACATCGAGCGCATCGAGAAGATCGAGCTCTACGCCAAGGACAGCCGCGTGGCCATCCTTCGCGATGGCACGCGGCTGCCGGTGAGCAGGAGCGGGTACCAGAGGCTGCGGGAGCTGTTGTGAGGGCGTTACCACCAGACCAGAATCCGCAGTCCGTCGAAACGCTTGAAATCGGCATCGTTGAACGTCACGAGGTCAGATCGTGTACCTGCGCGTGATAGTCAAAAGCAGCCGTTTGTGTCAATGAATCCCACCCTCTGTCACCCACACCCGACAACTGACAACTGACAACCCGCGGACGCCGGATTCAATCTCGTCCGCGCAGATTGTCCAGCGCCCACGCTCCCGGCCCCTGCGCCGCGAGGTAGAGAAACAGCCAGCAGTAGACGATCGCCAGCTCGCCGCCATTTGCAGCTGGCCAGAAACCGTGAGGCGCGTGACCGATGAAGTAGGCGAAGGCCATGAAACCGCTCGTCAGGAAAGCCGTGCTTCGCGTGAAGAGCCCGATGGTGATGAGCGCACCGCCAACGAGCTCGATCGGCCCGGCGGACCAGATCAGCGCTTTCGGTACGCCCGGCGGCATGCCGCCGAAAACACCGAACAGTTTCTGGGCGCCATGACAGGCGAACATGATCCCCACCAGGATCCGGGCGATGCCGAGAATCCTCGGCGCCTGCGTTCTGAAACTCTCGATCATCGACATGGTCAACTCCCAGCCAGGTATTCGGCCAAAGGTCGAAGGTTCCGGCGAGCTCCCGAGGAGCGTCGAAGATGCGCGTCGCGAAAACGCATGTCAAGAACATTTGCGGGTAGGGATTCGATCCTCTGCGTTCTCTCCTGTTGCAGGGAGTCGGACTTGTGTATAACCCCCCTACTGCCGTGAACGACCGAAGCTGTGCGCTCCTGATCGTCGAGGATGACGAAAAGCTGCAGGATCTGATCAGAACGATTCTCTCCCGTCAGGCCACGTCGATCGACGTCGCCTCTGACGGCGAGGAGGCCCTCGAAAAGCTCGCGTCCGGCAGATACGACATCGTCATCCTCGATCTCATGCTGCCAAAGAAGAACGGCCTGCTCGTCGCGGAAGCCGTTGCGGCACTGGCAGACAAGCCGCGCCTCGTCGTCCTCTCCGGAATCTCGCGTTACCTCAGCGACCGTTTCCCCGCCGGCACGCTGGTCCTGCAAAAACCGTTCGAGATCGACAAGCTGGCGGAGACGGTAAGGGAAATTTGTGCCGAGCTTCAGACAGCCGGCTAATGACGTTCCGGGTAAGGAATTGCCGGGTCGCGTCACTCCCGTATAGAGAGCAGGCCTGATCATCGAACCGCGCGTTGCACGATCGACGATCTCACGCGACTTCAGAAGGAACATTGCTCAAGCGCATTGCAGTCGTCGTCAGCGTCGTTCTTCTCGCCTACACCGCCGGTGCGGTGTTGCCGGACAAGGACATCCACGCCATCCTCGCCGACCGCATCGACGTGCAGCGGCAGGGCGTGGCCATCGTCGTCGGCGTCATCGATTCATCCGGCCGGCGCACGGTCGCATATGCAAGCACCAATGAAGGAGAAGGCCCTGTCGACGCCAATACCGTCTTCGAGATCGGCTCCATAACGAAGGTCTTCACATCGCTGCTGCTCGCTGATGCGGTCCAGCGTGGTGAAGTGGCTCTCACCGATCCCGTTTCGCGGGACGGCGACCGGCTTTACGTTGTGCTCCATCAGAACGGCAGAGACGTGCCCGCGAATCGCGTCGAGTGATTAACCGCCGATGCGCGCGGAGGCAATGACACTGGCCACCGTCGACGTCAGCGTCGCCGCGTCCATCGGCTTCTTGAGGTAGGCGTCAAACCCTGCCGCAAGCACACGGGCACGATCCTCCTGTCCGCGATACGCGGTCGCGGCAATCGCTGGCGTGTGGCGTCCCGTAAGCGCGTCGCGGCGGCGGATCTCGGCGATGAGGCCGTAGCCATCGACCTCGGGCATGCCGATGTCGGCGACGATGATATCGATCGGCAATCGTTCCAAGGTCTCCAGCGCTTCGGCCGCCGACGATGCGATGGTGGTCTCGGCGCCTGCGCTGGAGAAGATCACCTCCGCGAGCTCGCGGGCGTCGGCCTGATCATCGACGAACAGAACGCGCACGCCGGCCAGTTCCGCGTTCGGCTTCGAGCGGGTGGTGGAAACGAAGCTCGTCGATGTGGATATCGAGGGAAGCTCGACGACGAAGCGGGCGCCATGATCGAGGCCGTCGCTGAACGCGGCGACCGTGCCGCCGTGCCCTTCGACGAGATAGCGAACGATGGCCAGACCGAGCCCGAGGCCGCCGTGCGCGCGCGTCGTGGAGGCGTCAGCCTGACGGAAAGGCTCGAAAACGTGCGTGAGAAACTCGCGCGCGATCCCGCGGCCGGTATCGATCACGATCAGCCTGACAGTACCGGACGTGATCTCGAGATCGACCACCACCCGCCCACCCGGCGGTGTGAATTTGATCGCATTCGTGAGCAGATTCCAGATCACCTGGCGCAAGCGGTTCGCGTCGCCGAGGACTGTGGCGGCCGTAGTCGTGTCGGGCGCGATCAGGTCGATCCGTTTCGCGGCAGCGGCGACACGAACGGCCGTCAGCGAATCGGCGACGAGCTGTCCGATCGAGACCGGCTGGACGTCGAGACGCAATTTGCCCGTCGTCACGCGCGAAAGATCGAGAACGTCGTCGATGAGTTGCGCCTGCGCCAGCGCGCCGGCGCGGATGCTCTCGACCCCGCGGGTCAGCTCTTCCTGTGTGACGTCATCGCGGCTGAGAATGCCCGACCAGCCGAGGATGATCGTCAGCGGCGTGCTCAACTCGTGGGAGAGAATGGCCAGGAACTCGTCCTTGGCGAGATTGGCTTTCTGCGCATCGTCGTAGAGTCGGGCGTGCTCGATGGCCATCGCCGCGCGGCGGGCCACATCTTCCACGACGCGCGTATCTCTCTCCGCAAGAACCCGGCGCGAATGACTCATCGCCAACGTGAGCGCGCCCATCGGCCGGTCACCCGGCACAACGACGAGCGGGACGACCAACGCGGAACCAATGCCGGATGCGTGTAGCGAATCCGTGCTGTCGATGTGCGCGAGCAGCCGCGGAACACCGGTTATGATGACCTCGAGAACGAGGCCGGCAAAGAGATCGCGCGCGGCATCCTGGGTAGCCGACGCAAGCCCCTCGAAAGTCTCTTCGCCGGTGCGCAGATCGACGAAACAACAATCGGCCAGCAGCGGAACGGTCAGCTCCGCCACGCGCGCCAGAGTGACGTGATAGTCGAGCGATGAGGCGAGGACCGCGCTGGCCTCGGCCATGAACGTCGCCGTGCGCTCGGCGCGCTTGCGCTCCGTCACGTCGAGCATCGCCCCGATCATCCGGATCGGTGTGCCATCTTCCGACCGGGCGATGTATCCGCGGTCGAGCACCTCGGTGAAGCTGCCGTCGGCGCGCTCGAAACGGTACTCGTCAGTCCACGACGAGCCGCCCTTCTCGATGATGCCGTTGATGCCGGCGACGACGCGCTCGCGATCATCGGGATGCAGGTGGCTGTCCCACCACTGCAGGCGGTTGTCGATCTGATCGGGCGCATACCCGAACATCGACTGGAGCGCCTCGTTCCAGACGATGGTTCCATGCTCGGCGTCCCAGTCCCAGATCACGTCGTTCGTGGCGCGCGCGACCAGTGCGTAGCGCTCATGAGCCCTGCGCACTTCATCCGCCGCTTCTTCGATGCCGCGTTTCTCTGTGATGTCCTCGACCACGGCGACGGCGAAGTCGCCGGCAGATTCACGGACCACGGTCACCGTGACGCGTCCCCACACCTCGGCGGTGCTCTTGTGGAGAAAGCGCTTATCGACGGTGTACCGCGTCCGCTTTCCGGCGAGGAGATCCCGGAAGAGAGCAGTGTCCGCGTCGTCGTGCGTGATGTTCCGCTCGTGCACTCCCAACAGCTCCTCTCTCGCGTACCCGAGCAGATCGCAAAACGCGGTGTTGGCGATGACGATGTGCCCGCGCGAGTCGAGGACGACGACCCCCACGCCCGCCCCTTCGAGGACGGCAGCGAGCAGGCTGGACGATTGGGTCGTGGGACCGGTGGTCACAGTCCGATTATGCATCCGTGCCTTCGTTGTTTGTGCGTCACGAAGAATTCACATCGCCCCTGTTGACCTCAAGTCAGCTTGAAGTCCTACCGTGAACCGCATGACAAGAACAGCTCGATTGACCGCCCTCCTCCTTCTGGTGATGACGTGTTGTGCAGTGCAGGCGCAGCGGCAGCCGTCGCGGCAGGCACTCGATGAGTGGATCTCGACCGCGGAGAAGTCGCTCGTCGACGCGGCGGACGCGATGCCCGAGGAGAAGTACTCGTTCGCGCCGGCGAACGGCGAATTCGCCGGCGTGCGCACCTTCGCCCAACAGGTGAAGCACCTCGCGGCAAACAACTACGGAATGAGCGCGCGAATCGAAGGGAGGAAGCCTGCCGCCGATCAGCTCAGCGAGTCCGGCCTCGGTGAAGACCAAGGCGGAGATCATGGTCTATCTCAAGGGATCATTTACCGCGCTTCACAAAGCGATCGCAACGATTGACGACGCCACCGCGGGAACGGTGGTCAAAGGCGACAAGCACAATCCGATCTGGTTCGCGATCGATGCCGTTGCACACTCATTCAATCACTACGGCCAGATCGTCGAATATCTCCGTATGAACGGTATCGTTCCGCCGGCCAGCCGTTGATCTGCCTAGCCGTCGTGATCCTCGAAGTGCGTGAGCTTGCGGAACTCTTGATAGCGCTCGTAGACATCGTTGAGCGTGATCTCGCGAAGGCGGTCGAGTGAGAACTTCTCGACGGTGAACGACGCCAGCACGCTGCCGAAGACGATGGCGCGTCGAAGATCGCGGTCGCTCACTTCCGCGCGCGAGGCAAGGTAGCCGAGGAAGCCGCCGGCGAAGGTATCGCCGGCGCCGGTCGGATCGAAAACCGCTTCCAGCGGATATGCCGGTGCGGCGAAGACGGCGTCGGGTGTAATCATCATGACGCCGTACTCGCCGCGTTTGACGACGAGCGTTTTTGGCCCGAGTGCCAGGATCTGCCTCGCCCCCTTGATGAGGTTTGCCTCTTCCGTGAACTGCCGCACCTCGGCTTCGTTGATGACGACGAGATCCACCTCCCGAAGGATGCGCGTCAGTGATTCTTTCGCCGTAGCGATCCAGAGGTTCATCGTGTCAAGCGCCACCACGCGTGGACGGCGACACTGCTGAAGCACTTCCATCTGCAGATCGGGCTGGATGTTGGCGAGGAACAGCACGTCCGGGCTGCGATGCGTTTCGCCGAGCCGCGGTTTGAAGTCGGCGAAAACGTTGAGCCGCGTGTCGCGCGTTTTGGCGACGTTGAGATCGAAGCCGTACTCACCGCTCCAGAAGAACGTCTTCGCGCCTGGGACCCGTTGCAGGCCATCAAGGTTGATCTTGCGGCCACGGAAGATGTCCAGGTCGTCTTCCGAGAAATCGTCGCCGACGACTGCCACGAGATCGACCTCGGAAAAAAAGGACGCGGCGACGGAGAAGTACATCGCCGATCCGCCGATACATCTGTCGACCTTCCCGAACGGAGTCTCGATCGCGTCGAAAGCGACACTGCCTACAACAAGGATGCTCATCTGATCTCCTAGGATACGTATCTGCCAATGAGCGGCGCCAAGTCTCTCTTTACCCGCTCCGGAATCGCCGTTTTCTGCGTGATGATCGCGTATTGCAGCGCGTTGACACAGACGCAGTCGCGCTTGCGATTCGCGGCAGGGACGATCGAGTTGTGAAGGATCTTCTGGGCGGTCTCGGCGTTCTTTGCCAGATAGGCCAGAACCGTCTCGACCGTGACGTCATCGTGCGTCGCGTGCCAGCAGTCGTAGTCGGTAACGAGGGCCATGGTGGCGTAGCAAATCTCGGCTTCGCGGGCCAGCTTTGCTTCCTGCAGGTTGGTCATGCCGATGACGTCGGCGCCCCAGGAGCGATAGAGGTTCGACTCCGCGCGCGTCGAGAACTGCGGCCCTTCCATGCAGATGTAAACGCCCCCGTCGTGTACGCGGGCGCCGGCCTCACGGGCGGCCGTGCTCATCGTGGCTGACAGCGCGGTACAGATCGGATCGGCGAATCCGACGTGCGCGACCAGGCCGTTGCCGAAAAACGTATCGGGACGATGCCGGGTCCGGTCGATGAACTGGTGCGGGAAGACGATGTCGGTCGGCGCGTAGGCCTCCTTCATCGATCCGACGGCGCTCGCCGAAAGGATCGTGTGTACACCGAGCAGTTTGAAGCCGAAGATGTTGGCGCGATAGTTCAACTCGCTCGGGGAGAGACGATGGCCTCGTCCATGCCGCGAGAGGAACGCCACACGCACGCCGGAGATCTCACCGATGATGTAGGCATCCGACGGATCACCGAACGGAGTCTCGATCCTGCGCTCATCGAGAACGATCAGCCCTTCCATCTGATACAGGCCGGAGCCGCCAATGATGCCGATGCTGATGCCGGTAATCGCTTCGTTCATTGCCAGCTCACTCCCGTGACATTCCGAATCGCTTCAACGAGTCATCGATGGCCTTCGCCACCCGGATAGCAAGCTCCACTGCCGCCAGGCCGTCCTCTCCGCTGACGAGCGGCCGCGCACGCGAGCTCACGCATTCGACAAATGCTTCGAGCTCGGCGCGCAAGGGCTCTTTCTTCGTCACCTTCAAGTCGATCGGAACGATCGCTTTGCCGTCGAGGCGAAAGCCCTTCACTTCCTGCTCTTTCGTGTCGATCGAGATATATGCCTCGGGGCTGAAAAAGCGGATCTTGCGGACGCGATCCTGCGAGACGCGGCTTGCCGTCAGGTTGGCGACGGCGCCGTTCTCGAATTCGAGGCGGACATTTGCGATGTCGACGTTCTCGGTGAGCACGGCCACGCCGACGGCCCTCACATCGACGACAGGCTGCCCGAGCAGCGAGAGGACGAGGTTGAGGTCATGAATCATCAGGTCGAGCAGGACGTCGATGTCGAGCGAGCGGCCGACGAAGACGCCGAGGCGCTCGCCTTCGATGAAACGGGCGCTGTGCAACAACGGCGCGACGGCGGTGATGGCCGGGTTGTAACGCTCCACATGACCGACCTGCAGGATGCGCTGCCGCGACGCCGCGATTTCGATGAGTCGCCGCGCTTCCTCGACCGAGGGGGTGATCGGCTTCTCGACCATCACGTCGCATCCGGCCTCCAGCAACTCGCGGGCGATCTCGAAGTGCGTCATCGTCGGAGTGGCCACGACCGCGCACTCGATCACGCGTGCAAGGGCGCCGACGGAATCGAATCGTTTCAGCTCGAGGTTGGCGGTCACCTCGGCGGCGATATCGTCATTCGTCTCGACGAACCCGATGACGTCTGCCTCCGGCATCTCGGTGAGGATGCGCGCGTGAAGACGCCCGAGGTAGCCGGTGCCGATTACACCGACATTCATCGAATGATGCCTCGCTTCGATTCGCGCACGAACTCGACCAGGTACCTGGCCTCGGGGAAGAGGCCAAGCTCCTCCTCGATCTTCGTCAAGGCCGCCTCGAGGTTCAGTTTCGAGCGAACCAGGATGCGGTACGCGCGCTCGAGGGCATCGACGGTTTCGTCGGAAAAACCCTTGCGCTGAAGACCGATCGTATTGATGCCGTAGGAACGGTTGTCGCGTTTAGCCACGGTCTTCGCGTACGGCATCACGTCCTGGGTAATCATCGAGCCGCCGCCGATGAAGGCATGCTCACCGACGCGGCAGAATTGATGCACCGCGCTGAATGCGCCGATCGTGGCGAAGTCGGCGATCTCGACGTGGCCGGCCAGCGTGGCGTTGTTGGCAAAAACCGTGTGCGAGCCGACATGGCAGTCATGCGCCACGTGCGAGTAGGCCATGAAAAAGTTCTCGTTGCCGACGGTCGTCTTGCCGCCGCCGCCCGTCGTGCCGCGGTTGACGGTCACGAATTCGCGAAAAACGTTGTCGTTCCCGATCGCCAGCTCGGTGTGCTCGCCTTTGTACTTGAGATCTTGCGGCGGGCCGCCGATCGAGGCGTGGCCGTAGAAGTGATTGCGCTCCCCGATCGTGGTCGGACCTTCAATGCGGGTGAACGGACCGACGACGCACCCGCTGCCGATGGTGACATTCGCGCCGATGACGACGTAGGCGCCAATAACGACGTCGGGCGCAAGGACGGCGTTGCCGGTGATGACTGCTGTGGAATCGATCTCGGCCATCATGCTCACTCCGGCCTGTCGATCAGCACACTGAACAACTCGGCCTCGGCGACCAGTTGGCCGTCGACGGTGGCCCTGCCGTGGATCTTTACCGATATGGAGCGCCGGTGCAGAACGACACACTCGAGTCGAAGTTGATCACCAGGCACGACGGGGCGGCGGAAGCGCGCCTTGTCGACGCCGCCGAAGAGAAAGAGCTTCTTCTCGCGGTCCGGCATATCGCGCAGCCCGAGGATAGCCGCGCATTGCGCCATCGCCTCGACGATCAGAACGCCCGGCATGACCGGAGCGCCCGGGAAGTGTCCCTGGAAAAACTGCTCATTCGCGGAGACGTTCTTCAGACCGACGATGCGTCTCCCCTCCTCGATCTCGAGCACACGGTCGACGAGCAGCATCGGGTAGCGATGCGGCAGCAGTTTCATGATTTCGGTAATGGTCAGCATTGGTTCCTCACTACTCTGTCACTTCTTCTTTGCCATCCGCCGGAGCATGGCTTCTCGTCTTGCAAACTCGCGGAACGGGACCGCCGGAATCCCCATCACTTTCGTTCCATCCGGAATGTTGTCCAACACGGCACTCTTCGCGGCGACCTGCACGCCGTTTCCGATCGTGAGGTGTCCGCCGAAGCCGGACTGGCCGGCGACGACGACGTGGTCACCGAGCTCGGTCGAGCCGGCGATCCCGACCTGTGCGACCAGAAGGCAGTGCCGGCCGACCTTCACGTTGTGTCCGATCATGACCTGGTCGTCGATCTTGGTGCCGTCGCCGATGGTGGTCTCGCCCAGCGCGGCGCGATCGATCGTCGAGCCGGCACCGATCTCCACGTCATCGCCGATGCGAACGATGCCGATCTGCGGAATCTTGTGATGCCGGCCCCCCTCGGTGGCGAAACCATAGCCGTCGGCACCGATGACGACGCCGCTGTGGATGGCGCATCGCTTACCGATGACTGAGCGATCGTAAATCGACACCTGCGGATAGACGATCGTCCCCTCGCCGATGGTGGTTCCCGCCTCGATCGAGACGTTCTGAAAGATCACCACACCGTCGCCGAGAACCACGCCGTCAGCGATCGTCGAGAACGGCCCGATGGCGACGTTCGCGCCGAGCGTGGCCGTCGCCGCGATCGAAGCGAGCGGCGAGATTCCGCTCGGCATCGGCCGCCTGTCGAAGTACTTCGCGACGACACTGGCCATGGCGTGGTAGGGATTGACGACACGAATGAACCGATCATCGTCGCCGGTAACGTCATCGGAGACGAAGATTGCCGCGGCCCGCGTCGAGGCAAGCTGTGCGGCGTATTTCGGGTTCGAGAGGAAGGAGAGCTGCGCCTCGCCGGCGCCGGCAAGCGGCGCCACGCCATCGATCATCCGGTCGGCCGAACCGCTATAGCGGCCGCCGGTGAACGCGACAATTTCCGAGATCGGCACCGCGGGCATTCGGGCGCGCATTGTATGCCGCGGGTAACGAAAAAAGCCTCCCGCGCCGGGAGGCTTTTTGCGTGCGCGCGTTTCGTGCTTACGGCTTCTTCGGCGGAGCAGGCGCGGAGGCCGCGGCGCCGGCGTCAGTGAATCGCTTGATGACCGTGTCGGTGATGTCAATCGCATCCGATGCGTAGACCAGACCCGATTCGAACTTGTTGAAGATTGCTGCCAGGCCCATTTCCTTGCCCACGGCGTCGATGACCGGCTTGATCTTGTTCTCGAGATCGAGAAGCGTCTTGTCCCGTGCCTCGCCGACTTCGCGATCGGCGTCCTGCGCGAAGCGCTGCGCGGCGATCTTCTTGTCGGAGAGCTGCTTGGCCATGTCGGCCAGCTTGTCCTCGCTGAGCGTGAGCTTCTTGGTGTTGATGTCGTTGTCGAGCTTGGCGATCTCGTCGTTCATGGCCTGCGCCTTGGCGATTCGGTCGTCCTGCATCTTCTTGAGCCGCTCGTAGGCGGCCTTGCCGGGGGCCGAGCTCATCAGCACCTTGTTGACGTCGATTACCGCAAGGCGGGCCGGTGCGCTCTGGGCGAACATCGGCGCCGCGAGCGCTGCCACCGCGAGCGAGACGAGAAACTTCTTCATGGAGATCTCCTTAAATTTGTGGGCGTGGACGACCGCTAAATCGCCGCGCGTTTAGTACGTATTCCCGATGGTGAAGTTGAAGGTCTTGAACTGATCACCCGGCTTGGGCGAGGGATTGATGGCGTAAATGAACCGGATCGGGAACTGGAAGACGGGCAGGAAAATGCGGAGCTCGGCGCCGGTCGAGTACCGCAGCATCTTCGGATCGACTTTGTCCTTGTAGCCGTACGCCCATCCACCGTCTGTGAAAAACACGAGGCGCAGCGGGTCGTTCACCTTGAAGACGTACTCCGTATTGAAAAACACCTGCTTGTAGCCACCGGCGATCTGCGAGATTCCCTGGAACGTCTCCTTGGGGCCGAGCGTGCCGTACTCGAATCCGCGGACCGAGTACTCGCCGCCGACGAAAAAGCGTTGCCCTTTAGGCACGCATAGTTTGCTGTTCTGATCGATGTAGTCGTCGTACGTCAGCGCGCAGCCTTTGCCGTAATCGAGCGGCTTCAGGTAGCCGAGATCGACGTTGACGCTGAACGAGGAGCGGCGGGACAGCTTGAAGTACTTCGTCGTCGCGAAGGTCGGCCGGATGGCGTGGATGGTGCCTCCCAACGGGCCGCCGGAGAACGTCATCCCCATCGACAGCCGCGCGCCGCGGGTCGTATCGAACGGGTTGTCGCGCGAGTCGAAAGCGTATGACGGCCCAACCGACGACGAGGTGTAGACCAGATCGGAGATGTCCGAGATCGGTACGTTGCCGTTGGGGTCGGGGAGGATGTTCGACTCCTCGTGCGTCTTCACATGCTCCAGTCCGTAGACGAGCGAGATGCTGTCAAACCGATGCAGCCGGTAACCGTACGCGATCGAGCCACCCCTGCTACGCTCCTGGTAACCGATGGATAGGGGGTAATCGGTGGTGCGGTTGAAGAGAGAGATGCCGAGGCTGTTCGGCGTATCCATGAACCAGGGATCGGCGTACGACAGCGAATAGAAGTTCTGCCGGTTGCCGCGCTGGAAGCTGAGGCCGAGGTTCTCGCCCTCGCCGAGGAAGTTACGCGTGGAGAACTGGGTCTGCACGAAGAAGCCGGTTCCCTCGGAGTAGCCGCCGCCGAACTGCACGTCGTTCTTCCCCTCTTCGGTTCCCTTTACGGTCACATCGACGACCTTCTTCTCCTGATTCACCTTGAAATCGGGGTTGTCGTTGACTTTGAAGTAACCGAGCTGTCCGAGCTTGTAAATCGACTGCTTGAAGGTCTCCATGTCCATGATCTGCCCCTCATCGAGGAAGATCTCGCGGCGGAGGACCTTGTCCTTCGTCGTCGTATTGCCCTGGAACTCGAGGCGGCCGAGGCGGAACTGTTCGCCTTCGAACACCTGGATGTGGACGTCGGTGATGTTGCCATCACGCTCGACGTACTCAGGGTTGATGTACGAGTAGATGTAGCCGCGCATCCGGTACAGCTCATCGAGAGCGTCGAGGCGATCCTGGATCGGCTTGCGTCGGATGACGTCGCCCTTCTTGATCGGGAAATTGCCGACGAACGCCTCGGGCTTGAAGACGGTGGCGCCCGTGACGGTCACTTCGCCAAAGTGATGGATCGTCCCTTCCTTGATCGGAATCGTGATGGTCATGCGCGGCTTCTTCGTCGTCCCGATCGTCTTGAGCTGCGGTTCGCCGAAGGCCACATTCATGTAGCCGGAGTCCTGGTAGTAGTTCTTGATGTGCTCGAGATCCTCGTCCAGCTTTGACGGGATGTAGAGGTTGTTCTTCCGAATCCAGGTGATGAGGTTGTTTTCCTTCACCTCTTTCATTTGCCGGCGCAGGACGCGCGAGGAGAAGTGCGCGTTGCCGGTGAAGAGGACCCGGGCCACGGTGGCTTTGATGCCTTCGGAGACGTTGAAGACGATCTTCTTGTCACCAGCCTCGCTCATGTCTTCCATCGTGTTGTCGACGACGACGCCCTCGAATCCGCCCTCGGAGTAGGCTTTCTTGATCGACTCGGCGGCGCGGCGGATCAACGTCTGCTCGACGGTGTTGCCGACGTGGAGGTCGATCTTGTCCTTCTCGAGCTGCTCGTTGATCTTGGCGGTGTTGAGCTCTTTGTTGCCGCGATACTCCACCGCGCCAATACGCGGACGCTCCTTGACGACGGCGCGGACGATGATGCCGCCGTTCGGCGCCGTATCGGTCTCGAGGCGGATGTCGTCGAAGAGGCCGGTCTGCCAGAGGTTGAGGAAGTTCTTCTGGAGCGCCGCCGGATCGTACGGATCGCCGGGGTTTACGCCGAGGTAAACGCGGATCGTGTCGCTGGCAACGCTTGTGTTGCCGACCGCTTCGAAGCGCTCCACGCGCTGTCCGGCGACAGGCGAGCTGCCGGGTTTTGGCGTGACCGGAACTGGCTGTTCCGGCGTTCCAGCCGGTTCCGAGGTGATCCGTCCGGGTTCGGGACGATCGATGATCGTGCCGGGCTTCGGTTTGGGGGGAGTCTGAGCATCGGGCTGTCCGGTCTGCGCGAGGGCGCTTCCCGTAAAGAGTCCGGCCGCAAGGCAGATGGCGACGATTCGGTTCATAGTTTTGTCTGGTGAGGCTCGTGGACAGACTGAGCTCAGTCAGCCACGCATCGGGAGCATTTGCAGCCTGTCGACCTATTGACGTGCGAACCGGGACTCAGGTCACGCGGGAGCCCACAACAGACCAGTGCGGCGGCGCATTCTAGCAAACTGCCCCCCGGAAAACCGGGCTTTTACGCGTAGGTGGCCCGGCCGCCTCCGAACGACCAGTTCTCCTTGGTCACCTCGATCAACGAGACCAGGAGGTCGTCAGGCCTGACTCCAAGTCCTTCCAGCCGCAGGGCGATGTCGGCATACAGCTTCTTTTTGACGTCGACCGTCCGCCCGGAGTTCATAGTTATCTCGATGATGACGACGTCTTCGGATCGGCTCACACCTCCGTAGGACGGGTGTGCAACGATCAGGTCACGATCGAGGCGATTCAGGATCTGGAAGCGATCGTCGGCGGGAACGTTCGCCTGTGCGACGAGCGCGTCGTGAACACCGTCGCCGATCGCGCGTAGCTCTGCGTCATTCTTCGTAGCTGCGTATATCTTCACCAGCGGCATGATCACGACAGTCTATCTGCTCCTCGCGGCACTCTCACTCGGCACGCCGCTCCCGCATGTGGCCATCGCTCCCCATGCCGGCCTGCTGCGTATCGCGGTCGTCGGAGACACCGGCGAGGGTTCGGACCGCGTAGCCCGGGGTATCGCGAAACTGCACGCCCGCTTGCCGCTAGACGCCATCGTCATCACCGGCGATGCCTTCTATCCGTGCGGACCAAGGTCCGCGGCCGATCCGCAGTGGAACCGCGTCCGGGCGTTAAGCCAGGTCGGCGTGCCGCTTTTCCCCGTGCTCGGTAATCACGATTTCTGCGGCAAGTCAGTGCCCGACACGCAGATCGGTTCGACCGCGGTCCCGCACTGGCAGTTTCCGGCAAGGCAGTACGTCGTCGAATCAAGGCTGGCCGAACTGCTGATGCTCGATACGACACCGTACGCTACAGGCCGCAACGACGACGCCGCGAATGCGGTGCGGAACAACTTCACCTCACCGAAAACGATCTGGCGCATCGCCGTCGGCCATCACCCGACCGTCTCCTCCGGCTATCACGGCCACTTCCCACGCGACCAGCATCGTCGGATGGTCACGCTCGAGCCGCTGATGAAGCGCGCACGGGTCGACCTCTACATCTGCGGCCATGACCATCATCTCGAATTGATCGATGGTCAGCCGCGATTCCTGATCAGCGGCGCCGGCTCCGATCCTGTACCTCCGGTCATCCCGCACGCGAAGACACTCTTCCCTTCTGAAGCCACCCCTCAACTCGGTTTCGCCGTCGTCGAGCTGGATGACCATTCGATGACGATCCGCTTCTTCGATGGGGAGGGGAAGGCGATCAGTAAACCGTTCGTGTTCCGGCGTTAGGTGACGCGCGGCTGCATGTGGTGAGACAGCAAGTCGCAATTTTTGCCACCTCCTCGCCGTTCGAATGCACACTGCTTCACCTCTGTCCGAGCGTCAGAGCTGAACAAATACTCTGACAGGAACGGACACAAATGCCTTTTGAAGCACTCGGGCTCGACCCGAAAATCGCCAAAGCCGTGCGCGAAGCCGGCTACACAGAACCTACCCCCATCCAGACCAAAGCAATCCCGCTCGTGCTGCGCGGCCATGACGTCATCGGAATCGCCCAGACCGGCACCGGCAAGACCGCTGCATTCGTGCTGCCGATTCTGCAGCGCCTCTACACGCGCGGCTCGGCCACGAACCGCCGCTGCATGCGCGCCCTCGTCATCGCTCCGACCCGTGAGCTCGTGGTGCAGATCGAAGAGAACGTGCGCAAGTATGCCCGCCACCTTCATCTGCGCATCGCCACCGTCTACGGCGGCGTCGGCGAACGCCCGCAGATCCAGGCGTTGCGCGCCGGCACCGAGATCGTCATCGCCACGCCCGGCCGTCTCATCGATCTGATGGAACAGGGTCACGTCGACTTCTCCGGTCTCGAGGTCGCCGTGCTCGACGAAGCCGATCGCATGCTGGATATGGGCTTCCTCCCCGCCATGCGCCGCATCGTCAAGGCGCTCCCGAAGCAACGCCAGACCATGATGTTCTCGGCAACGCTCTCGAAGGAGATCGAGACGCTGACGAATGAGTTCCTCAGCAACGCCGAGGTTGTCCAGATCGGCCGCCGCGCCAACCCCGCCGAGCTGGTCACTCAGTTCGTCTATGAGACGACGAAGGAAGCAAAGCTCCCGCTGCTGCTTCACCTGCTCCGCGATGCCACGCTCGACTCAGTGCTGGTCTTCTCGCGCACCAAACACGGCGCCGACAAGATCGCCCGTCGGCTCAGTTCCTCCGGTATCAATACCGCCACGCTGCACTCGAACCGCAGCCAGAGCCAGCGCATCGCCGCGCTGAAGGCGTTCAAGGCCGGGACCGTCCGCGTTCTCGTGGCCACCGACATCGCCGCACGCGGCATCGACGTCGAGGGAATCTCGCACGTCGTAAACTACGACTTCCCGCCGCAGCCTGAGGATTACGTCCACCGCATCGGACGCACCGGCCGCGCCAAAGCGGTCGGCGATGCCATCAGCTTCGTCACCCCGGACGACCGCGGCAACCTCCGCGACCTGGAGCGTTTCATCTCCCGCGGCATCCCCCGCAAAGTCGCCGAAGGTTTCGACCCGAGTGTCTACAAAGCGGTGGCGCCGACGCTGACTTCGTGGAGGCCATCGCGCCTTGCCACCCCGCGCCCGCAACGCCCGAATACCTACGCCAGCTCGCGACCGCAGGCACGCAAGGATGCGCGCCCGACACACGGTCCGCGCCCGCCCGCCGGAGGAAATGGCCGGGCAGCGGTCAACTCGCGTCCGCAGTTCTCGGATCGTACACGGCGCAGGCCGTAGCTAGGAGTCTGCGCGGGCAGAACGATGGAGCGAAGACGGCGGCCGAGCCTTGGGCGACCAGCGCAGCCGGCAGTGCCGGCCTAGTTCGGCTTGGCCGCGAACGGCCGGGCGATCGATGGAAACTCTTTCAGGATCTGGCGGTCGTTCGTGACGAGCGGCACGCCAGCAGCCTCCGCAACCGCGACGTATTCACAGTCGTACGCCGAGCAGCGGGATTGCATCGCCAGCCGGAGAACAGCACGCGAATCGACCATCTGTTCGTTTCCGTCCATTTGATGCTCCGCGCCATCGATCGCAGCGAGTGCGGCCTGGCGAGAGATGGTTTTCCGGCGAAGCGCTCCGACAACGACGTTCCGAAACTCCGAACGCCAGAGCACCGGCGCGATCCACTGCGGATCGTTTGCTAGCAACGCCGACGCGGCGTCCGCGTACGACTCTTTCAACCAGAGATAAATCAGAACGTTTGCGTCGACGACGATCACAAACGTCCTTGCCGCCTCATCCGGTTGATTTCCTGATCGGTCAGTTCGCGTTTGACCTGGGATCGGACGGCGCGGGCCGCGGCAAGGATTTCATCCACGTTCACCTTCCGCGGTTCCACTGCCGCTTCGAGCAACGTGATGACCTCGGCGTTCAAACTGCGGCGGTTCATCTTTGCGTTCTCCTTGAGGCGCTCATGAAGCTGAGCGGGAAGATCCTTGATGGTGACGTTAGCCATGGTGCCACCATTATACAACCATTTTGATGCCACAGTCTCTTTCGCCGTGGCGCGTGCCTCAACCGCGAGATCGCTATCATCCCTGCCGTGACGCCCAAGCAGCACGCCGCCGCCCTCATCCTCTTCGCGCTTCTGGCCGTCATCATGACCTGGCCGCTGCTGCCGAACATAGGCCGCGCCGTCGCCTATCCCGGAGATCCGTACATCAACACCTGGGTTCTCGACTGGGACTGGCATGCCACGTTTCACCAGCCCGGGCGGCTGTTCCAGGCCAACATCTTCTATCCGACGAAGTACTCGCTGGCATTCAGCGAGAACCTCTACGGAATCGCCGTCGTCCTCTTTCCGCGGCGGGCGGCCGGCGTCACGCCGCTCGGGGCGTACAACGTGGCCATGCTGCTCGGCTACATGCTGTGCGGCTTCGGCGCGTATCTGCTCGCACGCGAGATCACCGGCAGCATATGGGGCGCGATCGCGGCCGGCATCTTCTACGCCTTTCTCCCTTACCGGTTCACGCACGCGCCGCACGTCCAGTACGTGTGGGCGGGCACGCTGCCTCTGATGCTTTACGCGCTCGTTCGCTACGCGCGTAAGCCGGACTGGCGTCACGCGGTCTGGTTCGGCGCGGCATTTCTCTGGAACGGGCTGTCGAACGTTCACTTCTTCCTCTTCGGCAGCGTGGCCGTTGTGATGACGATTGCCATCCTCCGGCCACCCCTCGCCCGCATCGCCGTTGCCGGCGCGGTGGCGATGCTCGTCCTCGTCCCGTTCCTCTATCCGTATCGCGCCGCGTCGAAGCTGTATGGGATGGAGCGGTCGTGGGATGAAACGATGGGTCATTCCGCTGAGCCGCACGACTGGCTTCTCAATAATTTCGCCTGGCGCCCCTATCCGACCGTCAGCGATCCCAAGGCCGACCCCGAGCGATGGCTCTTCCCGGGTGCGCTCGCGCTCTGTCTGGCTGTTGTGGCCTTCGTTTCGCGCGAATGGAAGCCACTGACTCTGGCCTGGTCATGGGTGCTCCTCGGGTTTATCGGCTCGCTCGGGCTGCACACGCCCTTCTATCGATTCTTTTTCGCCTATGTCCCCGGATTTCGCGCGGTCCGGGTGCCGGCGCGATGGGCGCTCATCTCCCATGTCGGACTGGCTCTGCTCATCGCAATCGCGGTTGCCGCGATCACACGACGTGCGGCGTGGGCCGGGGTCATCATCGCGCTGGCCTTCCTCGTCGAGTTGCATCAGTCGATCCGCTGGTACTTGGCCCCGGCCGGGGAACGTCCCGTCGACCGCTGGGCCGCCAGCGCACGTCCGCACGCGATGGCCGAACTACCGATCGTGCACGAGAACGAGTACGAGGTGATGTTGCGCGCCACGGCACATCACCGGCCGATCGTCAACGGCGTTTCCGGCTTCGATCCGCCGGAGTACGCGCGCCTGGTGAATCTCTGCGAGCAATTGTCGGATGACCTCGTGCCCGAGCTGGCGCGTATCGGCGTCACGAACGTGGTCGTCCACGCCGATTCGCTCGATGCGGCTGGACGTTTGTGGCTGGGAAAGATGGTCGACGCCGGCCAACTCGGTCTTCTGCGTCGATTTGACGGCGGCGTCGGCGGCGACTGGTTGTTTCGTGTCGGCGTGCGCGGCGATTCGCCGGAGCTGCGTGCGATGCTGGGCGGGCACGCAACATACAACGAGGACACCTTCGGTGCGCTTCTTCTCCCGACCGGTCACGAAACGCTTAAAGGACCGGCAACCTTCTCGGGCGTGGCACTCTCACCCTTCGGCATCCGCGAGGTGAATCTGCTCTTTGAAAATGGGAGGGTCCGCCTTCCGGCGACTCTGAAGCCCGATCCCGCCACCAGCCGCTGGTATCGCTGGTATGACGCCACGACGAAACCGGCGTACTCCCGTGAGTTCGCAGCACGGCCAAAGAACATCCGGCCAAACACCGACGTGCAGGTGGAGATCATCGATGGCCGCGGTGAACGGCTGTTGCTCGATGATCGATGGCTCGACTGGTATTGACGGCTGGGACTGAAGCTACACTCTTCGGCATGGTCGCCATCATCACAGGAGCATCGAGCGGGTTGGGGCTTTCCGTCGCGCAACTCCTGCGCACGAGCGGCACTTCGGTCGTCGGCGTGGCACGCCGCGCGAGCGCTGACGTATCCGGCGACGCGGCGAGACGCGAGACCGCACTTCGGGCGATCGACGCCGCGGAGCGAATCGGCGCCATCGACCTTCTCGTCAACTGTGCCGGCATCGGAGTCTTCGGCCCGGCAGGTTCCTACGATGAACAGACGATCGCGGCCATCATCGATGCGAACCTCATCGCCACCATCAACTTCTGCGAGGTCCTCTTTCCGCGCTTCAAAGAGCATGGTGGAACGATCGTCAACGTCCTCTCCACCGCGGCGCTGATCGGCAAAGCGAACGAGAGCGTCTACTGCGCAGCGAAATGGGGGGCGCGCGGTTACACCGAATCGCTGAAAACCGAGGCCAAAGGAACGAAGGCGCGAATCATCGCCGTGGCCCCGGGTGGGATGAGAACCCCGTTCTGGCCGCGGCCGCGCCCGGGCTTCATGGATCCGGGCGACGTCGCGGCGACGATCGTCGACGCCATCAGCAGGCCGGTAGATATCAGCGAGATTGTGATCACGCGGCGTTAGAATCAATGGAGGGGGTCCCTCCATGCGTCGTTCCGTATCGATCGTCTTCATCTTTCTTGCCGTTCTGGGGATCGGGCTACCGCTCGCCGCCCAGCCGGCTCCGCTCCCGCTGTTTCCGCTTCCGTTCCAGAAACCGTACACAACTGCGTCGCTCTGGAACGACTTGATGAAGGGAAACACCCGCTATAAGGGCGGCAGGCTTCCCTATACGGGCATCGCCGACGCGCGAGCGGCCACGGCTGACAAGCAGGATCCGCCGGTCACTGTCCTCTCCTGCTCGGATAGCCGGGTGCCGCCGGAGCTGATCTTCGGACGTACTGTCGGCGACCTCTTCGTGGTCCGGGTGGCCGGCAACGTGGCCGATCCATTCGAGATCGCCAGCATCGAGTACGCCATCAGCAAAGGGTGGACGAAGCTGATCGTGGTCATGGGACATCAGAGCTGCGGCGCCGTCGAGGAAGCCCTGAAGAACGACGATCCGCCGACACCGAGCCTTGTCTCGCTCGTGCAACGGATTCGCGAGTCGTTCGTCGGCCTTCCGTCATGGCCCGCGACCGATCGCCTCGAAAGAGGCATTAAAGCCAACGCCCGTAGCTCCGCGGCATACCTGCTAGCCCACAGTACGGTCATCCACAAGGCCGTGCTCGAGAAGCGCGTCGGGCTGATCGTGGCGTACTACAAACTGAAAAGCGGAGAGGTCGAGGTGCTGCAGCAGTAGCGCGGTTGCGCGGTCTCGGGGTTGCGCGGTCTCGCGGTGGTGATACGTGACCCGCGCGCGAGTGGAATGACAGGCTACTGCCGTAGTGCTATAGCGAAGAGAGGAGATTGAGGAGTCGCGCGGTTACCCAGTCGAGCCCATAGAGTTCGATCCGTAATTTACCAGAGCGGGTAATCGGGCAGAGCTGATGCCAGCTACCACCGCGAGACCGCGAGACCCCCGCAACCGCGAGACCCCTATCTCCGCCCCTTCCAAACCTCCGCCGCTTTCGATCCCATCTCGCTCGGCGCTTCGACGACATGGATCCCGGCGGCCCTCAGGGTGGCCATCTTCTCCGCCGCCGTTCCTTTGCCGCCGCTGATGATGGCGCCGGCGTGGCCCATGCGGCGGCCTGGGGGAGCGGTCTGGCCGGCGATGAAGGCGACGACCGGCTTGGTCACGTTGGTCTTCACGAACGCCGCCGCTTCCTCTTCTGCCGAACCGCCGATCTCGCCGATCATGATGATGACCTCGGTGGCCGGATCGTTTTCGAACGCGGCCAGACAGTCGATGAAATTCGTGCCCGGCAGCGGATCGCCGCCGATGCCGACCGCGGTCGACTGGCCGATCCCACGCGTCTGGCCGACCGCTTCGTAGGTAAGCGTTCCCGAGCGCGACACGATACCGATCGGGCCGGGGCTGTGAATGTGGCCCGGCATGATGCCGATCTTGGCTTGGCCCGGCGTTATGATGCCCGGACAGTTTGGACCGATGAGACGCGACGGCATCGCACCGGCCATGAGCGCGCGGGCATTCGATTTCCGCAGAAAATCGTGCGCGCGCATCATGTCGTTCACCGGAATGCCTTCCGTGATGCATATGATCAGCTCGATGCCGGCATCCGCCGACTCCATGATCGCGTCGGCCGCGAACGGCGGAGGCACGAAGATCAGCGAGCAGTTCGCTCCCTCCTTCCGGCGCGCATCGCGAACGCTGTTGAAGACGGCGAAGCCCTCATGCGTCGTGCCGCCCTTGCCCGGCGTCACCCCGCCGACGACCTGCGTCCCGTAGTCGCGGCACTGGATGGCGTGGAACGTTCCCTCGCGTCCGGTAATGCCTTGAACGATCACCCGTGTGTTCTTGTCTGCCCAGATGGCCATCGGCTATTTCCCTTGCGCCGCGGCAACAACCTTGGTTGCCGCATCCCACATCCCGTCGGCGGTGATCAGCGGGAGCCCTGACTTGGCCAGGATCTCCTTCCCCAGCGCAACGTTCGTCCCTTCCAGCCGCACCACCACCGGCACCGGCAGCCCCACTTCGCGCGACGCGCTGACGACCCCCTCGGCGATGCGGTCGCAACGCATGATGCCGCCGAAAATATTGATGAGGATCGCCTTGACGTTCTTGTCCGAAAGGATGATTCGGAAGGCGTTTGCGACCTGCTCCGCGCTCGCGCCACCGCCGACATCGAGGAAGTTGGCGGGCTGGCCGCCGGCCAGCTTGATGATGTCCATCGTGCCCATGGCCAGTCCCGCTCCGTTGACCATACAGCCGACGTTGCCATCGAGCTTGATGTAGTTGAGGTTGAAATGTGAGGCCTCCACTTCGAGTGGATCCTCTTCGTTCAGGTCGCGCATCTCCACCACATCCTTGTGGCGGAAGAGGGCGTTGTCGTCGAAATTCATCTTGCAGTCGAGCGCGAGCACGCCGCCCTCTTTGGTGATGAGCAGCGGGTTGATCTCGGCCAATGACGCATCCATGTCGAGATAGCAGCGCATCAGCTTCTGCACGAAATCGACGCACCTCTTGTACGCGTCGCCGGTGAGTCCGAGCGCGTAAGCGACCGCGCGTGCCTGGAATGGGAGTGCGCCGAGGACGCCGTCGATCGGCTCGCGATGGATCGCCGACGGATCGCGCTCGGCCACCTCCTCGATCTCCATTCCGCCCTGCTTCGAGGCCATCACGACCGGCATACCGATGCGGCGGTCGAGTGTGATGCCCAGGTAAAGCTCCTTGTCGATGTTGAGTGCTTCTTCGATCAGCACTTTCCGCACCACGCGGCCTTCGGGACCGGTCTGGTGGGTGACGAGTGTCATCCCGATCATCTTCTTCGTCAGTTCCGCGGCCTCGTCGGCGTCTTTGGCCAGTTTGACGCCGCCGCCTTTGCCGCGACCTCCGGCGTGGATCTGCGCCTTGACCACGACGCGCCCACCCAACTCCTTGGCCGCGGCGCGTGCCTCGTCCGCGTTCTCAGCGACGATGCCGCGCGGAGTCGGTACGCCGTAACGGCGCAGAATTTCTTTGGCCTGATACTCGTGGACTTTCATAGGGCGCGGAGTTTTATCACATCGAACGCCACACGCGGCGGAGCGCGCGGAAGTTGCATTAAACTGCCGCGCCCGGAGGTTTCGTCATGCCGATCGATGAAGGTCATTTCAAGCTGGCTCTCTCGCATTTCGCCAGCGGCGTAACGGTCGTAACGACGGAACACGACGGCCGGCATTACGGGATGACGGTGGCATCGTTCGCATCGCTGTCGCTCCATCCACCGCTCGTCCTGGTCTGCATCGAGAGATCGGTGAAGACGCACGACGCCATCGCCGCCTCGGGCAAGTACGGTGTCAGTATCCTCAGTAGCACGCAAGCCGACATCTCCTCGAAGTTCGCTTCCCGCCGCGATGACAAGTTCGACGGAGTGGAACTGATTGAAGGTGACCTCGATGTGCCCCTCATTAAGGGCGCGCTGACGGCGATCGAATGCCGGGTCTACGACCGCCTTCCCGGCGGCGATCACACCATCTTCATCGGTGAAGTCATGAAGATTCATACCCAGGAAGGCGATCCCCTTCTCTACTTCCGCAGCGGCTATCGCGAGATGCGTAGCTGATGCGGCAGATGCGCGACACGCTGCGCGGCGCGTTTCAGCGCGTGCTCCGGCTCCCCAACAGGCGGAAGGAATCGCGGCGCGGCACCCTCGATCACATCCGCGGTTTTCATTCCGAGGTGCTCGGCAACGATCGCGACATCACCATCTACCTGCCACCCGGGTACAACGACCGGGACGACGTTCGCTACCCGGTGCTCTACATGCACGACGGGCAGAACCTCTTCGAGCCCGAGCGCGCCTTTATCCCCGGACAGAACTGGCGTCTCGCCGAGGCGGCCGACGAGAAGATCGGTGCGCGGACCACGCGGCCGATGATCATCGCAGGTATCGACAATACGAGCACACGGATCGACGAATACACCCCGACGCATGACACCGCGCGCAACGCGGGAGGAAAAGCGGACGATTACGCGCGGATGATCATCGAGGAGCTGAAGACGATCGTCGATGCGAGATACCGGACCTTTCCTGATGCTCCCAACGCCGCCCTCGGCGGTTCGTCGCTCGGCGGCCTGGCTACGCTCTACATCGGCCTGACGCATCCGGCCGTCTTTGGTCATCTCGCCGTGATGTCACCCTCAATCTGGTGGGACAACCGGGCCATCGTTTCCACGCTCGATCACTTCGCCTTCCCGCGGCGCCCGCGCATCTGGCTCGATTTCGGCGGTCGCGAAGGGGTGGAGGGGATGACCGACGCACGTCTCCTGCGCGACCGGTTACGCCTCAAGGGGTGGACGAGCGAGGACGATTTCCACTACTTCGAGGACCGCCGCGCCGATCATAGCGAGCGCGCCTGGGCCAAACGCGTACCGGACGTGCTGGAGTTTTTGTTCCCGGCCCCGGAGTTGTCTCCGCAGAATGGCAGTTGACTCCCTCGGCCGTCCCCTACGCGACCTGCGGATATCGGTTACAGACCGATGCAACTTTCGCTGCACGTATTGCATGCCGAAAGAGGTCTTCGGCCGTGACTTCGCCTTCCTCGACCGCGCCGAGCTCCTGAGCTTCGAGGAGATCGCTCGCCTGGCACAACTCTTCGTGCGCGAAGGGGTTACCAAGATCCGCCTGACTGGCGGCGAACCGCTCCTTCGGCGCGATCTCGAGCGTCTCGTGGCCATGCTCGCCCGCATCCGCGGCGTGCAGGATATTGCACTGACGACGAATGGCGCGCTTCTGACGCGCGAGAAAGCCTTCGCTCTCCGCGATGCCGGCGTCAAACGCATTACCGTCAGCCTCGATTCGCTCGATGACGCGGTTTTCCGCCGTATGAACGACGTCGACTTCCCCGTCGCGCGCGTGCTCGCGGCCATTGACGCCGCGGCCGAGGCGGGACTCACGCCAGTCAAGATCGACGTCGTCGTCAAACGCGGCGAGAACGACGGCGATATCGTCGAGATGGCCCGCCGCTTTCGCGGAACCGGCCACATCGTCCGCTTCATCGAGTACATGGACGTCGGCAACACCAACGGCTGGCGGATGGAAGACGTCGTCCCGGCCCGCGAGATCGCCGCGAGCATTGGCGCGCACTGGCCGATCGAGCCGGTAGAGGCGAACTACTTCGGCGAAGTCGCGGAGCGCTGGCGCTATGTCGACGGCGCCGGCGAGCTCGGCATCATCTCGTCGGTTACCCAGCCCTTCTGCGGCAGTTGCACGCGTGCCCGCCTCTCCGCCGACGGCAAGCTCTATCTCTGCCTCTTCGCCGGAACCGGCCACGACCTGCGCGGCCTCCTCCGCGGCGGAGCGGACGACGAAACGATCGCCGCCACCATCCGCGGCCGCTGGCACACGCGCGACGACCGCTATTCGGAGATCCGCGCCGAGGCGACACCTAGTGAGAAGGTGGAGATGTCGCACATCGGCGGGTAGGCCGGCACGGCCGGCGGCGTTGGTTGCCCAAGGCTCGGCCACCACTTCGAAATCCTGATCTTTTGTCCCAATCGTGATCTTTTATCCGGAATCCTGATCTTTTGTCCCAAATCGTGATCTTTCGTACGGAATCATGAACTTTCGTACGGAATCATGATCTTTTGTGCTGAATCATCATCTTTTGTGCTGAATCATCATCTTTTGTGCTGAATCATCATCTTTTGTCCTGAATCATGATCTTTTGTTCCGAATCGTGATCTTTTGTCCGAAATCCGAACGCTTTGTTCGGAATCCGAACAATTCGACCGAGATCCGATGTCCGTTCACCGCCGCGACGGAAACCGCGCGTGGCGGGCCATCCCGGCCACGAACTTGTTCTTCCCGCCCTGGGACGGGTGCCGCACCTTCTCGTGCGGAACGCCGAGCCGGGTCAAGCTGAACGACGCCTGATTGCCGATCGCGGCGATGCGCTCGATGTCGAAGAGTCGAATCAGCCGGCTCAGGAAGCGCGCGCCGATCTCCAGCTCCACCGGCGTGGGCATCCGGTTCGAGAGCGGATTGCCGGCGAGGAAGGGGTGGAATGGAAAGGCGTTCCAGAGCAGCGGCAGCGGATCGATGTTGCGGATCGTCCCCCACACCATCGTCGCACTCGCCTCCGTCGACATCCGCGTGGAGAGATCGGCCTTGCGGTAGCCGCGGTCCGCACCGAGGGCACGAGCACCATTCGCGAGGTCAACACCGCCCAGCATCACCGTCTCGCTGACGAATGGGACGCCCGTCAACCGCCCGCCACGATACGAAACCGCCTCGCCGACGAGGAGCAGCCGAGGACCGATCGCGTCGAGCTCCTCGAGGTAACGGCGCAGGTTTCCGCGGCGGACGGCGTTGCCGCGCACGTCGTCACCGATCCGCGCGAACTGGTTGCACGCACGCGGCGAAAGCGCGGTGCGGGAGAGGTCGTCGATGAAGCGATCGAATCGTTGCGGCACGGCGCGGATGATAACGGCCTACAATCCGCGCCGGATGCCGCTGGTAACCCTGACCACCTTCCGCACCACGCACGACGCCAACCTCGCCAAAGCCGTGCTCGAGGACGAAGGCGTTCCGGCATTCGTCGCCGATGAGAACGTAACGTCGATCGCTCCCTACCTGTCGCCGATGGGGGTAAAGCTGCAGGTGGCCGACGGCGATGTCGACCGCGCCGAGGGGATCCTGAACCGGATCGCCGGCCTCGATGTGGCGGAACGGACTACGGCGAGCGCGGAACGGGCCATCCGTCATCCGGAGCAATGTCCTCACTGCGGTTCGCCGGACGTCCGCAGCACCCGCCGTCTCCTCGGCTTTCTCATCTCGGCAGCGTTGCTCTTCGCCGTCGGCGTCGCCGTCGACCAGCTCGTGATGATGTTCTACCTCACACTCGCGGTCTGCATCTTCTTTCTGGTCGCTTCGCCCTACCGCTGCGCCGATTGCGGACACCGCTGGTGACGCATGATCCGCACGCTGATCCCTGACCAAGTCAACACCGCCGCCTACGCGCTGCTGGCGTTCGCCGGCGTCTTTCTCCCGATCATCATCGTGAAGTCGGCGCGGCGCATCGGCACCCGCCCGCTGCCGATCTCCCGCTCGGGCTTCTACAAACAGACGATCATTTTTCAACTGCTGCTGGCAGCGCTCTCCGCCGGGACCGCGTACACGAACGGCATCCTGGCCATGCCGATGCCGCAAAACCCGCTGCTCTCGTGGGCCGGCGCGGTATTGATGTACCTGGTCATGCTGATCACATTGAAACTGCGCTGGCCGAGCCGTAGCGAGGCATCCAAACGACGGCTCTACGAGATCCTCCCGCACAACGCCCACGAGATGGCACCATACGTTCTCATCTGCATCGTGGCTGGCACGGGCGAAGAATTCGTCTACCGCGGCGTGATGACGGAGCTGGGGCAGTCACTGACAGGGATCGCCCTTGTGACGGTCGTCCTCCTGTCGATCAGCTTCGCCGCCGCGCACGCGATGCAGGGACTACGAAGCATGATCGGAATCTTCGTCATCGCTCTGGCATGCCACGCGTTCGTATGGCTTGCGCAATCTCTGGTGCCGGTCATGGTGGTTCACTTCGCGTATGACCTCACCGCGGGAATACTAATTCCGCGTTGGTTTGAAAAAAGTGTTGACAAGGCGATTGTGACCACCTAAGATCCGCGTCCCAATGATCACGATGAAACAGAAATGCTTTGAGCTCGCGGCGCAATACCGCCCCGCGGGAGGCTTCACGCGATCATAGCGTGCTCAATAGATCGATTCCTGATCTGAGCCCCTTCGATCGCGAGATCGAAGGGGCTTTTATTTTCGGCGACAACCAATCCGGGCCGGCGGCGCTCAACACCTCGTTTGTGCAGAGCGTTCCGTGAACGGGTTCTAACGAAGGGTCGGTTAACGCACCAAAGGTAGCTCAGAGGGTAGAGCACAGGACCGTTAATCCTGGTGTCACGGGTTCGATTCCCGTCCTAACACTACGTGGCTGAAAACCACACCTTTTCGCAGTAATCCGCCTGGGGGCGGCTGTATTACGACCAGTCACAAGGACGAGGAGTGCTCGCGTCATTGTGACAGCACGATTCCGGCGCCTTGCAGCGCGCGGAAGCCGCGCGCGGAAACGACGGAACGCATCCGTAGCAGTAGTACGGGTGCTGAACGCCGGAGTAGCGGTGGCTGGCCGCGACGCTCCGCACCGCATGCGTGTGGTAACGGATACGTGCCGTTCCCGGGCGGCCTTTCTCTAACAACCGCATAACAACTGCCGGCTGGCGATGCGTACGAATCGATTGGCCGGAGAACACAAAGAAAAGGAGGTCCCCATGATTCGCAAGCTCAAGATTCGTAATCACGAGCGTGGTCTGCTCTTTCGCGAGGGCGACCTCGTCGATATTCTCCAGCCGGGTGTGTACTGGCGATTCGATCCTCTCTTCAAGCTGCGGTTCGAAACCGTCAATACGCGTAAGGTCTGGCTGGAGCACAAGGACATCGATCTGATCGTTCGTTCGGGTCTCATTGGCGAGGATGCCGTCGTACTGAACCTTACCGACACAGAGCGTGCTCTCGTCTGGATCGACGGCCGTTTCAATGCTGTCGTAAAGCCGGGCATGTACGTCCTCTGGCGGACCGATCACGATGTTCGTGTGGAAGTAGTCAGCACGCGTACCGTGCAGTTCATGCATGCCGATCTGACTGCCATCGTCTCTGTTGCCGATTCACTGAAGCAGCTCGAGACGGTGACGGTGCAGGCCGGTAGCGTGACCGTCGTTTTCCGGGACGGTTCGCTGCACGGCGTCCTACAGCCGGGAACGTATGCATTCTGGCGCGGCGCGGCTGTTCTGCGTGTCGTCCCGGTCGATCTGAAGGAGCAGGTGCTGGATATCAGTGGTCAGGAGATCATGACGGCGGACAAGGTCACGCTGCGTCTCAACGCTCTGGTCAGCTTCCGTATCGCCGACGCCATGAAGTCGGTGGCGGAAGTCGACAGTGCGCCGCAGGCGCTGTACCGCGCGGCACAGCTCGCGCTTCGTGAGATCGTCGGCGCGCGCGAGCTGGATGCACTGCTCGTATCGCGCGACGCTCTGGCGCGCGAGCTCGACGAGGCGGTACGGCCCCGTGCGGCCGCACTCGGCATCGAGGTCGTGGCTGTCGGTATCCGTGACGTGATTCTCCCGGGCGAGATGAAGGATCTGATGAACCGCGTCACCGAGGCAAAGAAGGCCGCCGAGGCTGCCCTCATCACGCGCCGTGAAGAGACGGCAGCGATGCGGATGCAGGCGAACACGGCCAAGATTCTCGAGTCCAGCCCGATGCTGATGCGTCTGCGCGAGCTCGAGGTTCTGGAGAAGGTTGCCGAGAAGTCGAACCTCACGGTTCTTCTCGGCGACGGCAGCGGCCTGAGCGACAAGATCGTGAAGCTGCTGTAGAAGTGAGAGGTGCCGCCGGAAACGGCGGCACCTTTTCGCCAGCGGAGCCGGCGAGAGATCGTGGCCCCCGGTTTCAACCACATTCAATGAGCGCGGTATGAAACGCGCGGCGGGCTCACCGCACGGCGTGACGTCGCATAATCCCGTGCGCGATGAACTTGTAGACGATCCCTTTCGCCACATCCATCACGTACAACTCCCCCGACACATCCTCCCCGAAGCTGCTGATCCTGATCGTGGTCGAGAAGAGCGTCTTTGATGTCCAGACTCCGTTGGTTTGCGTCGCCATCCAGATCGTCCCGGTGCAGTAATCGCCGTAGAGGTAGGCGCCCTGGAGCGATGGGATCTGGGTGCCGCGATAGCGGTAACCGCCGGTGATCGAGCAGGCGCCCTGGGCGTGCGAGTATTCGAGGATCGGCATGGTGAAGGAGGGATCGGTGCAATTCGTGGACGGGTTGTAGCAGTGGAACCCTTCCATCTTTCGCCAGCCGTAGTTTTCGCCGCCGATGCTCGTGGCGGGCTGGAGATCGACCTCCTCATACAGATCCTGGCCGACGTCACCGATCCAGAGATCGCCGGTCGAACGGTCGAAGCTGAAACGCCAGGGATTGCGTAGTCCGTAGGCCCAGATCTCGTTCCGGGCGTTGCCGTGGCCGACGAACGGATTCGAAGCAGGGATGCCGTAGGGCGATCCATGGTCGACGTCGATGCGAAGGAGCTTGCCGAGGAGCTGGGTCAGATCCTGGGCGTGGTTGTTCGGATCGCCGCCGGAGCCGCCGTCGCCGGTGCCGATATAGAGATAGCCGTCGGGCCCGAACTGGAGCTGGCCGCCGTTGTGGTTGGCGAAGTCGGGATGGGGGATCGTCAGCAGGATCGTGCCCGAGGCAGGATCGGCGATGTCGGGGTCGTTCGCTGACACCTGGTAGCGTGCGACGCTGTTGTCGCCAAGGCGGTTGGTGTAGTAGACGAAAAAGAAACCGTTCTCGCGATAACGCGGATGGAAGGCAACGCTAAGCAAACCGCGCTCGCCGCCGCTCAGAACAAACGAGCGGATGTCGAGAAACGGCGTGGCCCGCAGGCCGAGAGCGTCGTAAATCTGGATGAGGCCAACCTGCTGCGTGATGAAGAGCCGCGTGTCGCCGGCATACGTCAGCGCCACTGGCTGATTGAGGCCCGTGGCGACCGGCAGAAGCGCGACGTCCTGCGCCGAGGCGGTTGTCGCCAGCAGAAGAAGGATGAGAGGGAGGATGCGGTGAAAGGTGCCAGACATACCGGGAACCGAATGCAAGTGATCCGCCTGCGAGGCGTTCACACCGAGTGCGGGATGGCCCGCTCCGTACTGCCACAACATCGTTCGACCTCGGCGTCCATGCGTCCGGCCATCATGAGGAAGAGCATCCGGTAGTCGGCAGCCAGAGAGTAAAAGGGGTGCCCGAACGTGGCCGGCTTGTTGTGCTCGACGAAAAAGTGGGCGTACCAGGCGAAGGCGTAGCCGACGACCGGCACGGCAATCAGGAACCAGAGGTTGATGGCGAAGGACAGCCCCAGCATGACGATCGAGAGCACCGACCCGATGGCGTGAAGGACGCGCGTCCGCGCGTGCGCGTGGGCGCGCACGTAGTCCGGCCAGAAATCGGCAAAGCGGTGAATCATGGAACGCCAGTGGATTCTCCCACGACTTTCCGTGGCACTTCAATTGCTCGGGTCTGATACATGCCGAACGATTTCGAACAACTGCTGAAAGACATCTTTGGTGAGCCTCTCAACAAGCTCAGCCAGTTCTCCTCCGAACAGTCACAGCGTTTCCAGACGCGCCTCCAGGAGTTTGCCCGCGAAGCGGTGAAAGACGAGCTGGCGAAACTTCATGCCGAGGTGGCGGATCTTCGCGCGCGCGTCGCGGAGCTGGAGAAGGAGCGGGTGGAGGGGGCGGCGGACGCTGTGTGACGGGGTTGCAGGTTGGGGTCTCGCGGTCTCGGGGTTGCGCAGTCTCGCGGTGTTCCTTGGTTGCTGGGTTGCTGGGTTGCTTCGTTGCAACCCTGCAACTTAGCAACTCAGCAACCAGGAACACCGCGAGACCCCGCAACCGCGAGACCGCGAGACCGCGCTAAAACGCGTAGCCCAACGTAATGAAATACGCGAACGGCCGCTCGAAGACCGGTTTTCCGGTGTCGTCGTAGCGCAGGATCTGGCGCTTGAGTTTGTAGCCGAAGTCGAAGCGCACGGGGCCGACGGGTGAGAGGTAACGCAGGCCGGTGCCGACGCCGTATTTCAGATCGCCGAAGCGGATGTTCGTCTCCGCGTAGGTGTTGCCAGCATCGACAAAGAGCTGAGCGCCCATCGGGCCGGCGATCGGAAATCGGTACTCGGCGTTGACGATGAAGAGAGCCCGTCCGCCGAGCGGCGCGGTCATGTGGCCACGGAGTGGGTCGACGACGTCGATCAGCGTCGGGTGGCATCCGGCGTCGATCGACGCTTGCGTCGGGCAGGCCGTCCCGAGGAGGTCGAGCGCGTAGGCGCGGTTCGACGTGTCGCCGCCGGTGGTGAAGCGCTCGGACAGCGGCACGCCGCTCGTCGGTATCACGGCGCCCGTTGCCGGATCGATCGTGGTGCCGGCGCCGAGGTCCTGGATCAGGCCGACGCGGCCCGACATCGCGAACGTGCTGTTGTCGGTGACAGGCAGATACCACGAGGTCTGCGTGAACTCCTTGAGAAAGCGCGCATCGGCGGCAATGAAACGGAACGCGTACTCCACTGAGGCCGTGGTGAAGAAACCGCTGTGCGGGTTCAGCGAGTCGTCGCGCTTGTCCCAGAAGAAGGTCGGGGTGAGGCTGGAGATGGAGACGTTCGCGGCGTTGCGGTCAAGACCGGGCAGGATCACGCTTTGCGCCAAGGCGCAGAGATCACCGCTCTTGTGCTGGATGATGCATTCAGCGATGCGGTATTCGTAGCGCAGCGACCAGCGCGTGTGGAATCGGGCGATGCGCGACGCCTCGATGAATCCGCCGCGCTGACGGATATGGGTGTTTGGCCGGAAGTCGTCATTCTGAAACGCCGTGACCTCGACGGGAATGTCGTACCTGCCAATGAAGGGCTCGCGGTAGGTGAGGAAGACGTCCTGCCGGTTCGGCTTTGCGTAGATCACCTCCAGGCCGAGGTAGCGGCCGGTGCCGAAGAGATTGCGATGAGCGATCGACGCCGACGCCAAGGGTGCGGCGCGGTTCGCACCGGTGTCGGGCGTGATCGGCGCGGTTCCACCCAGCGCGCCCGCGAGGGTAAGGTCCTTCCCCTCGGCGACGGAGATCGTGACAGTGCGCTCCGCCACGTCGGTGGATGCCTGCGCCGGTTGAATGTCGACACGCTGGAAAATCCCAAGCCGGTAGAGCCGCTGCTGTGCTTCGAGGATCGATGTGTAGCTGAAGGGCTGACCTTTCTCCAGCTCCGCCGTGTGCAGAACGACGTTGCTGTTCGTGTAGGTGTTACCGCGCACGACGACGTTGCCCAATGCGATCTTCGGCCCTTCGGCGATCGTGTAGACCACGCGGACCGAAGTCTTGTCCGTACTCACCTCTTCCCGCACACGAACCTGCACCTCGGCGTTGCCGCGGTCGGAGTAGAACGTCTGGAGGGCGATGACGTCGTTGCGCTCGAGCGTCGGGTTCAATGCATCGCCGGTTTCGAGCGTTGGCGCCGGCAGGTCCTTCGTCGCCACCTGCTCGTTTCCTTCGATGGCGACGGAGGCAACCATCGTCTGCGTTCCCTCGGTGACCGGGAAGTCGACCGTCATCGAGCCTGTCGTGGCGTTGGCGTTGACCACCGGTGTGCCGGCGGTGGCGGAGAGGAAACCATGAAGCCGGTAGTACGACTCGAGAGTAGTCCGGTCAGCGGCGATCTGCTCGCGGGTGACACCCCGCGGACGGCGAAACAGCGAGGCGAAGATTCCCTTAATGCCCCCGCTCGGAGACGTGGCCACGACACCCTGCAGCGTCTTGTCGCTCAGTTTGTTGTTGCCGGTAAACGTTACCGCGGTCAAGTGGAACTGCTCCCCTGGGTTGACGTGGAACGTCGATGTCCAGACGTTGCCGGTCAGCGACTCCTCGGTGTCGACGGCGACGTTGTAGAAACCGCGCTGCTGCAACGAGGTGACGATGTCCGCCGCCGCGCGGTCGATGACGTCTTCGCTGTACGGCTGGTTGCGGCGGTATGGCAGAAGTCCGCGCAGCGATCCGCGGGAGATGCCGGTGACTTCGACCTTCACCAGTGGTCCGGCCGCCGCGGTGTAGCGCAGGGCCACTTTGTGCGTGGCCGGGTCGTACGCGTTGGTTTCGTAGCGGACGCTCGCCTTCCGATACTCCTGACGCAGAAGCCACTGGCGCATCCGGTCGGCGTCGAGGCGTGCTTCGTCGAGATCGAATGACTTTCCCGGACCGTGCTTCATTCGATCGATGAGCTGCTGCGCGTTGAACGGTGCGGTCTCGCCATTGATGGCAACCGTGCCGACGGTCGCTTGCGTCCCTCGGGCGACGTGAAAAATGACGGCGGCGCGGCTCTGCTGCCGCAGGAACGACGTCTCGGGATCGACGGTGACGTCGAGATAGCCGGATCGCTTGAGCAGATCCTGGATGGCGTCGGCGCCATGGTCGACGGCGTTCAGCGAAAGGACGTCGCCGAGGTGGAAGGCCAGAATGCGGAGCGCACGGTCGCGGTCGGTGCCATTGAGTCCGTCGAAGTCGATCGAGGCGATGCGGAAATTCGTATAGAGCGCGAAGACGACCGCCACGCCGTTTCCTGACGGCGCGGAGTCGACGCGGATGTCGCGGAAGTTGCCGGTGGCGAAAAGACTCTTGACCGATGACTGCACGTTGCGGATCGACAGCGGCTCGCCGACTTTGACGGTGACGTAATGGTTGAAGCTGGAGGTGTCGACGCCTGAGTCAGCACGGAATCCGACGCTCTTCACCATCGCGCCTGTCGGCGTCGCCACGGTCGTTGTGGGGATCGTGATCGGCGGTGCTGCCGGAACGCCGGCCGTCGACGCGCTGGCCGCGGTGTTGAACGACGTTAGCATCGCCAGCGGGTTGTGGCCGTTCATCCCCCAGTTCCAATGGCCTTCGTAGCGCCGCCGGAAACGCGCCTCGATGTCGTATTCGTTGGAGAGCGCATCGCGCGTGAATTGCAGCACCCAGTCAGGGGTGACCTGCCACTCCAGCGAAACGCGATTCCTCGAGTCACGCGTGTTGTAGATGACCAGGATTCGGACGTCGTTCGAGATCCGCTTCTCGAACGACACCTTGGTCCCGGGATCGCCGGTCTTGTCGAGATCAGCGGCGTCGGAAGAGATGGCGAAGGAGTCGATGAACGAGAGCGCGCTGGAGTTCAGCAGGCGGCTCAATGACTGGAAGAGCAGGGTGCGGCCGGTGTTTGCGGCCGTGGGCGCCGCATTCGGGTTCGTGTTTCGCGTCAGCGCGCCGAAGCCGAGAAGCGAGAAGAGGGTGATGTCGCTTGCCGGCGGATCGCTGGTAATCGACGGAGTCAACCGGTCGAGCGTTCCGGTGAGCGTAACCGTGACGTCGAGAGGTCCCGACTCCACCTCGGAGATGCCGCCGCTCACGCGCGCCTCGAGGGCGACGTCGAAGTACGGATCGATGCGGAACGGATTCTGGAAATTGATCGACCCGCGCACGACCCGATAATCGATGTCCTGAAAGCGGATCTTGCCGCCTTCATTGAGCGTGACCAGGCCGAGGATCACCGGATTGCCGAGCGTGCCGGTGACTTCGATGTCGGCGCTGCCGGCGAAGTCGGCGATGTTGTTGCGCACGGCCAGCGTGTTGTCGCTTGTGAGATGAAGGCGAAGACCGATGCGGTCCTGCCACGATGCGCTGATGACCGGCGTAACTCCACGGCGGGCCAGTACGGCGTTGAGCAGCGCGGAACCGATGTCGACGTCGCGGAAGTAGAGGGCGCGGTTAACGGTGACGTCGCCGGTAAGGACGCCCCGATCGAGATCGCCGCTGAGGAGCAGCGAGAAGTTGCCTTCGACCGTGAGTCCTTCGAAGTAGCGGATGGCAACCTCGGTGCCCTGCAGCGTGACGCGCACGCTTTTTGGCGTCGTGCCGTCGAGCACGACCGAGCCGCCGAGAACAATCTGACCGCCGCCGAGACGGGCGCGAATGGAATCGATGTCGATCCGGTCCTCGCGGAAGACGAGCGTGCCGGTGATGGCGTCGATCACTTGCGGGAATCCGGGGATGCGCGCCGAGGCACCCTGGAACTCGGCGGTGCCGTTGAAACGCGGCTCGGTCAGTGTGCCGGTGAGCGCGCCGGCGACGGCGATGCGGCCGTCGGCACGAAGGTCAGGGACGAAGAGCTGCAGCAGCGCCGCTTCGAGCGAACCGTGCAGATCGACGTTGAGCCGCTTCGCGCCGGTGAGCTCCGCGAAGCCGCCGACAGTGAACGCCGCGGAGCCGGTCTGGCTGAGCGACAACTGGAAATCATCGAAGACGATACGTCCGTCGTGCAGGCTGATGTGCATCGGCCGCGCGGGGGCGAAGGCGCGCTCGGAAACGCGGACGTTGAATTCGGGGAAGGTGGCGTCGACACGCAAGGTCTCGATCGAGGTGAGCTTGCCGCCTAGCTGCAGGTTCGCGGTGAGGCTGCCGGCGGCAGGCAGTGATGCGGTCTTCGGCGACAGCGCCACCGCTTTGGCGATGTCGGTCACCTTTACCTGCACGAGGCCGGAAAGCGTGCCGTCTTCGGCAACGCTACCGTTGCCGTCCATGGTCAGCACTCCCGCGGCCGAGCCGCGCACGATGAGCTGGCCGTTGCGGATGGCGATGTAGAGCGTCGGCGGCGGCGCGTCCGGAGGCAGGTTGAGGCCACGCAGCGTGGCCTGATTCAACGTCGCTTCCAGCACCAGCTCGGGTTGTGTCAGCGTTCCGGCGCCGTTGGAGCTGAGCGTGATATTGCCGCCCAGGAGCCCCGCCAGCGACGCGAGCAGCTTGACTTTCGACAGATCGATCGACGACGACTTGATCGAGTACGAAAACTGGTTCGTACCGAAATCGATCTGCGCTTCGCCGATGATCGTACCGGCCGGCGCTACCACCATGACGTTCGTCGCCTTCAATGCGCCTTGCGTGAAATTGATGTCGGCCTTCGCGCTGGTTACCGGCTCGCCATAGATCGAGCCGTTGGAGATCGTGACCAGACCCGATCCTTCCAGCTTCGCTTTCGGACCGCTGAGGTGCAGATGTCCGCTGACGTCGCCGGTGACTTGCTGCTTGCCGAGATCGAGGAAGGTGATGATCTCAACGATCGGGAACGACGTGGTGGCGATGTCGAGGTCGAACGATGTGTTCCCATTGCCCGGCAGCCAGGCAACGGTTCCGTCGAGCCGTAGGTCGCCTTTGTTTTGATGAACCGTAAAGTTGGCGAAGGTGACTTTGCCGTCATCGGGCGTGCCGGTGACGACGAGCTTACCGGTACCGGTACCATTGATCGCCAGTTTGAGATCGACGGCCTTCATGGCCCGGTCGACGTTGTAGTTCACGGCATCGAGAGCGAGATCGAATTGCGGCGAGGGTCCCTTGTCGGGGAAGGTCAGCGTGCCGGTCATCGACAGCCGCGCGGGACCGTCACGGAACGTGGCGCGCTCGAAGGTCATCACGCTCCTGGCGCCGTCGTAGCGAAGGTCGATCTCGGAGTCGCCGAGGAGGATGTTGTTATACTTCGTGCCACTGCCGGCGATCCGCGCCACGACCTCGGGTGATTTGATCTTGCCGCGTACGTTGCCGGTGACATCGCCGCTCCCGCCGAGGCCGAGCAGCGTGTAGCTCTTCTTTCCGGCCGAGTGCGCGAAGTTGTAGCCGATGCGATCGAGCTCGCCGAAATCGCCGCTGTGAATTCTCATCAGCAGATCGGACCAGGCGTCTTCGATGCGGAACTTGCCGGTGAAGTCGATCGTCGATACTTCCGTGGTGAGCTGCGCGCGCCGAAAGGTGACCACGCCATTGTCGAGCGAGAAGTCGGTCGAGCCGCCGAGGGGAATTGGGTATGCGGCGTCCGAGAATGCCTGCGCTTGCCTGGCCAGCGTGGCGTTTCCTTCGCCGGCGCCGGCGAGTATCCGATCCTTGTTCCAGTGATAGACGAGGTGGCCGGTAGCTCCGCCGCGCAGGCCGTTGTCTTTGATGCCCCAATCGCTGAACAATTTCTCGAGCGACACCGCGCTGTAGTGGAGATCGACCTTCATCGGGTACGGCTCGACGTACCGCGGCAGATCGTAGTGCCCGCCGATCGTGCCGCCTCCGTACGATGCGCGCTGGATGTCGACGATGGTACGGTCGCCGGTGATGTTCATCGTGCCTCGGACGTTGGCCAGGTCGTAAACGTCGGCGCTGATTTTCGGCGCCAGCCAGCCGCCTGTGATCGAGACGGCGCCCCCATTGCCGCGCAGCACGCCGTCGACGTCGACCAGACCGTCGAGCACTTTGTTGACTTTGAAAGTGTCGCGGACGCGATTGAGCCCGACCTGCGCGGTGAGGTGAAGGTTGTAGACGGCGTCGCTGAGCGGCGCGACCTTCCCCTTCAGAAAGACCCGCAGATCCGGTCCGCCTTCGAGCGCGACGGACTGGAGGTCGAGATTGTCGGGCGTGAACCGGAACTGGCCGCGCAGCGCTGTTCGGATCGGCGATGCATCCGGAAGATTGACCGCGAATTGGGGACTGGTAAGCACGCCGGCGTAGAGGTCTTCCTTCGGCGTGACGTTGATCGTTGAGGTGATGTTGTTCGCGGTTGCGGTGATCGTGTGACGGCGGTCGAGAAATTCGAAGGCGCCGCGCGTGACATAGAGGTTGCCGAGGTCGAGATGATAGATCTCGTATCGGGACGGCGGGCCGGAGCTCCAGTGCGGAAAGTTGTGAGCCAGCTTCGAGCCAGCCGGGTAGATCTCGAAGTTGAGATGCGGCTCGACGATGTCGACACGCCCGACGCGAATCTTGCGTCCCCAGAACGAGTCGACACCGCCGGTAACAATTAGCTGCTTGACGGTAGCGAAGTAGGGATGGACCGCCCCTGGCGGGTTGGCAATGCGCAGGTCATTGATGATGATGCGGCTCTGACGTCCGCCCTCGATCTGCACCGATCCGACGTCGACGTTGCGGCCGAGGCGCGCTTCAAGCGTCTTCTCGATGCGCAAGCGCACCAGGCCGGCGAAGCTCGACGAGCCGAGGTACCACCAGCCGCCGCCGATGACCAGCGCAAGGAGCACGAAGAGGCCGATCGTGGAACACCCCACCCACTTGAGACAGCCCCACATCGGGCCTCTCCTCTGCCTCTCTCGCGCGGAGCGGTGATGGTGCTCCTCGGCTGCTGGTTCGATCGTCATTTCGTCGAGGCCGCCAACTCCTGCTAACTGCGAGCCAAAAGATAGAGGTCACGGAGGTTATTGCCGGCGGGGGGAATCATAATCGCCTCCCCGATCACTTCGGCGACGGCGAGGCTGTTGGAGCGGGCCAGCTCCCGTTTCGCGAATTCACGATCGATCTTCGCAGGGAGGGAGATGGCGACGGCGGCGACGCCGCTGTTTCCATCGACGCCGTCGGAGGTGCCGAGGAGGGCGTCGATATTCATCGTCTCCCGCGCCAGCGCCATCCGTACCGCGAGCTCGATACAGCGTCCTCCCTTCCCGTTTCCTTTCCTCACCACGGTCGGCTCTCCTCCCGCGATCAGCACTTCTCCGCTCCGCAACCCTTCGGCCATCTGCAGCAATTCGTGCGCTGCATCGCTGACGTTCGATTCGATCTGCTGCTCGACGACCACCGGTGAAAGGCCGAGTGATGCCGCGATCTTCGCCGCTGCGGCGACGAGCGTGGAGTTGTCGGCGATGAGCTCTACCCGGGAGTCATCGATCTCTTTGACGGTGTCGGGACAGCCGTCGTCGCGAAGCCGGGCAACGATTCGGTCACATCCGCCGATTCTCTGCAGGATGGCGATGGCGTCGTTCTTCGTCGTGTCATCCACAAGCGTCGGCCCCGATGCGACGTCAGCCAGCGCACCCGTGGAGACATCGGAGTAGACGAGCGTGACGCTGCGCTTCACCCGCGCCGCCAGCCGCCCGCCTTTGATCGCCGAGAGATGCTTGCGGACGCAGTTGATGTCGCCGATCCTCAATCCTGACGCGACGAGTTTTTCGTTGACGTCGATCAGATCGCGCTCGTTGAACCACGTTGCCAGCGGCTGTTCGATGCATGCGGAACCGCCGCCGGAGATGAGGAAGAGGATTTCGTCATGTGCAGCGACGAAGTCGAGCAGTTGTCTGCCGGCTTCGAAGCTGGCGGATGTGATGTCCGGATGGCCGCCTTCGACGATCTGCGCGCGCTTTACGGGCCTTCGATAGCCGATGGGGATTGCGAGGAAGGCGTCGACATCGTCATCAAGCCCATCGCGCAACGCGCCCGCGCACTTGCCGATAGCGACGACGGCGCGCGGCATGTCAGGCGTCGCACGAATGAGGCGCTCAGGCGCGCAGGCGTCGAGAGCACGGAGGTAGATGGATTTGAGGTGATCGCGCAATGCTCCATCGTAGCGCCGTCGACGCTACGAACGTGCGGCTGCGCCGCACGGCACAGACAAGAGTGTCTGTGCTCTCTTGATCTACGCCGCTGTGGAGTGCTTAACCAGCATGTCGGTGTATTCGGCGTCTTGGCTATCGCCTCAAGAGCATCGGCCCTACTTCACCGAACGGCTCTGAATACTTTGGAAGACAGGATCGAGAGCCGACGCCTCGGTGGCGTAGACCTCGTTGAGTTTGGCGGTGTATTCGGGCCACTCGGCTTCTCCCGCATAAACCTCGTCGGCAAGCGCCTGCTCTTCCGTTCGATCGAGCTTCGCCGCCTCGCGCGCGAGTCTCGTTCGCAGCATCCGATCGAGGCGCTCCTTCACAGCGACCTCGGATGCCTGACTGCGATTGAGAAAAACGCCATCGTGTACCAGCCGATCGATCTCGGTTAGCACTTCTTCATCAATGGTGATGGCAATCTTTGCGCGGCTCAAGTGCATGACGATACATCATGCTTGCAATGCTCGGGCGCCCCACGGCACAGACAAGAGTGTCTGTGCCACATCGATCCGGACTTGCAATACAGCGAAGCACGTACGGGCGGCCAATGTGGCATGGCACGGACACTCTTGTCTGTGCTCCTTTGACCTAGGCCCGCACCTCCCGATGCTTCGCCAGCATCTTCTTCAAATACTCCCCCGTCGGCGTGTTCGGCGTCTTGGCAATTTTCTCCGGCGTTCCTGTGGCGATGATGTAGCCACCTCCATCCCCTCCCTCGGGGCCGAGGTCGATGACGTGGTCGGCGGTCTTGATGACGTCGAGGTTGTGCTCGATGACCACCACGGTGTTGCCGCGGTCGACGAGGCCGTGCATCAGGTGGAGGAGCTTGGCGACGTCGTCGAAATGCAGGCCGGTCGTCGGTTCGTCGAGGATGTAGAGCGTGCGGCCGGTGGCGCGCTTGGCGAGATCCTTCGCCAGCTTCACGCGCTGCGCTTCACCGCCGGAAAGCGTCGTCGATGACTGGCCGAGCTTGATGTAGCCGAGGCCGACTTCGTCCAGCGTGCGGAGGATGTTGGCGATGCGGGGGATGTTGCGGAACATCTCCAGCCCCTGCTCGACGGTCATGTCGAGGATCTCCGCAATCGAGGAGCCTTTGTACGTAACCTGCAGCGTCTCGCGGTTGTAGCGCTTCCCGCCGCACACGTCGCAGGTGACGTAGATGTCGGGGAGGAAGTGCATTTCGATCTTGATCTGGCCGTCGCCCTTGCACGCTTCGCAGCGGCCGCCCTTCACGTTGAACGAGAACCGTCCCGGCCCATACCCGCGCATGCGCGCTTCGGGGGTCTGGGCCATGAGGTTGCGTATCTCGGTGAAGAGCTGCGTGTAGGTCGCCGGGTTCGATCGCGGCGTGCGCCCGATCGGCGATTGATCGATATCGATCACTTTGTCGATCAACTCCAGGCCGTCGATCCGTTCGTGCGCGCCGGGTGTGTCGAGGGCATCGAAGAAATGGCGCGACAGCGCTTTGTAGAGGATGTCGTTGACGAGCGTCGATTTCCCGGAGCCGCTCACACCGGTGACGGCGATGAAGACGCCGAGGGGGATGGTGACGTCGAGGTTTTTGAGGTTGTTCTGCGTCGCCCCGCGGATGACCAGCTTGTTCTCAGTAATCGGCCTGCGTTTCGCCGGAACGGCGATCGATGCCTCGCCGCGGAGGTACTTCGCAGTCAACGACGACGGGAACGACTTGATCTGCTCGAGCGTCCCCTCGGCCACCACTTCGCCGCCGTGAACACCGGCGCGCGGGCCGAGGTCGATGATGTGGTCGGCGGTCTCGATCGTCTCTTCATCGTGCTCGACGACGATGACGGTGTTGCCGAGGTCGCGCAGCTCGACGAGTGAGTCGATCAGCTTGCGATTGTCGCGCTGGTGCAACCCGATCGACGGTTCATCGAGCACGTAGAGCACGCCCATCAGCTTCGAGCCGATCTGCGTGGCCAGACGGATGCGTTGCCCCTCGCCGCCGGAGAGCGTTGCCGCGCTGCGGTCGAGCATCAGATAGCCGACCCCGACGGAGCAGAGGAAGCCGAGGCGGTCGCGGACCTCTTTGAGAATCTTGCCGGCGATCTGCTCTTCGCGCTGCGTCAGAGCGATCGTCTTGAAGAAATTCTCCGCATCTTTGAGCTGCAGCGCCACGATCTTGTCGATCGGACGATCGGACACGGTGACGGCCAGCGCCTCGGGTTTGAGACGGCGGCCCTTGCAATCAGGGCAGTTCATCGGCGTCATGAAGCGCTCGATCTCCTCGCGGATATCGTCGTTGTCGGACTCCTTGTAACGCCGCGCCAGCATCGGTACCACCCCTTCATACGTACCGTTGTAGGAGTAAGTGCTCTCGGAGCCGCTGAACTGGAATTTGATCTTCTCGTCGGAGCCGTGAAGGATGACGTTACGGGCCTTCTCCGGCAGGGCGTGCCACGGCGCGTCGATCCTGAACTTGTAGTGCTTGGCCAGCGTGTGAATCTGGCGAAGGCGCCAGTTCTCGGCTCCTTCCTTCCAGATGGCGATGGCGCCGTCTTCGACCGACCTGGTCCAGTCGGGGATGATCTTCTTTTCGTCGACTTCGAGGAGGACGCCGAGACCGGAACAGCGCGGGCAGGCGCCGTAGGGGGAATTGAACGAGAAGAGACGCGGGGTGATCTCGCCGAGGGAGATGCCGCAATCGGGGCAGGCGTAGGACTGCGACATTAGCTCTTCGCGGTTGCCTTCCTGATAGAGGATCTTCACCAGCCCCTTCGACACCCGCGTGGCCGTCTCGAGCGAGTCGGCCAGGCGTTGCTGGATGCCGTCTTTGACGACGAGGCGGTCGATGACGACGTCGATGGTGTGCTTCTTCTGCTTGTCAAGCGTGGGTGGATCGGCCAGCTCGATCGTCGCCCCGTCGACGACAGCGCGGGTGAAGCCTTCCTTCACCATCTGCAGCATCTGCTTGCGGTACTCCCCCTTCTTGCCGCGGATGTAAGGAGCGAGGATGGTGAACTTCGTCCCGGCCGGCAGCATCAGCAGCCGGTCGACCATCTGCTGGATCGTCTGCGGCCGGATCTCCTGGCCGCAGCTCGTGCAGTGCGGCACGCCGATCGACGCGTACAGCAGGCGCAGGTAGTCGTAGATCTCGGTGACCGTGCCGACGGTCGAACGGGGATTGCGCGACGTCGTCCGCTGCTCGATGGAGATGGCCGGCGAGAGTCCCTCGATCGAGTCGACGTCCGGCTTCTCCATCTGCTCGAGAAACTGCCGGGCGTAGGCGCTGAGCGATTCGACGTAACGGCGCTGTCCTTCCGCGAAAATCGTGTCGAACGCCAGCGACGACTTCCCCGATCCGGAGACGCCGGTGATGACGACGAACTTGTTGCGCGGAACAACGACGTCGATGTTCTTGAGGTTGTGCTCGCGGGCACCGCGGATGATGATGGATTCCATGTGTGTGCGTTGGTTGCAGGGTTGCTTGGTTGCTGAGTTGCTTGACTACTTGGTCTCGCGGTCTCGGGGTTGCGCGGTCTCGGTGTTGAATGACTACGGCAGCACTGAAACTCAAAACCCCGAGACCGCGTAACCGCGAAACCCCGCAACCGCGAGTCAACTCTAACTCCACTCCCTCAAACCCTCTTCCCGTTCTACTGTATGTAGCAAACTTGACGCTCCTTTGAGGTTCGCGTATGGCTCGGCGCCTTGGCCGCGCTCCTTCGTTATCTCGCCACGATGGCTGCTCTGATCGCCGCTCGCGGCGGTTCTACAGCCAGTGTCGCGCACGATCAAACAGGTACCTGCCGGAGTCATTCACCCGCGGCCGCAACATCTCGCGCTGCTGATGGCCGCGATCTTCCCGTCAGCGAGACGCCGATTCCAGAAGCCAGGCTCCGTACGCCTCTGAGGTCCAGGCCACCGGCAACACCACAAACTCCGGCACATCATAAGGATGGCGCGCGAAGAGCGCGTCGCGAAGGGCGTCGACGTTGGCGTCGACAGTCTTGATGACGAGCAGTTGCTCCCCCTCTTCGTCGACATGCCCCTGCCATCGATAGATCGACGTCACAGCGGAACGATATTGACGCACGCGGCCAGCCGTTGCTCGACCAGTTCGCGCGCGATCGGGCGGGCATCGAAGCCGGCGCCGACGGTGGTCAGGACGATCACGGGAGTCATAGGCGTCATCATAGAATCCCCGCTCCGTGTTCCGCCGCATCTTCCTCATCATCGTCGTCGCGACCGTGCTGCTAATCGGGTACGAATGGATCACCTTCCCCGACGTATCCGCACTTGCGACGAATCCGCCCGCGACGACGGCGTTCATGGAACAGCGAAAGGCCGAGTTGCGCGCCGCCGGAAAGAGTGACGACCTTGACTATCGCTGGGTGCCGTACGAGCGCATCTCGCCCTACCTGCGGCGTGCGGTGCTCGTGGCCGAGGACGATGCGTTCTTCGAGCACGGCGGTGTCGACGTCAATGCGCTGGAAGAAGCGATCCGCAAGGACTGGGCGCACAAGAAGATGACCCACGGCGGCTCGACCATCACCCAGCAACTGGCCAAGAACCTCTACCTCTCACCATCGCGAAACCCGTTGCGGAAAGTGAAGGAGTACTTCATCGCCCGCTCGCTGGAGAGCCATCTGTCGAAGAAGCGGATCCTCGAGCTCTACCTCAACGTCGTCGAGATGGGCGAGAGCGTGTATGGCGCCGAGGCCGCATCGCAGATGTACTTTCATTCGTCCGCGTCGGCGCTCTCGCCATCGCAGGCGGCGCTGTTGGCCGGCTGTCTGCCAAACCCACGTGTCATGAACCCCGCCGCGCCCAACAAACGCCTGCGTTTTCGCCAGCGCATGGTCCTCTCGCGCATGAAACGCTGGGGCTACCTCTTCGAGAAGGAAGTGCTGACGGAGAAGAAGCCGGAGCCCGCCGCTCCGTCGACGGAGACCACCGCCACCGTCGACACGGCGTTGCAACAGACACCGCCGACGGACACAGCGACACCGGAGCCTGCACCGGAACCAACATCGACGGACACAGCACCGACGACCACGGAGACCGTACCGCCGCCGGAAACGACCACGACGTAGCCCCCCTGGGAGCCACGCCGGCGCTCCGTTGCCCGCTATGATGCCGGCCATGTTCGTCCTCTACGAGGTGCTGCTTTACCTCGTGCTGATTCTGGCGCTGCCGTACTTTCTCTTCGCGGGAGTGCTGCGCGGAAAGTACCTCGCCAATTTTCCGGAGCGGATGGGCTTCTATCGGACCCGGGCGGCGGCGCATGACCTCTGGATTCACGCCGTCTCGGTTGGGGAAACGCTGGCGGCGCGGCCCGTGGTCGACGAGATCATGCGGCAGCGTCCGTCGACCACGATCGTTTTCACTACCACGACCATCACCGGGCAGGCGCAGGCGCGGCGGCTCTTTCCCGACGCAACCGTGACCTATTTCCCGTTCGATTTCGCCGCCAGCGTGAAGCGCTTTCTGCGGCATCATCGTCCACGCGTATTCGCCACGATGGAGACCGAGATCTGGCCGAACGCCACCCGCCTTTCCCGCGCGCGAGGCCTTCGCCTGCTTCTGGCGAATGGGCGGATCTCCGACCGCTCGTTTCCACGCTATCGAAGGTTGCGGCCATTCGTCGCACCCGTGCTGCGCCAATACGACCGCATCCTGGCGCGGGAGGAGACGGACCGCGAGCGCTTCATCGCCATCGGCGCGCCGGCGGCGATGGTCGAGACGAGCGGCAACGTCAAGTTCGATTACATGCCTGATGACCGGCCGCTGGAGATCGCCCCTCGGCTGGAAACGCTCGTCGCCGGCCGCAAGGTTCTCGTACTCGGGTCGACGATGGAGGGGGAGGATGAGGCGCTGATCGCGGAGCTGGAAAGCTACATCGCTTCCCACAACGCGTTCGTCATCATCGCGCCGCGCAAACCTGAGCGCTTCGAGATCGTCGCGGGGCTGTTGGCGGCAACGAAGACCCGTTTCGTTCGCCGCTCCGATTGGAACGACGGACCGGCCGATGTTCTGCTACTCGACACCTTCGGCGAGCTGGCCAAGATTTATCGCTTCGCCACCGCGGCGTTCATCGGAGGAAGTCTGGTGCGAACCGGCGGGCACAACCCGATCGAGCCGGCGGCGGCCGGGGTGCCGGTCTGCTTCGGCCCTCACATGTCCAACTTCCGCGAGATCGCCAGGGTCTTCCTGCGCGATGGCGGCGCGGTCGAGGCGCGCGATACCGCAGCGGTCTTTACCTTCGCCGGGCGGATGCTCGACGACGATGCGGCCCAGCGTGCGATGAGCGATCGCGCGCGGAGGACGGTCGAACAAAACCGCGGGGCTGCGTCGCGCACCGGCTCGCGCATCGTCGAGTTGCTGGCGTGACCACCTTCCTGAAACCGCTCGAGATGCTCTGGCGCGGTGTGAACCGCCTGCACCGCGCGCTCTACCGGCGCGGCGTTTTGAAGAGCAAACGCCTGCCGCGGCCTGTGGTCTCGGTCGGCAACCTCGCCGCCGGCGGCGCCGGGAAGACGCCGGCTGTCATCACCATCGCCCGCCATCTGGCAAAGCGTGGCTTCCGCGTGGCCGTGCTGACACGCGGCTATGGCCGTAACGACAAGGCCTCCGGCATCGTCTCATCACTGGACGCCGCCCGCTTCGGCGATGAGCCGGTGCTGATGAAAAGCAAGATGAAAAACGTTGATGTAATCGTGGGATCAAATCGATACAACAATGCGCTACAGTTTCTCAATCAGAACGATTGCGATGTATTCGTGCTCGACGACGGCTTCCAGCACCTGCAGCTCGCACGCGACGTCGATGTCGTCATCGACACCGCGGGCGAGGTGATGCGTGAAGGTCGCTCGGCGCTGGCGGATGCGGACTTCGTCATTCGACGCAATCTCCGCATCGCCGTCCCGGAGGGATTGATTTCGAAACGCCTTTTTGCCTTCGCCGGGCTTGCTAATAACGATCAGTTTTTCGAGTCGTTGCGCGGTCTGGGACTGAGCGTCGCCGCCACGAAGGGCTTCCGCGATCACCATCGCTATACCCCGGAAGACATCGCCGCGGTGAAAGACGCCGCCCGGACCGCTGGTGCCGAGATCGTCGTGACGACGGAAAAAGACGCGGTCAAGATCGATGACCGTGACATCATCCCCATCGCCGCGGAGATGATCATCGAGCCCGAAGTCCTCGAGGCGATCGCCGCCCGCATTTCCCGATGAGCCGCCGCCGCAAGAACACGCTCCTGCAGCGTGTCGAATACGTTCTATATCGCGCCGTTGTCCGCGCCGTCCGCTCGCGCTCCGACGAATCACTGCGACGGTGGGGAACACGCCTCGGCAACCTGGGGCGCCGCATCCTGCGTGGGCGCGCCCGTCTGGCCATGCGCAACCTCGCCGCGGCCTTTCCGGAAAAGAGCGAATCCGAGCGGCGCCGGATCGCCGGCGAATGCTGGCGCCACTTCGGCCGGGAGGCGCTGGCCACCATCCGCATGCAGCACGTGCCGATCGAGGAGGTGCCGTCGCACTGCCGATTTGTCAACGCACAGATCTTCGAAGAGGCCCAGGCCCGCGGCCGCGGCGTCGTACTCGTCAGCGCGCATTACGGCGCGTGGGAGATTGCCGGGCTGGCCATCATGGCGCTGGTGAGGAACGTCAGCACCGTGGCCCGGCCCCTCGATAACGAGCTTCTGGAGCGCGATCTCGCTCTCTTGCGCGCTCGTACGGGGGCGGAAGTCGTCGACCGCAAGCGTGCGGCGCGCGTGTTGCTCAAGACACTCTCGCAAAATGGCGTCATCATCCTGCTTCCTGACCAGGCCGTGCAGCCGCGCGAGGGGATTCTCGTCCCCTTCCTCGGACGTCCGGCGTGGACGACGGACGCACCCGCAAAGATGGCTTTGCGCCAGGAGTCAGAGATTGTGTTCGCTTTTTGCATTCCGGACGCAACCGGGCACCACCTCGAATTTGAGGAACCGATCACGATCGATCAGTTGGGCGAGGACGAGAAAAACGCCGAAGTGCTGACCACGCGCATCAATGACGTGATTTCCCGACGCATCGCGGATCGTCCGGAGTTATGGTTGTGGATGCACGACCGCTGGAAGGGGAACGCGTCGGGTGAGATCGAAGACGAAACAACAGATGCCCTGTGAAACAGTCGTAGTCGGCCTCAATTGGGTCGGGGACAACGTCCTGGCCCTCCCCACCTACCGGGCGCTCCATCACCGCTTCCGGAGCGAAGGGGGGATCACCGTGGCCGCTCCCCGCCACATCGCGTCGCTGCTTGCGTCGGCCGGCATCTTTCGCAACGTCATTTCCTGGAACGGCGATACGCGCGAGCGCATCCGGCTGCTGAAGGCAGGCCGCTTTCGCCGCGCGGTGATCCTTCCCAATTCGTTCCGCGCGGCGATGGTGGCGTTCGCTGCCGGCATCGGCGAGCGCTGGGGGTACGCGACCGACGCGCGCGGGATGCTGCTGACGCACGGCGTGCGCCGCGATCCATCACGCGGCCACCAGCTCGACGACTACACCACGCTGCTCGCGGCGATGAATGCTCCGCGCGTCGTCGACGAGATCCCGACGATGACCATACCGCTGCACGTGCGGGAGCGGGCCGGGCGCCTCCTTCGCGATGCCGGCGTCCGGCTCGACGAGCCGCTGTTCGGCCTGCACGCCGGCGGCCTGTACGGACGCGCCAAGCATTGGGGCGACGACCGCTACGGCGAGCTGGCCGAGCGGCTGCGCGGTGCCGGCTTCCCGGTGGTGTTGCTGACCAGTCCCGGAGAGAGACACCAGGCCGACACCATCTCCGCGGCCATCGGAGGGATCCCGATCATCGGTGACGACGGCGACGTGCTGCATCTTGCCGCCGCCATCTCGCATTGTTCGGTGGTGGTCACGAACGATAGCGGGCCGCTGCATCTGGCCACGGCGCTGGCCGTTCCTTCCGTCTCGATCTTCGGTCCGACCGATCCCGATCGCACCGTCATCCCCGGCGCATCGCGCGTGGTCCGCAAACCGTTCGCCTGTCAGCCTTGCTACAAGCGCGAGTGTCCTCTGATGCACCACGGCTGTATGAACGAGATCACGGTCGACGACGTCTTCGCCGCGGCGGTGGGACTGTTCAACGAGATCGACGGAAAGATCGAGACCGACAGCGCGGGGGCTGTGGCGTTCGGGAGCGAGTAGCGGCGCTTCGCGCGTTGTCGGTTGTCAGTTGTCGGTTTGATTCCGCGAGCGGCGCCTCACAACCGACAACCGACAACGCGGCGAAGCCGCTGGCATGCGCCCTATAATCGTCGTCGATGCCTGCTGACGACGACGAAGGCCGACTGTACAAGATCGGCGAGGTCTGCAAGATCGCCGAGGTGCCGCCGTACGTGCTGCGGTACTGGGAGACGGAGTTTCCGTCGCTGGCGCCGAACAAGAGCGGCGGCGGGCAGCGTCTCTACACCCGCCGCGAGATCGACGTCATCCTTCGCATCAAACAGCTTCTCTACTCCGAAGGCTTCACCATCGCCGGCGCGAAGAAGAAGCTCGACATCGAGATCGCCTCACCGGGCGGCGTTGACGTTGCCCCGCCGGCCGCGCCGCCGTCGAAGGGCGTTACCAAAGCGCTCGGCGATGTGAAGCGGGAGCTGACGGCGATCCTGCGTCTTCTCGACACGTAAAACTGCGCTTCGCGCGTTATCGGTTATCGGTTATCGGTTGTGATGCGCCGCGAGCGGTATCACCCGACAACTGATAACCGACAACGCGCAAGGCGCCGCTTACGCGGGCGGTTTATCCTTCTCCGGCTCCGGAAGGTCTCCCGCCGGCACGTCGGTCGCCTTTTTCTCGGGAACTTTGAAGCCGAGGTAGGTACCGGAGCTGATGCCCATCAGACCGAGCAGCGTGGCGCTGAATTCAGGCATCTCCAGGTTCTTGTAGACATTCCCGCAGAAGATCACCCCCAGCACGATGGTCCAGACGAACATCTGGAAACGATGGAGGCTGATGCCGGTCGGATCGCTCATGACGTCGTTCAGAAATCCATTCGTCGTTCCGCCTGGCTGGTCCGGCTGCGGAGCGTCTTTTTTCTGATCGATCAGAGTTGCGGCCAGCGCGGTTCCCGCGCCGATCCCGATGAGCGCGAGCACCGACGAGGTGATGGTGTCCAGCTCGTCAGTGATCAGCCACATGAAGATGTAGGCCGCGACGACCAGGAAGAACCAGAACGACATCTGGAAAAGAGACAGCGAATACGGCCGCAGATGCGGCACGGGATGGCTCCCGCCGCGAATGAGGCTCGTGGAGCGGCAGAGATAGATGAAGATTCCGAGAGCCAATGCAATGAGGCCCACGAAGACGACAAACTGCGTCCTGGGGATGATCTCGAGCAAGATGCTGGCCGAGCTCGGGACCGAAAACTGCAGATCCGAGCCGACGCTCACGGTCACGTTCTTGTTGAAGCCTCTTGGGCTGCCGAGCAGCGTGTGCCACGCCACTTCGTCATCCTTTTCATCCTTATCCCGCAGAAGGCGATAGCGGACGTGCCCCCTCTCCTTATCGCAGGACTCCGCCTTGTCCGCTTTGATCGCCATGCCGTCGAGGAAGAGCACGATGCCCTTGCAGTTGCCGTTCGCCTGCTTCAGGAGCGTGCTGAAATTCTTGACATGCACCGAGATCCGGTCGTCGAGGCCTGCCTTGTCCGCTTCGTCGAAGAAGTACGAATGGACGTAGTAAACACTTGCAGGGCCTCCGGTGTCGGGAGGGTCAGGCGGCGCGCCCGGCGGCTCCTGCGCCAGCACGGCCGTGGTCAGGAACAGTGAGAGAACCGCGACGAGCGTCGATCGCATGCGTACCTCGTTTCTGCCGGATTTGTGGACTGCAACGATTCTAAGACAAAGATCCCGATACCGCTTCAACAGATTGCAACCGGCAGCGTAGGTGGGAAACATGAAGTGCATGCGAATCGCTCAAGCTGTCCTCCTCTCGCTCGCCACGCTCACTCTCGTTACGTGCACATCCGATTCAGACGATACCGATCGCCGGCCGCGGAGCTATCCAGGCGGCACGGACGGCGGACGGACCAGCATCGCCGCGCGCGCAGGCGCGGGCGACGGGTTGGACATGATCCCGCCCGGTGACTGGTGGCGTGACCCGCAGATCAGCGTCGCCGTGACGCTCACCCCCGATCAACTGGCGTCGCTCGACAAGATCGGCCACGAGCAGAGCGAGGAGATCGCCAAGCTCGAACGGGACAGCATGGTGGCGGCGCGTGACCTGCGCACCGTCGTCGACTCGAGCCAGCCGGCATCGGAGGACATTACCGGCGCCGGCCAGCGGCTGCGCGGCGTCCGCGACGCCCTGTTCGATCACCGCATTCAGATGTTCGCAGCCGAGCGCACGCTCCTGACCCAATCGCAGTGGAACGCGCTGCAACAAGCTCTGGCCTCCCGCAACCGCCCGGAGCGCGACAATTCCGGATACGGAAGACGCGGCCGGGGCGGGATGGGCGGGCGGGGACGGTTCCCGGGATAGAAGCGCTTCGCGCGTTACCGGTTGTCGGTTGATTTGCGGTGCGCGTTGTCGGAACCTGATAACGCGTTCCGAGCGCTCACACAACAGATAACCGACAACCGACAACCGGCTCCGCGCTGACAACCGACACCCGGTAGACCGCGCTACTTCCCCGTCTGCTTCAGAATCGCTTCCATCTCGTCCATCACTCGGTTGAGCTTCTTCATCGTCAGGTCGAGCGGCTCGGAGGTGGTCATGTCGACGCCGGCGTCTTTGAGGAGATCTATCGGATACTTCGATCCGCCGGCGGAGAGGAAGGCCAGATAGCGCTTCGTGGCGCTGGCATCGCCGGACAGCACCTTCTCCGAAAGGGCCGACGACGCCGTGGCCGAGGTGGCGTACTGGTAGACGTAGTAGGTCCGGTAGAAGTGCGGAATGTAGGCCCACTCGTGCTTCACTACGTCGTCGACGATGCAGACGCCTTTGTCGTCTCCGTAGTAGCGCTTGACGATGTCGAGGTACATCTTGTCGAACGTGTCGCCGGTGAGCGGTTCGCCCTTCTCCGCGGCCTCGTGGATCCGCAGCTCGAACTCGGCGAACTGCGTCTGGCGGAAGACCGTCCCTTTCATGTTCTCCAGGTAGTTGCCGAGCAGGGAGAGGCGCGTGGCGGGGTCCTTGATCTGCCTGAGCATGTAGTCGTTCAGCAGTGCCTCGTTGAACGTCGACGCGACCTCGGCTACGAAAATCGGATAGCCCGCGGTCGGATATGGCTGGTTCTTGTTCGAGAAATAGCTCTGCATCGTGTGGCCGAGCTCGTGCGCCACCGTGCTCATATCGTCGTACCGGCCGTTGTAGTTGATGAGCATGTAGGGGTGGACGTCGTACGCACCGCCGTTCGAATAGGCGCCGGTGTGCTTGCCGGTGTTCGGATAGAGATCGATCCAGCGGTCGTTGAAGGCACGCTCGATGACGCTTGTGTAGCCGGTACCGAGGGGCGCCACGGCACCGAGGATGTTCTTCTTCGTTTCATCCAGCGAGTATTCGAGCTTGGCGTTGGCGACCAGCGGCGCGTAGAGGTCGTAGTAGTGCAGATCCTTGATGCCGGTCATCCGCTTGCGTAGGTTGAGGTAGCGGTGGAACGTCGGCAGGTTGGCGTTCACCCCTTCGATCAGCTTTGTGTAGACCGAGGCCGGGATCGTGTCGGCGTCGAGCGCGCTGTCGAGCGTGGTCGGATACTTCCGGACCTTCATGTAGAACAGATCCTTCTGCACCTCGGCGTTGAGCGCGGTACCGATCGTGCCGCGGTAGTCGCCCAACGCACCGAAGAACGCCTCGAAGACCTTCTTGCGGTCGTCGCGGTTCGGGAGCGACCGCGAGACGGAGAACGTGGCCAGATCGAGCTTCCTGGTGGTTCCGTCGGCGAGCGTGATCGTCGGGAAGGGGAAGTCGGCGTTCGTGAAGACGCCGTAGACGTCGCCCGGCGCAGACGACATCAGCCCGGCGTCGGCGATGATCTTCTCTTCCGGCTCGGAGAGCGTGTGCGCCTGCCGCCGCAGCAGATCGTGGAGGTAGAACACGTACGGAGCGAGCTTCGGCTCGCGGGCGATATCGGCGTCGATCGTGGCACGATCGATCTTCAGGATCTCCGGCTCGACGAACGCCGTATCGGCGCCGAATGACGATGACAGTTGATCCATCTCCTGCTTCATGGCGCGGTACTTCGTGTCGCGCGTGTCCTGGTCGGAGATGAGGCCCGCGTAGACGTAGAGCCGGTTGAGGTCCTTATTGAGGTCGCTGAGGAGGATCAACCCGGCAGCGAGCTTCGCCGGCGACTGGCCGAGGGTGCCTTTGAGGTTCTTCGCCTCGGGGATGCGGGTGACGAACTTCTCCTTCGCGGTGCGCCAGGCGTCGTCGCTGGCGTAGAGGTCCGTGAGCCGCCACTTCGCCTGTTCCGGAATGTCGGCGCGATCTCTCGACTGCCCGAAACCGGCGCTTGCCGCAAGCGCCACGACGACGATCGCCACTGCAACTCTCACCATCCGCATGAACACACCTCGATCCTGACTTGTCGCTCTTGCTATGGAGCGGGATCAGGTGGGTTTCAGTTGCTAGAATCCCTTCGGTGAACGTTTCTCGACGATGGCGGATCGGTCAGCCGTTCCTTCCGAGCGTTGGATTCGCCGCGTTCCTCATCGGCGCGCGACTCTTCGCTGGTTCCGGTCTTCAGGGGTTCTGCCTGTTTCATCTTGCGTTCGGCGTCGAGTGTCCCGGTTGCGGCATTACGCGGAGCGTGCTGGCGCTGTTCGCGGGACGTGTATCCGAGTCCTGGCAGATTCAGCGGGCGGGGATCGCCGTCGCCGCCTACTTCCTGGCGCTTGCTATCCTTGCATTGCTCGAGACGCTCGCGAGAGTCGGCCCGCACGCCGCGGCGCGGTTCCGGTGGTCGGCCAATCGCTACTTCGCGGTGATCCTGATCGCGAACTGGCTCTGCAGAATCGTCATCGTTCACATTCCGGGAACGTGAGGAGTTGGTCATGGCACAAGTAACCTGTCCCAAATGCGGAACGCTCGCGAGCCAGGGAAGCTACCCTGTGTGGGCGATCATCGTCGCAATCTGCGCCTTCCCGATCGGCCTTTTGGCGTTGCTCGCCGGCAGAAGTCCTACACGCTGCCCCAACTGCGGGTTTACCTGGCAGAGTTGAGGACTGACGTCACCGTTAGCTCTTCTGGCAGGCAACAGGGATGATCCTTTGGGGCAACAGGGACCATCCTGTTTCAAAACAGGGACCCATCCGGTTTCAAACAGGGACCATCGTGTAGGCAACAGGGACGATCCTGTTGGCGGCATGTTCACAATCTGGACGCCGACGATAAATCGGACATCGGCGTCCAGAATCCAAACATCAGCGTTTCAAGCGTTGACCGTGGCGATATACCAATGATTGTCGAACGGGTCGATGACGAACGCCCCACGCTCGCCGTACGGCGCATCGGCAGGCGGCCTGACCGACCGCGCGCCTGCACGGAGGGCTCGCTCGTACACGGCGTCGACGTCCGGCACGTAGATGTGGATGGCGGCAGTCATCGGCTGCGCGTCGTCGTGCGCCTCGCCGAGCTCGATCATCGAATCGCCGATACGGACGCCGGCGTGCGCGACCTCGCGGCCGGCCATCTCCGTCACATGCTCGACCGTTGCACCAAACGCGTTCTCCAGGAACGAGACGAGCGCCCTCGCCCCCTTGGCATGGAGGAACGGCGTGATCGTGAAGTACCCCTCGGGGCGCGGGCCGACTCCGGGCTCCCTGCGCGTCTTGCTGCCGCTGCCGGCGAACCGCCGCTGCAACTCCTCCTCGGTGACATTCTCCTGATGCGTGGCCAGGTACCAGATGTTGCCCCAGCGGTCCTTCACCCCCCCTTCGCGGTCGCCGTACGGCTGGTCGGTCAGCGGTTGCATGGCGGTTGCACCGGCGGCAAGTGCGCGGGCGTAGGCGCCGTCGACGTCGTCGATGTAGACGTGCAGCGCCATCGGGAACGGCTTGAATTCGCCCTCGACGTCGCCCATCTCGATCATCGAGTCGCCGACGCGCACTTCCGCGTGCATCACCCTGCGGCCGTCCGGCGCAGGGTGGCGCGCCTTCACCTCGGCTCCGAGCGTCTCCTGAAGGAAGGCGATCACGCCGTCGGCGTTTTCGGCGTTCAGATACGGCGTGATGGTGTGGAATCCGGTCTTCGTTGCTTCGGCTGTCATCGTGGTCATGTCATTCTCCAGTGCGGGCATCAGCTCCGCTTTCAGTTTCGATCGGAAATTCGGATCGGGCAGATCGCGCAGATCGCCCGCGACGACGAGCAATGTCGCCAGCTCCGGCTCGGCCTGGGCCAGTCCATCCCGCCGGCCGGCCAGGATGGCCTCGACCGCGTCGTCGAGCCGTTCGATCAGATCGCGCTCAGCCATGGTTCTCGACCATCTTTGCCCGCAACGTCTGCAGGCCCCTCCATTGAAGTTGCTTGACCGCTCCCTCGCTCCGGCCGATCGCCGAGGCGATCTCGCGGATGCTCCGCTCCTCGCCGAACCGCATGACCAGCACGCGCCGTTGGTCGCCCGGAAGCCGGTCGACGAACCGGAAGAGCGATGCCCGGCGCTCGATGTCCTCGATCTCGTGCGGCGCCACGGTGCTGGCCGTTTCGCCGCTCCCCTGCTCCCTCGCCGTCCGCTTGAAGTGATCGGCGATTGCGTTCGCGGCGATGCGGTACAGCCAGGCCGCGAAGGGCACACCGCGCCACTCGAACTTCTTCATATTCGCCAGCGCCTGATGAAAAACTTCCGAGGTCACATCCTGGGCGATGGAACGATCGCGAACGCGGCGGATCACGAACGCCCACACCCGCCCGAAATTCTCCTCGTACAACTCCGCGAACCGGCTCGGGTCCTTCTGTGCCGCCTCGATCAGCAGCCGCTCGTGTTCTTCGTCCGCGGGATTCATGAATCGCTCATTAAACCGCCGAGGGGGCGAAAAGTTACGGTGGCGACGCCAGCCGGCCGCAGAGGCCGGATGGGCGCATCGCGAAGACGGTCGCTGACGAGACAGAGAACTCCTGATCGGAAGGCGCATCGAGCTTCGTCGTTGCGATGAAGGCGGCACACTCACCATCAACCGACCAATCAATCCGCGGCTTGGAGATACTCGTTTTTTGAAGCGTCGTCTCGACGTTCGACCTCGCCAGCGGCCCACGTGCGACGCCGTGAACTATCAGTGTGGGAGCGGCGAAATCAGCGTCCGTGACCAGCACCTCGCGACCGATCCAATCGTGGTTGACGGCCGCCAGCGCCGAAGTCAGCCGGATCGGCTGGAAGTCGTCCTGTACACGCGCCACGGCCTCGGCGGCGGCATCGAGATCCTTCAGCCGCGCCCTGTACTCTCCGATGTCAGTCTGGACCCGACTGTTTCCACGCGGCGTTTTCGTGTGATCCACCTCCACACCCTCATCCCAACACGCTTGACCGACCCGCGTCACGAGTTGGATGGCGCCACCTGTTTCGGCTGTCAGGTTCATCGTCACGAACCGGACGACCCCCACCTCACGGAACCGCGCGACGAACAGGAGCAATCGGAACAGCGTCGAAAACGCTCCCCTGCCGCGCATCTCGAAGGATTCGATCCTCAAGGGTGATGGATATCCGTCGTGAAGCAGGACCGGAACGCTTCGCTGGTCGGGGATCAAGCTGAAGTCCGCCACGCCAAAGCTCGCTGCCTTGGCCGTGACGATCCCGCTCAAAAAGGCGTCACTTCCGCAGCGAGGGAAAAACCGTCTGGTTTTCTGCAGCGTTACCCATTTCTCGGCGCTCTGCTCGCGAAGCCGCCGCAGTTCCGTCATTTCAGCATCCGTCGGTTGAGCGAATGCCGAGGACGCTGCAAGGAGGCCGGCCAACACGAGGGCGGTGATGATGACTCGTCCTTTGACGATCGCCACGGCGACTCGCCTACCGGTACTGCTCTTTCAGCGCCTCCAGCTCCGCGACCGCTTTGCGCAGGATGTGAACGACCTTGTGGACCTCATTGCCGTAGAGTTTCAGCTCGGCGTCGCAGTCGGACATGGCGTAGACCGCCTCGTCTTTTTCGAGGCGTTCGCGCTCGAAGCGAAGGCGCTCGGTCAGCTCTTCGATCTCGGAGATGAGGATGAAGTTGAGGTCCTTCTCGCCGAGGTAGCGCTTGCACTGCGGGCAGTAGATCGAGCGGTCGTCGGTATTCTCGACGAGCTCGAAGACAAACTGCCGCTGGCACTGCGGACACTCGAAAACTTCGGGTAACACGATCTCATCCTCGCCCGCCGATTGTCGCACGAAACCGCGGGAAGGCCGGTCGGCGGCGGGCGGAATGAGGATGTTGACCGATGCGTTTCGCGCCGTGTAGCATCCACGCCCTGCCGCAATCCTGGGAGATCGTTCAATGGTAGGACAAGCGGCTCTGAACCGCTCAATCGGGGTTCGACTCCCTGTCTCCCAGCCAGCTTCTGCACCCAACGGACGGTCACGATGAATGGACGTTCGGCCCGTATACTCTCGAGCCCATGGTCCGGATCTCGCTGCTTGTTCCCTGTCTACTTGCTTCCCTTGCGGCGCGTGCGGCGACACATGTCTGGACCGGCGCCGGCGATGATCATTTCTCGAACGCTTCGAATTGGATCGGTGGCTCGCCGGTGGGCGATGCGTCCGCGGCGATTTCGTTTCCCGCGTCGGCTCGTCCAGCGGCGACGAACGACCTGAACGGTCTCACGGTCCAATCGATCGCATTTTCCGCGGCCGGATTCACGATCAGCGGCAACCCCATCACGCTTGCCGCGAACGCAATGGTGATCGACACGTCGCTGGGTACAAACACGGTCTCGTGCAACCTCGTGCTGGCGGGAGACATCGCTGTGGCAGTGAACGGCAGCATCTATGACGGCAAGGGCCTCACCTTCTCCGGCGTGATCAGTGGCCCAGGCGGCATCACGCTGCGTAGCGGTGGACATCTCATCTACGCGGGCTCGCAGCCGAACAGCTACAGCGGATTGACGCGGGTTCTCTACGGCGAGCTGCAGTTGAAGAAACCCGCGAACGTCACCGCGATCGCAGGCGATCTCGATATCGAAGACGACGGCTTCAACACTGAGTACGGTTATCTCAGCGTCTTCAATGACGAGCAGATCGCCAGGAGCTCTCATATGACGATCGGACGGCTTGCGACATTCGGTTGTGCCGCAACGCAGACTCTCGGTCCCGTGACATTCCTGCGCGGCGCACAGTTGCAAACGGCAGCGGTGAACGGCAACGCGTTGACGGGAACGGTCATCTTTGCAGGCGACATCGAGCTCGCCGGCACGGCGCAGGACGACATACGCACGAGTGGTACGTTCCTGTTGCAGGGCATCCGCACCATGAGCGCGACCTCAGGTTACGGCGTTTGGCGTGACCTCAGCGGTCCCGGGCAGAAGACTGTCGGCGGGGGAATCATCCTCAACGGCGTTGCCGACGGCGACGGCACCTTCAGCACGGTGCTCGATTTCACGCAGGCCACGTACGACGGCTCAACCACGATCAACGGTGGAGGCGTCAGGCTCGACGCATCACGGTCTGCGGTCGATCTGCGCAACGGAACGTACGCCGGTCACTGCAGGTCACTCACAGCGGAAGGCGGCGTGCTCTATCTTCATAGCTATCTCGGTGGCGTGACGTCGGACGGCGACGTGACGCTTGCTCCGCCGGTCATCGTGGCGTACGAGGTCGGCATCCCGATGAAGATGATCGGCGCGCTCGACCTCGGCGGTGCGAACCTGCAGATCGATACCAACCCGGCGTTCAACTACGGCACGGTGTACAAGGTCGTCGACAACACGAGCACGAACCCTGTGACCGGCATCTTCGCGAATCTTCCTGAAGGAGCACTGATCGCCAATCGCTACAGGATCTCGTACACGGGCGGCGACGGAAACGACGTTACGCTCACCGACGTTGGACTGATTCCCTCGACGGTATCGTGGACACAGTCGCCGATTTACCCGCAGACCGGAACGCCGATCGATTTCACTGCCACGGTGAGCGCGTTTCCGCAGACGCCGACCGGCACAGTCACGTTCTCTGTAGGCAAAACGGTGCTCGGCACCGCGCAGGTGACCAACGGTGTCGCGAAACTGACCGCCGGTGCGTCGCTGCCGCGCGGTCACTACCTGGTCACGGCCGCCTACAGCGGTGACTCGCGCGTTGCGCCGGCGACGAGCGGCGGCGGGAGTCTGTACGTCGTCGCCCCAACGCCAACGCTTACCTCGATCGAGCCGTCGACGATCACCGCCGGAGTGAAGAGGACGCTGACCGTTCACGGAACCAACTTCGTCGATGGCAGTTACGTGTTGTTTTCCTCGTTCGGATACGCAGGGGAATTGGTCTCACCGACCGAGCTGCGCGTCGACTACACGCCATATGCATCCGAGTCCGACTATCAAGTCGACGTGTGGGTGAGTCAGCCGGATCCCTACGGCACGCAGGAATCGGCGCACCTGAAGTTGAACGTCACCGGCGTAAAGAAGCCGCCGTCGCCGTTCACGTTTGCCAGCGACCTCACGACGACAGTGACGGGAGTGACGCCGGGTGCTCTGACATTCTGGTTCGCCGTGGCTCGCACTGGAAATATCCTCTACAACATCGAAACCATTGTGACCGACACCGATCACGACGGCAGCGTAACACTGCCATTCCCCTTCAAGGTCACCACATTGCCGCCATTCGGTACCTGGCTCGTCGCTGATCTCAGCGCGCACGTCATCGTCTCCGACAATCCAAGCCGCACCGCATCCGAGGCATCGCCATTCCCACCGAAAGCATTCCTGCGCGATGGCGATGGGAATTACACCCACGTTCAGCTCCCTGCGGGCGGCTCCCTCCCCTCGAAATTTGCGTGGGCGCGCCCAGGCATCGGCGCATGGATCGCGGTCATGGCCGACACCGCCCCTGTCGATGAAGACGGCGGTCCGAACGGGCGCGTCACGTTCGAAACGGGGGCGATGAAGCAGACTATCGGCACGACCGTACCTCCGCCGGCCAACGGAATTCAGGCAGGCGATATGTTCCTGGGCATCGACGGTTTTGGACAGGCATGGTGGGGTGATGCAGTCGACGTTCATCTGTCCGAGTCGAACGGACCGGGCACGCTCGGATTCGCCGTTGCATCGACGGATGCGCTCGAAAACTCCGGCAGCGCGAAGATTCTCGTCGAGCGTACGGAAGGAACCGACGGTGCGGTTACCGTGCGGTATGCGACGGCAGACGGCACTGCAATCGCCGGAAGGGACTACATCGCACAGAATGGAACGCTGACATTTGGTCCGGGCGAGATATTCAAGACCATCTCCATTCCGCTGGTCGACAATCAAACATACGGCGGTGGCGGTCAGTTCAACGTGAATCTGTCGAACTCTGCCGGCGCGTCCATTGGAGTGGCGACGAACACGGTCAATATCGAAGATGACGAACCTCCTCCGGTGTTGTCGCTGCAGTTGCCGTCGACATCCGTTCCCGAAGGGAATGCCGGACAGGTCGGGATTCCCATCACCGTTAAGCTGACCGGCACGACGACCTTGCCGGTGACGGTGAACTGGTATTTCAGCGAAGGGCAGTTCGGCGCCGCGCACACCGGCGAACTTCAGTTCGCACCGGGCGAGACGCAAAAGACATTCACCGCCTCGTACACCGCGAACACCACCCCGGAGCCGAATCGCATCCTGAGCCTGCATCTCTGGAATGCGCAAAATGCCACCGCTTCGACAGATTCGGTAACCATGACCATCGTCGACGACGACTTCGCTGGTGTTTCCGTCGCCGACGCGTCCGTTGTGGAGGGTGCAGGGAAAGTCATCGTGCCGCTGCAACTCTCGCGTGCTTCGCTGAAGCCGGTCACCGTCACGTACGAAACGCGCAATGGAACCGCGGTCGCCGGCGTCGACTACGTTGCGACGAGCGGCACGATCACGGTCGGCCAGGGTTCGTCGATCACGATTCCAATTCTCAACGACACCGTCCACGAGCCACTCAAGGCGTTCGAAGTCGTGCTCACGTCGGTGAACGGCGGAATGCTCGACCGCTCCGTTGGTGCCGTGATCATCGTCGACGACGACGCAGATTCGCCTCCACCTCCGACGTCCCCGCGTCGTCGAACCGTACGGCATTGAAAAGAATGGAACCGTTGCCGATGCAAGGTCACATTTCATCAGACCGAGAACGTCCGCTACGCCGCCGGCGGTAGCGTTGTAGTGATCGACGGCCTCGGTACGGATGCAGCGGGCAAACAGGTGCACCACGCGTTCGCCGCAGTCTCCTTCGACACGGTGCCGGGGAAATACAGTTGGCGCGCTTACACGGCAGCCAACAGAGAGGTTGGTGTCGAGCCGCGGATCGGCGACAGGATACTGGCCTGGGGATTCCCCACCCCCGTGGGGCAGACACGCTTCACCATCGCAGGGAAAAAGCGATCCCCCAGCCCTCTAAGAAGAGCATGAAACAACGGGTGCTGCGTGCTGCCGTTTTCCTTTTCGTCATTCTCGCGGCGAGAGCGAATGCCGGTGAAGGGCCCGACATACGTGGTCTTCTTTCGAAGACGAAACATCGCATTTTCGAGGCGCGAATCGCCGGCGTTGCATTCCGGCCCGGACCTCTAACTACGTTGGGCAACAGCGGCGATGCGGAGCTTATCAATGCGGTTTCGTACTGGCTACGCACTGGAAACGAGTACGAAGTGCGCTTAGGCGCTCGCCTGAGCTCCACGGATGACATTCTGAAGCTGAAGTTCGAAAAAAAGTACGACTTCCGCAATATCGAGCCCGAGGTGTGGGCCAACATCGCCATCGCGAAAGCCGTCAGCGGAGATTACCGGGGCGGAGCCGAGATGCTCGAGGCGGGTGCGCTGCTCTACCTCCACTTCGATCGGAAAACGATCGACGCTGCATTCAGGATGCGAAGTGACGCAGTCACGGTGCGGATTCAACAGGCACACACAGACGACGATGTCCGTACCCTACTGGACGCTCTCGCAACCGTACCCGCACCCGCACCACGGGCATTGGGGCCGGTCGCCGAAGCGCACTTCAATAGAGGGCTGATCCTCGAGAAGCTCGGCCTGAATCAGACGGCGATTGCGAGTTATCGCCAATCCCTACTCCAAGCCGGTGACGAGAGCTGGAACGAAGAAACGAATCGGCGAATCAGTCAGATTTCGCAGCCGTCGCGAGAGGATCGTTGGCAAGAGGCACACGCTCAGTTGCTAGCGGCGTCGCGCTCGGGAACCTCCCGGCGCTGCGTGACATCGTTCGCCTCTTTCCCGACTTCGCGGAAATAGCCGTCGAAAGAGATTTCCTGGTGCAGTGGGCTCGTGCTGCGCTGGTAGGACAGGCGGGCGAGGATACGCCAGCTCTGGTGGTGGCCCGCATGGTGGGTGCCGCTCTGCGCGACTCGTTCGCTGAGCCTCTTGTTGCCGATACCGTCCTAGCGATTGACGAAAGCATCCGCAGCAACGACACGCGTCGGATCGCGAGCTTAGCTCGAGGCCACTTGCTCTATGCGCAGGCGCATGATGCGGTGGCGTTCGAGGAAGCGGCCCGCGCATTGGATCATGGCAGAAGCCCGATGGTTAATGTTGCCCGCTACTTAGCGATCACCAGCCAGTTCGATGCAGTCCATGTCGAGCAGTCGCTAGCGCAGCTTTCGCAACTCGAACGCAACGTCAGCCCGACCTATCGCGGCTTGCAAGCCATGGTCAATTCCGCGATCGGACACTGCCTCGCGGAGCGAGGGGACTTCGATCGGGCGCTGGACCTTTACATTTCCGCCGAACACGTATTCGAAGCTACGGGCGTACCAGATGGCATCGCATGCATGCGGACTTACGCCGCGCACATGCTCACGCTCATGGGCCATCCCGTAGAGGCATGGCGCGTGCGCAGGCCTGCGCTGCGATTGGCGGACGCCAGCGGAGATCCCGTTCTCGTGGAGTTTGTCCTGGGCCGGACGGCGTCGGATGAGTTCTTCAATAGGGAGGAGTTTCGAGCGTTAGCGCTATACGAATCGGTGCTCCCCTTGCCGCCTCTATATGCATCGCCGCATCCGGGACATCCCGGCTACAACGAATGGCGCAACCCTGCTCCTTTGCTCTCGAGGCAAGTCATGCTGGACTCGCTGGCTGGCCGGCCGCTTCCACCGACGGTCCAGAACGATCTTCGATTCGCTCAAGCAATCAGCATCTGCTACCGGCGGCCCGAGCAAGCAGAAAAACTACTTTCAGAGGTGATTGACTTCGACGAGGCGACTGGCCGTATCGCGATGCTTCCTTACGTTTATTTCTACCGTGGGATTGCGCGGCGAGAGGCGAAGAAGGAAGACGATGCGATCAGCGACTTGAACCATTCGATCTCGGTGCTCGAGGCGCGGCGCAGGAACATCAACAGGCGAGACTTGCGGAATCTCTGGTTTCGCACCGCCGACGATCCGTTCCACGAGCTCATGAATCTGTACTGGAACCGCGGGGATGATGGCGCGGCTTTCGCTCTTGGCGAACGGCGGCGAGGTCTCGTCTTTCTGGATGGCGTGAGCGTGGCCACGGACGCGGTGAATCCGCTAACGGCAGAACAAATATCCACTCGACTGGACCCCGGTACCGCAGTGATCGTATTCACTGCATCGCCTCGATATTCACTGTCGACGCTGATTGAAAAAGACCGCGTCGTAATGCATCGCCTTCCAGGAACCGGCGTGTTTCTTGACCGAAAAAGGAGGCTCCGCGCGGCAATTGAGAAAGATCAGCTGCCCGACATCCATTCGATCGCGGAAGAGCTTTACGACCTTCTGGTTGCGCCGCTAGGGATCAATGCCAGCCGTATTCAGCGTCTGGTTGTGGTCGCCGACCAGCCACTGCACGACCTACCATTCGCGGTTCTTCGCGATCGTAAGGCCAATAAATACCTGATCGAACAATTTGACCTCGTACGCGTAGCAAGTGCGTCTGTCTATGCACAAGCCAAAGGCAATATTCTCGAGCGGCTCGAGACTGTTCTCGCGATTGGTGATCCCGCATTCGATCAAAATATCTGTCCATCCTGTCCGGCATTGCCGGGGGCACGAACCGAAGCGCTTGCCGTGGCGCGTCAGTACCCACGATCTCGCACGCTTGTCGGAGCGGACGCGACGTTCGACCAATTCGCAGCGGGAGTGCAAGCCGCCGATGTCATCCACATCGGAACCCATGCTGTTCCAAGTGTCGAAGAGCGGCAGGTCCTGAATCTTCTGCTCGCACCTTCTGGCCAGCATCCTGGCACATGCAGCGTCGGAGAAGCCGCCGGTTTACCACTGAAGAAGGGAAGCATTGTTGTGGTGTCCGGGTGCCAAACGGCTGCGAGTCGCGAACCCGGTACCCTGAGAGACTTTGCGGGTTCATTCCTCGCCGCCGGCGCGCGCCATGTGGTGGCGACCCTTTGGGATGTCGACGACGACCAGTCGCGTACCTTTGCGCTCGTATTTCACCGCGAGTTGCGACGTTGCCATAATGCCGTTACGGCAACTCGTGAAGCACAACTCTCCATGTTACGGTCGTCGGATCGGCAACATCGCAGCCCGCGTGCGTGGAGCGGGTTTCAGGTTTTCAGCGTCGGATCTTGACTGTAGTGGCAGGGGACGCGCGCGGCCCGGCGCCTCGGCCCCACAGCGCGTAAAGGGCTCGGCGACCCCGTCGCGGGCCTACCGCGAGCAGCAAAAGATCGCAAATGTGCGCCAGGAAGCGGAGCTTCGCGCACCGCTCAAGAATCTTGTCATAGAGTGCTGAATCGCATCGCCCGACACCGAGGTGCGCGTCATAGGTACGGAACTCCTCGAGGTTAGGTGCTGGGACCACGCGATAGCGCAACCAGGCAACGCCGCAACCCAGTCACCCAACGGCTTTAAAGTCGCCGCTGGATGATTCAGGCGGAGAGGACTCCCCTCACCCCCGCCGCGCTGCCTCGATCGTGGCAATGTCGATCTTCGTCATCGTCATCATCGCTTCGAAGGCACGTTTTGCTTCACCGCCACCAGCGGCGAGCGCGTCCGTGAGCGCGCGTGGGGTGATCTGCCAGGAGAGACCCCAGCGGTCCTTGCACCAGCCACATTGGCTTTCCACGCCACCATTGTTGACGATCGCGTTCCAGTAGCGGTCCGTCTCTTCCTGATCGTCCGTCGCGATCTGGAACGAAAAGGCCTCGCTGTGCTTGAACATCGGGCCGCCGTTGAGACCGAGACAGGGAATGCCTACGACGGTGAACTCCACGGTCAGTACATCGCCCTTTTTGCCGCCCGGGTAGTCCCCGGGCGCCTGGTGAACGGAGGTCACCTCGCTATCCGGGAAGGTGGCTGCGTAGAAACGCGCCGCCTCAGCCGCGTCGTGGTCGAACCAGAGGCAAAGCGTGTTCTTTCGCTTCATGTTTGTCGGTCTCCCTTGTGCTCGATCAGCGGAGATGGTGGCCGAGCCTCGGGCAACCAGCGCCGCCGGCCGTGCCGGCCTACGTTCCGCTCTTCCACCCGGCCACGCGCTTCTCGAACGCCGTCGTGTCGACGCTATCGGCTTTGCCTATGGCGATTGCCTGATCGGCAGCGGCAAGGGCTTCGTCCTTCCTCCCCGCGTTGTGCAGGATGTTGGCTTTGGCGGAAAGACCTCGAAACGTCGGCTTGGTCTTGATCGACTGATCGACGTACTTCAGCGCCTCGTCCCAATTCTTGTCGTTGGCGTACGTATTGGCCGCCTGGAGGGGAAAGACTTCGTTCGCCGGATTTGCAGCGATCAGCGCGTCGGTCCTGGCGCGCCACACCGCCTTCACGTCCTTCACTTCGACGGTGAACGGTACGCTCACCTTCTCCCAGCGCAAATTGACCGTGGCCGTATTCGCCGTCACCGGGTCGAAGTTGTACGCCAGCAACTCCTGACTCTCCGGAACCGGTTTCGGCGTTGCCTTCACGCGGAGCGCGTCCTTTTTCGAGTCGTACGTGAACGCCCCCCACTGTCCGGAATCGTTGTTGAAGATGATCGTCCAGTCGGCCTTCCCGGGAATCGCTTCCAGGCTGTAGGTGCCGGCCTTCAGCGGTTGACCGTTGATCAGGACGTCGTCGGTGACCTGAAACACCGTCGCGTCATTCGCGCCGGCGCGCCAGACATGGTTGTATGGAACGATCGGCTCGCCGGGCTTTCGCTCGTTCTGGTTATCGAGGGTGGCGTCGCCCTTCGCGCGCGTCTCCATCGAGGGAGGAGCATCGGCAAAGATGGTGCGACCCTTGATCGCAGGACGATAGTAGGTGATCGTCACGTCGGTGACGCCGATCGTCTGCGTGACGCTGGCTTTCTGGCTGGGATAGAGCGGTTTGTATTGCGTCAGCGGTTGTTGCGCGGTTGCGAACGTCGCACCCAGGAGAATCAAAAAGGCGGCGATCGAGAAGCTCGTCAAGCGTTTGCGGTTGATCATTGCGGCACTCCTTCGTTCAAACGTGAGCGCACATTATCGTTGAGCCGCCGCCGGTTTGACGGACATTGACAGGATTGTGTCCGTGATCGGAATCCCGAGGTGAACTGCTCGGAGCGCTGAATCGAGGGTTCGAGTTGCCATCTCCCGAGCCAAGCACAGCAGCTCGCTTCGCAGCTTATCCTGCCCGGAAGCAAGCAAGGCTCGGCAGGACGAGTGGCGAGGTTGACGTAATTACGTTCAGGATGGCCTGCCGGATGTAGGTCGGCTTCACATTTCATCGGGCCGGGATCGGGATACGTGCGCGATCCCGCCTGATCTCCATTCGATCCTTTAGCACCCAGTGCCTCTCACCTTGACACTGCTTCCCGCCCCAGAGACGATACGCGCCGTTCCGTGTCCAACGCCCTCCGCAGAACTGCGCTTGGCTTCGCCGTGGTCATTGCCGCGTCGGCGATCCTGTTGCTTGCCGACCTGCAGCATCGCGAGCGCGCGCGTGCCAGGATCGCGGGGCACAAGTGGAAGGTCTACTTCGTCCAGTACAACGACGTGATCGACGTCAAGGACGCTCAGGCCGGAGTGCTGGAAGGCCTGGCAGAGTCGGGCCTGGTGGATGGGCGCGACTACCAGGTCGAGATCCTGAACGCGCAGGGTGACATGGCCACCGTGTCCGCGCTCGTCGATGCCGCCATCACCGCTCGTGCGGATATGCTCATCACCTTCTCCACGCCGACGCTCCAGGCGGCGCTGCGCCGGGCGCAGAACGTTCCGGTGGTCTACAACTACGTCTCGTCGGGCCTGAAAGCGGGAGCAGGGAAGAGCAATACCGATCACGCCCCGAATGTCACCGGCGTCAGCCTCCTTCCGGCGAATGACGAGGCGCTTGCCATTCTGAAGACGAACTTCCCTGTCATCCGCCGATTGGGCACGCTCTACTGCCCCGCGGAGACGAACATGGTCAACGCGAAGATCGCGCTCGACGAGTCGGCGAAACGAGCAGGGTTCGAGATTGAGTACGTCCCGGCGGAAACGGCGACCGACGTTCCCGACGCCGCCGCGGCGCTGATGTCGCGCGACATCGATGCCGTGCTGCAGATTCCCGGAAACCTCACCGCCTCGGCGTTCGGAAGTATCAGCGAAGCCGCGCGGCGCGCGCATATTCCGGTCTTCGCTTTCCAGAAATCGCAGGCCATCGGCGGCGCCATGGTGGTGGTGGCCCGCGACTATCGCGACAGCGGCCGCCATGCCGCACATCTCGCGGCGCGGATCATCCGAGGGGAGAATCCGGCAACGATTCCGCTGGAGGATTTCGGAAAAACCAGCTTGATCGTAAACCTCGATGCCGCGCGCGCGCTGAACATCTCCCTGCCACCCGTACTCGTGCGATCGGCGAAGGACGTCATTGGAGCTGCCGGTGGAAATCGTTAAAACACGGTCCGGCGGCGTCGTTCACCTTCGGCTCATCGGCCGTCTGGACAACCACTGGTCGCAGTCGCTCGATGAAATGCTTCACGAAGCCGCACGTGAAGGTGCGCGGCACGTGCGGCTCGATTTCTCAGGCGTGACCTATCTCAGCTCGGCCGGCGCCGCCATTCTGCTGAAGCACCATCGCGAAGCGATGGCCCTCCAGGGGTCACTGGAGATTTCCGCGGCCTCGGAGCGGGCGCGGAGCACGCTCCGGCTCATGGGCTTCGTCGAGCTCCTCGTCGCGGGTGCGGGCACGGGCGCGTCGCGGCGAAAGACGCTGTCCATTCCGCTGCCGCTCGAGTCCGAGAGCGCGACGTACGAGAGCCGCGTGCTCGACGGGAAGAAGTCCGTCTGCTCCGTGATCGGCAATCCGGACCTGCAGGCACAAGCCTCACCGATCTCCATCTACCGGGACGTCTTCGCGCTTGGCGTGGGAGCGCTCGGCGCAAACCAGGAGGAGTGCCGCGATCTCTTCGGCGAATTCGTCGGGGCCGCCGGCGGCGCCGCGTTCATGCCAACCGACGGTACGGCCACACCCGATTACATGCTCAGTACGCCGATGGGCCTCGTTCCGACGATTCAGGCGTTGCAGGCGATCACATTTCGGGGCTCGCCGAGTTACCAGTTGCGCTTCGAGGCGAATGCGCCGGACGCGGGCGTTCCGCTGAGCGACATCGTGCGCGCCTCCGTTTCACTGGCCGGCACGCCGACGGTCGGAATCGTCATGGCCGCGGACATCACCGGTCTCGTATGCGCGCGCTTGCGGCGCTCGCCGGCGCCTGGCGGCGCCGTGCATTTCGATTTCCCCGCCGTGCGGGAATGGTTGTCGTTCACGCCCGAGCGGGAATTCGCGCGCTTCAGCTCTCTCGTCGTCGGAGTGGCATCGGCATCGCCGTCCGCCTTGCTCGCGCCGTTCCTCCGGCCGGTCAGCGACGAGCACCACGGACACTTCCACGCCGTTGTGACCGCCTTCCGGTCGCTCCCCCGCGGGAAACTGCCGGTTGCCGACATCGTTTCCGCCTGGCTTCAACCGCGAAGCGTGATCTCGGTGGTTCACCTCCTGCGCGACGCCAGACCGATCGAAGGCGCGGGCGAGAGCGCATTCCAGCGCGGTGCCTGCTGGATCTTTCCGATCGCCGCGCGACAAGAGTCGCCTCTTGATGGAGGAAACGCGTGAACCTGCTGCTGTCCGCCTGGACGATCGGCCTGATCCTGTCGCTGCTCGCGCTCGGGGTCTACATCAGCTACCGCGTATTCAAATTCGCCGACATCACCGCGGACGGCTCCATCACCTTCGGCGCGGCGGTGGCGGCGTCGATGCTCACGCACGGCCGGCATCCGCTTGCGGCCAGCGGCGCGGCCTTTGTCGCGGGCGCCCTGGCGGGGATCTGCACGGGCGTCCTCCATACGCGTTTCAAAATCAATCAGTTGCTGTCCGGAATCCTGGTCATGACCGCGCTTTACTCGATCAATCTGCACGTGATGGGGCAGAGCAATCTGCCGCTGCTCTCCGCCACGACGCTGGCCACCTACGCGCAGGACCTCGGACGCTGGATCAGCGGTCACGATTCGGCAATGCTGCTCGGATGGCCTGTGAGCACGCGCGACCTCGGATCGCTGCTGCTCGCGGCGGCCATCGTTCTCGTCATCGCCCTGATCTTGTGGCTCTTCTTCAAGACGAACCTCGGCAGCGCCATGCGCGCGTCGGGCGACAACGAACAGATGATCCGCGCTCTCGGCGTCAGCGTCGAGAACATGATCGTCATCGGCCTGGCCATCTCGAACGGCCTGGTGGCATTCGCCGGCGCGCTGCTGGCGCAGTACCAGGGTTTTGCGGATGTTCAGATGGGAATCGGGATGATCGTGTGGGGCCTTGCCAGCGTCATCATCGGCCGTGCTCTCATCGGATCGGACAGCGTCGGCGCCGCGCTGACCGGCACGATCCTGGGGTCGGTGCTCTTCCGCCTGATCATCGCGCTGGCGTTGCGCTGGGGCCTGAATCCGAACGACCTCAAACTGGTTACGGCGATCTTCGTCTTCGGCGCGCTGGTCCTCCCGGCGGCCATGCAGAAAGTGAGACGGCATGCTGCAGCTTCGTGAGTTGCAGAAGACCTTCTTCGCCGGTACGCCGAACGAAGTGCGCGCCCTTCGCGGCGTATCGCTGCAGATCGAGGAAGGCTCGTTCGTCACCGTGATCGGCACGAACGGCTCCGGAAAATCGACGCTGCTCAATGCCGTGGCCGGCAGCTTTTTCGTCGACGGCGGCGCAATCGCCATCGCCGGACGCGACGTCACCCGCTGGCCGGAGCATCGCCGCGCCGCAATGATCGGGCGCGTTTTTCAGAATCCGTTCAGCGGCACCGCGCCGACGATGACGGTGGCGGAGAACCTCGCGCTCGCCGCCCGACGCGGCCTCGGGCGCGGACTGGGAAGCCTGCTGCCGGCACGCCTGCAGAACGAGTTGCGCGACCGTGTGGCAACACTGAATATGCAGCTCGAGACGCGCATGCACAACCCGATCGGGACCCTTTCGGGCGGGCAGCGCCAGGCGTTGACGCTGCTCATGGCCACATGGCTCCGCCCCGATGTCCTCTTACTCGACGAGCACACGGCCGCCCTCGATCCGAAGAGTGCCGACCAGATCGTGCGGCTCACCGAGCGGATCGTGTCGCAGCATCGCCTGACGACGCTGATGGTGACGCACTCGATGCAACAGGCGGCGACGCTCGGGGACCGGATCGTGATGATGAATCAGGGCAGCGTCCTGGCCGACTACGCGGGCACGCTTCGTAGCCACGTGCGCGCGGAAGATCTGGTGCGTCGTTTCGACGAGATCCGGCGTGACGAGCAACTCGATGCATCCGCCGCGGAGATGCTGCGGGAGAACTACGTGTAGGCCGGCACGGCCGGCTGCGCTGGTTGCCCAAGGCTCGGCCACCATCTTCGCCCCATCGTTCTGCCGCGCAGACTGCCAGACAGCGTCCGGGCTATAGGGAACCGGCTAACTGACCGAAATTTCAGCGTAGCGTCAAGACTCCAGCATTTCGCTGAGCTTGCGCACGATATCGGTCCATCCTTTACGGTGAGCCTCGACCTTCCTGGCCGGCAATCTTCGGTGAGTGAGCGTTAGTTCCGTGCCGTTATCCCTCTCCTGAAGCTCGATCGTGACCACGCTCGGCTGGAGATCGGTGTTCGAAGAGATCCAGGTGAATGAGAGCAGCGAGGGGGGGTCGATGATCAGGTACTCGCCCCAGTGATCGGCGTCGCCCCGGCCGTGAGCCATGACGATGCGGAACTTCCCGCCGACGCGTGGATCGATCTCAACGGTCGTGTGCGCGACGTCGCCCGGCTGCATCCATTGGGCGAGGCTCTTCGGATCGAGCCAGGCGGCCATGACCCGTTCCCGACGGACGGGGATGAAGCGCCGGATGACTACAGCATCGTCGGGTTCGTCGCTCATCGACCTGATCGTTTCTTCCGCTTCGGCGGCGGCTGGCCGGTGAGAAAGGCTTCCAGGGCGTCGAGGCGCATCTCCCAGAACTCTCGGTAATGATCGAGCCACCGGGCCGCATCGCGAAGCGGCTTCGGGTTCAGACGAAGCCGATGCTCGCGTCCGGCCACCGTCCGCTCGATCAGTCCAGCGCGCTCGAGAACCTTGACATGTTTGGAGATGCCGTTGAACGAAATCGAGAACTCATCGACGACCTGGCCGACGTTGACCTCGCCGTTCGCAAGCATGGCCAGGATGGCACGGCGCGTCGGATCCGCGATCGCTCCGTAAACATGATCAAGGTTGTGTTCAACCACTCGGTTGAATATTATCACACCGTGAATTGGAGGTGAATGCATGACGAACGGTACGGAGAAACGTCCGGTGGTGTCACACAAGGAGTGGCTGGCGGCGCGAAAGGCGTTTCTGACGAAGGAAAAGGAATTCACTAAGCTCCGCGATGAACTGAGCCGGCAGCGGCGCGAGCTGCCGTGGGAGAACGTCGAGAAGCGGTATGTCTTCGACGGTCCTGAGGGAACGGTGACGCTCTCCGAGCTGTTTGGGGAGAGGAATCAACTCGTCGTCTACCACTTCATGTTCACGCCGGAGTGGGACGAGGGTTGTCCACACTGCTCGTTCTGGGCGGACAACTTCAACGAGATCATCGTTCACCTGAATCAGCGCGATGTGTCGTTTGTCGCTGTCTCCCGCGCATCGTTGCCGAAAATCGAAGCGTTCCGGAAGAGGATGGGTTGGACATTCACATGGCTCTCCTCCGACGACGGGGATTTCAACTACGACCTTGGGGCATCGTTTCGCTCTGAAGAAGTCGAGAGCGGCGCACTCGTCTATAACTTCGGAACGGCGAAACCAGGTCACACCGACCGCGAGGGCGTCAGCGTGTTCTACAAAGACCGGAACGGCGACATCCTTCACACCTACTCGGCGTTTTCGCGCGGAATCGACATGTTCAATACCGCCTATCACTACCTCGACATCGCCCCGAAGGGACGGGACGAGGATCGCCTGCCGTTTACCCAGGAATGGGTCCGGCACCACGACCGGTACGGACAATAGCGGGGCAACCGAAACTCAACGATGTCGAGCGAACGAGCATTTCTCGCCACATCGGCGCTGCTGTTCATGGCCAGTGCCGCAGGCACAATCGTTCTTTGCCGCTCGATGTCCGGCGGCATGGCCATGCCTGGCGGCTGGACGATGTCGATGGCGTGGATGCGAATGCCGTCCCAGACCTGGCTCGGCGCGGCGGCAATGTTCATGCTGATGTGGGTGACGATGATGGTGGCGATGATGCTGCCGTCACTCGCACCGATCCTGCGGCATCGGCGCGAAAGGCGGTGGCTCATCGCGGCCGCCTACTTCTTCATCTGGACGATCTTCGGCGTCATTGCATACGCGATCGGCCTTGCGTTGGCGGCAGCCGAAATGCGCGTGCAAGGCCTCGCCCGCGCGGTTCCCGCCGCGGCCGCTTCTGTGCTTCTTCTCGCGGGCTTGGTGCAGATCACTCCGTGGAAAGCGCAACACCTTGCGTGCTGCCGCGTTGTAACTATGCCGATGGCGCCCGGCATCCGAGGAGCGTGGAACGAGGGCATTCGCCTGGGCGTGCACTGCATCCTCTGCTGCTCGGGTCTGATCGTAGTCCTGCTCGTCCTCGGCGTCATGAATCTTGCCGTGATGGTCTTTGTCTCCGCGGCCATTACGATCGAGCGTCTCGCCCCGCATCCCGAAATCGTTGCGCGCGCAATCGGCTTCGCGGTCATCGCCGCGGGCGCGATCGTGGCGTTCATTTGACGTGGCCTCAGACTTTCTTTCGCAGGCTGCGCTCGAGTGCCTTCGCTTGGCGCAGCCAGGCGCGGTCGCGCCGCTTCTGATAGGCGGGCATGGTCATGTCACGCATGGCGATCCCGCTGGCGATCTCCAGAGCATCGGCCGGCCGGCCGTGGTCGGCGAAGAACTGCGCCGCGCTGACCAACGGCTCCGCGCCGGTTGCACTCTGGGCGATCCTATCGAATACGACCATCGCTTCTTCGGTGCGGCCCAGTCTCGCAAGTGCCTGCCCGAGTAGACAGGCAGCCCTGGAGAAATCGTACTTCCAGTCGGCGGCCGTCACGCGGCGAAGATCGGCGACCGCGGCTTCGTCCTCGCGCAGCTCGAATTCCGCAATGCCGCGGCGGTAGAAGGGATCGATCGAGTCTGTGCGCACGGAGAGAGCCCGATCGAAAGCGTCCCGAGCCTCGCGGTACCGCTTCTCCTCGAGCAGCAGCTCCCCGAGCTCCTCGTAGTTCCCTGCTGACGGATTCTCGATCACCAGCGCTCGCAGAATGTGAACCCGTTTCCGGCGTCCGGGACCGCGCAGGGTTCTCTGAACATTGCGAAAATCAGGCAGTCCTTCGATGAGAAAGTAGGCGAGCGCTCCGATGATCCCTCCGATGATGATGATAAAGAGCCAGAACGCCTCGGGGCGTTTGCGCGACCAGTGAATGACCGCTGCCACCTGGAAGATGAAGCCGTAGCCAAAGAGGTGCCCGATCGATGACCCGATCCACGACCCATGCGACACTCCCTGCTGACCAAGGGCGGCCAGCGTGGAGCATAGAAACAGCAAGCCGAGAGCGCTGCGGAGTTTCATCTTTCGGATCGCCGCCGCGGAGCGCGGACACTTCCTTTCGAAGGTTGGATTTGCCGGAGCAGGATACGCCGTACGGCGCGGCTGGCCCAACGTGCGTTTGCAGATTGTGGCGGAGCACGATCAGTCCGGCTCCTGCCTTTCAACATCAGCGGCGTTACCGCTTCGCGGCGTGCCGGCGAGGCGGACGGCAAGGTCCGCGGTTCAGGATGACCGACACCGTTTGGTCGTTGTTCGCCGTCACGATGTCGAGGTAGCCGTCACCGTTCACATCGGCGATGTCGAATGCGTTGACCGGGCCGCCGGCGTCGATCGCCACTCCCTCGCCGAACCCACCCGCTCCATCGCCTCGGTAGTAGTAGAGGGTCGTCGACTGGAAATCGCTGACGACGAGGTCGGCTCGGCCGTCGCCATCGAGGTCCCTCACACGCATAAGCGCCGGAAAACCGAGCTTCCGCGGATAGGCAAGCTGCCTCCGTTCCCGAAAAGTGCCATCGGCGTTTCCCAGCGTGACGAAGATTGGCTCGAACATCGATCCGTTGTCATTCGTATCGACCACGTCGGCGATTCCATCGCCGTTCACATCCGCGAAGGTACTGCTCAGATCGAAGCCTGGTCCCGCCGTCAGGCGGGAGACGGAGAGGTCACCGTTCACGTAACGGAGAACCCCAAGATTCCCCGAACGCTCGCTGACAAGGATCTCCATCACTCCGTTGATCGTACGCAGCGACGGCCAATTACCGTTCGCCAGCCCTGTCTCGAACGTCGTCTTCGGCCCAAGGACTCCGTCACCAAGCCCTCGAAAAAGATGCATCCGAACCGGATTCCCGGAGCCGAACGAAAGACTGATGACATCGGGCGTTCCATCATGGTCGAAGTCAGCGATAAGCGAAGGACCCCCGTGGGTTGCGGTTCCGTACGGAGTTCCCCGATCGAACTGGAGAGGCCCTGTGGCGAGATAGACGACGATGCCGGGCGCCCAATAGTTGGATACCAGAAGGTCCGGAACATGGTCGCGGTTGAGATCGCCCACATCCTGCAACTCCTCCCCCAAGCCGCTGGCCACCAGCCGTTCCGCGGCAAAGGTGCCGTCGCCACGGTTCGGCAGAAGCGAGAACGCACCGAGCTCGTCGATGTGATTGCCGGACACGATGATCTCCGGCGCTCCATCGCCGTCGAGATCACGTACGAGCACGATCTTGTCCGCCGACGAGGCGTAACGTACGGGAGCCTGAACTCCCGCCCAACCGATGCAGTCCGCGACCAGCGCCTCGGCCGTGATGAATGAACAGACAAGAGCGAAAATGCGCACGAAGATCATGTCGAAGATTACGCGGCCCGAACAGCGCTCCTCCGACCGCGGAGTCTATGACCGTGGTGTGAAGGCTTCGACGACGATTCGCGAACGTTTGGTGAGCATTCGTTGTCGCCGAACAACGTCGCCCAATCTTCCGCAACAGGACGAGGCGCAGCTACCCTCACCCGCCCACGATGATGTTGTGCGTCTCGATGAACTCCGGAGTACCGGCATCGACGCCGAGATCCTGAAGGATCGGCATCAGCGTCTGTCCGAAGCGCTCGAAATTCTCTTTCGTGTCCCAGATGTCGGACACGCGTAGCTCGTCGAGCGACCCGAACGCGACGTGAAAGAGCCTTCCCTGCGGCGAGCCGGCGCCGGCGGCATTGAGGCGTTTGATGACCTCGTCGTACTTTTGCGACGACATGGATTTCGGAACGAAGCGAACGACGTACGGCATGCGAGTCTCCCTTCTCTTAGACCAATGATACGGGGCCGGCCGCCGTTCGGACGTATCGCGCCACCAAACCGCATTTCTTCGGAACTTCAGCGAGAGACGGTAAGATCCCGGCGGGATTGCAACCGCAACGATGAACGAATATCAACTGAAGCAGGCCATCGTGCGCGTCGCCCGGCGTCTCGATCAGAAGGGAATCCTCACCTCGACGGACGGCAACCTTTCGGCCCGGCTCGATGACGGGGGGACGCTGATTACGCCGAGCGGTTCGTGCAAGGGCGAGCTCGAGCCGGAGAAGATCGTGCGGCTGTTTCGGGACGGCACTCCGCGGCACGGGCGTCCTTCCTCGGAGATCGCCCTGCATCGGATGATCTACGAACGCCGGCCCGACGTCCGGGCCATCGTCCACGCGCATCCGCCCTACGCGACGGCATACGCGGTCGCGGGGATGGCGCTGGACCAGCCGATTCTCTCGGAGGCCATCCTCACGCTGGGACGGGTGCCGGTGGCGTCGTACGCGATGCCGACCGCCGAGGAGCTCGCGCGCAGCGTCGAGCCGCTGGTCGCGCAGCACGATGCCGTGCTGCTCCGATTTCACGGCGCCGTCTGCTTCGCGCGGGACATCGAGCAGGCAGGCTATCTCATGGAGACGCTCGAGCACGTTGCCAGGATCGACTTCATCCGGCGATCCCTCGGCTCAAACGAGGTGATCCCGCAACACGAAGTGGCTCGACTCGAAGACCTGCGCGCCGCGATGCGAGCCTCGCGCTGAGTCTCGGGTCAGTCAAACTCCGGATCGCGCTTCTGCGCCAGGTTCCACAACCGGTCGAATTCGCTACGGACCGTAGCGTCGAGTTGTTCGGCGAATGACCGCGGCAGATGCAATTCGCGGATGATCGCCTGCACGTCGCCGAGGTCCTGAAGCTGGCGATAGTCGACCGTCGTACCGGAGACGATCTTGCTTTCGATCACCCGCGGTAGCGACAGCACGTTGTAGCCGAGGCGTTCGACGGAGTCAGAAGGGTCCGGGAACTGAACGGCTTTAGGTTTTCCGTCGCCCGGATACTCGCCCGTCGTGATGAAGTCGATCGACACTCCCGTGGTTGTGTCGCGGAGGCGCTTTCGCGCTCCCGGAAAGGACAACGCGTAGCCACGGCCGACCAGCCGTTGGTGAATCATCTCAAGGCCATCGCGCGTGGTTAGAACGTCGACGTCGGCGGTAACGCGAACGTAACCGTGAAGAGCCAGGGACATGCCCCCGAGGATTGCGTAAGGAATCCCCCCATCACGCAGACGCGCGGCCAACCGATCCATCGTCTGCCAGACCTTGTCGGTTCTCATGAAGAAACCGTCGATCTCCTCAGCCAGCTCCTCGACCGTCGCGTCAATAAGGATCTTCGCCATCGCCGATTTTGCCTTTGCGTGACTCAGTCGATGCTCAAGTACGTCTGATCTTTCAACCCCCGCTCGAACTCCTGCAGCAGGCGCATCCCCTCATTCGGGCGGACGATGTCCTGTTTGATGGCTGCGTCGATCTGGGCCTTCATCCGTTTCTCGAGGTCGCGCCAGTCGTACTGGGTCATGGCCAGAACCTCGCCGATGGTCTGGCCCGGGATCTCTTCCTCGATGTAGAAGCCGCTCTCCTCATCGTCGTCGAGGAAGACGTGCACCTCGTTTACGCGGCCGAAGAGATTGTGGATGTCGCCCATGATGTCCTGGTAGGCGCCGGTCAGGAAGATGCCGAGGTAGTAAGGGGCGCCGTCGCGAAGCTCGTGGAGGGGGAGGGTCTCGCGCACGTCATTGCGGTCGATGTACTTCGAGACCTTGCCGTCCGAATCGCAGGTGATGTCGACCAGCGTCGACTCCAGTTGCGGCTTTTCGTTGAGCCGGTGGATGGGCACGATCGGAAAGAGCTGGCCGAGCGCCCAGTGATCGAGCAGCGACTGGAACACGGAGAAGTTGCAGATGTGCTGATCGGCGAGCTCGATATTCAGCGTGCGCAGATCTTCGGGGACCTCGTCGGGGTCCATATTTCCGATGATGTTCTGCAGCTTCTCGGCGATCTCCCAGTAGAGCGTTTCGATGCGCGCTTTCACATCGAGAGGCAGCAGACCCAGCTCGAACATCTGCTGCGACTGCTCCTTGATCTGTTGCAGGTCATGCCAGGACTCGTTGATGTTCTCGTCGCTCAAGCCCTGATCGATGTCGAGGATCTCCCGCGTCAGCTTGTGGTCGCTGGCGCGGACCGAGCGTGGCTCGATCGGCGTCTTCTCGATCGCGCCGAAGGCCTGCACCACCAGCACCGAGTGATGGGCGACGATGGCGCGGCCCGACTCCGAGACGATGTTCGGATGCGGCACTTTCTCGTCGTCGCAGACATCCATGATGTTGTAGACGATGTCGCTGGCGTACTCCTCGAGCGTGTAGTTCATCGACGAGTGGAACTCCGAGCGCGAGCCGTCGTAATCGATGGCCAGACCGCCGCCGACGTCGAGGTATTCGAGCGGGTGGCCGAGCTTGTGGAGCTTGGCGTAGTACATGGCCGCCTCGCGGACGGCGCGCTTGATGGTGAGGATGTCGGGGATCTGCGAGCCGATGTGGAAATGGAGCAGCTTGAACGCCGACTCCATCTTCGCCTCGCGCAGGATCTCGATGGCCTCGAGGATCTCGGACGTGGAGAGACCGAACTTGGCGTGTTCGCCGCCCGAGGTGGCCCACTTCCCCTTGCCCTTGGAAAGGAGGCGGACGCGCATCCCGATCCACGGCTCCACCCCCATCTCCGCGGCGATGCGGGTGATGGCGCGGACTTCCGAGAGCTTCTCCGCGATGAGGATGACCTTCTTGCCGAGTTTGCGGCCGAGGAGTGCCATCCGGATGAAGGTCGTGTCTTTGTATCCGTTACAGACGATCAGCGCTTCGGGGTCGTTGTGGATGGCCAGCCCGGCGAACATCTCCGGCTTGGAACCGACTTCGAGGCCGTAGTTGAACGGCCGGCCGGCATCGAGAATCTCTTCCACGACCTCGCGAAGCTGATTGACCTTGATCGGAAAGACTCCGCGGTAACTACCGCGATAGCTGTGCTCGGCGATGGCGCCGTTGAAGGCGTTGTTGAGCGTCTCGACGCGATGCCGCAGAAGATCCTGAAAGCGGATGAGGATGGGCGCGGCAAGATTCAGCGCCTGCGCCTCGCGAAGGGCATCGATGATCGGCACGGCGATGCCGCCTTCCTGCAACGGCGCCACCGTCAGATCGCCGGCCGCGTTAACGTCGAAATAGCCGGTCCCCCATCGGTCGATCATGTAGAGCGACGACGAATCGTCCACGGTCCATGGCGGCTGTTCGTCGAACTGTTCGGGTCGCGCTTCCATCAGCTTGGGAAGAATAGAACAACGAAGGGCCGGCGGTATTGCGGATTACGGCAGGGAACGATCAGTCACTGCTCTTCTTGTCCGCTTTCTTGACGTCTTCCTCGGCTTTTTTCCCGGCTTTCTGCAGTCCGGCGCCGGCCTTCTGCGCGACCTCGCCGAGGCCTTCTTTCACACCGCGGCCAAGCTCGATTGAGCCATTCTTGATCTTCTGGGCCGCGTCGGACTTGGCGATGTCGTGGCCGGTCTTCTTGATCTGGTCACCGGTCTTGACGGCGTCGTCATGGGCTTTCCTTGCCGCATCCGATGTGGCGGTGTCCGTGACGCGGTAGGAGCCGTCGGGTTGTTTCTGCATGCAGGCGAACGCCAGAAGTACGATTGCGCAGGTGGTGAGTCGTTTCATGTTTCCTCCGATCCTTGTCGGAGTAGCAAGCAGCGAGCCGTGTATGCTTCGCTATCGATGAAAAGCGTGATTACCGGCAGCGGAATCGGCATCCCGAAGAACCTCGTAACGAACGACAAGCTCGCCCGCATCATGGATACCAGCGACGAGTGGATCCGGACGCGTAGCGGCATCGAGCAGCGGTACTACGCCGACCCCGGCCAGTCGTCGTCGGACCTCGGCATCATCGCCGCCGAGGGAGCGCTCCAAACCGCGGGGCGGACGCACGACGACATCGACGCGCTGATCTTCGCCACGATGTCTCCCGACTACTTCTTCCCCGGCAACGGACCGGTTGTCCAGGCCAAGATGGGCTTTCGGGAGGCGTTGCCGACGTTCGACATCCGCCAGCAATGCTCCGGATTCCTCTACGGCCTCGACCTCGCCGACTCGCTGATCCGCAGCGGCAAGTACGCGCGCATTCTGCTCATCGGCGGCGATGTACATACCCCGTTCATGCCGTGGGAGAATGGCTGGGACACGACCATCGGGCTCGAGGATCGCGAGGTCACGGCCGAGGAGCGCGAGCGAAACACAAACATCCGCGACCGCGTCGTGCTCTTCGGCGACGGAGCGGGCGCCGTGGTCGTCGAGGCGATGAACGACGGCGATCGAGGCTTTCTCACCTCCAAGCTCTACACCGACGGCTCGGGCATTGACGCGCTTTACACACGCGGCGTCGGCTTTCGGCTGCGTCCGTTCGTCACGCATCAGCAGATCGACGATGGCGACAACATCCCGGACATGGACGGCCGCGAGGTTTTCCGCCAGGCGCTCTCGAAGATGCCCGAGGCCGTCCGCGCCGTATGTGCTTCAGAAGGGCTGAGCGTGCCGGACATCGATGTCCTGCTCATCCACCAGGCCAATATGCGAATCGTCGACGGCGTGGCCAGACAGCTCGGCCTCGGGCCTGACCGCGTGCCACACAATATCGAGCGATACGCCAACACGACCGCCGGCACGCTGCCGATTCTCTATCACGAGTGTGTGACCGAGGGCCGGATCAAACCCGGAATGCTGGTCTGCTTCACGGCCCTGGGATCGGGACTTCACTGGGGCGCGGCGCTGTACCGCGCGTGATCGTTCATGGGTGTCTGCGCGGCAGAATGATGGAACGAAGGTGGTGGCCGAGCCTTGGGCAACCAGCGCAGCCGGCCGTGCCGGCTTACCCTTGCGGCTGCGGGATCTCGAAGTGCAGTCCTGGGTCGTTGGGCGGCGTCAGGAACTTCGACACCCGTGTATCAGCCTTTGCCGCATTCTGGAATGCGTCCACGTCGGCAACGGATGAAGGTGCGACGTCGAAGACATTGAGCAGCTTCGGGTCGGCGGCGTGATGCGAGACGTTCATCGGTCCAAGCTCGACGATCTTCGCCGTCATGTCGGCCTTGATCGCGTCCGGCGTTTTGCCGGCGGCCTTGCCCGATTCGTAGACGTCGATGACCGCTTGGCCCGGCGGCTTGTACAACCTCCGCTGCGCGGCAACGCCCTGCGTCTCGAGGTTGTTGAACATGACCCGGGCCTGATCGGCGGGACTCCTCTGCGTGCTGGAGATGGTGACGGTGGCGACGTTCGCCGCGGCCATCACGTCGCGCAACACGCCGAGAGAGTACGACGTCACATCCGAGGATTTCGCGTTGGGACCGAAAACGATGTCGTCCGGCATGGCGGAAGTTTATCCCGAATGCTCAGGATCATGTTGATATCGCCGCGGCCGAACGCTTGCTAGAGCTCCCGCGGTTTGCTGATGTTTTCGTTTTCGCTCATGACCGTCTCTCCGACGGCATCTGCGTTCGACGCGGCCTGGTGGATTTTCCGTCAAGAAATTCCGAAATTATGTCCTTTGCAAACCCACGGATTTGCGGGTCATGGCGGGTTATAGCGGGTAACTGGTTGTGTTTTAGCGGGTTAGGTCGAGGCTGGTCCGGGTAGGGAAACTCAAGCGCCGTGACCCTCTAAGGTGAGGGAGGGTCCACCCCATGCGCCGCTTCGTCATCGCCCTGGTTGCGTCGTTCTTCGCCGTCGCACTCACGGCCCAGACTCCGGTTCCGGTCGACCACACGACCGTCCGGAGCGCTTCCGCAGGGCAAGCCGCTGCCGATCAGAAAGTCGTCTTCAACACTCACTCGCTGATCTATCACTGCGCGTCGTGCTCGGCGGCGAAGCGGTGCACGAGGAACTGCATCACGACGACGCTCGCGGACGCGCAAGCGCGCGGAGGCAGGGCATGCAAGCTGTGCGGCGGTACGTGCGGCGCTCGCACCTCGCCTCCTCCGTCCCGTCAGGAACCCGCGCCGGTTCAGCACGTGCGTTGCTGCGATGGCACCCTCTCGCCGAGTTGCACGTACGTTCACAGCGGGTGCTGTTCACATCACGGCGGAGTGTGCCAGTAGGATCGCGCGCGTGCCATACTTCGCGCCACATGTACATCATGTACGTTGATGAGAGCGGTGATACGGGAGTTTCCAAGTCCCCCACGAAACACTTCGCTTTATCGAGCATGATCATCCACGAACTGCGATGGGAAGCCACCCTACAGCAACTCATCGAATTTCGGCGACGCATCCGGGACAAGTACGGCCTGAAGGTGGCTGAAGAGATCCACGCATCAGCCATGATCAGCAAGCCTGGGCCGCTCGCGCGAATCAGCAGAAACGATCGGCTTTCAATTCTGCGGGCCTTCCTGGACGAAATCACTCGATTGCCGGACGTCAACTCGATTAACGTCGTTATCGACAAGCGCTCCACCGATACGAGCGATGCCATCTTCGACCGGGGCTGGAGGACGCTGATTCAACGTTTCGAGAATACGCTGTCAAAGCGGAACTTCCCCGGACCCGCGAACCCTGATGAGCGCGGCCTGATCATATGCGATCAGACGGACTCTCGCCTTAACCGGCTGCTGCGAAGAATGCGCCGCTACAATCCCGTCCCTAACCAAGAAACGTTCGGACCGGGCTATCGCGACTTGCGGCTTAAATACATCGTCGAAGATCCCGTGCACCGAAACTCGAAGGATACCTACTTCCTCCAAGCTGTCGACACCATCGCATTCTTCCTCTATCAGGCGGTTGCACCGAGCGAATTCATCCGCCGAAGGGGTGCCCGCAAGCAGTTCCTGCGCCTACTGCCGGTGCTCTGCACGGTCGCGACCAAAGATAACCCGTATGGCGTAGTGCACCTGAAGTAGCTTTGCGCGCAAGTTGAGGGGCGCCGCGAGGCGCCCCGGGTGAATCCTACTACGCAGACGAGCCGCGCCTGAGATCCGTGGTGATTATACGCGGCGTTTTGTAGAGCGTCAAGTAAAACGTGTATATTTGTAGTGAACTCTTTAGAAAATAAGTACCAGTTGAATCAACAAGTTAGCGCGCCATCGTCAGGCCGACATCCACCGAACCACGCCATCGATCCCGCAACGCCATGCCATCGGCGAGCGTCGGTCAGTCGAGGCGACTAATCCGCCGGTTCCTGGGTGCGAACTTCGACTCCAGAAAATCGATGAACTGGCGCATCTGGGCGCTGTCATCCGTGGAGAGGAACGTCTGCGGCTCGCGGAGAAGCCAGCCGATGGTTTCGCCGGTCGCGTGAGTGATCCGAACGACGGTCTCGAATGCTGGTTGCGCATGCACCCCGCTGAGAACACGGCTCAGGGTCTCAGGGTTGACGCCAGCTTGCGCGGCGATGGAAGCCTGCGTACGGCGCGTAAGGTCGATCGCGTGGCGGAGACGCTTGCGCCAATCGCGCAAGGATGGATCTTTCCGCGCGGGGAAGATTGGCAGTTCGCTTTCCCTGTTCATCGCATCGTCCCTCACGGTGCCGAACGCTCGCGAGTCAGCACCTCGCCCGCTACCCTCACGAACGTCTCGATAACGGCGTCACGGAGTTCAGCAAAGACTCGCTCTGTGATCTCGTCTTCGATGTCGTGATACCGCCCCTGTGAGGGTCGACTGTTCGGCCACTTGACCACGCCGGACGCATCGAATGCTTCGAGCATCGCCATGGATCTATCGCGCCAGTCATCGGCGAACTTCTCCCCGTGCTCGCGGGTGACGGCTTCGACAATGCGCAGTTTCGGCAGTCGCTGATCGCTCACTGCGGCTTCCTGGCGGCGTCGGCTCCCCTCACAAGGTGCCGACGTTCGCGAGTTACTACCTCGTTCGCGATTCTGACGTAGGTGTCGATGATGGAGTCGCGCAGTTCGTCGTAAACGCGCCGCGCGATCTCATGCTCGATTTCATGAAAGTGAGTCTGATCGGTCTCGTCATCCGGCCACGTCATGATGCGCGCCTTGGTTGAGGCTTCAGTCAGCGAGCCGGAACTGCGTGATGCTTCCTCCCACTCGTCCGCGAACACGTCGCCATGCTCGCGCGTGACGATTTTGACGAAGTCTAGTTTGTTGCTCATCGCCATCATCGCCGCCGCCGTTCGCGCAAGGTGACATCGCTGGCGATGCGGACGAAGGCTTCCACGATGACGGGGCGCGTCTCTTCGAATAGGCGGTCGCGGATCTCGTCCGCCATTTCTTCGAGATGTTCCTGTGCGGCGCTGTCGTCGTCGGGCCACTTCAGAATGTGCGTCTCCGAGAATGCCTCCACGAATCCTCCGGTGTCGATAAGGCCCCGGTGGATGTCATCCACGAACATCTCCGCGTGTTCGACGGTCACGGTAGGCACCGTCTGCACGCGCGGCGGTGTTAGTTCCGTATCGTCCGCCAGTCGCTCGGCATCAATCGCCGCGTTCGCAACGCGGACGAATGTCTCGATGATCTGATCTTTCAATGCTGCGAATACCCTGTCGCAGATGTCATCCTCTAGGTCGAGGTAATCCGCGTGCAGCTCTTCGCTCTCCGGCCACTTCAGGACTTTGGTTTTGTTGCACGCTTCGGTCATGTCGCTACCTGCGAACCAAAACTCTGCGAAGTCTCGCCCATGCGCCATCGTCACGACGTTGACCATTTCAACCTTCGGGAGTGTCATCGGTAGCCTCGTTCTCTTTGCGCCGCGAGCGCGGCTTTTTCCATTCCGAATCGGGGAAGTGAATCGCCTCGGTGAAGCCGGTGATGGCAAGTTCCATCTCTCCGATGCACTCCTCGGCGAGAGGCAGGAGCACATCGGCAACGATGTTGTTGATGGTCATCTCAGGCCGTCGCGCCAAAACCTCAAGCATCGCGACCTGATAGCGGGGAAGGCGCAACGTGATCTCAGCCATCCGAACGAGAGGCGGGAGGGTGTCGTAGGTCGCCTTAGGCCCCATGTCGTGCTCGATTGCCTCCAGGCCCCATATGTCGACGGCAAGTCCGGCGATGGATACCCACGGGATACGCCACGTGTTCGGCGCTATCTCGGTTGCCTCTAACTCTCCTTCGCTGATCGCGCGGCGCAACTCCTCTTGCGATTTACCCGTGAGGCGGCGCGCCTCGCCCACGCTGTAGGATTCGCGCGGAGCAAGGAAGATGCTGCGGATGCGGTAGTGACGCTGAGTGCTGACCAGACTTGAGGTAACCAGCGATCGCATGAGGGCAATAGCATGTCATCTATCGCTCGTGGACGCAAGTAGGCCAATAGGCGTCCAATGGTGCGATGCCGGTTACGCGCGAGGGTGAGCTATTCGGGAAGACGCTCCGCCGTCTCCGCGAGGAGCGCAAACTCTCGCAGGAGAAGCTGGCGAACCATCCGCGCCTCGGCTCGGACACGATGTCCACGAATCATGTCTCGGACATCGAACGCGGGCTGAAGGTGCCGAGCCTCACTGTGGTTTTGAAACTCGCGGTAGCTCTCGACTGCCCGCCGGCTGAACTTCTCGCCGACTTCACTCCGGCGACGATGAAGAAGCTGTTCCGGTAAGTCGCCCGGCAGCCGGATGCGCGACCGCGTGACGCATGCTACGTTTGTCAGTGACAACAAGCCGACATGTAAAGAAAGGTGGACATTTGTAGGTAGTGCACGTAAAAATGGCGGCTCCATTCGTCAAGAAGAGGTCCACTAACCAAGATGACCGCAGAAGTTGCAGTGATGAACGCGCAAGCCGTGGCCCTGGCGGCTGACAGCGCGGTTTCGATCCGCGCCACTTCGAAGACATTCACATCGGCCGATAAAATCTTCGGCGTATCAGCGTGGGAACCTGTCGGAGCGATGATTCACGGTAACGCCGAATTCATGGGCATTCCGTGGGAGACGATCATCAAGGAGTACCGACGACGACTAGGGCGCGGCCGGTTTGCGACCATCCATGAATATGCCCAGGACTTCGCGCGATTCGTCGCCTCCGACAAGCCTCAATATTTTCCGAAGGAAGTACGTCAGAAGCAGGCGAGAATTGAAATCAGAACGCGACTGGAAGACATTCTCGATGTCATCGAAACGTCCATGGGTGTGTGCATCGAGAAGCACGGCGCAGTTAGGGAAAGCGATTTGCCCCTCTTCGCCGAGGGAGCGATCAAGGCATACTGCAAACTTTGGTCGGACGCGCCGTTGATTCGCGGCCTGTCGCCTCGACGAGCCGCAGCTATTGAAAAGGCGTTCGCAAAAGATAGCCGGTTGGTCCAAAAAGAAGTTTTCATGGATCTTCCCATGACAGACGAGACTCATGTCGAATTGTCGGAACTCTGCGGGTGGTTTCTGACGCGAATGTTGCCGTACGAAGAGGTTCCGCACTCAAGCGGAGTGGTGTTCGCCGGTTTTGGTACCGAACAACACTTCCCGCACGTCGTGGAGTATGTCTTTCATGGCATCGTGGGTAGCGCACTTCGATACGAACACCGAAGTTCGAGAGCGATATCTCGAAGCCAGTCATCCGACATTGTGGCGTTTGGGCAACGCGATATGGTGCAGGCTTTCCTCGACGGAATCGATCCAGATTTTAAGGACGAGATCACGAGATCGCTACGCACGTTCATCGTGGGCTATTCGGACGCGATTCTGAACGCCATCCCAAACGTCAGCGCAGAGCAGCGCGATGATCTGAAGAAGCGTTTTGCACGTATCGGGAACGATGCTTTTGATCGGTATCGATCATCCCTCAAGGAGTGGCGCCACCGAGCCTATCGGGGCAAGACCCTGGCAGTCATCGGCGCCTTGCCCAAAGATGAACTAGCTGGCGTCGCAGAGTCGCTTGTCAGCCTCACGTCGCTAAAACGTCGGGTATCGCTTGATGCGAGTGTGTCGCCTCCCGTGGATGTGTGCGTCATCTCAAAGCACGATGGCTTCGTTTGGGTGAAGAAGAAGCACTACTTCCCGAGCGATCTGAACCAGCGCTTCAACCAACGATTTAGCCTTCGGTTTGCCGACCTTGGAGCGGGGGGAGATGAGAATGAGCGACGAAACTCTTTACCGATCAGTACGGGAGATTCGGATTCGGTTCTTCGGCATGAAGGAGCCAAACCTGCCCGCCGTCGAAGCGCCGAGGCCAACCGTCGAGGAGATTCTGGCGTGGGTCCACGCCGCGATAAGCGGTGAGGGCGACGTGTGCCCTTGACCGGTTGTCCCGAGCCGCCACGCATGAGCTTGTTTCCAGATTCGCGCCTTGACAGATGCGCAGATTAGACGTATTAATTCCTCATCCCGTGGAAAAACAGGCAGCGATGCCGTCTACCCATCTGGACTCCGGGCGCACAGCGGCCCGCCGTTTGCTACACCTTTTCGTGACGAAGATCACGCATCTTTCTCACGGCTGGTGCGTATATTTGGTGCATTCTAGGTGTTTCACTGTGAGCAGGAGATATGAATCATGACCCGACTAAACCTCGAAGTAAGCCCAAAGATGGACGAACTCCTTACCGAGCTGGCCCGAGAGAAGAGTACCACCAAAGCCGATGTCCTCCGTCGTGCGGTTGCCTTGTACAACTATGTCGAGACTCAACTAGCTGCCGGAGACAGGACGTTGGCGATCGCCCAAAACGACCGGGTGATAAAGGACATTGTGGTCCCTTAGCGAGTCGGCGACGCGCAAGAGAGTCTGAGACGGATGAGCCTCCAATCGACAACGACCGAAGCAGAATCCGGACACCGTCCAGAAATCGAACACGTTAGCCGAGAGACAGTGCTGGCTCCGGCCGGCGAAGTGACTGCGTATAGGGTTTTGACAGGCCAGCAGCGAGCCGCGTTCCGGCTCGCTGCTGGCGTTTTCTCTCTGATCGTCGCGACAATCGTATTCGACTTCGCGATGCTCTGGATCATGCTACCGACGGCCCCCAAACCCCCAAACCAGCTTACTCCCTTCAGCGTGGAGACATACCGTTTGCTTTCCGATCACTACACGGCCATGTCGAACGGGGCGGTTGATCGGGCCATAAAGATCTTCGAGACCTGCGTCGCCGCAGCTTTCCTTCCCGTTTTTACGGGAATCGTTGGCTTCATCTTTGGTCGTGAGCGGCCCTGACGCCTGGTTCCGACCACTCTCCCCTTCGCTAGGATCGCGCATCTTGCCGAGGCAGTAGTTTCCCCTTGACAAACCCACACCGTAGCATTACATTGATCGCATGAGCAAAACCGAATCACTTACCCTCGCGTTGATCATGCAGCGCTTCTCCAGCGAGGACGAAGCGCGCGTGTACTTCGAACGCATGCGCTGGCCGGAAGGCCCGTTCTGCCCGCACTGCGGATCGCTGGAGGTCTACCGCCTCACCGCGAAGGTCGAGTCGACGAAGCCGGGGCGCAAAGGTTTGCTCAAGTGCAAGTACTGCCGGAAGCAGTTCACGGTCACGGTCGGGACCATCTTCGAAGCCTCACACATTCCCCTGAACAAGTGGTTACAGGCGATCTACCTGCTTTGCTCTTCGAAGAAGGGGATGTCCGCCCATCAGATGCACCGCATGCTCCACATGACGTACAAAGCCGCATGGTTCATGTGTCATCGCATCCGCTACGCCATGGAGCAAGGTCCGAACGCGGGCATGCTCTCCGGCATCGTCGAAGCGGACGAAACCTATGTCGGTGGCAAGCGCAAAAAGGGCGAGTGGAAGAAGAGCGGATTCAAGGGAGCGCCGTCCGACCACATGGCCCCCGTCGTCGCCCTGGTTCAGCGCGGCGGCAGCGTGCGCGCCTTCCCGATGGAACGCGTCACCGCCGAGAACCTTCACGCAGTTCTGAAAGAGAACGTAGACCCTTCGGCGCGTATTATGACGGACGAAAGCAAGGTCTACACCGGCGTCGACAAACATTTCGCGTCACACGAGACCGTGAACCACAGCGCCGGAGAGTACGTTCGCGGCGACGTGACGACGAACAGCGCCGAGGGCTTCTTTGGCATCTTCAAGCGCGGCATCAACGGCGTCTACCATCACGTGAGCAAGAAGCACCTTCACCGCTACACCACCGAGTTTGAGTTCCGCTATAACGCTCGGAAGGTGAGCGACGGCAACCGGACGAACGCGGCGATTCTCGGGTTCGAAGGGAAGCGGTTAAAATATCGGGACTGATCGGGGCGAAACGGCAATGGCGAGGCAAACCGGGAAAGGCAAAGGAACGTCAAAAGACGCGCCGAAAAGGAAGAAGCAGGACACGACCGTCCCGCCGATACCGCTGTCGTTCGACGATGCAGTTAAAGCTCTTCTAGGTACCCCGCCGCCGAAGGCTGGGAGCAAAAAGTGAGGGCCGGATCGCTCCGGCCCTCGGGTTACTGCTGGGGTGAACTACGCCATCAGCCGCAGTACGCGGTTCCTGGTGCGGCCCGGAATCGGTCGCGGCTGGCGCGGGTGCGGCAGGCGGTCGCCGACCGGCTTCCGTCTCCGTCCCGACCGGCTTCCGGCCTTGAAAAGAGCATACGCGTCGTGTATAATCTGCATGTTTCGGCGACCTCTTAAGCGCCGTGGAGAAGTGGTTGAGCCCTGAGCGTTTGCCGTCGTAAGCGGCTCACGCATCAGGGCTTAGCTATTTTTGTACGATTTGCGATCATCGCTGAACCTCCTTTCCTTTCGATTTCGTCCGATAGGTGCCCGGTGTCTCACCGTTCTCGATTACCCCATCGGCCAGCATCCGAGAGAGAGCTGCCTTCGCTGAGTTCTCGCGGTCGGCTGGCACGTGCGCCTTTTCGATAACGCTTTGCCTTGTCCATTCGCCGCGCTGCGCTTGAACCACCACGCGGAGAACTTCAACTAGAGCGCCACGTTTGTCCCAAGCTACAGCACCGTTACCGCTGATTGCCGTCGCCTTTCGTTTCCGTCGCTTCCGTGTTTTCGCTGGATGCAGCGCTGCGACAAGTTGCGCCTCCGTATCCGCCATTTCTTTCTGAAGGTCTAGAAGTTTTTGCATCAACGTTCTTGCTCGTTCGTCCACCTCTCCTCCGATCTTTTGATAATCGACTCGGGAGAATGGTACGCGCCAGATACGCAAATTGCAAATTAACCGCCGCTCGGTACCAGTAGCGCCGTAGATAGTTACCATCTTGCGGGTAAGACGGTACCATCTAAGCGCTTCGATGGTACTTGCGAGTATACGCAGCGTTACGTATGGCGGTACTACGCCAACTCGCGCGAAATGACCTACGGCCTTAACATCCAGCTCTCTGGCTGTCAGCGGTCGGATTGGAAGAGATGCGGAACTAGTTCGATGCTTTCAGCAGTATCGGATGCACACCGCCGCCATGCTTCCCAAAGCGAATGCTCGTGACGGGATGCAGTTCGATGAAGTTCGGAGCAGAGTCGCCTACGTTGTGCGTCGCGTCGAAAAACGCGACACCGGTAACGATCACTTGCTCGTTAACTATCTTCTTCGATCCCTTGCCGTGGAAATGATCGTTGAAGTCCTGCCATGCGCCCACGATCTCGTCATGGAGCGGCGAATCTGAACTCACGCAATCAGGGTTGGGAATCTCCGCAATCATGGTCCCCGTACCGTCGTTGAGAACGAGATGCCGGTCCTCGTCGTCCTCGCTGAAGAACGTCACAAGCGTTGCCTCGATCACGTATACCTGAGACTCGACTTTCGTGCGCGGAGATGACCTGCTTTTGAACCCGGACGGGTGCTGTAACTCCGACAGTTGTTCAATCGTGGCATCCACGGCATCGGTGTTGATATTTCTCGCGTCGGTATCCGATGCCGTCTTCACCGCCCACCGCTGCGTCCCGCAGTCGGCGTACAGCGCGTCGGGGGCAAGCGTGAGTAGCACGGCAAACAGAGAAGACGCGGCACGGGCGGGGAATCGTTGCATGGACGGACCCTCCTACCCTAAGGAGGGGCACCGGCCACGGTTTTCCCTACCCCGGCTCCAGGGAAGTCAGACGGGAATCACAGGCGAGCCTAGATCGTCAGCCGCTCGGCACCCCGCAGGTAGTCGATGAACTGCGCCGCCGTGGTCCCGCCGATCGTGAGCATTCGCCCGTTCGACATATTGAGGTGGATGTCCGGGGCCGTCTCCGTGAGATACGAGATCTCCTCCGGGTTCACGAGGACGGCCCCTAGATTGGTGGTGTGAACGATAACCAGAACCATGAGTCAGCCTTTAGTCGATGGATTTCCAGCCCGTATCACTGTCGGCCGTGCAGTCGCTTCCGGTCGAACAGAACTCCATCTTCAGCACGGGATGAATCTCCCAGTTGTTCACGCGGGTCAGATGGTTTTCAAGGAAGTGCTGGGAGTCGAACATCAGCATCCCCGTTACCCGCACGAGGAGCGCATGTTGGTTCGCCTTCGCGATGAGAGGGTCCATCGTCGCTTTCAGGAAGTTCGGATGACCGGCGGCGCGGACGCGCGGCGTGAACTCTGCGGTGAGCGATTCCGGCTCCCGCTTCTTCAGGGCAGTGGATACTGATGCCGCCGTCTTGCCCTTTAGCGGGAACTTATCGATGGTGTCCTTCGATACCAGCACAAGATGGTTGTCCGTCTCGTCCAAGCTATGCAGTCCGCAGTTACATGACTCACCGCCGGGCTCGTCCCGCGCGACAAGGAGGAACGCGACAACGGCGACCTTGCGGCCTTCGCCGATTGCTTCGAGCTTTTCGCGTGTGTCGAACTTCTTGAAACCCGCTGGATCGGCGAGAGCCTTCATTCCGTCGAGCGTTTCAGCGGTGACTGGTAGCTGAGTCGCGGGATCGCTCGGAAGGAGATTCTTTTTCAGGTTCAGATTCGGATCGAAGCTCTTAACCCCCTTGACGATCGGGCCACACCCCTCGGGAGGGCAGTGCGCGAGGTCTTTCGCGCACGACGGTTTCAGGCCCGTTGCCGTGGCCGTGCTTTTGGATTTGGTCTTCGTCGCGGTCTTCGTCGCCGCTCCGACAACGGGCCCAGCAAAGACGAGAGAGAACAGCAGAACCGCGAAAACACCGCTGACCTTGCGCATGGAAAGTGACCCTCCTACCTGTGGAGTGTCACTTCTGACTATTTTCCTACCCCCCCCCTCCGATATCCGACACGCCGCCTTCGCCGACCTCGCGACCCCCTATCTACGTGTTTGTGACTTGATCATCTGGCGACGGCGAAACCAGGTAGGACACGACAAAAGAAATGACAGTCGTCAGCGCCGAGGCTATTTCACCTGGAATCTGCGTACCTCTCGGCAAGACATCGAATTCGTTGAGCGCCCAAACAACGATTGCCGATAGCCCACCGGCTACGCCCGCAGAAATAACCTTCTTGGTCGGTCTTCCGGAAACCTGTTGCGATGCCATGATCTCTCTCCCTTCGAAGCTCTCTGAGATAGGAGAGGCGGTAGGCTGGGCTTTCCCTACCCCTTGCGCGCTCGGCGATAGATCACCATCAGGCGCGGCGCGTTGATGAACGGGTTTTCGGGAATGGAATCGCCCTTCGGGACGACGACCTGACGAACGTACCGCCATCCCTCGCTCGCCCGGAGCCTCATGACAGGACGAGCGCGAAGGCCAGCGCGAGAGTAGTAACTTTTCCGAGGCTCACCCTTCGGAGTGTCAGGACGGAGGGGATTCCCTACCCATAATTGTCAGACGGCTCATTGACGCCGAGTGCTCTTTCGATTTCTTCCTCCGTCGGCTGGGGCGGTTTTGGGGCGCGATGCGCCATGTAAACAAGCGCCCTTTCTTCGCCGGGATGCACACCAACAGCGGGAGCGACTTCGCCAACCAGCTTACCGAGCGCCGGAACGTTCATCTCCAGCCTGCCGAGAGGAACGTCACCCTCCACGCCGAAGTGAACCTCGTGAACGCCAGACTCGAAAAGCGAGACGCCTACGTGATCGATTACGACGAAGCCCTCGCCGATCGGGATCAATGCGTTTACATCGAACTGCCGGTCCCCGATGCGCTCGTAGCCGACTCTCATCATTCCCATGCGAGCGAAATTAGCACGCGCCCTGCCATCCCCGTCCAGCTATTTCCGGCATTGTCCGGCATTGCCGTCCCACTACGTCCCGCGCTGTCCCGCAAATAACTAGTGGGTTTGCAAAAGACATAATTTCGAGAAATTCTGCACGCCCGCATGCCGCTTGACGAACACGTTCCGTATAACTCGTTCCAGCGCCGTTACTTCGCGAATTCACACCTTCGGCGCGGCGCTTGATCTTCCTGCCGTCCCATGGATGACTGTGAATTCATTCAGGAGCGCGAGAACGAGAGCCAGACGGTGATGTCGAGTGTGCTGACGGGTTGGGAGAGCGTCGTCTTTCAGGTCGAAGACGTGCCGCCGGACGACTGAGCGGCGGGATCGGCTTCCTGCACCGCTTCATTGGCGCCTTTGAATCCGATCTTCGAATGGGTGCCGTCGCAGAACGGCTTCATCGTCGAGCCGCCACAACGGCAGAGCGCGGCCTTCTTTACTTCGATAGGGTTGCCCTGCGCATCGGTCATCGTGAACTCGCCTTCGACGAGATACGGACCGTTGTCGCGGACCTTGATATTGATGGCCATGACTCTCCTAGAAAATCGGATTCCTTGCTTCGTGTTCGAGGTGCCAGTTGTAGGTGTAACCGGGGAAGGCGATGGGGATGGTGTAGGTGACCGTGACCGTGATCTCCCCGTTGCCGCGGACGATGTTGATGTTGTCATCCGTCACGGGCAGGTTGTCTTCCCGCGCCTTGGCCAGGATGGCCGCCCGGATGCGCTCATCGTTGTGCGTGCCGGCTGACTTGGCCTCGTCAACCACGGTCTGCCGCAGCTCCGCCGCCTTCACCTTCGCCGGAATCATCTTCCACGCCACGAAAATGGCCAACCCGAGAAGAATGAGGCCGATCAGACACCCGAACTGACTCTCACCGCGCTCGCGACGACTCATGCGCATAACGACCTCCGTCGGGTGTGAGTATACCTATTGGATGCGCCTGAAGAGTCGAACGCCGCGCCAGCGACCGGGAGTCTGGAGCCGGGGGTCGGGAGACGGAGACCGAGAAGCTGCCACGACTCCCGGCTCCCGGCTCCCGGCGCCCGTATCACTCGACCACAGAATCATCCTGGCCTTCCCCACCACAAGATCGCGAGGCAGCACGCCCCAGCTGCGGCTGTCGAGAGAGTCGGCGCGGTTGTCGCCGAGGACGTAGTAGCAATCGGCGGGGATGATCTGAGGAGAGATGGAGCCGGTCGCAGCCTGAGCGGCGAGGTAGGGCTCGGGTAGGGCGTGGCCGCTGACGATCACGCGGCCGGCGCGCGTCTCGACCAGATCGCCGGGAACGCCGATGACCCGTTTGATCAGCAGTTCATCCTTGCGCGTGGAATGAAAGACGATGACGTCGCCGGGAAGAGGCCGGGCGCTGAAGCGGTACGGCGTGACGACGATGTGATCGCCGGGAACGAGCGTTGGCGCCATCGATGACGACGGGATGACGTAGAGCCGCAGTGCCGTACGCACGCCGAGCGCCAGCACGATGGCGATCGCGATCGGCTCCATCACCAGGCGGACGGCGGATTTGTGGGTCACGGTGCTTGGAACGCCTTCGGGGGTGGTGTCATTTCGCGAGGGTACCGAGACAAAGTCAAAAGCGAATGTTGAATGTTCAGTGTTCAATGTTGAATGTTCAATGTTGGGGCTGAATGGCCAAGCCCGCCTTTCCGCTCAACCTTCTTGACGCGCTCCCGCAGCACGGCTACTGTTCGCGACGCATGCCGATTGAGTCGAGACAGCCGCAGGGTCTTGTCGACATCCTGGACAAGATCCTCGACAAGGGTCTCGTCGTGGCGGGCGACATCAAAGTCTCGCTTGCGAACGTCGAGCTGCTGACGATCCAGCTCCGGCTGGTCATCTGCTCGATCGACAAGGCCGAGGCCATCGGCATCAATTGGTGGCGCTCGGACCGGTTCTACTCCGCCGCACCGAACGCGGCCGGCGTGGCGGGAAACGACGAATATGACGCGTTGAAGGCGCGCGTGAGCGAGCTGGAACAGAAGCTCGAAGCACGGGCGCTTCCGCGGGCTACGCAATCAAAAGCAGACGAGAGGAAAGGCAGGTAAGTCATGGCAGTCGAACGCGCACCAGGCGGCACAAGTCTCATCGACGTACTCGACCGGATCCTCGACAAAGGTATCGTCGTCGATGCCTGGGTCAGGATCTCGCTCGTCGGCATCGACCTGATCACGGTTGAAGCGCGCGTCGTCATCGCTTCGATCGACACGTACCTCAAGTACGCCGAGGCGGTCGGTATCACGTCGACAGTGGCCCGTCCGGCCCTCGGACCTGGCGAAGGTGGCACCGGCGGCGGAACGGGAAGCAACACGCCGGCGTCAAACGTCGGACGCACGTAACGCATCCGCGAGTCGCGGTCTTCAAACGCCTGCCGCGCAGAGCGCACGGCAGGCGTTTTCGTTTCGCGCCTAGTGACGCCGGTCGAAGTTAATGCCGCGCTCGACTTCGGCGATCGCGTCCCGGGTGAGCCGGAGCGCGTTCTCGCGATGACCGCCCTTGTCACGATCAGCCTTTTCCAGTTCCACCTTGGCCAGGCGCAGATGTTCGATTGCCGCCTGCATGTGCGGCTGATCGGCGCTTGCGCGTCCTGCTACGAACCCCGAGGCGATTGCGGCGACGACGAGAAGGGCGATAACGACACGATGTAACTTCATGGGTCTCCTCCTTACCTTATTCGACGTGCAAATGTTGAACCTGCTTACGGCTTCAACCACTGATCAAACCAGTCTCCAACCGTCTGGTACCAGAGCTTCGAGTTCTGCGGCTTCAGAACCCAATGCCCTTCGTCCGGAAAGTAGACCATTTTCGACGGGATGCCACGGCGCTGTAAAGCAGTAAAAAGCTCCAGGCCCTGATTGATCGGCACCCGGAAATCGAGCTCGCCGTGGGTGACCAGCGTCGGCGTCTTGAAGTTCTTCACGAAGTTGTCCGGCGACCAGCGCTGATAGAGCTCGGGGTTGTCCCACGGGTTGCCCTTGAACTCCCATTCCGGGAACCACAGCTCCTCGGTAACGCCATACTCCGACTTCAGGTCATAGACACCGGCGTGCGAGACGAGCGCTTTGAAACGATCGGTGTGGCCGAGAATCCAGTCGATCATGTAGCCGCCATAGGAACCGCCGGCCGCGCCGATGCGCGAGCCGTCGACGTACGGCAACGCCGCAAGCATGTCCACGCCGTTCATGATGTCGATGTAGGCCTTGCCGCCCCAGTCGCCGGAAATCTCCTCGACGAACTTCTGCCCATAGCCGGTCGACCCGCGTGGATTCGGCATGAGCACGACGTAGCCGCGCGCGGCGAACATCTGCGGGTTCCAGCGATACGACCAGGCCTCGCTCCACGCGCCCTGCGGGCCGCCGTGAATGAGCACGATGGCCGGGTACTTTTTGGCGGCGCCGCCCATCGGCGGCTTGATGAGCAGCGCTTGCACTTGCGCTCCTTCCGTCCCGGCGTACCAGATGGCGGACCCGGCACCCAGGGCCAGAGACTGCATCATTTCGTCGTTGACGTGCGTGATCTGATCATCGCCTTTCCCAGGCCGCAATGAGTAGATCTCAGCCGGCTGGGTCAGTGAGGAACGCTCGAAATACAGCGTACCGTCACGGCTGATCGTCAGCGCGCTGGCCGATGCCAGAGTCCATTGTGTGTGCGGCTTGTTGTCACTGAGCGTGACCTGCGAAATGCCGTTCCTCGCCGCCACCGGATAGTTGATGAACAAGGAGAGGCTATCGGGCGCCCAAACGAATGAATCAATCCACTGCTGGAACGTCGGCGCCAGGCGGCGGGTCGTGCCGCTCGTCCGATCGTAAAGCCAGAGCTCCCACAGGTCGGATTCGTAGCCGGCACGAGCCTGCGAGCGATACGCGATCCAGCGGCCGTCGGGTGAATAGCGCGGCGAGGTGTCGGCACCGGTGCGGGTGGTGATCTGCTTCGGGGTACCGCCGGCGATCGGAACGATGAAGAGATCGGAGTTCGTGGAAACCTCCGGGTGCGCGGACCTGTCCTGGGCGAAGACCAGCTCCTTGCCATCCGGCGATACGTCGAATTCGTCGCCGCCGCCGACGGAGAACGGAGGTGCGTCGAAGGCGCCGGGCGTGAGGTCGCGCGGAGCACCGCCGCCGAGGGGAACGTAGAGGATATGGCTGCGCGTCGGTTCCTGCCATGCCTTCCAATGGCGATACATCAGGCCCGTCAGCACGCGGGCCTTCGTCGGGACCGCGGCCTCGGCCGTCGTTTTCTCCTTGATGCATCCCGGATCGACGCCGCAGTCGGGATAGATGTCGGAGACGGCGAGCAGGCCCGAACCATCCGGCAGCCATTTCAGGCTCCCGGCGCCGCCGGCGAGGTCGCTCACCTTGCGCGACGTGCCCGCGGCAACGTCGTAGAGATAAATCTGATGCGCGCCGCCGTCGCGGTTGGAGACGTAGGCGATCGTCTTGCCGTCAGGCGACCACGCAGGGCCGTTGTCCTGATGCTTCGCGTCGCTGATCAGTTTCGGCGCGCCGCCGGCCGACGGGATGACGTAGATCCCGCTGAAGCCCTTGTTCGCCGCGAGGTCCGGCGTGGAGACGTCGTACGCCAGCCATTGGCCGTCCGGCGAAGGCTGCGGTCCGCCGATGCGGTGGATGGCAGCGAGGTCCTCGAAACGCATCGCGTGCTGCGCGAATGCGACCGTTGCAATGAAGAGTGCGATTGCTGCCAGTGCAAGTTTTCTCATCGTATGTATCCCAACGATCTCAGATTTTCGTAGTACTCCTCATTTACTTTTACAAGCGAGCCGGCCGTGACCCGCGCGCCGTACGTGGCAACGCGCGGCAGTTCGCTCCCCACCAGGGTCCGGCCGGACATCTCATTCGAAGGCGGGAAGCCGATGAGCGAGCAGAGCGTCGGCGCGGCGTCGAACGGCGTGGTGCCCGGCGCCAGCGTCAGTGTCGACGCCAGCACCGCCTGGTCACGCTGGTTGTCGCCGGGCATTCCGGCGACGATGACGTCGAATCCCCGCGCACGCAATGCCGCGATCGTGGCGACGAGGCCGTCGAGCGCGCGCACGGACGCGGTCAGCTTCTCCGACGGACCGATGGTCAGGCGGTTCAGGACGATGTCGAGCGCCGGCAGGTAGACGGTGGCGAAGCGGGCCCGATCGGCATCGAGCGAGCGCAGCAGCCGCCTCGAGGCCTCGCTGTCGACCCGAAGCGCGAATTCGGATGGGCTTAAGCGAGGGCCCGCCGGAAGAGCAAAGATCGACGTCTGGCCGATGGAATCGAGCGCGCCGAGGCGGGCGTCGGCAGAGGTCCACCAGTTCACGGCCACGCTCGGAACGCCTCGGGCGGCGAAGACCTCCCAGACGAAGTCGCGTTTTCGCACGGTCGGCGGCAACGGCTCCAGGCGCGCCAGCCCGATCGCCTCGGCGAGATCGCGCAGCACGAGGTCGCTGGGCGACACCGACTGCAGAAGATGCGCGCCGCCGCGCAGCCGCACGCCGTCGACGGCGCGTACGCCGTGCAGGTAGGCTTTCACACCCGTGCCCAGCGAAGCCCAACGTTCGGTCGTCGACCCAGCGGGCAGCGAGGGAACTGCGTACGCGGAGGGAACCGCTCGGGCTAGGTCGGGCCGGGCCCGGTAGATGTCCCACGTCAATCCATCGACCGCTACCAGCGCGACGCGGCGGGTGCCTGGTGCCGTTACAACCTGAATCGGCGGCGCGGCAGGGCGGCTATCCTGCCCGGCGAACGTGGGCAGGAAAAGGAGCGCGATCAGAACCGAGGCCGCGATCGCCATTGGTATCCCCCGCGGCTTCTGATGGATGAGCGGCACGCGCTGCAACTCGTAAATCGAGAACGACAGCAGCGCCGCGGACACTGCGATCGTGGCGATGAGAAAGAACGCCGCCATCGCCGCGATACCGGTCAGCAGCTCCGGCCAGCCCGGCGCCGTCGGAAAGCGATACCACCAGAGCGCGACCGGCGTGGCCAGGAGGGACGCCGCGGCAAAGGAGATGGCCAACAACGCGCGGGGTGTGTCGATGACGATCGTCGGCCGTAACTTGAGAATCAGGGCGATGGCGATCAACAAAAGAAACGAAATCGCGAATCCTGTCACTCCATAGAGCAGGGACATGAGCAGTGTCTCGCCGGCGGAGAGTGGATGGTTGCGAAAGAGCATGACGGCGACGAGGGGGACGATCGCGAAGAGGGCCACCAGCAGGGCGGCTTTGGCCGCCACCGTGGCCAGCTCGAGCCAGAAGGCGCGGGAGCTTCGTCCGGCGGTAAAGGGGTCGTGCGCGAACCACCGCTCGATGGCGTGCGAGAGGTAACCGCGCTCCCGCAGATCGCGCCGCAAATCGTCGACGGACGGCACCGGCACGGCGCGGAATATAGCACTCGGTCCGGCGTTCTATCGCCCGGCTCTTCCATGGATTCCGGCGCGGTCACCCCTCATAATCCGATTGGTACTCCGATCGACCACCCGGCGCTCCCCGGGCAGTCCCCCACTGACCTGCCCAAACGCCATCCATTCGCGAAGTTTTTCTCCGGCGCCGCCATCACCGTCGCCTTCGTCCTGCTGAAGCTGAAGGCGCTGATCTTGATCGTCTTCGACTTTTTCCGCGGCTACGCCGTCAATCCCTTCGAAGGCTTCGGGCTCACGCAGTTCGCCGTCGCCGGCGGCTCGATGGCGCTCTCCATCTGGGCCATGGCCAGAAAGTATCCACTGCCGCTGGTAGTCGGGTTCGTCGTCATCATCCTCATCCACGAAATTGGTCATGCCGTCGCCATTCGTGCAAAAGGGCTCCAGGCCGGTCTCATGGTCTTCATCCCCTTTATCGGCGGGGCAGTGACACTGAAGGACCAGCCCCGATCGGCCTACGACGACGCCCAGATCGGCCTTGCCGGCCCGATCGCGGGCACGTTCGCCTCGCTGGTCGCGCTGCAGCTCTACAAGTGGACGGACCAGCCAACGTATCTCTCCATCGCCATCGCCGGTTTCGTGGTGAACCTGATCAACCTCCTGCCGATCGGCATGCTCGACGGGGGCCGGATCTCTGCCGCAGTGACGAAGTGGATGTGGGTTTTCGGCGGCGGCGCCCTGATCTACAAGGTAGTGAAGCAGCCGAATCCGCTCATGCTGTTGATCGTTCTGCTGGTCGCCTTTCAGGTTTACCTGTCGATCCTTCGCGAAAAGGATGACAAGTCGTTCTACGACGTCACGATCTCGCAGAGGGTATTCATCGCCATCGCCTATTTTGGATTGGTAATCTTCCTCGGACACCAGACATACATGAACGTAAATCGATGGGTGGCGCTGATGAAGTAACAGCGCCTGCTGCAGGCGCAGGAATGGCAGGAGACACATTTCGTTTTGATACCCTTGCGCCCGCTCGTATGAACCTTTACCTCCTCATCGCCATCGCCCTCGGTGCGATCTCCGGGACGACCGAAGTTACGGTCGCACGGCCGGGTCTTACCAACGTGGCGGCCGAATGCGGGGTGATGCGCAGCGAGCAGTCGATCGCCTCGCCCCGGAGCACGCTCCATCACGCCCGATCGGAATCGACCGCGCCGCGCGTCACCGACGGCGCCCCTGCCCGTATCGAAGCGCCTCTCGCCGGCGCCGCCACGCCTCGCGCCCCTGCAACCAACTGCTGAGCCCCCTCCGGTTCGCGGTTTGTTTGTTGCTGGGAAGGAAGTCACCATGATCGATAAAGTACTCACATCCATTTTCGGATCGAAACACGAGCGCGACGTCAAGAAGATGTTGCCTATCGTCGCGCAGATCAACGCACTCGAACCCGGGATCAGCCCTCTGACTGACGATGAGCTGCGCGGCAAGACCCTCGAGTTCCGCGAGCGCCTCCGCCCCGCCGTCGAGGCGCTGGAAGCGGCAAAGAAAGAGATCCCGCGCGACGAGGTCGTCGTCCGCACGGCGAAAGAAGACCTGCAGGCCGCCCTCAACGAGATCCTCCCCGAGGCCTTCGCCGTCGCCCGCGAGGGGAGCAAACGAATCCTCAACATGCGCCACTTCGACGTCCAGCTCATGGGCGGCGTCGTCCTTCACCGCGGCAAGATCTCGGAGATGAAGACCGGCGAAGGAAAGACGCTGGTGGCCACGCTCCCCGTCTACCTCAACGCCCTGACCGGCCGCGGCGTTCATGTCGTCACGGTCAACGACTATCTGGCCCGCCGCGACTCGGAGTGGATGGGCCGCCTCTACAAGTTCCTCGGCCTGACGGTCGGCGTGATCCAGAACCACCACGGCGACCGCGAGCGGCAGGAGGCATACGGCTGCGACGTCACCTACGGCACCAACAACGAGTACGGCTTCGACTATCTCCGCGACAACATGAAGTTCGATCTCGAGTCGATGGTGCAGCGCGATCACGTCTACGCCATCGTCGACGAAGTCGACTCGATCCTGATCGACGAAGCGCGCACGCCGCTCATCATCAGCGGCCCGTCCGAGGAGCGGCCGGATAAGTACTACTCCGTCGACCGCATCGTCCCGCGCCTGGTCAAAGAGAAGGATTACCAGGTCGACGAGAAGCAACACACGGCCGTGCTCACGGAAGACGGTGTGCTGCACGCCGAGAAGCTCCTCGGCGTCACCAATCTCTACGACCCCGACAACATGGACACGCTGCACGCCGTGCAGCAGGCCTTGCGCGCCCACACGCTCTACAAGCTCGACGTCGAATACGTCGTCAAAGACGGCGAAGTGCTCATCGTCGACGAGTTCACCGGACGTCTGATGCCCGGCCGCCGCTGGAGCGACGGTCTGCATCAGGCGGTGGAGGCAAAAGAGGGCGTCAAGATCGAGGCCGAGAACCAGACCCTGGCCACCATCACCTTCCAGAACCTCTTCCGGATGTACGAGAAGCTGGCCGGCATGACCGGCACGGCGGACACCGAGGCGGCGGAGTTCGACAAGATCTACAACCTTGAGGTCGTGGTCATCCCGCCCAACCGGCAGATGGTGCGCAAGGATCAGGCGGACCTCGTCTACCGCACGGAGCGCGAGAAGTTCAACGCCATCGTCGATGAGATCAAGATCCTCAACGAGAAGGGGCAGCCGGCGCTCGTCGGTACGATATCGATCGAGAAGTCGGAAGCGCTGTCATCCGCGTTGAAGCGCAAGGGCGTGCCACACGTCGTCCTCAACGCCAAGTACCACGAGAAGGAAGCAGAAATCGTCGCCCAGGCCGGCCGCAAAGGGGCGGTGACGATCGCCACGAACATGGCCGGCCGCGGCACGGACATTCTCCTCGGCGGCAATCCCGAGTTTGCCGCGGCACAGAAGAACAAGGATGTTGCCGACCCGGCCGAGCGGAAGCGCATCGAGGAAGAGATCGCAACGCAATGGAAGGTCGATCACGAGGAGGTGGTCAGCCTCGGCGGTCTCCACATCGTCGGCACCGAGCGCCATGAATCGCGCCGCATCGACAACCAGCTCCGCGGCCGCTCCGGGCGTCAGGGCGATCCCGGCGCCTCGCGCTTCTATCTCTCCCTCGAAGACGATCTGATGCGTATCTTCGGCGGCGAGCGCCTGATGGGGTGGATGGAAAAGCTGGGGATGGAAGAGGGCGTCCCGATCGAGCACAGCATGGTCACGCGCTCGATCGAGCGCGCTCAAAAGCAGGTCGAAGGCCGCAACTTCGAGGCCCGCAAGCACCTCCTCGAGTACGACGATGTGATGAACAAGCAGCGCGAGTCCGTGTACGGTTTGCGCCGCTCCATCCTCGAAGGGCGCGAGGGGAAGGACTACATCCTCAATGCCGCCGACGAGATCGTCGACTACCTGATCGAAACGTACATCCCCGAGGATGCACGCGAGCATCCGGATGAGGAGAAGCTGAACGCGGAGCTCTATGACTTCTTCGGCATCGATCTGAAGATGGCCGACGTCGATCTGGCCACGTTGCCGCGCGCCGCTGTGAAGGATCGCGTCATCGAAACGGTGAACCGGCGCTACGAGGAGAAAGAAGCATCGATCGGCGCGGATATGATGCGTCTCCACCAGAAGTACATCCTGCTGCAGGTCATCGATCAGCTCTGGAAGGATCACCTGCTGAACGTCGATCACCTGAAGGAAGGGATCGGACTGCGCGGCTACGGCCAGCGCGATCCGCTCATCGAGTACAAGAAGGAGTCGTACGAGATCTTCCAGGAGATGATGGAGCTGATCCAGGACCGCGTGGTGAAGTACCTCTGGAAGACCGAGGTGGTGGTGGAGCGGGAGGGCGACCGGCAGGAGGTGCAGCGCGTCCAGCGCGCCATGCCGCCGCAGAAACCAAAGGCCCCGCCCATGGTCTTCTCCGGCTCCGGCGGATCAACCGGCCCTGTCCAGGTACAGCGCAAAGAGCCCAAGATCGGCCGCAACGACCCCTGCTGGTGCGGCAGCGGCAAGAAGTACAAGAAGTGCCACGGGACCGCGGCGTAAACTGTTGCCATGCCCCACATCGCCATCGACTACGACAAGGAAAAGCTCCGCGACTTCTGCCGGCGGTGGAGGGTTACGGAGTTTTCGCTTTTCGGCAGTGTCGTACGGGACGACTTCGGGCCGGAGAGCGATGTGGATGTGATGGTAACGTTCGAAGAGGACGTACCTTGGACGCTCTTCAGCCTTGTTCACATGGAGAACGAGCTGGCCGAGATTTTCGGTCGGCCCGTTGACTTGTGCGAACGCCCAGGAGTCGAGCGAAGCCGGAATCGTTTCCGGCGCGAATCAATCCTTTCGAGTGCGGTGCCGCTTGAGCTCTGAAGATTCAGGACTCTTGGAGGACATCCTTGAGTCGGCGCGACTTGCGATTTCATACGTTCAGGGAACCACGGAGGCTCGGTTTCACTCCGACCTGCTGGGCCAGGACGGAGTTGCGTATCGGATCGGCATCATTGGCGAAGCGGCACGTGGTCTCTCGGCTCCCACGAAAACGGCCATCGGCCTCGACTGGACTGCGATGATGGGAATGAGAAATCGCCTCTTTCACGGCTACCGCGACACGAACCTCGTAACCCTGTGGAAGACCGTGAAAATTGATCTTCCGCAAGTCGTGTCATTGATCGAAGCGTTCCTTGAGCCCTGACGTATCATCCCCGCCGCATGCTTCCTGAAAAAACGTTTGAAAACCGAGTCGGCATCATCACCGGAGGCGGGACCGGGATCGGTTTCGCCATCGCCCGCGAGCTGGCCAGGCTCGGGGCCACCGTCGTCATCGCCAGCCGCAGCGAGGAGCACCTCGGGCCGGCCGTCGAGCAGTTGCGGAGCGAGACGGGACGCGCCAACGCCGCCGATCACTTCGTGCTCGACGTCCGCCAGCCCGAGCAGGTCGAGGCCATGGCGGCCAAGGTTCATGCCGATCACGGCCGCATCGACTTTCTCGTCAACAACGCCGCCGGCAACTTCGTCTCGCCGACCGATCAACTCAGCGTAAACGGCTGGAACGCCGTCATCGGCATCGTCCTCAACGGCACGTTCTACTGCACCAGCGCCGTCGGCAAGCGGATGATCGCCGCGAAGAGCGGCACGATCCTCAACATCATCGCCAACTACGCCTGGACCGGCGCGCCCGGCCTCGTCCACTCCGCCAGCGCCAAGGCCGGCGTCCTGGCGATGACACAGACGCTGGCCGTGGAGTGGGCGCGTCACAAGATCCGCGTCAACGCCATCGCCCCCGGCCCGGTCCACACCGAGGGTGCCTCCAAGCGGCTCTTCCCGAACGAGATGGTCGAGGAAGGGATCCGCAAAACCATCCCTCTGCGCCGATTCGCCAATCTCGAAGAGGTGGCCAACGCCGCCTCCTACCTGCTCTCCGATTACGCCTCGTACGTCACCGGCGAAGCGCTCGTCATCGACGGCGGGCAGTGGCTCAGCGGAGCGGACTACTGGACGCGCGTGCAGCAGATGGCGCCGAAGTAACAACCTGTTTGCAGCGTTACTTCTACTGCGAAACATGATCATCCGCAGATGGAGAACCGTTGGCTCCTTTTATCTGCGTACATCTGCGTCATCTGCGGATTGGTCCCCCTCGGAAGTCGGCGTTTGTCTGTTGGAATACGCCTTTGTTCTAAAGATTGAATGCGAGACGACCTCGACCTTCTATCCGGCGACTACCTTGCGGAACCCGCTGGCGAAGCGCCACCGGCGGATTTCAACGATGGCGAGCTCCTCGATGCGTATTCGGCAGCCGTGACCTCTGCCGCCGCGCGCATCACCCCCGCGGTCGTAAACATCGAGGTGAAGACACCCGGCCGTCGAGGCGAACGGCGAGGCGGCGGGTCCGGCTTTCTGTTCACGCCGGATGGATTCATCCTCACCAATAGCCACGTCGTGACCGATGCATCCTCGATCGACGTCACGCTGATCGACGGCACCCGCTGCACTGCCAGCGTGGTCGGCAACGACCCCGACACCGATCTGGCCGTCGTGCGCGTATCGGCGCCGAATCAGATTCCGGCGCGGCTTGGCGACTCCGACCTGATCCGTCCCGGCCAACTGGCCATCGCGGTAGGCAGTCCGCTCGGCTTTCAGACTACGGTGACGGCCGGCGTCGTCAGCGCACTCGGACGCACCATGCGTGCGCGAAGCGGACGGCTGATCGACAGCGTGATCCAGACGGACGCCGCGCTCAACCCCGGCAACTCCGGCGGACCGCTCGTCAACTCGCGTGGCGAAGTGATCGGCGTGAATACCGCGGTCATTCTGCCGGCGCAAGGCATCTGCTTCGCCATCGCCATCAACATGGCCAAGTTCGTGGCCGCGCGTCTCATCCGGGACGGCCGGATCACCCGAAGCTACATCGGCGTTTCCGGTCAATCCGTCCCGATTCACCGCCGCCTCGTTCGTTTCTACAATCTTGCCGTCGAGAGCGGAGTTCTCGTGGTGGGCGTGGAGAAGGAGAGTCCGGCCGAGAGCTCAGGCTTGCGCGAAGGAGATGTGATCGTCGCGTTTGGCGACAAACCCGTGGCCAATGTCGATCATCTTCATCGCATCCTCACGGAAGAGCAGGTCGGCAGACGGTCGGAGCTCATGGTGATCCGGGCCACGGAGAAACTCATGCTGTCGGTTGTGCCGGGCCAGGCGCACGTGTGAAGGGCGGGGCTGCACGTACGTGTAAGCCGTTCAGAGCGAACGCCTGTGTCTTCAGCCCGAGCGCCTTGCAAATGGTTCGCGTGATCTACCCGGTCAGGCAGCAATTTAGGAAAGTGACGCGACTTGCTCGTTATCATCTGCGGAAGTCGCGCTAAAGTAGCTGAGTGGCCAGCGATATCTTAGATCGGCTCCGCGCATCGAACGAGCCGGGCGCCGTGCAAGCGAGGTATCTGCTAGGGCTGTTTGACTCCTCACTCACAGCCGCATTGAGTGGACGCAAGAAGAACAAGCGTTGGGCGTCCGCGCTTTATGTTGTCACCGTCATTCTCAGCTCGGCAGTAACCATTCTTCTTGGTATCCAATTTAAGGTCCCCGGCGTAGAGGGTAACCTGAAACAAATCGCTTTCGTCATAGGCGCGATCGTGACGTTGCTCAACGCATTTGATCCCTTTTTTAATTATCGTGGCTCGTGGGCAGCATACGACGAGGCACTATCCGAGTTCTATCGGCTTCGTACTGAGTTGGAGTTCTATGTCAGCGGCGTGGACAACGCAACGTTGGCGCCAGACAAGTTGGATAAACTCAGAGATGACCATCAGGCGGCATGGGACCGTGTGCAGAAGGCGTATCGCCAGAGTCGCCGCGTCAGTAATCCGGAACAAAGCGACGGCCATCGTGGCTCAGAGAAGCATACGGGCTAGCCCGAGACCCACATAAACACCCGGTCCAACTCTTCGCAGCAACCGACCGAGTGCCATTGGTTAGCTCGGCGCTTCTATGGCGCGCGCGCCCGTTACCCGGCATCAGATTGACGAAACCACCGAGGCGCGTCGCTCCAATGAAGAACCCTTGTTGGCACTTCAACGCTCACCGCATTTTTAGATAGTCAACCGCCACATGTGCCATCGCCCGCACGCCCAACTCCAATCCACTCTCATCGACATAGAACAACGGCGAGTGATTCGATGCGGCCTGCTCCGCAGTCTGGTCTTTCGGCCGCGTACCCAGCCAGAAGAAGAGGCCCGGCACCTTCTGCTGGAAGAACGAGAAGTCTTCCGCGCCGAGGGTGGCGTTGACCACCTCGACGTTGGAGGGGCCGGCTACGCGGCGTAGCGTGGGGGCCATCCGTTCGGTCACGGCGGGGTCGTTGTAGGTGATCGGGTAGCCCTCGTCGATCGTTACCGTGGCCGTGGCGCCGCCGCTTTTGGCGATGTCTTCGGCGGTCCGTTTGATGCGGGTGTGAATGTCGTCGCGCATCTTCGCGTCGAGTGACCGGATCGTGCCGATCATCTCCACGGCGTCGGGGATGATGTTGTTGCGGACGCCGCCGTGGATGGCGCCGACGGTGACGATGGAGGGGGCCAGCGAGGAGTCGACTTGGCGGCTGGGGATGGTCTGCAATCCGAGGATGATCTGCGCGGCCACGACGATCGGGTCGACGCCGAGCCAGGGGTAGGCGCCGTGGGTCTGCTTGCCGTGTACCGTGATCTTGAACGAGTCGACGGCGGCCATCATCGAGCCCGGGCGGTAGGCGAGCTCGCCCACCGGGTAGCGCGAGGTCACGTGCAGGCCGAAGACGGCGTCGACCTTCGGATTGTCGAGCGCCCCCTCCTTCACCATCAGCTTCGCGCCCCCTTCCTCCCCCTCCGGCGCTCCCTCCTCGGCGGGTTGAAAGAGAAACTTCACGGTTCCGGGGATCTCCTCGCGAATGCCGGCCAGCACCTCGGCCACGCCGAGGAGAATGGCCACGTGCGCGTCGTGCCCGCAGGCGTGCATGACTCCGACGTCATGGCCGTTGAAGGTCGTTCGCACCGTCGACTTGAACGGCAGGTCGACCTGTTCGACGACCGGCAGCGCATCCATGTCCGCGCGCAGGGCCACTACGCGTCCCGGTTTGCCGCCGCGGAGGATGCCGATGACACCGGTGTACGCCACGGGCGTCTTCACCTCGATGCCCAGCTCGCGCAGTCGGTCGGCGATGATCTTCGACGTGCGCGTTTCGCGGTTGCCGAGCTCCGGATGCTGATGAATATCGCGCCGACAATCGATGACTTTCGACTCCACCTTCTTCGAGGCGGTGTCGATGCGTTGATCGAGCGTGGTGGTAGCGGCATCGAGCGTTGCGGACATGAGGACCTCCAGTGCGAGGATGGCTAGAAAGCGCATGGCGCATTGTATGGCGGGGTTGCGGGGTCTCGCGGTTGCGGGGTCTCGGGGTGTGAATGCCCGGCCTGCAGGGACGACCGCAGAGCCAACCGGTGTAGGTGTTAAGCCTGTTCGGGTGGGCGTAGATCCTCCTCATAGAGGCTGTGAGCCTCTTCGGGTGGGTGTATAGCCTCTTCGTAGAGACTGTGAGCCTCTTCAGGTGGGCGTAGAGCAAGAACCGGTGGGCTTAAGATCAGGATCGACCCACCTCAAGATCAGAACCGGGGGGGCAAGATCAGGATCGACCCACTTCAAGATCAAATCGCTGGGGTTCAAGATACGGATCGACCACCTCAAAATCAGAATCGCAGGGGTTCAAAATCAGGATCGACCGACTTCAAGATCAACTTTTTTCGTCTCAGGGCAAATCTTCTGATATCGACGGGTTTGATTCTGATCTTCGAGGCGAGTCGATTTTGATCTACGCGCTTGATTCTGATATCGAGGTGGGTCGATTCTGATATCGACGGGTTTGATTCTGATATCGAGGCGAGTCGACTCTGATTGACGGGTTTGATTCTGATATCGACGTGGGTCGATCCTGATATTGAACCCGTTACCAACCCCACTACCGCGAAACCGCCCCCCGCAGTTCCTCTGCGTTTCGGATCAGCTCCCCGAACCATTCCGCGAAGTGAGCCTCGCCTCGCTCCTCGGCCAGGGTTCTTGTCCCCGAGGCCATGGTGATGAATTGGTCGATGAAACCGTGCAGCTCGTCGGCAACTCCCATCGACATCAGCGTCGACGACTGCTCCTCGATGGTCTTGAAGGCCTGCAGCGCCTGGGCGTACTCATTCGAAAAGTAGGCGAAGGCCTCCCGAGCTTCATCGGAACGCTGGTCGTCGGTCATGAGGTCAATTCGCTGCGGATTCTAGGCCACGCGCGTTAGGTTGCGCGGTCTCGCGGTGACGCGGTCTCGAAGTACTTGCCAACCGCGAGACCGCGCAACCGGATTACTGCGAAGCCAGCGCGTGCAGATCCTCCATCCCCCGCACAACGCCCCCCCGAACCACGTACCGGACCTTGCGCAGGTTCGCCACGTCCGCGGACGGATCGGCGGCGACGATGACCAGGTCGGCGTCCTTTCCCTTCTCGACGATGCCGAACTCGCTCTCGCGTCGCATGGCGCGGGCGGCGACGGCGGTGGAGGAGACGATCACCTGCATCGGGGTCATCCCGGCTTTCTGCATCGCCTCCATCTCGGCATAGATCGCTGGCCCGTGCAGCGTCAGTGGATTGCCGGCATCGGTGCCGGTAGCGATCGGGATTCCGGCGGCGACGAGCGTTTTCAGGTTCTGCGCGCCGGTCTGTTCCGTCTTCGTCGTCCGTTCGTCGCGGCGGGCCAGTTGCTCGGCGGTCGTTGTCGTCGGCGCCGACGGTGTCTCGGCGATTCTGGCCAGCGTCGACTTGTCGACGCAACCGTTCGGATCGTCGATCACAACCGGCGTATGCTCGACCGCGGAGCGGAACATCCGCACGTATCCGCGCGGGACTGTCAGGGTCGGGATTAGGATCGTGCCGTTGTGCCGGGCAAGATCGATGAACTCCTGGTCCACCGGCAGATCCCAGACGCTGTGCACGAGCAAGGTCGCGCCGGCGCGCAACGCCGCCTTGGCCTCGGCCAGACCGGTGGCGTGGACGATGAGGGGGAGGTTGTGCTTGCGCGCCTCGTCTCCCGCGGCGGTGACGGCGGCGGCGGACGCCTCCACGGTCAGCGCCGGCGGCTGGACGATGTACCAGACCTTGACCGCGTGCGCGCCCTGCGACGCCAGATAGCGCACGCCTTCGCGCGCCGCGGCCTCGTCTTTGAGGACCATGAACTGCCGCTCGGCAGGAAGGTTCAGCCAGTGATCGAGCGTGGAAAGGAGCGGCCCGGCGGCATCGACATGCGGTACGAGCGTGTTCGGCTCGAAGCGGTCGTGCAGCCGCAGCGTCCAGGCGTAGCCGCCGACGTCGTAGACGGCGGTCACGCCGGAACAGAGGTAGGACCGCCCATAGCGCTCCGGATTCGCCTTCAGCTCTCCCTCGACCTGTTCGTAGGGATGCGACCCGCGCAAGTCGATCGAGTCGGGCCGTCCATCCGCCCAACCGGTCTGCGAGAAGTGGACGTGTGCATCGATCAAACCCGGCGTGATCCACATGCCGCGCACATCGGTCACATCGATTCCCTCGGGAAGGGGGCACTGCGCCGCGCTTCCGGCGCAATCGATCTTGCCGTCGCGCAGGATCACGTTCGCGTTCGCCACCGGCGCGCCGCCGCGTCCATCGATCAGCGTCGCCCCCGTGAGGGCGCGCGGAGGAGCAGGCGTGCCGGCGGGCGCGTCGACCGCGCCGGTCACCGCGATCTTCCATCCGTCGGGCGTGCTGACGAAAAGCCGCTCGGAGATGCCGACATGCTCGTCGGTGCCGTAGCGGACACGATAGCGATAGGTGCCGTAGACGATCCCGGGCCGCAGCGGCGTCAGGTGGACGTCGTCCGCCTCGAGGAGATCGGGCCAGCTCGCTCCGACCCCTTTTGCGAATGAGTCGAACCCGACGGCGAAGCCTTCCGGACCACCGCGCACCAGCCCCTCGGAATGGAGATAGCAGGCGAGATAAGCCTCCCGATTCCGCTGCCGGATGGCCTTGATGTTCGCATCGAACAGAGCACGCGCGGACGTAAGGTCATCGGCGGGCGCGGCCAGAATTGGCGTCACGATCATCAAAAGAAGGAGTGCCAGCTTTATGCGCATCACGACATTGTAGAATCGCAGGCGCCGGTCCCGAAAGGAACTCTCCATGCGCCCCAGGAGCAGCCTGCTGTTGCTTTTCTTCGCTATGCCGCTTCCGGCCACGCCGCAGACGGCGCCGGCCATTCCACACGCCGGCGAGAGCATCGAAGTCTCGATCGTCAACGTCGATACCGTGGTCACCGACAAACAGGGGCACCGCATTCACGGCCTGCGGCGGGACGACTTCGAGATCTACGAGAACGGAGTGCGGCAGCCGATCACGAACTTCGCGGAGTACGCCAGCGAGCGGGAGGCGACTTCGGCCGGGGTTGCGACGCCCTCGGCCACTGCCGGTGCCCCGCACCTGGCGGCGCAGTCGCCGCCGCCGCAAAAGCGAACCATCATCGTTTTCGTCGAGCGCTTTCAACTGGCCTCGTTTCGCAGCGATCCGCTTTTCGCGGCGATGAAGAAGCTGTTGCACGAATCGGTACGGCCGGGCGACCGGGTCATGGTCGTGACCTGGAACCACGGCATCCTCGGCACGCGGCTCGATTTCACCGACGATCTCAGCCGGATCGACAAAGCCATCGATGCCATCGCCGCGCGAACGATCACCGTCGACCACGATCCGATGGACGATCTCGAACAGGAGGTCGATGCCATCGCCACGTGGGAAGCGGAGATCGCGGAGTTCGGGGGCGGCCGCATGGGCACTCCCGACATCCCTCGTGAATCAGGTCTCAGTTTCTTCGTCGAAGAAAACTCGCGCATGTCGGCGAAGAACGCCCTTCTCGACGAGCAGAGAAAGGTGCAGACGATCAACGCTCTCATGCGCTCGGCCGCAGCTCTGGAGGGGAAAAAGATCCTCCTCCTGGCGACGCACCGCCTCTCGGAGTACGCCGGCGCGGAGGCGCTCTTCATGGCCGGCGCGAACACACTCCCCTCGGATTTCCGCCGCGAGTTCGACGGCAAGCCGCTGGTCCGGTCGCTCATCGAGACGGCCAACGCGAACGGATTCACCGTCTACCCCATCTTCGCCGAGGGGCTGGGAACGAACGCGATGGTCAATTCGCAATTCAGAGCCACGCAGCCGAGGGGAATCGGCTATGACTACCTCGTCCTCAACAATGAAACGCCGATGCTCGAATACGTCGCGCAACAGACGGGCGGCGTAACCGCCTGGGGAAGCAAGGACGTCACGAACCTCCTGCCCCATGTCGTCGACGACTTCGAGTCGTACTACTCGCTCGCGTACAGCGGTACGCCGGGCAAAGCGGCGTCGCGCAAGATCGAGGTCCGGGTCAAAGACCCGAAGCTCACCGTACGCGCGCGCAAACAGTTCCTGCCGAAATCGGATACGACGAAGATGGAGGACCGCGTCATCGCCACCCTCTTCGGCAACGCGCCTCCGTCGTCATTCGAGATGAAAGTCCGTCTGGCCGCGGCCAAGCTCGACGAGAAGAAGCACTACATGATTCCGATCACGATCGAAGTGCCGATCTCGGCGCTGACGACGCTCCCAACCGAGGGCAACGCCTCTGCCGGGGCGTTCACGGTCTACATGGCCTGGGGCTCAACGTTCGGCGGCGTGAGCGACACGCACCACGACACGAAACAGTTCTCGATCGCCGCCGCCGAACTGGAGAAGGCGAAGACGAATCACTTCACCTACGAGTTCAAAGTCGAATCTGCCACGCCCTACCTGCGCATCGCGCTCGGCGTGTACGACGAGGTTTCGAAGGAGTACGCGCTGAACCTGATCGATCTGCAGCCACCGGCGCCGGCGAGGAAGTAGCATTGTCATTCTGAGCGACGCGAAGAACCCCCAGCATGGAATCCGCTGCTCGAGGATGACGCGACACACCCAAGGGCGGGCGGTCCTGCGCAGCTCGTATGTTTCGCGCCTGACCACCACCCGCCTATGCGATGCGCGAGCGACTGAGAATCGGCCGCCAGCCGGGGATTCCTCGCGTCGCTCGGAATGACAGTCAATCCAACGTCTTCACCGGCCCGAGCTTCAGGTTCAAATCGTCGTCCGACAGACCGAAGATCTGCTTCATCTCGGCCATCTTCTCTTCGAGCTTCATCAGCGCCGATCCGACGCGCTCGATCTCCTCGTCTGTGAGATTGCCGGCGTCCATCCGACGCAGGGCCTGTTTCTCGAGCAGGCGCCGCACCAGTTCGATGATCGACAGCACCAGCTTCGCCAAGCCGTTCTCGACGATCTCCGAATCGGCGGCGATGCGGTCGGGGATGGTCCGCTCGGTGAACGTCAGCGACGTGCGCAGGCGCTCTTCCTCATTCGTGATCATCAGCGAAGACCTCCAGCGGCCACGGTCCGGATAGCAGGAAAGGGACGGAGGCGAAATCGCGCTTTAGCGCCGAGCCGGCGCCGTTCAACGCAGCAACCGATTCCCGGCGGACGAGCGCGGCGAATTCGAGCGATGCGGTGTCGCGCGTCGCCCATCGATGTCTGACCGCGAGCGGCGCGAGCGTGGCATCGACCGCGTTCCGAAACTCCGGCACGACCTCGGCGGCGCGCGTAGCCTCGTGCAGCGCGCGGATGTACGCGGCCCCCGTTTCGAAGTCGTGCCGGTCAGGCCGCGCACGCGGCGACGCGGCCGCGGCCTTGAGCGTCATCTCCACCATCCCTCGATATTCACGAAGGATGCGCCGCCATCGCTCGATGTGCGCCGCGCATTTGGCCGCCGCGTCGCTCTGGCCATGCGCGGTGAAGCCGTAGCGGATGGCGATGAAGGTGGCCCGATCGAGCAGCGCCGCACGCGTTTGGGCGACGCGCAGCAGCAACTCGCGGTCGCCGAGTGGCTGGGCATCATCGATCGGCATACCACTGAGCCAGAGGTCCGCAACAGGAATGGCTTCGGCCAACGGCTCGATGTCCCCTTTTTCCAGATGCGCGCCGATCACGACGTGCTTCATTTGATCTGCTTCGGCTGCGACGTCCGGATGATGGCGTCGACGTTGGCCAGCACGATGTTGAGGCCGAGGTAGAGGAGATCGACGTCGCCGATCGAGACGACCGCTTCGCCGGCGATCACCACGCCGCGGTCGAGCAGGTGGTCGAGCGTTTCGAGAAGGCCTAACTCTTCTTCACTGTCAGTCATCGGTCGTTACGGCGAACGTATACGGAGGCCACGGTCCGGTCAACGCAAGGGTCACGCCTTCCTCGGCATAACGGCGCGCCAGCGCGTCGCGGAGCTCTTCGAGCCGCGCCTCTTCGTCGCGCTCGAGAAGAACGTTGATCTGCGGAAAGGCGCCGGAGCGCTGCTGGCGCGTTTCGGCCACGGTATCGCAAGCGAGTTTCTCCATCACCGCGCGTTCGACCTCCGAAACGACCTGTTGCTCAGCCTCACGCGAGGCCCGCTTCTTCTCGTCATCGAGCTTCTTGCGCAGCAGGAAGGCCTTTCCGGCCGCGGCGCCGGCGATCTCGTCCGACAGCGCGCGCAGAGTGTCGACGCGCCGCACCAACGCCTCACTCCAGAGCTGCGGATCGAACTCGATGCGCAACGTCCACTCCTGCTTGCCGTCGAGGCGGTCAAGCAGCGTCACCAGCCGCGCGCGCTCGCTCTCCAGATGCCGCCGCACGCTTTCCTCGGAGGCAAACAACGTGAACGCGCGCAACGGGATGATCGTCCCGCCGTGCATCAATGCGTTCATCACGCTTTGATGCCGATAGCCGATCGATCCGAGCCACTCGACGTCTTTAGCACGGGCGTCGATGACGCCCTGAGAGAAATCGACGTCGTCGACGGGAGTGAAGAATGCGGCAAGCTCGCCGGACGTGACGACGCTCAGCCGATCCGATCCATCAACCGCCTCGACCCGTTCCGGCATCGGATGGAGGGCGCGGGCGACGGCGTAGACGTAGAGGATTTCGGGCATTCGAGAGAGTCATTGTAGGGCTGCGTTGGTCACCGGCGTCAAAGAGGTGGTGAGCGTGGTGTGGCATCTGCGGCGGCTCCGGCCGGGGGCACAGACAAGAGTGTCTGTGCCACATAGGCCCCTGGTTATCGACGACGGGCACCGTGTCGTCCAGAGCAATGCCCCGCCAAAAGCCGGGACTAATGTGGCACAGACCACAGTTGTCCAAATTAGGTAGCGGAGAGTTGGCCGATCGGAAGAAACGCCGGGCGCTGTAGAGTCAGTCAGTTCGACCAAGAACGACGATTCGACAGGAGGCCCGACGTTGAGCGCATTTTCTAG